>Ga0114946_10002008_pt1 | contig 13971 bp, 10 predicted proteins | sample WalLakDeSediment_FD_88676 | JGI IMG/M metagenome (GOLD analysis project Ga0114946, IMG submission 88676) | Lake sediment microbial communities from Walker lake, Nevada to study Microbial Dark Matter (Phase II) - Walker Lake 11/02/13 Deep Sediment | ecosystem: Environmental > Aquatic >...
CCATCGGCCCCCAGGCCTCATGCGCGTCGAAGATCCGAAGCCGGGCGAGGAGGGCGTGCACCACGACGTCGTTCCGGGCTGCGAATGTGGCGATCTCTTCGCCGAGCTGCTCGAGCTGATCAGCGGTCATGGGCTCACGACAGGGACTGACTTCCACCATGCCCGGCATGGTAGCGAATCACCTGTTCAGGTCAAGCACCAAATATCACTTCTTCAGGCTTTTTTCAGGGGCTCCCGATCCCGGCGACGCGACTAAAATGGGTGGCCCTCGGAACGCCACGGTAGCGTTTATCCGGCAGATGTCGACGTCGGTCAGAACCCGCAGCTGGACGACGGCGAGTCGCGGGCGGAAGGGCAGATCTAGAGCTCGGCGGCCTGGAGTTCATGGCCGCTGGCCGCGGGGTGGCCTCAACCCCCAGCACCCACCCGGCCCCCCAAACACAGCTCAAAATCAACCACCTCATAGGCCCACCGATCCACCAAATCCGGCGGGCATCGCCCCCACCGACCGCGCTCCCTCGTGCCCGGCGGACGCAGCCCTTGCATGGCAAACGCGTCCGCCCCCGGGCCATCGGCGGTCCGCAGCAAATGCCCTAACTCGAGCGGCAGCGTGGTCGCTAGCACGATCAGCTTGGCCCGCCGAGCGGCGCAACGATCCAATCGCTCGACCCCCGGTAAACCCAGGCCCTGCTGCGCAGCGCCGACGCGTAGGCCGAGCTCTTCTTGATCGCCGTGGGCAAACTCGAGGCCCTGCGGTAGCCGGGTGTTGAGCTGCCAAGGTCGCCCGAGCGGGTCAATGTAGATTATATTGACAAACCAGTGCCGCGCCCGCGCTTCTCGCGACTTCACTCGAATCCAAATACGGTCATCGGCGAACACCGTGGCCCCCGCCTGCGGCAGCGGCTCCGCGCCCGCGCCCCACGTCCACGTGACCGGCAATTCGGCGTGATGCCCCCGGTCGGGCGCGCGCGCGAGGGCGGGCAGGGCCTCCAACAGCCGCGTGCTCCGGGCCCTGTCCTCGAGCAGGTCGACGACCTCGCCCGGGTCGCTAGCCGGCCAGCGACAGCTCGGCCATTGTCCGCTTCGATCATCAATCACGAGCTCCGACCCGCGCGCTCCGATCATCCAAACCCCTCGCTGCTCATCGGCCACCCGCAGCCACGGCGACCGCCCCAAGCGCTCGCGCAGGCCCTCGTCGTCGGCTTGTACGGCGATTCGATCATGCGCCGCCAGCAATTCGGCGGCGTTCGATCGGAGCGCGTCAACGTCGGTGCCCTCGGCGAATTCGAGCTGCGCCCGGTTGCGCTCGAGCTCGACGACCACGCCAATAGCGAGGGCCTCCGTGCGCCCGCTAGGGCCCACACAGGCGCTGGTCACCGCCCACCGATCGCCGGCCGCGACCCCTTGGAGGCCGCCCACGCGCAGCCACGCGCGGCGCGGGTGCTCGCCATGGACGGCTAAGCCGACGGTCCGCGGGATGATCGCGATGGTCGGCGAAAACAACAGCTGCTCGCGGGGCCCGGCGAAGCTCACCCACTGGGCCTCGCGAACCTCGTCAATCGCCCGCTGCCGGACCCGACGGGCGACGGCGTCCCAGGTCAGCCTCGAGCAGTCCTCGCCAAACTCTTCAATGGTCCGTAGCAGCGCCTCGGTCATATGCCCCATGTCGCCCCGGCGACCCGGCCGAATGTGGCCGTGGCCGCTCGCGGTCGAACCCGCGAGCCGCACCAGGGTCGGGTGAGAATCGACGGCGAGGCCGTCGTGGCCCTGCGCGAGCAGGTCTTGGACCCACTCGGGCGCGGCCACGCGCTTGCGCCCGCCGGCCGGGCGGCCGGCGCGGACCTGCTGGCCGGCGTAGCAACAATCGAGGATCGCGGTCACGCTCCGCCCCGGCGAGCGGGCGAGGGCGCTCAGCTTCACGCTCAATTCGAGGCCGAGCACGCCCTCGAACGGCCGCTGACCCTCGCCGTCGATTGGCTCGACCCTTCGGCAGGTCACATAGCCGAACTCTTGCTCCGGTCCGCCCGGGACCCCGGTGAATTGCGTGCGACCGCCGTGGCCAAAGTAGTAGAGCAGACAGACCTCGGCGGCCTCGGCCTCGCAGCTAGCGATCCAAGCGTCGAGCGCCTCGATGATCCCGGCGCGGGTCGCCTGCTCGCCTGCGCAGCCGACCACCTCAAACTCAAAGCGATCACGCAGCACCTGCGCGACCCGGTCGAGCGCGGGCGAGGTCCGCAACGCCCGGCGACCCGGGCCGCTCGCCGCCGCGTGGCCGTCTTCGGTGGTCGACACGCCGATCAAGAGCGCCCGTCGACGAAGCTGTCGGGTGGAGTTGTCCGCCATGGGCTAGGAGTGACGCGAGCCGGGCGATCAGTTGACTTGCGGATCGACCGGATCGACCGGATCGACCGGATCGACGCCGGGCTGCGGCCGCAGCGCAGCGCCAAAAAAACTTTGCAGGGCCCCGCGATCGATCGCCCACCGGACGTCACTGCCTCCCGGATGACGGATGCGATCAGCGATCCGGCGGTTGTTAGGCTGCTTCAACCGAGGCAGGCGATGACCGACGAGGACAACGAGGAGACCGCGCTCGAGGACTGGATGGACATCGATGAGCCCGAGGAGCTCGATGACGAAGCCAGCGAGGAGCTTGAGCGGATCCAGGTCAAGCTCGGGCTGACCGAGGACGCCGCGCCCCGGATGATCGACGGCCGCTACGAGATCCTCGGGCGCCAGGGTCAAGGCGGCATGGGCGTCGTCTACCACGCCCACGACACCCGCCTCGACCGCGCCGTCGCGCTCAAGCTGGTCCGCTCGCGCCCGTTTCGCGACGAAGATCGGCTGCGTGAGCGGCTCGAGCGAGAGGCCAAGGCGCTCGCCAAGCTCGACGGCCGTGACCACGTCGTCGCGGTCTACGACGTCGGCCGCCATAAAGATCGCATCTATTTCACGATGCCCTATATCGAGGGCTCGGACCTGCGCGAGTGGCAAGACGCCGCGCAACACAGATCGGTCGATGAGATCGTCGGTGTCTATCTGCAGGCCGCCCGAGGCTTGGCCGAGGCGCACGAACTCGGGATTGTCCATCGCGACTTCAAGCCCGGCAACGTGCTGCTCCGCGCAGGCGACAATCGGGTCATGGTCGCCGATTTCGGCATCGCCGAGGCCGTCAGCAAGAGCGACACGGCGCCCGAGGGCATCGAGGCGGCGACCACCGACGAGCGCTTGACGATGACAGGCGCGGTCCTGGGCACGCTGCCTTACGTCGCGCCCGAACGGATCCCCGGCGGTGATCGGCCGTCGGTTCGCGGCACCCCGGCCAGCGATCAATTCAGCTTTTGCGTGGCCCTGTGGGAGGCGCTCGCGGGCAAGGTGCCGTTTGCAGCGGGCAAGACCGCGGACATGCTCGCGGCGCTCGAGCGCGGGCCGACCGGCGAAGCCGAGATTCCTCCGTGGTTGCGGCCGGTCCTGCGGCGCGGCCTCGCGTACGATCCCGACGCGCGCTTTCCAAGCATGCGCGCGCTCATCCGAGCGATCGAGGGGCGTCGACATCGGCGAAAGCGGCTCGCGCTGGTGGCCGGCGGCCTCGCGCTGGTGCTCGGCCTGGTCAGCGCCGGCGTGGTGTTGCTCAGCCCGACACCGGCGGACGATCCACGCAGCACCTGCTCGGTCTTCGCCGAATCGGCGGCGAAGGTCTGGAGCGCGGACCGACGCGGGTCATTCGCCCGGCACCGCGTCTATGCCCCAGAAACCACCGACCACGTAATTGCGCAGCTCGACGCGTTGATGCAGCGGTGGGTCAGCGAAGCCGAGGCCACCTGTGTCGAGGGCTACGCCCCCGAGCCTGACGACCCCGCCCGCCAATGCCTCGATCCGTGGCTGCACGTGGCCGCGGATTACGTCGACCTGCTCATGGAGATCAGCGATCCCGCCACCGCTGCCAAGGCCGGGGAGCTCGTCGATCGCTTGCTGCCGTCGGCCGACGCCGACTTTTGCGCCTTGCTGCCGCCCAAGCTCGTCGCCCTCGAGGTGTGGAGCGCGACCGAGTCGGCGCGCGCGGCTGCGGTGCTCGGCGCAGGCGAGCCCGCGTTGGTCCGCGCCAACGAAGCGATCGATCGCGCCAACGGACTCCTGCGCGGCCGGACCCACACCGCCGAGCTCGCCGAGGCCTACTCCGCGCGAGCCGAAGTCTGGGCCCGGGCCCAGCAATTCGAGGCCGCGTTGCGAGACTTCGAATCGAGCGAGGCCCACGCGCACGGCAGCGGCTACATTGAAGGCGAGCTGCGCACGCAGGCGCTGTGGGCCAAGGTCCGCGTGCTCGCCACGCAAAGCCCGTATGTGTATGAGCAGGCCCTAGGTGAGCTCGAGCGCGCCCATCGATTGTTGCCCGTGGTGACCTCGGCTCACCAGCGAGGCCAGATTGAGGCGGAGCTCGAGGACGCGGCAGGCTTCATTGAGAGCGAGCGAGATGATTATGCCAAGGCCGTGGGCCATCATCAGCGCGCGGCCAAGCTGCTCGAGCACCTCGCCCGCCCGGTGCTGCTCGCCAAGGCGCTCAACAACTTGGGCGTGGCGCAGCAATCGCTCGAGCAGTGGGACGAGGCCCGCCGCACCTACTGGCGCGCCCGCGGTGTCCTGGCCGAGGCCCGCGTGCGGCCAGGTCACTCGACCTCGCTCGAGGTCGAGCTCAATCTAGGAATTCTCGAGGCCGAGCTCGATCGATCGGAGGGCTTCGATCACCTCAATATCGTGATCGAGCACAGCAGCGGCGCGCGCCAGCTAAAAGCGCTGACAAAAGCGCTGGCCTTGGCTGTCAACCGCGACGATGAGGAGCGCACGCGCCGGTTCGCCGAGCTCGTGCGCGAACGGGTCGCGGTGGCGCCACTCGACACCGCCCAAGGGATCGAGGCGAATTACTCGGCGGCGGTGGCGCTAATCGGGCTCGGGGATCCACGCGGCGACGCGATGTTCACCACGCTCCCGCAAGTCCCCGGAGCCCTAGTTTCGCCCGAGCTTGGCCTGGGCTTGCGCCGCGCCCACGTCCGCGCCCTCGAAGAGCGCGACCGCTGCGACGACGCAGCGACGGTGCTCGCCGAGCTCGACGACTACGCCCGAGCACACTCGCTCGACGATGATGATTTTCGTGGATGGCGAGCGAAACGCGAGACCGCAGCCTGCAAGCTCGCGCGCTTCGTCGAGGCAAATTAGAAAAACCCCCAGCAAAGCAAACAGCGCATCATGTCATACCTCCTCGTATCCAACGAATCAACCGTCGAACTCACCGGACACCTCGACGTCAATGGCCGGCTCCAGCTCAGCCACGCCGACGGTGACCTCAGCGACCACTCCAACGCCCTCCAAGCCGAGGACCCAGGCGGGACCATCCGAATCAAGTTGAACGACTTCACCGACGGCAGCTCGACCTGGACCCTAAACGCCAGCCACGACGGCGCCGTGGGGCCGATCGCGTGGAACCGAGGGGCCGACCACGCCTACTATGATTTCTCCGAATACATGAGCAACTTCTTGGAGGTCAAGGCGACCGCCAACGAGGGGGCCACGGAGAAAGAGAAGATCATCGATATCAAGACCAAGCCCGAAGGCTCGCTCCCCGACGAGCAGTAAAAGGGCTTTCGGGCCGGCTTGGATCGATGGTATAAGCCCAGCGTGGCCGTCGCCAGCGCACCCAAACCCGATCGCAAGGACCGAAGCGAGCACGACCAGCGTGACCGCGCGTTGTTCGACACGTGGCACGCTGGCGACGCGCGAGCGGGCAACCTGCTCGTCAAGCACTACTTCCCTCGGGTTCGGCTCTACTTCATCGCCCGCGCGCAGGGCGATCATGAAGACCTCGTGCAAGAGACCTTCGTGCGGCTGCTGAGCAAGTACGAGGAGCACCGCGGCGACTCGTTCCGCGCGTTCTTGTTCGGGGTCGCGCGGCTCGTGTTCCTCGAGTTCTTGCGCAGGCGCTATCGCCTGCAAAACATCGATCCTTGGACCGACTCCCTCGGCGGGATCGTCAATAGCGGGATGTCCTCGCTGCTCGCCGAGCGCGAGGACCACCGGCTCTTGCTCGACGCCTTGGCGATGCTCTCGCTCGAGGACCAAGACCTGCTCGAGCTGTACTACTGGCAACGGCTCACCGCCCGCGAGCTCGCCGAGATCTTCGGGTGTGTGTTGCCGACCGTCCGCAGCCGACTCCGAGCCGCGCTCAAGCGGCTCGGGGTCTGCTTTACGCAAGCGGCCGGTCAACCCCACGCCAAGGAGATCAGCAGCGAGGCGCTCGAGACCTGGCTGGCGGAGCTGCGACCCTTGCTCGAGGGATCCAAGCTGCGCCCGAAAGCCTAGCACCACGGGCTGCTGAAGCGCCGATCGGCGCTCTCGCGATTTGCAAACCAGGCGCGATCGTTCGAGCGGCTAGCGACACTCCTAGCCACGATGACAACGAACCCTCCGGTCCCGACTCGCGTCTTGTTCGTCGCAGCCGCGCCTGAGCGCGATATTAGCACGGAGGCGGAGTTCAAGCGTGTCCACGGCATCCTCGACATGATCCCGGGCATTGAGCTCCACCCGGTGCTGGGCGCGACGATTCAGGATCTCCAAAACGAGCTGATCAAGCGTGAGGTCGACATCGTGCATCTCGTATCGCACGGGTCGACCTCCGCCGTGACGCTCGAGAAAGAGGGCTGGCTGTGGGGCGAGGACGTGCCGGCGAGCTTGGTCATCAGGCTCCTGAGTCAGCATCGCTCGCTGCGCTGCGTGGTGTTGAACGCGTGCTTCTCCGCGAGTTGGTTCACCGAGCCACTAGGCCCCGCGTTGGTCCTCATGAACGGCAAGGTCGAGGACGCGGCCGCGGTCGAGTTCAGCGACGGTTTTTACCGCGCCGTCGTGGCCGGCCGCGGGTTTGCGGCCGCGTTCGAGCAAGGCAAGCTGCGCGTCGCCATCAATACCCCGGACGCTGTCTTCGACCCGGTGTTCATGCCGGACTGCTTCGGCGTCATCGGCGTGCGGACTCGAACGGACTTCAACGCGACGGTCGATGACCGCTGCCAGTTCTTTTGCGACCTCGCCGAGCACTTCAGCGACGCGGCGCAGCTCGATTGGGCCGCCGCCGAGGCGCAGCTGCGCAGCTTCCTGCGTGCGCCTGGCCTGCGCGCGTGCCTCGAGCGCTGCGAACCAATGATCCACTTGGACTGCGGAGGGTCGATTGCGTTGCTCGCCGGCCGGCTGCTTGGCGCGCAATCTCGCGTCAGCCCACTCCAAGGCCGACCGGCCCGCGCGCTGTGGAAGCCCGATCGAGCCCTCCCGCTCCCCGCGGAGTCGCCGTGGGAGCTCGATGAGCGCCCGTCGATGGGCGCGAAGAAGTTGGCGGTGTCGATCTCGCTGTCGAACGACGCGCGGCCGCTGGTCGGCGCCCACCTGGCCGAGCTCGGGGTCTCCGTTGATTGGGTCGACTTTCGGGTTCGCGGCGGCGCGCACCAGCAGGCGGTCGAGGGCGCCGATCATGCGAACGCGCTGGCGCGGACGCTGGCGCGTGAGCTGCAGGCGCTGCGGGCCAAGCACCGGGTCGACGAGGTCGACCTGTTCGTGTCCGCGCCCAACGCGTTTATGTTCCTGCTCGGGCAACAAGGCGCGGTCGCCTTGGCCAAGCTCAACCTCCACGAGAAGGTTCACGGCGAGGAGCGCTACGTCGCGACATTGACGAGTAATTCGGATACGTGATCGATCGAAACGCCTGCTCGGCTCACTGCTCCTCAAGCCATGCCAAATGAATTCATCCGTGCGGCGCCGATCGGCGCCGAGCCGCCGCTCGTGCAAGGGGTGGTCTTGGCCTTGTTCGGCTCCTGGCGCCCGGATTCGGGCCAAACGCTGGCCGTCGCCGAGCGGGTCCGGGTCGCGCTGATGCGCGCGAGCGGCAGCCGGGTGCCCTGGCAGGTCAGCGGTAAGGACCAGCAGGGCCGGCCGCGGCTCGGGCACGAGCACCTGTATATTCTGCCCTTCGCTAGCGGGTTGGTCAGCGGCGAGGGTAGGGTCGACCGCGTGCTGCTCTGGGCCCGCGGCGGGCTCGATCCCCGGACCGCCGCCGTCGTCGAGCATTTGAGCGACCATGGCGGCTGGATCCGCGTGGGTCGCAATCCACCGCTGCGGCTCGAGCGGCTCGGAGGCGCAGCCCCGTCGCAGGTGCTCGGGCCCGCGCGAGTGTGGCATAGCGTCAGCGGCTTCGCGCCGCCCCGGCACACGAAGCGCCGCCGAGGATCGATACAGGACCCCCCGGAACAGCAGCTCGCGCGGCTGTGCGAAGCGGTGCTCGGCCAAACGCCGCGGGCCGTTGAAATCTGCCCAGGGTTTGCGGAGCGGTGGAGTGGGGCGATGGAGGTACGCAGCAAGGACACCGCGAGCCGGACGGGGATCCGCTGCTCGGGCTGGACGCTGCGGTTTGACCAGCCGGTGGCGGGGCCGCTCGCGCTGGGGTACGGGGCGCACTTTGGGCTTGGACGGTTTGAAGCGGGAGCACAATGATGAGCAGCACAGTAATATCGTTGCCACGCCGGCGCGTGGATGGTCGCTCGGAGCTCGCGCTCGAGCTCGAGGTCGTCACGCCGATCTTTGGCGGCTCGCCCGTGACCCGGGAGGTCGACCGGGTGGATGTGATTCGCGCGGCGAGCATCCGCGGGAGCCTGCGGTTTTGGTGGCGGGCCTTGTATGCGCATAAATATGCTGACGACAGCGGTGCGCTGTATCGCGCTGAAGCGGAGCTTTGGGGCGGGCCGACCCGCCAGGACGAAAAGAGCATCGGCCGCTCGAAGGTTGAGCTGCGGGTCGACGTCCACAGGCCGCCACCTGCTATCACCCGGGGTGTACCAACGGACCCCCATGAGGGCTACGCGCTGTTTCCCGCGCGCAACCAGCAAGACGGGACTCCCGCTGCGCAGGTGCGCGAGCAGGGCACGCGTTTCGTGCTGCGGGTGCGGGTCCCAAGCGAGCATCAGTCAGAGATCCGCGATGCGGTTCGCGCCTGGGTGCTGTTTGGCGGCTACGGTGGGCGGACCCGACGAGGCCTGGGGGCCTTGACAGTGGTCGAGGGCTCGGCCGAGTGGCTGCCGACGAGCCCAAACCCCGCTGCGATCAACGCGTTGTTCGGCCGCGACATCTTCGCTGCGCCCACAACGAAGGTGGGCCAGACTCCGGCGCTCGCCCGGGCCCGAATGTTTAGCTCGTTTGAGATGCTCACCGGCCGTGGCGCCTGGTCGAAGGCCGTTGGTTGGCTATGCGAGTTTCGACAAGGGAGCGGCTCGCCGGACGGCGCCCGACGTCCAGGCGGAGACAATCGGCCGTCAATCTCCAATTGGCCCGAAGCCGACAAGGTCAGGCACCTCTCCACCGGGCAACACCCGTGGGCACATGAACCTCGGCACAACCAGACCCCAGCGTGGCCGCGAGCCGGCTTCGGGCTGCCAATTGTGGGACAATTTCAGGCGAAAACCCGCAACAAGCAGCGGTGGGAGGATGCGGATCCGCCGCGCTGTGAGCCGGAAGGGTTCACTATCGGGTGGCGCGATCGAGGTGGGACCGTCCATGACCGGCTCGCAAGCCCGCTCATCGTCAAGCCTCTAGCGATAGCGAGTGACTCCAAAAAACCGGTCTTCAGCCCGATCGCGCTGTGGCTGAATCGGGCATCTCCCGATGGTGAGGTGGTCTTGTCATTGGGCAACGACAAGATCGTGCGCAACTCCGCAGCCGAGTTCGAGCAGTTCCTCGCGCCCGGCGACGAGGTCTTCTTCGAGGCCCTGCGAGACAAGCCGAGCCTGCGAGACGCGTTCTTCGCCTGGCTCGATACCAACGGACGCCCGCAGCAATCAGCCGGCACCAAAACCAAGAACAGGCGACCACGATGACGACCCCACACCTGCTGCTCGTGACCATCGGCCCGGTCCAAGACTTCATCGCGCAAGCGCGGCGGACCCGAGACCTTTGGCATGGGAGCCACATGATCTCGGAGCTGAGCCGGGCGGTGGCGAGGGCGCTCGCAGGCGGTGGCGCGCGCTTGCTGATCCCCGCCCTCGATGTCGGGGATGCCGAGCTGGCCGAATGCTGGACGATGATCCGGCCCGAGACAGACGAGCCGCCGGCGGCGATCGCCAACAAGATCTGGGCGCTGGTGCCCGCGGACGAACAACCCTCGCGGCTCGCAACGCTGGCTCGTGAAGCCCTCCAGGACTGTCTACGTGGCCACGCTGACGCGGTCTGGGCGAAGCTCGGGGACCTGCTCGGCGCCGAGGTCGAGCCGGTCTGGCGCGAGCAGATCGAAGATGCGCTGGAGTTCGTCGCCGGCTGGATCAGCGTCGACGAGCGGCCGTTTGCGGACATCCGCGCCGAGCTCGATGACGAGGTCTCAGCCCGCAAGCGTCTGCGCGAGTTCAAGCCGTGGACGCAGCAGCGGGGGGCCGCACCGAAGTCGAGCCTCGATGGCGCGCGGGAGTCCGTGCTGCCCAACGCTCGTCGTGACAAGGGCCTGCGAGCGCGACTGCAGGTGAAGTGCGGGATCGGCAAGGGCGAAGAGCTCGACGCGATCGGCCTCATCAAACGCGCGGGCGCGGACCCGGAGCAGTTCATTCCGCTCGTCAATGTCGCGCTCGCGCCGTGGCTGGCGTGGGCAGCCAAGCACACACCCGTCGAACTCGAGGCGTGCCGAGCGGCGTGCGCTGGCCTCGAGGTCCCCAAAATTCGCTCGCCCTTGCTCGCCGACGACTTTCGATTCGAGGCCAGCATCTTGCTGCCCGATCGCTGGACCGATCTGGAGGAGGAGCATGGCTATGCGGAGGAGTCGCACCAGGTTCGTTGGAGCGCGGCCCAACGAGCGGTACGTGAGCTACGTAAAGCCGCTCGCGCCCCCCGAGACGAGCCCTACGTGGCCTGCATCGTCGCCGACGGCGATCGCATGGGCGACGCGATCAGTCGAATCACCGAGCCGAACGAGCTCCGGCGGTTCTCGGAGCGGCTCTCGGCGTTCGCCCGAAGCACGCGCAGCATCGTCAAGGACCACCGCGGTTCGCTGGTCTACGCCGGCGGCGACGACGTGCTCGCGTTTGTGCCGGTGTCGGAGGCCTTGGCCTGTGCGCAGGCCCTGCGCCAACGCTTCACCGAGGTCGTGGGTGGCGCGTGCGACCACCCCACGCCCTCGTTGTCGGTCGGAGTCGGGGTTGGGCACTATATGGAGAGCATGGGCGAGCTGCTCGCGCTCGGCCGCGAGGCGGAGGCGCTCGCGAAGGGGTCGACGCTCGCGATGGACGAGCGGCGCAACGCGCTGGCGATCATCGTGGACAAGCGCTCGGGTGGGCGCCGGACCTGGCGGGCACGCTGGGACGCCACGCCCGAGCCGCCCGCGCAGCTGCGCCTGGACATGGCCGTCATGGCGAAGCTGACGATCGGCAAGATCCACGAGATCGCGGGGACGCTCCGGCGTTTGCCCAACGACGCGCCGCCGGACAGCGGCTTTTCGAACATCCTCGAGCTCGAGGTCCGCCGGTCGCTCGCGCGCAACGAAGGCGGCGCGATGGATTTTGCGGCGGTGGAATTGGTCCTGCCTGAGGCCGACTACGCGGCGCGCCGCGGAGCCGTGCGCGATTGGATTGATAGGCTGCTGATCGCCCGAGAGCTGCGCCGGGCCGACCCGACCCCTCGCTCGCAGCGGGAGCCGACATGAAACCGATCAATATCGTACTCACGCCCCGCGACGGGCTGTTTTGCAAGGACGGTCGCGGGTGGTTCACCAGCTCGAGCGGGCGCGGGCATGCCCTCGAATGGCCGCATCCGTCGACCGTCCTAGGCGCGCTGCGCTCGATTTGGGGCCAGGCGCGGGAACATCGCGAGGGGAGGCCCTTCGCCCGTCAGGAGTGGCCGCGGCGGACGGCCGACCTCGAGCTGCATTCGGCGTTGCCCCTGCGTCGGGCCTGGGGCGAGGAGTGGTGCGCCGACCACCGAGTCTGGCCGGCGCCCGCGGACGCGCAGCTCGGCGAAGACGGGCGCGTGAGGTCGCTCGAACCCCAGCCGCCGCGCATCCAAACCATGGGGACCAACGACGACCGCGCGCGCGAGCAGCTGTGGACGGCCTCTGCGATCCGCGACAAGCCGATACCGGGGCCGCTGTGGTGGTCCGAGCAGCAATTCGTGGGGTGGCTGTGCGGCAGGCGAGGGTTCGTGCCGGGGGATGAGCTGCGGTTGCAGCGGCGCATTCAGACGCACGTGGCCATATCGCGGGAGACCGGGGCCGCGCTCGACCAAAACCTCTATTCGCATGACGTCGTCGAGACCAGCGAGCGCGACGGGCAATGGGCGATCGCGTGTCGGGTGCGGGCCGATGATGGGGCGCACCTCGAGCTCGCTGGGCTCGGCTCCGATCGGCGGCTGGCGGCGGTCGAGGGCGGTCCGGCCTCGCTCTTGGACATACCAAAAGCTTTGCTCGCGGCGTTCGAGCGGGGGTCCCAGGGCTTGCGCCTTTATGTGGTCACGCCCGCTGCGTTCGCCGGCGGTTGGCTGCCCGACGGCCTCGCCGAGGTCGACGGCCACTACCAGGGTCGACTGCCGGGCCTCGACGTCGAGCTGGTCTTGCGCGTGGCGTTCGTGAATCGGCCGCTGGCGATCAGCGGCTGGGATATGGCCACTCGCCGGCCCAAACCCACGACCCGCGCGGTCGCGCCCGGGGCGGTCTACGCGTTTGAGCGCCGCGACGGTCAGCGCTTCACCGCCGATCACGCCCGCGCGCTGTGGCTCAACGCGATCGGTGGGCGAACGAACGAGGGCTTCGGCCTCGTCGTGCCCGGCGCCTGGAACCCCGCAGATCAGACACGGAGCTAAGCCATGCAGTATCAACGAGCATTTCTCATTCACGCGCTCTCACCCATTCACTCGGGCACCGGTCGATCGGCCGACCTGATCGACCTGCCGATCGCGCGTATGCGGGCGACGGGGATCCCGATCATCCCGGGATCGTCGATCAAAGGCGTTTTGCGCGACACCGGTGAAGCGGATGAACCCCGGCGATTGGCCGTATTTGGCCCGGATAAAGACAACGCAGCGGACCACGCTGGGGCGTTGGTGGTCGGCGACGCGGTGTTGCTAGCGATGCCGGTGCGCAGCTTGGTTGGGACCTTCGCGTGGGTGACCTCGCCCTTGCTGCTTCGGCTCGCCAAGCGAGACTTGGATTGGGACGTGTCGGTCCCGGAGCTCGATAAACCGGGCGCGCTAATCACCGCCAACTGCCGGTGCGTGCACGAGCGGACGGTCTACCTCGAGGACCTCGACCTGCGCGCGCGCCCGGACGCCTGCGTCGACGGCTGGGCCAAGCAGCTGGCGGCGTTGGTGTCCGCGGAGCAAGACATCCTCAGCCCGCGCTTGGTCATTGTCGACGACGAGACCATGAATTTCTTGCTCGAGACGGCGACTCAAGTCGACGCGCGGGTGCGGATTGACGAGACCGGGACCGTGGCCGACGGGGCGCTGTGGCTCGAGGAGAGCTTGCCCGCGGAGAGCCTGCTGCTCGGATTGATGGGCGCGGAGCGCAGCCGCCGGGACGGCGTGGAGATGAACCCGACGGAGGTGCTGGATTTCGTGCTCGGCCACGAGCGCGTGGCCCAGCTCGGCGGCAAAGCGACGATCGGCCGGGGTCGCTGCCGGATCGTGCCGGTCTCGGCTTAGGAAAGGACGAATCATGAGCAAGCGAACGAACAATCAATCCGAGCGGCCGCGGGGGCTGTTGCGCGACCAAGAGCGGGCGCGGATCGCCTACGCGAAGGTCGGTGAGGTCGAGGCGCGCCAGCGCAAGGACTACCGCATCGTCGTGCAGGACCTCGGCACCAACGTCCGACGCTTGGGGCTCGCCGCGGCCTTGAGCCTGCTCGAGCGGCAAAACAGCCCGGCCGGTCCGCTGGTGCTCGCGCATATCGCCCAAGCCCAGATCACTGGGCTGGGGAG
>Ga0114946_10002010_pt1 | contig 13952 bp, 11 predicted proteins | sample WalLakDeSediment_FD_88676 | JGI IMG/M metagenome (GOLD analysis project Ga0114946, IMG submission 88676) | Lake sediment microbial communities from Walker lake, Nevada to study Microbial Dark Matter (Phase II) - Walker Lake 11/02/13 Deep Sediment | ecosystem: Environmental > Aquatic >...
ACACCCTGCGATTTGTTCCTCTCGGCCGATTACATGGTGATAGAACACATGCTTATACCCGACCATGCCAGCTGGAACATGAAATTCGCCGCCAACGAAATGGCCATAGTGTATAACGAAAAATCGCGCTATGCCAGTGAAATAAACCAGGATAACTGGTTTGAAATCATGCTTCGGCCCAATGTGCAGATTGGCCGCAGCGACCCCGACCAGGACCCCTGCGGCGTAAGGGCGGTATTTACAGCCAAACTGGCAGGGATTTTTTATGATAATGAGGCCCTTCCGGGGAAGTTGCTGGAAAAAGACAAACGCAACATCCGCCCCAAGGAAACCGACCTGATCGCACTGCTGGAAAGCGGACAGATAGACTATATTTTCCTTTACCGAAGTGTGGCTCAGCAGCATAAGCTGCCCTACCTGCGCCTTCCGGCAGAATTAAACCTGGGCGACCCTGAGCTGGTGGATTGGTATGCACAGGTAAGCACTCAAACCTTGGGGACAAGCCCCGGAAGCACCATTACCGAAATTGGTCAGCCCATGGTTTACGGACTTACTATACCCAATAAGGCCCAAAACATTGAACTTGCCGAAGCCTTTGCAGCCTTCCTGCTCGACAGCGAAAAAGGCCTTAAAATCTTGGAAGAACTCGGGCAACCAGGAGTGGCACCCGCGCCTAACCCTTATTACGACAAATTGCCGGAGCGCTTGAAGCCATTTGCAGTTCTCAGCAAGGGTGATTGAGGAGACTTAAGGGACTTAAGAGACTTGAGAGAAAGCAGGCAGTAGGACACTCCGAACCCCGAACCCCGAACTCCAAATCCGCTGGTAAGCGGACACGCCCCAAACTTTATCCTTTATCCCTGACTGCCCTCCAAAGGCGGGTAAACCGTCAGGCAGGCTTTATCCTTTATCCCTTATCCTTATCCTTTTCCTTAACTAAGTTTTGTAATGCCCCGCAATAAGCCTGGCAAACCATTTTGAAGGCAGTATTTTACTGAGAAAAACGGCGAGTTTCTGATCGAAGGAAGCCACAATGTATCGGTGACGTGGTTTTTTGGCTGCGACAATCCGGGCCACTTTTTTTGCAAGCACAATGGGTTGTAGCCCAGCAGATTCGTCTTTCTCTATCACGCTGAGGGTATTCCTGAAAAGCTGGCTGTAATCGCTGTGAACCGTTTCACGCACCAGTTGCCTGTTGGCGGTAAATCCGGTGTTGAAATCGCCGGGGTTGACCATTACAATTTGAATTCCAAATGGTTTTACCTCATAACGCAAAGATTGCATATAGCCTTCTAAAGCAAACTTGCTGGCCGAATAGAATCCCTGAAAAGGAAGGCCAATAAGGCCGGCTATTGAACCAATTATAATAATAGTGCCTCCCCCCTGATTTCGCATGTATGGAAGTAGGCTTTTTGAGCATCGGTGCGCTCCCAGAAAATTTGTATTGATTTCGAGGAAGGCTTCTTCTTCGGAATAATCTTCTATTGCACCAGCCACACCAAAGCCTGCATTATTTATTAGCACATCGATTCGTCCTTCGCGCGAAAAAATCGCCTGCACGGCATATTCAACTTCTTCATATCTGGTTATGTCGGCCTTCAAAACCTGCACCCCTGGAACGCTGGTGCTCTGGCTGCGGCTGGTACCGTATACGACATGCCCCTGCTTAGAAAGCAACTCGGCAGTAGACCGGCCAAAGCCTGACGAAACACCGGTAATAAGAACAACTTTTTTCATTACTCTAAAATTCCAAGTTCTCTTGACAAACGTCCAATGGTTTCCATGGCATAATCCAGTTGTTCATCCGTATGGGTGGCCATTAGCGAAAAACGGATCAGGGTATCTTCCTTCTTCACAGCGGGTGAAAGCACAGGGTTTACAAAGATGCCATTATCGAGCAACATCTGGGTCAGTAAAAGGGTCTTCATGTCATCGCGCACATAAAGCGGAATAATGGGCGTTTCCGAGTGGCCCGTATCGAATCCCAATTCCTTAAATCCTTTCAGTGCCTTATATGTGAGTTCCCACAGCCTGGCAATGCGTTCAGGTTCGCGCTTTATGATCTTTAGCGCAGCAAGCACACTGGAAGCCGATGCAGGGGTAATGCTGGCGCTGAAAATGAGCGAACGCGAGTTATGCTTCAGAAAATTGATGGTTTCCTTGTCGGAAGCAATAAAACCGCCAATCGATGCCAAAGATTTGGAAAAGGTTCCCATGATTAGGTCTACCTCATCAGTCAGCCCGAAATGCGATGCCGTACCGGCGCCGTATTCACCAATGACACCCAGTGAGTGGGCATCGTCAACCATTATAGAAGCACTGTATTGCTGCGCAAGCCTGACAACTTCTGGCAGATTTATGATATCGCCTTCCATGGAAAAAATGCCATCAACCACGATCAGCTTTGCCTGCTCCGGATCGCACAGTTTAAGTTTATTCTCAAGTGACTCCATATTATTATGGCGAAACTTCTGAATCTTTGAGAAGCTAAGCCTGCTGCCCTCAATAATGGAAGCATGGTCAGAGTCATCGAGCAGAACCGTGTCGGCCCGGCCCGTAAGGGTTGACACCACGCCAAGATTCACCTGAAAACCCGTACTGTATACCAGCGATGCTTCTTTTCCCACAAATTCTGAAAGCTTTTCCTCCAGTTCAATATGAATATCAAGCGTACCATTTAAAAAACGAGAACCCGCACAGCCAGTGCCATATTTGTCGATGGCTTGCTTGGATGCCTCTTTAATTTCAGGATGATTTGTTAGCCCCAGGTAGCTGTTCGAACCAAACATTAATACCTTCTTGCCACTTACGACAACTTCGGTATCCTGATCCGACTCAATCACCCTGAAATACGGATATACACCCATTTCCATGGCCCGTTGCGGGGCATCATATCTGGAAAATCTTTGGCGAAGCAATTTCATAGACAAAAGTTTTAACATTTTTTTGCATTAATTACAAGGCTCAAAAATAGAAGATTTTTTATTACGAAATACCAGAGTCGGAATAAGAAGCAACTGGCTGAAAATGACAACAGACAGGGTTTACAAATAAGGTATTTTTAAAATACCTTTGCAAAAAAAAAGAAAATTACAAACATTATTCTTCCTATTTATGAAATTAAAAGTCTTGCTTCTTTTTCCAATTTTCATTTTTGTTTTAACTGGATGCCAGGAAATTTTTTCCGGGGGCAAGGGAAAAATTGTTTACCACAACTATTTCCCTTCGGCCTATGTAGCCGAAAGAAATATTGAAGTGTGGCTTCCGCCGAAATATGACCATGGAAAGGAATACGATGTGATCTACATCCATGATGGGCAGAATGTATTCAATGCAGAAACTTCTTATGCGGGTATTGCCTGGGAAATGGATTCAACCATGAATGATCTGGTCAGGAAAGGGAAAATCAGGCCCGCTATCGTGGTGGCCATTTGGAATACGCCTGACCGCTTCCGCGAATACATGCCCTTTCAGCCCCGCGAGCCCCTGCTGGCAATAAAGCAAGCCATGGGCATTGAAGAAGACCTCCTTTCTGACGAGTATCTTAAATTTATTGTAAAAGAGTTAAAACCCTTTATCGATAAAAACTACAGCACAAAAAAAGACCCGGCAAATACATTCATAATGGGTTCGAGCATGGGCGGATTAATATCACTTTACGCAGTAATGGAATACCCGGAGATTTTCGGTGGTGCTGGCTGTATCTCAACACACTGGCCGGCTGTTGATGGCATTTTCATTGAGCACCTTCCCGGTAACCTGCCCAACCCGGACACCCATAAAATGTATTTCGATCACGGAACCATTAACCTCGATTCACTATATCAGCCAATGCAAGAAAGGGTTGATATGATAGTTGAGGCACATGGGTTTTTTAAGGACCAAAACTGGATGAGCTTAAAGTTTGAAGGGGCCGACCACAATGAAGCATCCTGGCGCGACCGTTTGCACGAACCGCTGATCTTCCTGCTGGGCAAAGAACAGGATTGATTACCTTTGCACCCTTATGGGAAAAAAAAGAAAAATTGCCTTTCATACACTTGGTTGTAAACTCAACTATTCAGAAACTTCGAGCATTAGCCGGCAGTTTGGCGTCGAAGAATTTGAGCACGTTGACTTTAAAGATGAGGCCGATATTTATGTGATCAATTCCTGCACGGTAACCAAAAATGCCGAAAAAACCTGCAAGGCGTTGATTCGCAAAGCTTTGAGAACAAACCCGGTTGCCCATGTGGCCGTGATCGGGTGTTTTTCACAAATCAATCCTGAAGAGCTTAAGGCCATTGAAGGCGTAGATGTGGTATTGGGCAATGCCGACAAATTCAACCTTTTTGAACACATCAAAGGTTTGGAAAAAACAAGGAAATCCGACACTGCAATCGATGTTCAGGTGCATGAACCTGAAGCCTTTGTGCCAAGCTGGTCGGCCGACGACCGTACCCGATCCTTTTTCAAAATACAGGATGGCTGCGACTATTTCTGCAACTACTGCACCATTCCGCTGGCTCGCGGTCATAGCCGCAGCAACACCATTGCCGCCACCCTCGAAACAGCCCGCAGCATTGCACAAACCAATATGAAGGAAGTGGTGCTTACCGGAGTGAATATAGGCGATTTTGGCAAAGTTAACAATGAAACTTTTTATGACTTCCTGAAAGAGTTGGTAAAGATTGATGGCATTGAGCGCATTCGCATTTCTTCGGTCGAGCCAGACCTTTTGCATGATGAGATCATTGAACTGGTGGCCACTGAACCAAAGCTAATGCATCATTTTCACATCCCCTTGCAATCTGGCAGCGACAGCGTGCTCAAAACCATGGGACGGCATTATACCCTTGATGTTTTCTCGTCGAGAGTGGAAAAGATCCGCTCGCTGATGCCCCACGCCTGCATAGCCGCCGACCTGATCGTGGGCTTTCCGGCCGAGACCGATGCCCTGTTTGATGAGTCCATGCGGTTTATTGAAGCAATGGACGTATCGTACATTCATGTTTTCACATACAGCGAACGCGAAAACACCCGCGCCATGAAGATCGAAGGCAGTGTTCCGCCGGCTGTCCGCCAACAACGCTCAAGGCTAATGCAGAAATTGTCAGACCGGAAAAAGCATGATTTCTACCTGAAAAACAAAGGCAAAAAAGCCCTTGTCCTCTGGGAAAAAGACAACACCCGAGGTTTCATGCACGGCTTTACCGACAATTACATCAAGGTAAAAACCAGGTTTAATCCCGAATTAATAAACCAGATACACGAAGTGACACTGAACCATCTGGACACGGATGAAGTTTACTTAATATGAACGCAACAGATATCAATTACCTGAGAGCCCTTTGCGCCGAGGTATGCCTCATTGCAAAAACCATCGGTGAGTTCATCCGCCAGGAGGCAGACAAGTTTCATCACACCCAGATTGAAACCAAGAGCATTCACAATTTTGTCACTTACGTAGATAAAACTGCGGAAGAGCGGCTGGTTGAGAAGTTACAGGCATTGTTGCCCGAGGCCGGTTTTATTGTGGAAGAAAACACCATTGACAAGAAGGGACGCGAGTACCAGTGGGTGGTTGACCCGCTCGATGGCACCACCAATTTTATTCATGGCGTGCCCGTCTTCAGCATTTCAATTGCATTGATTCACCACGACAAAGTTTTACTTGGGGTGGTTTTTGAAATCAACCACGACGAATGCTTTTGGGCCATAAAAGGTGGCGGTGCATTCATGAATGGTGAACCAATTAAGGTTTCAGAAGCTGCCACCGTGCATGAAAGCCTTTTGGCCACCGGCTTCCCCTACTATGACTACAGCCGCCTGAGTCAATACATGGATTTGTTTACCTGGTGCCTGCGAAATTCGCACGGGGTACGCCGTTTGGGTAGTGCCGCCGTTGACCTGGCTTATGTGGCCTGTGGCCGCTTCGATGGATTTTTCGAATACAGCTTAAGTCCATGGGATGTGGCAGCCGGAAGCCTGCTGGTGAAGGAGGCTGGGGGAAAAGTAACCGATTTCAGCGGGGGCAGCAACCATATTTTCGGACGTGAAATAATTGCAACTAACCCTAAAATCTTTAAAGAATTATTGGGTAAAGTAGGGGAAGCTTTTGTTTAGGTTATGAACCATTTTAAAAGGCCTGTTTCAATTCCCAAAACAAATCCTTAAATTTGTGTAAACCCACCCTGATTATTACCTATGGAACATTTCAATGACACCTTTCTTGAGTTTGCTGCCATACTTGCCATTGCCGTGGGTGCCGGTTTAATCGGACGGCTTTTAAAACAACCCCTTATCGTTGCCTTCATTGCCGTGGGTCTGATTGTTGGTCCATATGGGATCAACCTGCTTCAGTCGGGCGACAAGATACACCTGCTTTCTGAAATGGGTATCGCCGTGCTGCTGTTTGCCGTTGGGCTGAAGCTCGATGTGAGCCTGATTCGGTCTACCGGGAAAGTGGCTTTGTATGCCGGCCTTGGTCAGGTGCTTTTTACTTCGGTTTTTGGGTTCCTCCTCGGAATCTGGCTGGGCTTTGAACCCGTAGTCAGCATTTATGTTGCCGTGGCACTTACCTTCTCCTCTACCATTATCATTGTAAAACTCCTTTCGGATAAAAAAGAAATTCAATCCTTACACGGCCAGATAAGTATTGGATTCCTTATTGTGCAGGACATTGTGGTGATCATTGCCATGATTGCCCTTTCGGCCATGGGTACCCCATCAGAGTACACTCTTTGGGAGGAAATTCTGATTGTGGTTTTGAAGGGTGTTGGTTTACTGGTTTTGGTTGTATTGCTTATGCGCTTTGTGCTCACACGGCTCACTTCGCTCATGGCCCGCACCCCTGAGTTACTGGTGCTTTTCTCACTGGCCTGGGCAATTGCCCTGGCGGCATTCAGCGATTTTCTGGGTTTCAGCAAAGAAGTGGGTGCCTTCCTTGGCGGCATCTCCCTGGCAGCAACCCCTTACCGGGAAGTTATTGCCGGAAGGCTGACCTCGGTGCGCGACTTCCTATTACTTTTCTTTTTTATTTATTTGGGAAGCCAGGTTAATGTGCCTTTGCTGGGGCAGCAAATCTTTCCGGCAATAGTGCTTTCGCTTTTTGTTTTAATCGGAAACCCCATAATAGTTATGATCATACTCGGACTAATGGGTTACCGAAAAAGGACCGGCTTCCTGGCCGGCTTAAACGTGGCGCAGATATCAGAGTTCTCGCTGATTCTTGCTGCACTTGGTCTGAGCCTCGGGCAGATCAATGAAGAAACCCTCGGACTTATTACCCTTGTAGGGCTTATTACTATCGGCATCAGCACCTACCTGATCATGTATTCGCACCAGATTTACGAAAAGGTGAGTTTTATGCTTGATATCTTTGAGAAAAAAGCGCCATCGACCGAGGTTGAAGATGAAAGCCAGAGGCAGAAGCCTTTCGATGTGATTATTTTCGGGTTGGGGATGTATGGCAACAATGTGGCCCGATCTCTTGAAGATGCAGGGTTCAAGGTTTTTGGCGTCGACTTTGATCCAAAGGCCGTGGCACGCTGGAAAAAGAAAGGCCGTGCAGCCCAGTATGGCGATGCCGATGACCCCGAGCTGCCAGAAATCCTTCCGCTAAGCGCACAATGTGTGGTTTCAACGCTTGATGACAAACCAATTAACCTGGCCCTCATCAAGTACCTGAAACATGCAGGCTATAAAGGAAATATCGCCCTGACTTCATACACCGGCCGTACTGCCAAGGAGCTTGAAATAGCCGGTGCAGACCTGGTGCTCCTGCCATTTGTGGATGCCTCCGAAAATATCCCCGCCAAACTGAAATCGCTGAAAAAGCCAAAGGAGTGATAAATTTTTCTTAGGTTTGCCCTGATAATTATCAACCAACACAACATAAAACCATGAAGAAAATTATTGCCATTATTTTGCCTGCATTATTTTTGCTGGCATGCAGCCCGGCTGCTGAAAAAGCAACCGACGAGACCAGCCCCATCGGGCAGCCGGTCATCGAAAAACTTACCTCACAACTTACTGAAAAACACGGCAATGACTTTCAGTTCCGCATCGAACGGGGTGTTAAGCAAGCCGCATCGCTTTGGCGCGACAGCGATGGAAGTATTGAAGAATTTGAAACCTTCGTGCTTCAAAACTTTATTGCCGACCAGGCAGAGCTTGACCTGGTGTTCGACCGGCTGGCCAATAATTTTGAGTACCTCTACGGGTACATGAACCGGATTTCCCTGGAGCTTAATCGCCAGATCCACGAAGACCGCGGACCAATTCACAAAATCGACCAGCTCTTTGGCGCCTACAGCCCTACCGCGCATGTGCAGGACGATTTATACAAAAACAAGATCGCCTTTATTGTGGCTCTGAATTTCCCTTATTACACCCTCGAAGAAAAGAACGAGCTGGGAGGCGATTGGAATGCCCGCCAGTGGGGTTTTGCGCGCCTTGGCGAAGTATTCACTGCACGCGTGCCCCCTCGCCTGTTGCAGGAAATGAGCCAGGTTTACAGCACCGGCAGGCTCTATATTTCTGAATACAACATTTTTGCAGGTCAGCTGCTTAACAATGAAGGACAGAAACAATTCCCCGAAGGGATGAAGCTGCTGGCACACTGGAATATTCGTGATGAGATCAAGTCGAATTACGGAGAACCTAATGGATTGGAAAAGCAGGAAATGCTTTACAATGTCATGCTGCGTATCATTAATCAGGACATCCCAAGACAGGTCATCAATAACCCTGAATACCAGTGGAACCCCTTTAGCAATGAGCTTTTCCAGGAAGGCCAACCAGTAAATGGAGAGCCTGAAGATCTGAGACGTTATGAAATTTTGCTGAACAATTTTAAAGCACTGCAAAACATTGACCCTTACTATCCCAACCTTGATACTTACATAAAGCGCCGCTTCGATGCCGACATGGAAATTTCGCTCGAAGAGGTGGATGGCCTTTTCAGGGAATATGCAGCTTCTCCCCTGCTGCGCGAGGTGGGCAAAATGGTAAGTGAGCGCCTGGGCCGCCCGTTGCGACCCTACGACCTTTGGTACGATGGCTTCAAGGCCCGCAGCAGCATTTCTGAAGAAGAGCTCGATCGCATTACCAAGCGCCTGTACCCCACTGCAGAAGCCATGGACCGCGACCTGCCCCGCATTTTGCGCGAGCTGGGCTTCAATGCCCCAATGGCCGATTTCATTGGCTCGATGGTAGATGTTGATCCTGCCCGCGGCTCGGGTCATGCATGGCGCGCATCCATGCGTGAAATGCCCTCACACCTGCGCACACGTGTGGCTGCCGATGGCATGGACTACAAAGGATACAACATTGCCATTCATGAATTTGGTCACAACGTGGAGCAAACCATTAGCGTGCAAATGGTCGACAACTACTTTGTAAACGGTATTCCCAATACAGCATTTACTGAAGCCCTTGCCTTCATGTTCCAGGCACGCGACCTGGACTTTTTAGGCATTAAGCAAAACGACCCTATGAAAGAACACCTTGATGTGCTCGATGTCTTTTGGAATAATTACGAAATGATGGGCGTTTCGCTGGTCGATATGGCCGTTTGGAAATGGCTATACGACAACCCCAATGCCACTGCAGCCCAGCTTAAAGATGCCGTTTTGCGCATTTCAAAAGAAATCTGGAACGAGTATTATGCCGATGTGTTTGGCGAAACCGACATTACGCTGCTGGCCATTTACTCGCACATGATACAGTCTCCACTTTACCTGATGAACTATCCTTACGGCCGCCTGATCATGTTCCAACTCGAAGACTATTATCGCGGTAAAGACTTTGCCAGCGAAACCCTTAGAATATTCTCGCTGGGCAAACTTACACCCCGCCACTGGATGGAGAGAGCCGTTGGCCAGCAGATCAGCAACCAGCCCATATTTGCTGCGGTTGAGAAAGCCATTGAAGCAATGAGTCAATAGGTTATTAATTACAAACTTGTGTTAAAAAGAGCGAGCAGTCAAAAACTGACTGCCCGCTCTTTTTTTGTCCAAATACATGTGGAATTTTCGTGTTAAACAACTGTTGAAGCAAAAGTTTTTCTTTTTGCCACTTTTTTAAAATATGGGGTTTTAAATAAATATTATTTGGAAAACAAGGCGTCTAATGGTTTTACTTAGAGTAATTGCAATATTAACAATTCTGATCAGAAGGTCAATCCGCCCTGAATCGCAGATAATGATTGCTTTTTCCAAACAGATCAAATAAAATTACTTTTACGCATTGACGTGTAGCATAAAAAAACCGCAATAATCGGATAAGTAAAAAATCATAGGATTCAACACGAGAATCTACTTACTATTCAAAAAAAAAATAAGGATATTTCCCAATTGTCAGGTCTAACATTTCGACTTAAATTTAAAATCCTGTTATCGAGTATCGTCCTTTTCGTTTATCCTGAATTTGTTTTTCAGTAATTAAACGAAAACCTTCAATTACTTATGCAATTTGAGGATTTTGCACATTTTTATTCACCTAAATTTTTCAAGCATGAAAAAACAGATTATTAATTCTTTCAGACATGCCATAAGATTAAGCTTTATTCTTGTGGTTGCAATGGCAATTTTTGCAGTTTCTTGTGAAAAAGAGAAAATGCTTCATCTTCCTGACTTGGACGAATTTGAACTTCCAGGTCAGATTCCGGTTCCGCCTTTTGAGCCCCCTGCAATTACTCCGCCTGAAATTGGTGTTCCCGGCAACACCCCGGCAGCTGACCGTGCCCCGGTTCCGGGAGCTAATTCAATTGCACAGATTGCCATTGATGCAGGTTTCAGCGAGTTGGTCAATGCACTCGTTTACGTAGATGATGAGCTTGATGCTGGCTTAGTTGAACTCTTCCTTAATGGCACCGACCAGTTCACAGTTTTTGCTCCAACAAATGAAGCATTCGAGAACCTTTTTGAGTTTCTTGAAATTGATGAGATTTCCGACCTGCCTGCAGATCTCGTCCTTGACGTGCTGCTCTATCACGTAACTGAAGGCCGAAGGGCTGCTAACAGCGTTGTACCCAGAGTGGGTATTCGAACAATCAAAACTTTGCTTGGCGCATCGTTTACGGTAAACCCAAATGCAGTGATAACCGATATTTTTGGTCAGGAAGCCCAAATCCTGATTCCAAATATTTCAGCATCTAACGGTATTATCCATGTTATTGATACTGTTATTCTGCCAATTGAGGCTGAGTAGAGCATCCTTTTTTTAAACGATTGTAATTCAAACCAAACAATTTTGAAACATTGAAAATTATGAGAAAATCGACAATTCGACAGACAATGAAGATCAACCTCATTCTCTTATCATTAATTTCATTTTTTGCATTTTCATGCGAAAGATCAGATGTATTTCCAACTGAAACAGAAAAAGCGCAGCAAGCCCTGCGTGCCCCGGCTCCCGGAACAGACCCAATTGCCGTGATTGCCATTGAAGCCGGATTCAGCGAACTTGTAGGAGCGCTTGTATATGTTGATGAAGAACTCGAAGCCGGCTTAGTTGAGCTTTTCCTTAATGGAACAGATCAATACACTGTTTTTGCGCCAACCAACCAGGCCTTTGAAAACCTTTATGAATTCCTTGAAATCGATGGAATTACCGATCTGGATGCTGAACTGGTTCTTAATGTGCTGTTATATCATGTGGCCGAGGGCCGACGAGCAGCAAACAGCGTTGTTCCAAAGGTTGGCATTCGAACAATCACAACCCTTCTGGAAGCCACATTCACAGTTAATCCCCAGGCTATCATAAAGGATATTTTTGGGCAGCAAGCTAATATTGTTGCTGCAAATATTTCAGCTTCCAATGGCATTATTCACGTAATTGACACGGTAATTCTTCCCATTGAAGCTGAATAATTTTTTAAGGACACTGCATTCAGCTTTGTTCCATTGAATTCAGAACTAATACAATAGGGGTCGTCTCATTATAGCATGAGGCGACCTCTTTTTTTTAAAAGAATACTGGTAATAAATCTTGGGATCACTGAAAGTTATATAGTGAAAACTAAAAACAAAATATTTTCAACCATTTAGAAATTTTCTTAATTTAGTAGCAAAAATATGAAATTGAATACTCTGGAAGATGTTTATTTTAGCAAGGCTACTATGGCATTAGTATTAACCATTGCAGGCTATTATGCCTATTATTTTCCGGCTTTTTCAGCTAAAACAGCCCAATGGTTTCAGAAAAGGTTAACCGGTGACAAAACAATGATAAACCTTTTTCTTTTTCAGAAAACGCTCGGTTTATTGTTTTTAGGAGCTTTGCCTGCCCTGGTTTTTTTCTCGATGTATGCTTTTCAACTAAACAAATATCCTGTTTGGGGATTGAGCGCCATTCACTGGTGGGTATATGCGCTTGTGGTATTGATTATCATTTCATTGTCCTTCATTTCCGCCAGAAAGCCCGATATTAATACCCGAATTCCGCAAATGCGGTTGCGAACCTGGGGAGCCGGAGAAATAGGCATAAGCATTGGCGGCTGGGCCATTTATTTATTGGGTTACGAATTTTTGTTCAGGGGTTTGCTCTTGTTTACAACTGCCGAAGCTTTTGGTGTTATGCCTGCTTTGCTAATTAACATTGGGCTGTATTCGGCTTTCCACCTTCCTAATGGCATGAAAGAAACCCTTGCAGCAATACCATTCGGATTTGTGCTTTGTTTGACTTCATTGATTTCGGGCTCATTTTTACCGGCTTTTTTGCTTCATTTGAGTTTATCAGCCTCAGCTGAGTTGTGTTCAGTTCATTTCAATCCCGGAATGAAATTTCAGTTTTCAAAAACCAATTTCCAAACATGAAATATTTTATCACAGGAAGCACTGGTTTTATTGGTATGGCGCTGACCAAACGGCTGGTGGCTGAAGGAAATTCAATTCACCTGCTGGTCAGATCGCCCCAAAAAGCAAAAGAATTGCAGCTGCCAGGAGTAACCATTTTCGAGGGAGATATTTTAGATGTTGCATCAATAGAAGCAGCCATGCAGGGCTGCACCCATGTTTTTCACCTGGCGGGTTATGCCAAGCCTACGGCAAAAGATCTCTCAGTATTTCATGAAGTAAATGTTGAAGGCACCCGAAAAATTCTGGAAGCCTCCCTTAAGCTGGGCATAGAAAGGGTGGTCTTTACCTCAACCGCCGGAACTTTTTAAATTACCGGGCCAGATAACGACGCCACCGAAAACAGTAAGCGCCCTGAAATCTATTATACCGAATATGCCAATAGCAAAAGACAAGCCGAATTACTTTGCCTGGCATATATTGAAAAAGGACTGGATATTATTACTGTTTTTCCCACAAGGGTTTTTGGTCCTGGTATTTTAAACGAGAGCAACTCACTGACAAAGATTGCTGAAAAATATCTGACCGGGAATTGGCGTATTATTCCCGGAAACGGCAAAACCTATGGGAATTATGTTTATGTTGACGATGTGGTAAACGGACTCATTTTGGCCATGCAAAAGGCAGGAAAGGGTGAGAGCTATATACTGGGAGGAGAGAACGTTACTTTCAACGAACTTTTTAACACCATAAAAATGGCATCGGGCAAAAAGTTCAGTTTGTTCAATATGCCTTACCCTATTTTATGGTTTGCCTCGGCAATAATGATGGCTTTTGGTTTTGTGCTTCGCAGACCTGCTGTCATTTCGCCCGCCTGGGTTAAGCGTTACCTTCAGCACCGCAGACTTTCGAGCCAGAAGGCCGAAAAGGAATTGGGTTATACCATAACACCCCTATTTAAAGGATTTGAAAAAACATTCAACTGGATAAAAAATGGAATGACTGATATTTTATCAGATCCTGACCCATATTTTACCGTTATTACCGGTGCCAGTTCCGGCATAGGCAGGGCTCTATCTATTGAGTGTGCCAGAAGGGGAATGAACCTTCTGCTTGTTTCATTGCCTGAAACAGGCTTGCCTGAATTTGCCTCAGAACTGGAGCAGAACTTTG
>Ga0114946_10002012_pt1 | contig 13934 bp, 16 predicted proteins | sample WalLakDeSediment_FD_88676 | JGI IMG/M metagenome (GOLD analysis project Ga0114946, IMG submission 88676) | Lake sediment microbial communities from Walker lake, Nevada to study Microbial Dark Matter (Phase II) - Walker Lake 11/02/13 Deep Sediment | ecosystem: Environmental > Aquatic >...
CCCCGCTACATCTTCGCAACTGATGTTGTAGCTTCGATTTGAACTTCATCATCTACAACATCAGTTGCGAAGATGTAGCGGGGTTCGGTCATGTAACCGGCTTTGGCCATGACTGGGCCAGAAAAAGTCGTACGACTCATTGTAAATACCTCATGCACGAGTTGCCCATCAGTCTGTGCATCGTCCGCCGGGTCGGTCTGCTGGGCTAAAAATAGTTCCCGGGCTTAATTGTTTATAGCAAAGGCTCTAACCCTTGGCAAGTTAAATTTCGTTCTTAATCAGGACGCCATGAAACGAAGCCGACACAGAATTAGGCTGGTTCTTGCTGCAAATAGCTGTTGCGTCAATATCAGTCTTTTCTGGCACTGCAACAAAGTAGTTCCAGTCGTAGTCAGCACGGGAGTTATTTAGCGTGGTTTCAGCCACCGTCAGCCACACTCCACCAGCAGGGCGGATGCGTAATTTACCAAGCAAAGTCTGGTTGGTGGACTCCGCCGCGTGAGACAGTTCACCATGCTGCAAGTACAGCGTGTAACCAGCAGGAACAGTATAAGCAAAGTTTGATGTGCGGTTATCGCCGTCATTGATGTAGGCGTAAGTTACACCGTCATTGGCGAAGGGCAAGGTGCCAGTCAAGCTTTTTGTTCCTACATTAATTACGTCGTTCACACGGAAAAAAGACTTTGTCGTAACACCAACACCAGACGAGTTCAAAACGATAACTTCAGAAATCTCGTTGTAGCTGGCGTCCAGCCCGTTAATTAGGAATGCGCAGTTCTCGTCTGTACCCGCTGCCGAACTTGTCGCAGTCAAAATAACTGCAGCTGTAGGAAATGGGAAAATGCCACCGGAGTTCCATATAGATTCCGCCGCGTTTCTGATGTCAGAGTTATAACCAAATCGTGTAATTGTGCGATGGTAAGTAATCTGTCCACGAGCAACCTGAAGCTCGAAAGGTTCGACTGTGCCTATACGACTGATGGAACTTGTTTGAGCGGCCATGGTGTGTCCTTGTGAACAATATTAAAGAAGTTTAGCAACTACAACGCTAGTTGTGTACCCATTTTTTATGTCCCACGCCAAGCACCTTGTACAACTTATTTTTTGCCGCGTAGTCTTTTTCCGGCATACCAGTCTTATGGGGCTGCAACGAGTATCTACTGTGTCTATCTAGTTTACTTGCATCCACCCACCAGTAGTCAGGGTCGGTAATGCCCTCTAACTTAAAGCCTGCGGCCCTGTAGCTTTCCCCATCACCCCAACGTAGATCGGAGTATGAAATCAAGTCTCCATCAGGAAAATCATTGCGAAACGCTTTAACTAGCCGAGATATAGCCCCGACAACACGCCCCCTAGACACATACCGCAGTAGTTCCCACCCATTGTTACTGAACCGCCCTTTGCCAAATGTAGCGAGCGCAACAAGTTCGTTGTTGTAGGATAATCCATAAGAGTTTACTAATGTAGACCCCGCACCTTGGGTGTGGTTTAACTCTAAGAACTGGCGAGCCTGCGCAGTAGTGGGGCGAACAACAGTGCACTTCCTAGCAAAGTATCGCTCAGACACCCCCAGTATAGCTTTGAGCCGGTTCTCCACAATCTCCCGTTTGTTCTTCCACTCATCATCAAAAATCTGTATGAGCTTTACGCCTTTAGCGCTGCTCTGCTCCCACTTCTCTCGAGTTTTATTGCCGACAAGCTCTTCGCGGTGGTACCACGACCCGTTGTACTCGATACCTATGTTTTTGGCTGGAATGTACACGTCTATCTCAAACGGTGAAATAATAGATGTATCATTGCAAGTCACGTCAAACCCCAAAGAAACAATAAAATCTGCGAGTTCTTGCTCTCCCTTTGACACCCTACCTACGCACTTAGGGCACCCAGCACCTTTCAAATGGTTTGACGGGGTCTGCTTAAACTCCCCATGCACGGCGCACTTTATCCGTATGTTCTTGTGCATACCGGACAGCCCAGACATGTACTCATAAGTGTCGCCGTGAACTTCTTTGGCGCGAGTCAAAAACTCGCTGACCCCAAGCTGGGTGCGTTTACCGTTCTTCTCGTACCCACAAGCTTTACACCCTTTACCTGCAACGTGCTGGTACACCAACTGAGAAAACTCACCATGTACGGGGCACAGGATTCTGGCCTTTGTGCGGCTGTTATAGATGTGTTGTTCTGGGTACTCGTAGGTGTAGTTGTGCACTTTTGAAGCCGCTTCTACGAAGCTCTTAAACGAGTGTGAACGCTTTTCTCGCCTAGCAGTAACACCGCACTCAGGGCAGCCGCAGCCGTTGCGGTGATTGTTCTCTTTTTGAACGAAGTCACCGTGCTCTGGGCACGTGATTGTTATGTGGGCACCGTAAACAGTGTAGTCCGACTTAGAGTAGTCATACCTGTCGCCGTGAACGGCTCTAGCTCGTTTAATCCACACTTCAGTTGTCAGCGCAGGCTTCCCCATAGTACCCCCCTCTGTTTAAGTGTATACAGAATACTAGCCATATCGGTATCAGTCAAGTAGTGATTACGGGCAATAAAAAAGCCCCTCCGAAGAGGGGCCTTCTACTCAACTAAGCTGTGCTTAGAATGAGCCCGGGCTTCCGAAAATGCCCAGCGGATCGCTTACACCAAATGAATAGCGCTCACGAGCCTTGTAACGGACGTTACCGGTATCGAAGTCACCGTCCATGCCAGTGGTCATCTTGGTACGAACAAAATGCTTCATGCCGTTAGGTACATCTGTGGTCAAGAACCATGCGTTCGGATCAGTCAACCAGTGGTTAACCGCAAAGCCACCGGGGATGGTGCCGTTGTTGCGCATTGCGTTGATGTCGTTATCAGCAGTACTAACGCGTTGCTCAGACTCAAGAATACGAGTCGCAACAAACATCAGTGACGGCGGGATAACCAACTTCTTCGGTTTTGCAGCAATCAACAGACCACGCTCGTCAGTCCAAGCGGCGATCTGGATGGTAGCGGCTTCCAGTGAAGTTTCGTTCAAGTCAGCACCAACAGTGGGGCGGTTGGAGTTCGCACCACCAGAGATCAGCGGGTGATCTGTAGCGCAGAGAACTTTACCGTCACCGTAGGTCGGGCCACCAGTGAACGCGTTGTTCAACAGAGAGGCAGCTTTAACCTGCTTGGTGTAGGCCATAGAACGAGCCAGAGCCTTGGTATAGCGAGAAGACAGACTGTCATACAGGTTGTCTTCGATAGCTTCCTCAGTCAGGCTGAAACCCATAGCAACGGTTTCGTGCGTATAGCGAGCGGTGAAAGCTTCTTGGGCGTTATCGTATGCGATAGCGGAACCTTCCTGCTTAACCGGTGCAATACCGAAACCAGACAGCTTGGTTTCTTCTTCAAATGAGCGATCAGAAGTCTCAGTGTCGTAGATTTCTTTGTGCTCATCGGGGTAGCGATTGTACTCCATGCCGAACAGGGCGTTCAGACCTGGCAACAGCTCTTTAAGTAGTTGTGCGCGTGAAATAGCCATGTCTTACTCCTTATTCAGGGTCAGCTACGCCGAGGCCAGCTGTGTACGCGTGTGAAGAAGGATTGAACTTAACAATCACATCAGTAAACGCGTCACCAACTTGAGACTCAACGCTGTTAACAAAATCTACCACTTTGAAAGCGATAGTAGCGGTTACAGCACCTTCTGATGCGTCAAGAGCGATCTTTGAACGACCAGTGGCGGTGTCACCAGCAGTCTGAACAACAGGGAAGTTCTTGTGCAGATCAGTTTGTGCCAGTGCGCCGTCAGCCTGAATTTGAAACAGAGCTTGCGGATCATCACAAATCACAGCCAGAGCGTCAGCTGAAACAGTATTGGCAGGCCAGTAGTTGTTGTTCAGCAGGTACTTCAAGCTAGGATCGGTGTATTGGCAGCCGAGAAAAACACCAACAGTGCCAGCAGGGAACTTGTCAGCATCAGAACCGACGTTAGTTACCTTGGCGATGGTGCCATCCAGACCAACAGCGACGATGTCGCCGTTAAAGATGTTGGTTGCATAACCAGAAGCAATCTTAATCATACGGGTAGAGCCTGCAAAGACTTGACCGCCGATAAGGTTGATCGGGCGCAGACCATAGGGGGCAGCAGTAGTTGCCATATCAGTCTCCTAAAAGTTAAAAAAGTTCCTGACTCTTACGAGCCACGACCAAAAGTGACAGACGATTTGCTCTCTTTAAAAAGAGGCATACGAGAGTCGTTTTCACGCATGAGGGCAGAATCTACGGACTCAATCTGTGAACGGTCGTTGTTCTGATAGTAAGCAGTGCGCTGTTCTACCAGTTCAGTTGGCGTTTTACACAGAATCAATCCACCGACTTCAACCATACCAGAGTTCTTGGCGTCATTATCGACATTCAATGCAAGCTCTGGATGATCTTCCAATCGGCAAGGCTCCCATCCCTCACGGAAGCTACGCGACACGTTAGTCGGATCGCTGGTTCCTAACATGGACTTACGAACCCAACGGAACGTGTACCCCTCAATCGGAGTAGGCGCTGGCAACAAATCAGCCGGTTGCCACAGCTTCTTGCGCGAATTTGCTTCGCGGGTTTGCAGGTCACGGTTTTCGCGTACATCGGTTTTTTCACGAGACATAATTAAGCTCCCATCTGTTTAACAAGTTCCTTAGCATATTGCTCAGGAGTGATACCTAACCGTTTCGCAAGAGCGACCTGCGTTTGAGTCAGCACTACTTTCTTACCTTTAGGCGATCTGCCCACTGGCGCGACAACAGTAGAGGGTTGCCGCTTTTTAGCCCCAAATCTCTCTGGGAACAATTCTCTCATGCGAGCATCAATTCGCTCGTAATATTCATCAGTCTGAGGACTAACGCCCTCTTTGACCAATTTGTTGTGGAATCCGAGTGCAAAACTTGTCATCTCGTCATCCGAGCCAAACCACTTGTTTTTCTCACTCCAGTCAACTACACGTTGATCGAGCTGTGGTCTAACTTCTTGAGGTTGTGGCCTCTGTTGTTCTTGATATACCGCATTTTCCTGCGGCTGTAAAGCATATTGTGGGCGGTACTGACTTACACGGTCGAAATCCAGTGTCGACATGTTCAGCGCTTGCTGGGCTTCCATCAGCTTTTCTGTATCACCTTCTTCATACGCACGCTTGTACGCAGATTTAGCCTGCTCCATCTGCAACGCTGCACGCTGTTTAGCCTGCTCCAGTGCCCAAACTTCGCCTTCTACCAGCGCTTTCTGGTACTTCTGGCGTTCTGCGTATGCCATTTGAGCAACTTTAGCAGCCTCATCACGCTCTCTCAGGGCGGCTTCTTTAGCACGACGCTCGTCATGCCACGCTTTCTTCATCTGGTCAATGCGCTGTTGAACTTTAGTAGAGTATTCCTCTACATCTTCTTCCTCCAGCTGCTGCTTGACCTCATCCGGTAGCGGTTTACGATTTCTATCCTGCTCAGGAGTATCATCAACAACTTCAATAGCAAGATCGTCATCGTCGTTAATTTCCTCACTGGGGTCGTTAATAATTACTTGGTCTTTGTCGTCCAAGTCTAACTCTTGCATGTACTCTTGATTAGCCATGATTCACCTCAAACGCGACTGTAGCCACGAGGATCACTAACAACACCTTCAACGGTATCATCATTAATGAGCCTGTACTCTTTGCCGTATAGTTGAAAACGCGTGCCTGAATAAGCACGGATAATGACGAAGTCACCCACTTGACACCAAGCGCCGTTAGGGAACTTCTTGTCGTCTTTGTACGCATCTGGACCCATGTCGAGCACAACAGCAACAACTGTTGAAATCTCTTCTTGTCTGAGTACAGTCGCGGCCTTGACGAGGCCACTGTCGCCGTAAGTCTCTTCAACTTGCGGCAGTGCAATTAACAGCTTGTATCCACAAGGCTTAGGCAGCCCCGCTTCAATTTGCTCATCGGATGGTGCAGTCTGTTCGACTGTTGACATATATTACTCCTTATCGTAAGCAACCCGTAGGTCGTTAAGTTCACGTTCGACAAATGCCAGCCCGTGTATGATGCCTACCATGTAGCGGTAGTTATCAAAGCTTGAAGCCCCACCCGTTGCGAGCGCGTCGCTGATGCGGTCAGACTCTTCTTTGATTCGTTTTTGCAAGTGTTGTGCGAATTGGTCAATCATTCGGTTCACCTTTTAAACTTTGCTGTGCCATATTGACACCGGTTCTGAAGCCTTCCAGTTTCTCCTGTGTTTCTGTCTGGAGATTCTGAGTTGTCAACTTAGCGCCGATCTGTGCTCCGGCGATGTTTTCTGCAGACTGAATCCGTTTGTCATCAGCCTGTGATTTAACTCCAATCTGTGCTCCAGCCACTTTCTCTTGTGACTCAATACGAGCACGTTCAAGCTCAAGTCTGGCTTGGTCAATGGCGAAGTCCATCTGGTCTTTCTGTGCTTTACGCTGCAGTTCGCCTTCCTTGATTTGCGTTTCTTTCATCTGAAGCTGAAGCACGGGGTCTTGTTGTTGCTGCTCGATCTCTTGCTGCTTGACTTCCGCCGTGTTCTTTTGCAGCAGTTTGTCAGCGGCTTGCGCCACGAGACGTGAAATATCAACTTCAACATCTTCAGGCAGACCTTCTTCCAACGACGGCAGCGGTACACCCAGTTGCTGCTCGATCTGGTTGCGATAAGCAAAGCCAATGTGTTCAGCAATATGCGCCATACCCGCAGCCATCAACGCTTGCGCGTTGGGGTTTTGTGCCATCATCGCTTGAATCTTAGGATCGTTGCCAAACGCCATGTGAGTTGCGATATGCGCTTCGTGGTCTTGATACGCAAATGCTTTAATTGGGTCGCCTTTGATAAGCGCCATATTTTCAGAGACAGGGTCCATAGGCTTAATGTCATCTTTAGCCGGAATAATCTTGTCCGCATTGCGAACTCCAAGGACTTCCACCATTTGACGATGTAATACTGATAGATCATAGAGTTGAGGCGCCGTTTGTGCTAGTTGAAGGACTGCCTGATACTGCGCGATTCTCTGCGACATTGTCGTTGCGTTAGGATCACTGACGGGGATTATCTCCACCGTGTCGTAGTCAGACTGTTTAATGTACGCACCAGTTTCACCATCTGGCTCGTAGCTGTACTCTTCCGGAGTGTAGTCACGGACGATTTCTTTCAGTATGCGAAACTCACTCTTCATCGCCGCGTGGATGCGCGCTTGTATCGCTGACATTGTTTTCAGCGTGCGCTCAAGTATTGCCAGTGTCGATCCAACTGGCGCGTTGGGCTGCATATCTGCCACGTTGACATCAGCAACCGCCGCGAAGCGACGACCTTCAGCAACAATGTTCTCCAACAACTGATACAGCACCATTGATGGTTCTTTGTACGGCAGCGGAACAATGTTCTCTTTAATAGTGCCGCTTGGCACATCAACGTCTCTCCACTCACCGGGCGCGATGGGAGTGTCATCCCCCTTGATACGCAACCCTCTGGACTTCAGACCACCGGGCAGGTTAGCCAGTGTTCCCGCATCAACGAGCTGGCGAAGCAGCGATGTTGCACCTTTGGCAAAGCCACCAACAAGGTGGATCAGACCAAAGTCATAGAAGCCAAAACCCGGGATGTAAGAATACTTGGCAAAGTGAATCCTACGGCGTTTCTCGTCATCATCCTCACGCCAGTTGCGATAAATCGCCAAGATAGTGCCGGTACCTTTCTCGATGTGTACGACATACGGCAGCTCAATACCTGTCTCGTTGCCATCCTTGTCAACATCCTCATAACCCGGAATATCAAGGTCGACGTGGTACTCGAGTATTGTGTAGCGGTCATCTTTAGCCGCATCCATACCGGTGTACTCATCCTTGCGCTTCTGGATGTCATCAATGTCTGGTTGTGGATCACCCAACTCAACGTCACGATAAAAGCCACTGACCTGCAGCTTGCGCAGCTCATTCTTGGTTTTCTTCATGCGGTGGGCGTAACGTGTCGCAGACTGTAGATCAGTCGCACCGTAACTCACGACAAAGTCTTCAGCCGGAACGAAGGCAGACACCGGACGTTTATCGTACGGGTTGTAGTAGGCTTTCTTGAACGCACAACCTGCAATAGGCAGGCTCCACAACAACCGCTCGTGCTCCGAGCGATAGTCCGTCATTTTGTCTGTCAGCCAGTGGTTCATGTCATCGCGCACACGTTCTGAGGCTTCTTCACGCTCGCGTGTCAGTTTACCGATGACTTTAGTTTTAACAGGCCCGCTGGCGGGGAATGTCTCCATGATTGTTTCTGACTGGAAGCGTACAACTGCTTCTGCCAGTATGGGGTGGGTGACACCACAGGCGCCTTCCCAAGGCTCCGAACGATCCTCAATCTTGAGGCCAAGCAGCTCTAAACCTTCTTTATATGTATCTTCCCAGTCTTTGCGCGAGCCAATGTCTGCAGAGTAGTAGTCGAGCAGATCAATAGATATAACTGCCAGCTCTTCTTCGTCCAAGAACTCAGCGAGGTTGGCATCAAACATCTCACCTGTTTCTGGTTCTGGTGACAATGAAATTTCTAACCCGTCAATTGAAATATTGACTTCTTCTGGGTCTACAATCTCAATCTCCAGCGCTGGTTCTTCAAGCGCCGCCTCTTCGATGCCTAGTGGCATCTGGCTCAGACCTTTTTCAATCATTTCCGTTCCTCATCAATAGTACGCTGCTTTACGCGCTGTGAACTTCTCGTCGTCCCATCTATCCGAGTACAACTGTATAAACCCGCCTTGGCGGAACCGCATAAGTGCGTATACAGATGAGTCAACTTGGTCGTCGTGCTGCATATTTGGAAAACCACAGACCTCGTCTACAAGGTCTTCAGCCCAGCGACGCCCCGTCGGATACCATACCATACCTGAGGCGAATATATCAGATACGGCGTTTAGTCTAGCAATTTTATCGCCCGTGCCTCTCGTCGGTGTTATTTCTTGCACCGGTATACCAGCAGCGCGCATCTCCTGATACAGCGGAACACCAGAGCTCTTTTTCTCCACCACGAACCAATCAGGGCGCCACTCCATATACTCGTCGTACGCCCTACGTTTTAGTTCTGGAAACTCCATCCGCTCTTTTACCGCGTTCAGCAGAATTATCGCCGCCTCGCTGACACCATCCTCGTTGTCTCTGTAGAACACACCCCATGTTGTTATTGACGTGTAGTCCGCTCGGTTGTTCTTCTCGGCAGCGGCGTCCAACGACATAATAATGTACTCACAGGAGGGTGGGTCGTCTCGCTCCCACTCTCGCCACCACTCACGTTTAATTATTGACGCTTCCCGACTCGTCGGGCGCTGCATGTACTGGGCTTCCCACTGGAACGACGGCATGGACGCTTTTGTTTTTAGCAGGCTTTCTACTGTCCACTGCTCGGGCCACAGCGACCGGTATTTCTCCACGTCAAGCGCAAAACTGTCAACGCCCGCGTTCTCAAACATTGCCGGAAACTCAACCACGTCCCACTGGTCCGCATCAGGATTACGTATCATGTCCTTGTGCAACCGTCCTATTAAATCTTGATCTGCCCACCGAGTCGCAACCACGGCCACAGAGCCACCCGGCATCAGACGTGTACGAGCGCCGTAGGCGTACCACTCATAAGCTTTCTGGAAAACCTCAAAGTTGCCATTAAGGACATCTTGCTCATTGTGAGGATCGTCAATACAATTGTGTGTTCGCATCCAGCTAGTACCATCGAGTACGAGGAACTCGTGATTTGGTTCAACAGTAATGTCGTACAATGGTTCGTCGCACGGCAAAAGTTCCCGGCTGCGAACGGTAGCGTAGCCTAGAAAACTAGACGTAAACCAGTCAATTAATCTATATAGCGCCACACAAACCCTCCAGCTGTGGCGTTACCACCGGATAAGCACTTGGCGACTGTCCCGTACTTCAACCCCGTAGCCGTTACGGCGTCTTTAATAGAGCTGTAGGTTGCTAACACTGCTCCGGTGTTTGGGCATATTTGCTGGCAGGGGAGCCTAACCCGTTTTGCGGGGGCGAACAGTTTAGCCCAGCGTTGGTGGATAGTTGGAATTTTAATCTCATACTCTTCCGCCCATTCTTGAAGAGTGCGCCGCTCGCCATTCATCTCAATGTAAATGTTGTTACTGCGGTTATTAGCGTTCTGCTTAGGCAGCACCCACCGAACATTACCCGGAACATACCCTAGGTCATTATCGACCCTATCCAACTGGTGGTCTTTTGACGGACGCTCTCCTACCCCCACTGCAAAGGCGTGGAAGTCTGATGCCCAGTCTTGGTCTATCGTTATGCCTCTCATTTGATACGTTTCAGCATGTCTGGTCTTTCCAATTAGTCCACATCTACGGCGCACGCCCTTCCAGATACTGTACAAATTGTTAGACCGGCTATTTACTTTTGGCATCCAGTAACAATTATCTGGCGTAAAGTCTTTGTTTTTGTCGTGCCGCGCAAGTTGGGAATTGTCAGGCTTCTCCTTCATGTCGGCAAGGAATGTTTCGTAAGTTTTCCATTCTTCGCACACTTTTATACCTTTACCACCTATGCTTGGGTAGTCTTTGTTCGTCGCGGTATAACATCGGTTCATCATGCCTTGCCAAGCTTTGCGTGTAGGTGCTTGAGATGGGAAGCGATTGTGGTCCATAAAGTTCTCCACAGGGTTTGAGTCAAGATTCGGTCGCCAACACGAAGCTCACCAGCATGCACCCAACCTTTCGGCGTTAAAAACGGGTGTTCAAGTGAGGCTTCTATAGAGTTGATCTTAACTTTTTTAATATGGATCGTCAACCATTTATTTGTTACTCTTTCCCAGCCAGTAACAGTAGATATTTTAGCGCCTATTTGTAAGTGTTTAATGGGGATAATACCGTCGTCTTTTGTTTTAACTTGCACACTGCCAGCTAGGCAAAGGAAGTGCGCACCGCGACCAGCGATAGCACCGCCTATACCCACGGCGAAGTATTCTCCGCCCCTGTTAGTGCTCCACCGCCCAGCCGACTTAGAGTCCACAGCCAGACTCACGTCTGGAAATATCCGCTTATACTCTTCCGTCGCTACGATGTTTCTGACCTTACGACCAAAGTCTACCGCCAAGTCTGCGGTGTGCGACACCATCATTATTTTCTTGTCAGGCCAGTTACCTATGAACCACGCAGGAAAAAATATAGATGTCAACTGCGATTTACCAAATCTCGGCGCGATTGACACAGTGACGCGGCTTTTTCTGCCGTAGGCCATGTCCTCTAACCACTGCGCCAGCTGCTTGTGGTGAGCACCCACTTTGTAGTCGGGCATCATGGCTATGGCGAAATCTAACAGTGAGTTACGCGCCCGTTCTGCCCACTCTCTAGCCTCAAGCTCTTCGAGGGCTACAAGCACCGCCTTCTGTTCAGCCGCAGACAGCTTGTGTAAGTTGTTTAGTAGTGTCTCAGCTTCTTCTCGACTGATGCTCATAGTCGTTCAAGCAAGTCTTCTGCGTCTAAGTTATGCACAGCTTTTTCAGCTTCTACTAACACTGCGTCCTCTATTTCTTCATGCAGCGTCTCGTCAGGATTTATAATCTTCTCAAGCTTAGACCGCAGCAGCGCTTCCAATTCCGGAGTAGTCTGCTGGGTTATTGTGATCTCTTTGCGTTCAGTGAATATGCCGACATCTGTCATCTTACCCAGCAGCTCTAGGGCACGTAGCCGTATCTTGGGGTCATCATCGTCTGACTCTTCAAGTAGCCGGTGTGCTACGTAGCTGCGCAGTTTATGCACCTCGTCGATGATCTCGTGGTCATACTGTGTGAGCAGTGCCTCCAGCTTTAACATCACGCCGGGCTTTGTGCGCTCGTAGGCAGTGGGGGGGCGACCCTCACTGAATATATCTCTGGCTATCTTTTCGTCGTCTTCAAAGACTTGGATGTCGGTGTCGCCTAACTCTTTTAGAAACGCCGCAGTATTTGCAGCGACTGTGATTTCTTCACGCGGGGTTAAGGCAGGCTGCTCTTCCACAGGCGTTCGGTCCAGTTCTGGCACGAGGACCAGATCATCTTCAGAACCACCAGCAGTAATCAGGAAGTCGAGCATAATAGAATATGTTAATGCGCACGAAGCGTTGGGCTGATAGTAGCAAATATTTTTAAAAACGCAAGCATAGGGTACCAAATAAAAAAGGGGTATGGGGGGTCTGACGAGTTGAGATGTCAGGAAAACGTGAAGGGGGTGGGGGGTACTTTGAAAAAATGTGAGGATTGTTTGAGCGGATTAGTAAAGTAGAAGAGTCGGAGTCCCGCGCGCTTTTTGGGGGGTGTGGGGGGTCTTGCCCCCTGCCTAGCTAATCAAATCACCTGACAGATTGTGCCCGATCGGGCATCGCGTTGCCCTGTTATCCTGTTGACAATTCAACCCGTTAAATGTTATTATGTATTCACTGGATGCAATACCGCATGCAGTTACTTATTAACTATTGAGGATTCAAACATGAAAGCATCAACCAAAAAAACCGCAACAAAAACCGCAACAAAGAAAGCACCAACCAATCGCGCCAAACTTGTCGCGCCAAAGTCTAATGACATTGTGGCAAAGGTCGCCATTGCCAAAGGCAGTGAAGGACTGATCTATAGCACGAAGGCACCAAGCGTTACTGTAGAATCAGTCAACAGCGCTGGAAAAACAATGACTGACCTTTGCATTGCATTCTTGCATGGCAATGCACCAAGCGTTATATACCAAACTGCACAGGATAAAGACAAGCCAATGTCCAAAGTGTTCCCGTTATTGGATAGTACTAGCCGCTCGCGCATAACCCGCATTGCCAAGGTATCGCCCAAAGTGTTGCGTGATAAATGGCTTGCCTACCTGAAAACTAAAAAGGTAGTGCGCGAGCCTAATCTAACCGGTCTTGCTATGGCAATCGGGGAAAAGCAAAAAGACGGGATTAACACTGTCTCGTTTAAAGACCAATTCATTGCAGCTTGGGAGTCGCTGGATAGTGACAAGCAAAACAATCCAGATTATATTGTGCTAGCAGACCTGTATAGTGATGCGAAACCCGTAGAGAAAGCCTAACCCACCCTGCCCCTACCTTTCGGTAGGGGCTTTTTTTTGTCTGCGATTTATGCCCGATCGGGCATAACGCAGGTCACTTCGTGACCGTACCTGACCGTCCCCCATCAATCAGCTGTCAGCTCTGGTGTTTGTCAGTCATTGAGATGTCACAGCGTGACCGAACCTGACCGTCCCCCAATCAGCTGTCGGCTTGCGGCGGCAATCAGCTGTACAAAAATCAGCCAATTTTGTGCCCGATCGGGCGTTTTTGGGCAGTGGAACACGCTAAGTCATTGAAAAGCAGCATGCTCGAGGGGTAAGTGGCAGTCGTGTTCCATCGTGTTCGGATCGTAGGAACACGCAAACCCGCACTAGCACGCCATTGTTCCTGTGTTCCTATATATATATATATAATTATAGAAGAAGAAGAAGAAGAAGAATCTAAAACAAAAAAAATTAGAGTTAAATTTTTAATTCAGGGGGTTGGAATTTTTGGGAGGGGCATTTTCAAAAACAGAACACAATCTGTCCACCCCCTATTACAGATAATCTCTTTGCATATCAGACACTTACTGTGTTCCACGAAACAGAACACGAAAGGTTTACAAGTCGGATTTCCTTAGCAAATTCAAAGACTTGCCGTGTTCCACGAACTATTACACTTCCCACACTATTACAACTCCACCCAACTCCACCCAACTCCGCCCACCTAAAAAATGGAACAATCGATGGAACACGCCCTAATACAGCGTCTCACAACCTGCTACAACGTACCAAATACTCTTCACAACTAGAAACACTGATTTGACATCTCAATAATACTATGGTATAATACGAAGTATGAAAAATAAAAATTTAACGAGTTAAATTTATGTATCCTGTTGAAGCTCAGAAATTATACATAATTCTAACTTTCTAAA
>Ga0114946_10002013_pt1 | contig 13933 bp, 20 predicted proteins | sample WalLakDeSediment_FD_88676 | JGI IMG/M metagenome (GOLD analysis project Ga0114946, IMG submission 88676) | Lake sediment microbial communities from Walker lake, Nevada to study Microbial Dark Matter (Phase II) - Walker Lake 11/02/13 Deep Sediment | ecosystem: Environmental > Aquatic >...
CGGATAATAAGCTCGTCTCCAAATATGATTTCAACGCTATCCCCTGCTTTAAGACTGAAGTGCTTTATCCAATCTTTCGGGATGGTGACAGCCATGCTATCACCAGTAGCAAATAATTTTCTTTCTATCGCTACCGACATTGTCTCGCCTTCGACTTGCTCTGACGTCTCCGTTTGGACTTTGGGGTGGCCGTTGTTTCCATGTTCGATGCTTCAAACATAGCCTCGTTCCACCGCTGCCACTTCTTCCCCTGCGCCTCCGCATATCTTTTCACTGCTTTTTCAGAAGCCTTTTTTTGCCACGGCGTAAGCTCTGCCACATCAGGATTGGCAGTAACAGAAGGTCGCCAGCTATGCTCCATCTCATGACCATGCTGCCGCGATAGCTCCCACGTCGCCCGGAGCAAAGACGCCATAACCACCAGCGCCAGCATCCGAGTAAACTGCTCACCCCACATGGCTATTCCATTTCCCGTATCGTGCCCTTCATGTCGAAGAAGTTGGCAAAGCCCCAGCTCAACTGGTCGGAGAGCTGGTCAACCGGTTTCCCCAGGTCGTAGCCAAGCTTGGGGTTAACTAGAAAAAACTGCACCTCGATCTTCCCCTGCTTGCGGTACTTCCTGATCTCCATCTTGATATGGCGGCCGACCTCCTTAGCCGCCTCCATCTGCTGCGGACTTATACCAAACATACCAGGATTAATCATTATCGTTATCCTCCTTTTCTTTGTCTTGTTCTCGCTTGACTGTCCATCCTGATGACTTGCCCTGAGGCTGAGATGGTGGCCCATGATATTCCCAGCCCTCGGGCGCCTCCGTGCCTGTCTTACCTGGCATCATTTGCGATTCCATCGTGTGGAACATCATATCTAGCATCTTATCCACCCTCTTTGTAATAAGATCCGAAGTGTCCTTGGGTGGCGGCGCCTTGGGTATTTTCTCGTCGATGTAGCCTATCACTCGACTAACCGCGCCTTCAGCAGCCTCTTGAGCCATCTGGAAGCTCTGGCCGCTGGCCCTCGCAGCGGCAGCGTCAAGCTCCTTACGCCCTTCCTGGAGCACCCTTAACAACGGCTCAAGCCTCTTGGCCTCAGCTTCAGCCATCGTTTTCTGAATATTAGCTAGGTCCATGACCATGAGCATAGCTGCTCTGAGCTTCACCATGCCCCGGAGCTCCAGCTCATCCTCGTAGCTTCCATCCGAGTAGCGGCGCAGCAGCGCCTCCGGGTTGATGACCTCGGTCTGTTTGTAGGTCACAGGCAGGTTACTGTCCTCTTCCGAAGCCGGTGGGATACTTTTTGCCATCTCTCTGCGAACCGACGTCTCAGGGAAATGAAGCTGCTTGGTGAGCTGCTCGAAGCTGTAGTACTGGGACAGGTAATACCTTATCTCTGCGGCCACGCCCTCGTTCTCCACCTCTGAAGTCACAGGCTCAGCCTTGTCATTTTGTGTCACCTGGTCAGCCCGGCCCTGTGGGTGGGCAGTGGACATGTGCCCGCCCAGCGCTTGCTCTGATTTAAATTTTCTTCCGCATATCTTGCATTTAACCATCCGGCACCTCCCCAGTGACGTCCACTAGTGGTCGCCACTAGTGAATAGGGCTAGTGAATAGGAGGCAGTGAATAGGCGGAGACCTGACCGTATAGCCGATTCTCTCGCCTCCCAGGTCACCCCCAATAGTAAAGCCCAGGAGCTGGCCAAAGGCCACCTGGCTCCCGGGCTTGGTGTCATCATAATCTGCTACCCCGTTGATTGTCAAGCATGCTCTTAAATCTTCCTGCCTGACCATCTAGTCCCCCGCCAGAAGCAGCCTGACTGCCTTGTCCACGCCGAGTTGTGGAGCCAACCTGGCAACTTTGACTGCGTCTCTGACATCCTGAGTTAGCCCATCCAGCCTGCTGGATATCTCCTCGGCTGTTTCGCTTGAAACACCCTCACGGCACACCAACACCCCTTTCACTACTATGCGATAGTCATTGCGGTCGTAAGCCTGAATCTTTCGCACCGCGAATCTGGAGAGGAGCTCGGGCGACAATCTATGCAGACGGTTGGTAGCAGCCACAACACGGATTTCATGTTTCAAATTGAGCTCACGCCCCACTTTAGCCCTAACCAACCGGCCACCTTCCATCAAGGAAAGTAGCGCCGCAGTGTCAGTAGCATTCATCGTGCTTAGTTCATCAATAAGAAGGACTAGTGGCTGCCTTTCTGCTACCAGGTCCCATAGCCCGGCTTTAGATGTGCCTGAGCCAACCAGCCATATCGCCCTCTCACCACCTGCTCGCTCTATATCCCACAGAAAGAGCGTCTTGGCCAGTGCCGGGGGGCCAACCAGTAGCACGTGCACCGGCTTTTCCGCGGACAGGCAAGCCCGTAGCAGTTCCTTGATATCATCGTGGCCGATTATTTCCTCAAAAAAGTCGTCGGGCAGTGCTATCTCACCATCCATGGAAGTCTCCGGCGCTTTCTCTTTAACGCCGGCAATAATTGACCTCCCCAGCTCACTGAGTCGGTATCCGGTGTAAGAATTGGAGCGAAATACATTCTCCAGGTAACCATCCTTGAACAGACGACTCAAGGTAGCAGGCCAAACTCTGACGTGGCGCCAGGACCAGCCTATCTTAAACTCCCTCTCCATGTCGTGCGAATCCTCAAACTCCGCTATCTCGTGTATCAACTCAAGGTCTCCTTCTTTCATAATCGCCTCCTTCGTTTTATTTATTGCCACACCCTTCCCCTTTTTATCGCTTCAAATGCCGCGAGTACCATTTGAAGGAACAAGCTCGTTCCGGGCGTGCCGCTCTTGTCCGGGTGAAGCACGTGCAAAAGCTCATGGTAACGCTTCTTCACTTCCTCATCGGTAGCCGACCGCTCCAATCCCAGAACCTTGTAAGGGTCAAAACTCGGTTGCTGTCCTATCGCACTGGCAAATTGCCCCATATCAAAGCCAAAGGCGCTCATCCTTCCCTGCATCGCCTGCATCATCTGCGCCAGCATATCAGGGGATATCTGCTCTTTAATAAGCTGCAGGAACACCTTCCCGATCTCCTCTTGCAGAGTTACCAGCATTGCCTCAATACTGCGCTGCATTGCTTCAGCAAATGGATTTATCATCTGTATCGACACCTTTCGTGACAACTAACCCTCTTATTGCACATTTTCTCCGGTCATAGCCTCATCGCCAATTGCCTGACACTCTCAACCGCCATCTGGCAATAACTTTCCGATATGTCTATGCCTATGGCATGCCTCCCCAGCTTTTTGGCTACACAAAGAGTTGTCCCTGACCCGCAGAAGGGGTCCAAAACTAAAGCCGGTTGGCTTGGCGCATCACATTTACAAGAAGGTCGCCAAGCCAATGTCCTGGTGATCTGGACATGCCTCTCGGGGTCCCTTGTCTTATACTCACCGTTGGCAATCCTGGTGGCCACACTTTGGCTCTCAATCAGTCTCGCCCACGGCTTCCCGCATTGTGAGCATACGCCAGCGTCAGGCGTGGATGAGAGGATACAGATTTCCGGAAGGCGAGATGGGAAAATAGCAAAGTGAGGCGATGAGTGTGGCTCAGTAGGAAATTCCCAAACCGAGCGAAGGTTACGACCGTTTTCATTGGGGCGCATGGGGCGGCCCACTCTAAAGGCTGACGAATACCCTGTGTTTTGCATTTCCTTACACCCGGTGGTTTTAGAGGTGTCACGCTTTAATGTATCGCCACCCCATCTATTCATCGGTTTAGTATAAGCTTCCCGGACCCCTTCTCCATCAGCATAATACCCGCTGCTCTTTGCCAGCATTAAGACATACTCGTGAGATTCGGTCGGGCGCCAACTTCCCTTTCTTAAAACATAGCCATCATTGGGCAGGCACTTGGAACAGCCAGGGCAGTCCACCCACTTAGTTTCTATTAGATTCTGATCACCTTTATTCCTATGCTCTACACCGCCAATAATTTTGGTATGCCCTTTTTCGTATCCACAAACCTGGCAGATTCTCCTTTTGAAACTTGCCAACGCCTGGCATTTAGGACATTGAGTTACTTTATGCTTATCCCATCTCCAACCTGATAAGCTCTCCGGCATGGGGTTTTTCTTCTCCCATATCACAGCGGAACGGACATACCAACCCTCATTTTGCGCTTCAATGACCAACCTTTGGGGGATGAGGCAGAGGTCAAGAGGCTTGATGGTAAGATGTTTTTTGCCAACGCTAACTCCGATAGGAGCACCATAGCTTACGGACATCCTGCTAAGATTAACAGTCTGGTTAGTATGTCCAGATGCGCCACCACTGCCCCAATAACTATCTCCGATATTCCACCAGACCACTCCTGTCATTTTTAGCACTCGCTTAATCTCTCGAAGAAAAAGAAGCGAATGCTCAATATACATCTCAGGAGTGGGCTCTAAGCCGTAAGCCCCTTTCCAATCCTCATCCCCATTCCATGCCAATTCCTGTTCACCTGCATATTTCCGCAAGGACCAATAGGGCGGCGAGGTTACTACGCAGTCCACAAGCTGAGCAGGTAGCTGTTTCAAAGCCTCCAGGGCATCACCTGGATAAACCTGAACTTGGCCATCATCATAGTAAGTTTTCATTTCCGCCCTGCCTTGAATATAACCCTGTCAAGATGGATTGCTTTCTCTTCCATCATTTCTGCCAGCAATGGAGATAGTAATTTCCGCGGCAAGCCAGTTGCTGTTTCTAAGAGCTTCAAGTTTGAACCCCCACATCCTTTCAACCAGGATAGAATGACGCTTTTGGCGACGCGTTTCCCACCAATCTCAGTTATCATGCTTTCGACTTCCTTCTAAATGATTCTCTTGAGGTTTTTCCTTCTCCTCCAAGTGTCCACACTCAGAACACATCCACCCGTCATCCTTCTTCGCCATCCACCTATAGCGTCGGCAGCGAGGGCAATAGTGAAACACTGTTTGTCTTTCAGCTCCTTCGTTTCCTAGTTCCATACTCGTCCCCACCACGCGTGCCGAAGCGTTTTTGTCCTTACCTCGGTAAACTCTCGGAGCGCCGCTATCAGCGCCTTTGTTTTCTCCATGGAAGGCTCAGGAAGTTGCTTCTTGTGGTTGTCATAGCCGATGTAGACAAATTCTGGCTGAATTCTAGCTATCAGCTCCACAAATGGATCAAGGTCAAAGTCCAGTATGGGCTCTATTGAGACCATCTTAGGCCACACTGAAAAACGAGGAGTGATATTGGCCATTAGCTCAGCTCGAATCGAACCGGATGGCGCACTGGAAAGCCCACTATGGTCACTGTTAGATTCGATGGTTGCCCCGAGAATAACATTGAGTGGAAATTGGTCAAGAAAATTGTGATAGCGGGCAGGGTTTTTGGTAAGAAAGAGAAAGGTTGCTTTGGGAGAGCGACGAATAGCTTCGTTGACTCTGTATATCCACTCAGCAGGCACCCATTCTCCAAAGAGGTCACCCATATTCGATACGAAAATGAGACCCCCGGTAAAGCGTTTCGTCAACTCCTGCTCCACCAGTTTAGGTTTAAAGCCATCATGGTATCGTGGAAGGTGTCGCAGCCTTCCCTCAGCCAAATCCCTGGCGTAGCAGTAGATGCAATTATGCCCACAGCCTACCACAGGACTCCACGTCCGGGTCACCTCATGAAACATCCTGGTTACCAGTTCACTCATCTTCACCTTGGTCCTCGACAGGCACATCACCGTGGTCATCGACATGTTGTCCCAAAAATTCTGCAACTATCCATTTGCCTTTTACGTTAAAGACCACATAGGCATTCTTTTGGGTAAAAGATGTCAGCATGTCCAGCCCAAGAGCAATTTCACTGCCCCCTATCCGAGACTTATTCTTAACCTGGTAACAGGCAAAATCCGTCTCTACATCAGCCGGCGAATTCACGAAGGAATGTCCAACCCGCTTTGCCGACCCTCCCAGTTTATGGGCCACCTCGAGCTCCCCTCTTTTACCTTTGCGTCGTGATTTTCCGTTGCTCATGCTGCCTCCTCAGTGCACATATTTCAGCCTTCTGTAGTCTGGCGCACTATTGTGAGCTATCTGGGACATAACTTTGTCCGTAAAGCGGCTCTGAATTCTTTCTGGCAGCTCTGAAAAGTCCTTGTTGGTGACAATGACCGTCGGTCTGCCGGTGACGAACCGCGATGTCATAAGCTCATCAAACTTGGCCTGCTCCCATTCACTGCCATACTGCACGCCATAGTCATCAATGGCCAGGAAGAATATCTCCTTAAACCTCCTCAGAAGCTCATCAGTCATGTTGTCCCTCATAGCCTCACGCAAAATGGAGAATAGGTCTGCGGCTAATATCATGCGCACTTCTAACCCTCTGTCCCTCACCTCTCTGACAATGGCGTTACAGAGGTGGGTCTTTCCATTACCCGGACGACCGTAAATGAGGAGCCAGACAAATTTAGCCTCCCCATAGGCCAGAGCCTTAGCACACCGCAATGCTTTCTCCGCCCCTTTCACTGGCTGGAAGCTTTCGAATGTTTGCTTTGCCGCTTCTCCTACCACGCGTCCCCGTGTGCTCTCCTTTAGACAGCCAGGAGCACGGCAAGGGACTATCCCCTCCCAGACTACCTGCCCTGCCTCGCGAGGGTGGATAAAACCAGCACCCTTACACACAGGACAATCAAGACTGGGACAATAGGGTAGTTTTTCCCACGCTTTATCAGTCATCTTCGTATCCAGGGGGTAATGTGTATCTCTTAGTAAGTTGCCTCGAATGTCTTCCACGACCCCTTTTATCAGCTCCACTATCACCTCCTTTCTGCTCCTGATTCCATTTGTGGCGCATTTGCATGAAGTTGTAGATTTGGCCCGACGGTCTCGATGCTTTTGTCAAAGGCTCAGATAACTTACGCGCTGCCCACTTCTTCGACTCGGCCAGGATATCTACATCAGGGAAATCTGTTCTCAGCTTGGACACCAGCTCTGCCATTGCAGACGGCTTCATCGTAAACCCTTGCACTGACTTCCAAACCGATATGACCTCACGGTCCCCCGACGATAGGCTCTCCTCATCTTCACTCTCACTCGCCGGGGTAGGTGCCGATAGGCTCCCAGCGCCCTCACTCTCACTCGGCATGGTAGCTGCCGATAGGCTCTCAGCGCCCTCACTCTCGCTCGGCATGATTTCCCCCTTAACAACCCCCGAATCCTCCTCATCAGAACCAGATTTAGACCTAGTATTAGATCTAGTATTAGAAGAAGAGTTAGTAGAATATCCATACTCTACCCCTACACTATCCATACTGTATGTATATGGTATTGATATGGTATATTTCTGATAGTTGTAATCCAGGAGTTCCTTCACAACGCCATTGTTATTTATATCCTTCAGGCGGCTGGCTGCTGCGATTAAGAATTTTGGCGACTTGGCCTGATGTTTAATAAAGTTTTTTACCCAAATAAGGTCTTGTTCTTGATACCACTTTACCTTTGGTTCTAGCATTTGCATTAGGCGGGGGATATCATCCACGTCGAGTTGTGTTTCACTGGCAATAGTCTCTATTCCTATTTGATATAAACCGGCTTGGTTGCAGCGAGAGTTTGTCCAGAGGTAGGCATAGAGCATCTTTGCCTCTAAGGGCAATCTGAAGACAAACGGGTCGGTCCAAAACTCTGTGTTAAAGCCTCTTTCCGGCATCATCCCCCCTAAATATATTGCTGAGTGTCTATATTCTTCTCCCTGCTTCCCTGTGACTGCCTTCTTAAAGGGCACTTATCATTGAGGCATAAGTGCACATACCACCGGGTGTTGAAGTCAATTTCGAATAGCTTTGCGCCACACCCTGAGCAGGTTCGCTTTATTTCTTTCATAGTCCTCGCTTCATTTCTTCCGCTCCCGGTATATTTCCTAAAACATTGTTTGTTATCCTGGTTTAGGCATCTCCTCTTTTTTTACCGGCTTTGGGTGGCACCGATTGCAGAGCCAATCACCCCTTGGCGCCCATTCGTTCTGCCGCCACCACTAGTCGGTGGAACCGCAGATAATGCAAGGATATAAGGAGGGTCAGCAATTATGAGGTCAAAGCTAATCTTGCTTTCGGAGGCGAAGTCCTCAACCTTCCCACGCCATGATAAAAATTGAGGCTTGACGGAAATCACACGTTTGGTTTTGTCGTCAAACCAATCAGTAACAGTGGTTCTTGGCACCCCAATCTGGTCTGCAATCTTCTGCTGCGACCAGCCCATTTTGCGTAGAACGATTGTCTGTGCTTTTAATTGTCTTCTTTCTGGACTAAGATGTCGTGCCATTATTTCCCCCAGGCTATTCCCTCACTGCTGCTATTTTCCGGTAGCACTCCGCCGGCGTATCGCTTATATCATGTGCCGAGCTATAGCCCATCTCCTTGTAGACATCATTTGGCTGTAAGTTGAAATCCTCGAAGCACGCCCGGGTGAGGTCATTGATGGAGCGTATACTTGTGAGGTCTCGCTTTGGCTTTGCCGGGGCCGCCACGCCGGTTGGTTGCATCTCTTCAGCTTCCCGGGTGGCGGCGCCGGCTTCTCCCTCATCTTCACCAAAGAGTTCATCCTCAAGCTCGGTCGACGGCGGCTGTTCATTCTCAAGTATTTCCTTCTCCGGGGTGATAATCTCCCCGGTTTCTGGCTCGACTACATTACCAGCCATCTGTGATCCCTGAAGGGCATGTATCAGGGAGTTCCAGACTTGCTCCATGGTGTAACCCTGGTCAACAAGGTCTTTTTTAAGCGACTCGACTTTCAGGAGGTCGCGGGCCTGCTCTTGGGTCAATTTAAGCTCGGACTTTACCCTGGCCCAGAATTTACGCCAGTCAGGTTTCCCTTCCTTCTCCAAGGCTGGTCGTAATGTCCCCTCTGGCATTTCGTGGAACTCGGCCTCCATATCGCCAACCTCCGCGGCGGTCAGGGTGCCGGCGAAAAGAGAGGGAAACGCCTCGCACAATCCTCTTTTCAGGGCTGTTTTGCGAAGCATCCAAGGCTGTTTGGGCTCAACCCAGAATTTAGTTGGTTTGCCCTCCCTGGTATATCGGACACATTCGGCCTTGTTCACCGATACATAAGTTGGTCGGCTGCGGTCCTTGCGATAAACCCTGGCCCAACCTCCAACCAGGTTTGACTTCTCACCATCCAGAAGAAATGACCCATCCCTGAACTCTAGAGGAGCATCGGGAAACTTCAAGATTATGCCAGCCTCACAACCATCATAGTTTTTATTTACCTCTGCGGCACTGAGATAAGAGTCTATGGCGACCACGAAGGCGGCTTTGTCCCCCGGGTCAAATTTGATTAGATAGCACTCGTTGGCAAAGGGATTTAACTGGAGCGACTGGCAGGTCTTGAGGAACATAGCCACTTCCTGGTCTGTGGCTAAGGGGCAAATCAGACGCTTGACATCGTGAAAAGTGATAATGATTTGCTCGCCCTTCCATTTGACAATCGCTTTTTGTGTGGCAGGTATCACTGCCGTGCCTTTTTGTTCCGACATATTTCACCTCTAACTTTTAGCTTTTACCTTGCGGTATTCTTCTTCTGTAATTTCCCTTTTAGTAAAATGACCACAGGGTAAATACGACTTTGTTGCACGAGGAGTGCGCTTAAAGGCATGTTCGCAAACACATTCATTCATAATATTTACCTGGCTCAAGTTTTATTCGCTGATTCATATTTTTTCTTACGTTCTTCTTTCGTCGTATAGTCCTGACATCGCATTGGGATTGGCGATGCTGTCTGGTTCCATTTAGGCTTCGATCAGGGATGCTTCTGGCAGTTACCCTGGTTCCTGTTGGGTATCCAGAAAACACAATTGCGACAATACAGCATTCTTTATTGCGCCTCCTTATTCTCTACCACAGCCGGTGCAAGGTGAGGATGCCACGACTTTGTTGACAAGCTCGCCAAAATCATCCAGTTTCTCAACAGGAACGAATACACCATTCTTAGGAAAGCCCTCGACATAATTGTAAAAATGGATTCCTGTGCCAACTTTTTCATCTTCAACTACCTTTTGCGCTACGATGTGGCGAGACTTGTTGATTATGATTCTTCCTATTTCCTTGAACTCTGTCATTCAGTCTCTCCTTAATTTGGCTGCCACTCGTTTTGTATATCGCTCCTCGTGTTCTGATGGACATAGCTTCTGCCAGACGCTGAGGAGAAGTGGATAGATGCGGGCATAATCTTGCTCCTTAAGGGTGCAGAAGAATACGTCCTCCACGGCGTTTAGTTCTTCTTCGGTTATGATAAAAATGCGCTTATAGCCCAGGTTTATCTGTGTCGCCGAATTTGGTGAGAAGTTGTCGCATTCCCTCACTAGATCGCCTTTCCTGTTCCTGGCCATCGAGAAGCGGCAACCACCCTGGCCAGTGGGCTCCCCGAAATAGGTGAGAGCTGGCTCCCAGTAAACGCAATCCGCACAACTGTGAAGTGTGATTGCTGGCTTCAGCCGCATGGCTCGCCCCCATCATCGTAGTCGCGACATTTCATACAAATCGCGGTACTTCTACCGCTGAGCACGGTAAGCAGAGGAATAGAGCGGCTGAAGTGTTCTCGTGCGCACCGAACTCCATCACCACTGGCCACCGCATGGAAGCAGTCGTAGGTAATACGGCGTTTGGTTCTGGCCTCGTCTCGCTTCCCCTCCAGCTGAGTGGATAGAGGCTCCTCAAAGTACTTGTTCTGGTCAGCTATAGTCATGGCTTTGCCTCCTTTGTGTTAGCTGACAGCTCATATTTATCAGGATTGCCTGTTTCTTCCAGCCGACAGTGGCTCACCTTCGACCCTCCTCACCTGGAATTTCTCTTCACCCAGCACGTTCATCATGATCCCTGTAAATACTTGCGCAACGTGCTCACCTATCTCCCTTGACACGTCAATTACGCATTGTGGGCTGTCGTCAGCAATGTAGTAGGCTACACCGCTGACCCTTACCCTCGGCTTGCCGAAGACGCACTCGGCATTGAAGATGGCCGAGGCCATACTGGCTTCAATGAACTCTTTCTCTGTTCCCTCGGGGAACCTAAACTTCAAGACCGCTTTCACTTTTTTTTCCCCCTGCTTATATATACAGATTTTTTGTTCAAAGTGTCGGGTGTGAGAGTTCACTTTTTATAAAAATGGAGTTTCCCTCAAATCTTTGAATCTTGTTCTGTGTACTACATACTACACACGGAAATCTGGCCCAGGTGTTGGCTAGGTCAGGTATTCATCCAAACCAGCATCGGCAAAGACCTTCTTTATCCTGGCAATTTCGTCATAAATGGTGGGTCTCGACTTGTGCAGCTTGGCTGCGATTTCAGTTATGTTGTATCCCTCCCGCAGCAGCAGGCAAAGCCTTTTTTGGAAGGTGCTCATCTTGGCCATCGTTCGCTCAAGGTCAAGGCGAAGGGAAAGATCAGCATCGATCGGCTTTGTAGCTGGTATCGTCTCCTCCAAGGTTAACCCCTCCTCTGAAATTACCTGGTCTAGCGAGCCAGTCAGGCGATCTACCGTACGCTTCTCAGCAAGCCATTCTGCCATGATATTGAGTAACCTACGTCTCACTACTCCCGCCATGTATGTTTCTCGCGAAGCCCCCTTGTCAGCTTGGTAGGAGTGGCGTGCCAGGTGCCATTGGAGCAGGCATTCCTGCATCAGGTCATCAAGTCCATAGCCTTTAATTCGGCCATGTTCTGCCAAAAACTCGCTGGACAATTTCTTGGCGAGGCTTACCTCCCAGTCTTCAAATACCCCAAAATAGTCTGACCCCATCTGAACGCACCTCCACTTTGTTGGTGAGTTCGGATGGGGTCTATTTAGATATTAATAGCCGCAAAAACGGGTGTAAATAACAGAATATAACAGGACTGTTCGTAAAGTCTGCGGAGGAAACAAGAATCTTGAAGCTGGTTTATCCTGAGAACCTTCCTGACCAGGTCACGAATACAAAATTAGTTAACAGAGATAAATATCCAGCACGGCCCCGACACTTTGCTAAGAAAATCTGTATATATAAACAGGGGGAGCAATGCGTGGGCTGGCACCGCTGCCGGGCTTAGTGTGATGGAGCGAACGGCGTCGGCTCGCCGGAGACGAGCAATGGTGTTAGTAAGAAAAGAAACAAATACCCTACGGAAATCTCCTGCGCTTAATCGTAGCCCGCTTACTAAGATAGTCCACGTTGAGAATACTCCGACGGACATAGGAGGATAGAAATGGATGCGCTGGCAACAATCCTGGCTGACATGCTGCGTTGTGCCTTGACATGGGAGCAGAATCATGGTCAGCTGCCACCAGGCGACTGTGAGGGCGCGTTGACAGGTACGCTCCGTGGTGTATACAATAGTAAAACACGAACCAGCCGAGGAGGTAAACAGCATGACCACGACAAAGATACCCAGGAAACTAAACTCAACGATGACCTTCGAGGACCTCAAAAGCCTGAGAGCTGAGGGCTATATCCGGGATTCTACCATTGACCAGCGTGATGGTTTCGGCCCGGAGATGCAACGGCGGGCAATCGAGAACTTCGCCCGCGCCTATGGCCTGGTTCTGGGCCAGTCCTGGTACACTGACTTCATTACCGGAACCTCGACCCTGAAGCGCTCGGGATTTCAACAGGCTTTAGCCGATGCCCAGGGCGACCACTTTGACGTGCTGCTGGTCTATCATACTTCGCGGTTTGCCAGGAACCGAGCCGATGCCATTCGGTATAAGGCGGAGCTAAGGAAGTTGGGTAAGATCCTCGTCTTCGTCACACAGAGTATCATCTCTGGTAATGATAACGACTTCTTGAACGAGGGCATCAACGAAGTATTGGATGAGCATTATTCGCGGGTCATTTCACGCTTTGTTGCCGATGGTTTCCGGGTGAAACATGAACAAGGTATTGCCAACGGCGTACCTCCGCTAGGCTACAAGAGCGAGAAATTGGACAACGGAAAACGGGAACGAAAGGTGCCCGACTTTAAAGGATTGGATGGCAACCCGAAGATAGGAGGAATGGAGGCTTTGCTCACGCTTCTTCGATGCTATGCTTCCGGCCGCCATTCTTACCAGGCCACGGCTGACCATTTGAACGCTCTGGGCTATCGAAATCGGGAAGGCGAGCCCTTCACTAAAGGTAGCGTAGAACATGTCCTTGCCAATCGCTTCTACGAAGGGAAGGCGGTTTATCACTCCGGGAAACCCGATGAGGATGTCCGAGAAGGTACCCAAGAAGTACCCGAAGAAGTCAGGACGCTGTGGCTGCAATGCCAAGAGTGGAAACGACAGAGGACGAAACACCGCGAAGGGCGGCCCAGGTCGGCCCGGCGGGCCTACCCCTTCTCTAGGACGGCCGTGTGCGACGAGTGCAATCGCCCCTATGGAGGACAACCGGTCCATCGTAGATATGGTGGAGTCATACGACGCCTCTACCACAGGCGTCCTTTCTGTGAGCTTGAGCCTCATTCAGTAAGGGTAGAGCATCTTATGTCTCAGTTCCAAGAGAGTGTGTTACCCTATGTGACCCTGGATCAGGAATGGGAACATACCGTTATGAGAGCCTTACGCCAGGAGAAAGATGCTCCACCTTGTGATCAAGAGCAAGCCCGACTGGAGCGGGCGCTGACTAATCTGAGGAAGCAACACTTGTGGGGGGACATCAGCGACGAAGAGTATCGGCAAGAGAAACAGGAGCTAGAACGGCAACGCAATCGTCTCACGCCGCTTAGCGTGTCGGTTCCCATTCCCAATTTGGAGAGAGCAGCACAATTATTGACAGATTTACCTGCTCTCTGGAGTCACCCTGGTGTTACGGACGAACAGCGGGAGTGTTTGGTGAGAGAGATATTCGAGCAAGTCCGTCTACGTGGTAGGAACCTGGTGGCAGTGGAACCTAAGCCACAATATCAACCACTGTTTGCCTGCATCGTGGCCGAAGGGGTAAGAAAGAGTCGGGGCGGGAGGATTTGAACCTCCGACC
>Ga0114946_10002014_pt1 | contig 13931 bp, 14 predicted proteins | sample WalLakDeSediment_FD_88676 | JGI IMG/M metagenome (GOLD analysis project Ga0114946, IMG submission 88676) | Lake sediment microbial communities from Walker lake, Nevada to study Microbial Dark Matter (Phase II) - Walker Lake 11/02/13 Deep Sediment | ecosystem: Environmental > Aquatic >...
ACGTCTGTTTATCCGGGCACGGTCAGAATAAACAAGTGAGGATTAAATGCATAACATCGAACTGAAATTCAAGGTTACATTGGATCTGGATGGAAAGTGGGCCAGCAACCAGACCACCGAAGAGCTGGTGGAATACATCAAGACCAGGATGAACAGCAGCCTGGGATTCAGGGGCCAGATTAAGAAGGTCACCCTAGTCAACAGATAAGACGAATCAGAAAGCAACAGCAGGGTCCTCCATATCGCGGCGCGGTTTCCCTCTCATCTATCTTCAAATTGGGCTTGCGTCCATTCTCACCAAGCTGAAGCCGGTGGAGCCCTCACGTCCAAAGACCAAGAATAAGTCTCAGGCATATAAGGGTAGTTTAGGAACAACTGGCTCTGAGGGGAGAACCGCAATTCTAACCATTTCCCCCTTCTATCAAAGAAATCTTAAAGAAAATGTTCAAGCTACAAAGAACTCATACACAGATAGACTGTTAAGCGGACTTTGGTATCTCTGTAATTTTTTTAACACCTGCTTGACTTAGCATAGCATATCCGATAATATTTAACTTGTAGAGATGCATGAGGCAAGTAATACACATATACCCAAGTATATGGCGACCGTGCTAGGGATGTCAGCAAGCTGACATCTCTTCTTATTTTCTTCATCTCAAACAAGGGGGAATAATGGAACTAAGCCGTCGGGAGTTTCTAAAGGCAAGTGGAGCAGGGATGGGTGGCCTTGTTCTGCTTGGGGCCATGGATTCTGGCAAGCCCCCCCCCCAGACCATCCCGCTTAGTAAGCAGCCCCTTGGTGAAACATACACTATCTGCTGTTACTGTGGTGTTGGTTGCGGCGCTCTCGCGACCGCGACTGCGGATGGGAAGCAGGTACTGAACATCGAGGGGAACCCTGACCACCCCATCAACGAAGGCACGCTCTGTTCCAAGGGACAAGCGCTGTCTCAGTTCCATACGGTCAACGGGGAGAATAACCCGAACCGACTGACCGTACCTCTCTATCGCGCTCCGGGATCTGACAAGTGGGAGGAAAAGGACTGGGATTGGGCTATCAACGAAGTCGCGAAGAGGATAAAGAAGACGAGGGACGAGACCTGGAAAGAGACAATAAACGTCGACGGTACTACATACCGCGTGAACCGCACCGATGCTATTGCCAGCTTTGGCGGCGGTGAACTGGATAATGAAGAGTGCTACGCCCTCGTGAAATTGCTCCGTGCTCTCGGGCTGGTGTATATTGAACACTGCGCCCGTATCTGACACTCCGCTACTGTAGCGGCTCTGGCAGAGTCGTTCGGGAGGGGAGCAATGACCAACCACTGGATTGACATCAGGAACTCCGACCGCATCCTGATTATCGGATCGAATGCGGCGGAGAATCACCCGATCTCCTTCAGATGGATCACTGAAGCAATGTCTCGCGGGGGAAAGCTTATCAACGTTGATCCTCGCTTTACCCGCACGTCATCCAAGGCCGATATCTACGCTCCGATGAGGTCCGGCTGTGACATAACCTTCATCGGCGGCATGATAAGGTACATTCTGAATGATATGCAGAGGCTAGGTCCTGCGGGGCGCACCGAGAAGTACAATATGACCTACGTGACACAGTATACCAACGCCGCCCTGATCATCGACGACGCTTTTGAGGGCGCCTCGAGTTCCAACCATCCAGGTCTGTTCAGCGGATATACCCCCAAGAACGGCGGTGGTCCGGGCAGGCTGGGCGGATACGACAAGTCGAGCTGGTTTTACGCCGACAAGTCCACTCCCGCTTCGGACCCAGCCCTGGTCAACAACACCTGGAACACATGGGAAGACTTGAACCCCAAGTGCGTGCTCAGGTTGCTGTGGGAGAACTTCAAAGTCTACGATGAAGCAAAGGTAGAGGAGGTCACAGGGTGCCCCAAGGATACTTTCCTCACAGTCGCCGAGACCTATGCCGAGTCGGGGAAAACGGGCAGGGCCGGCACCATAATGTACGCCATGGGCACGACCCAGCATACCTACGGCACCCAGAACATTAGGGGCTATGCCATACTTCAGCTTCTGCTGGCCAACGTCGGCATCGCCGGCGGCGGCATCAACGCCCTCAGGGGGACTTCTAACGTGCAGGGCTCTACCGATATGGCCCTCCTGTGGCACATCCTGCCGGGTTACCTTGATGTGCCGACAAATACGGACCAGAGCCTCGATGACTATATCGCACGTGCCAAGAAGGGGAAGGATTTCATCACTCCCCAGGGTCTTGCAGGCGACAAGACTGCCAGTTGGTGGTGGTACAACGATGATGACCCCAACTACAAGAAGTACATAGTCAGTCTACTCAAGGCGTGGTGGGGCAATAACGCTACCGCCGCCAATGACTTCAGGTTCGAATACCTGCCCAAGGTAACCGCCGGCGACGATTACAGCCATATCGCCGTCTTCGAAGCGGCGGCCGCTGGCATAGTCAAGGGCATGATGACCTGGGGACAAAACCCTGCGGTTGGAGGCCCTGATTCCGAGGGTGAACGCAAGGCCCTGGAGAAACTGGACTGGCTGGTGGTCACCGACCTGTTCGAGACGGAGACAGCAGCCTTCTGGTACAGGGATGGAGCCAACCACGCAGCGATAGATACAGAGGTCTTCCTCCTGCCAGCAGCCTGCTCCTACGAGAAGCAGGGCAGCATCTCCAACAGCGGCCGCTGGGCACAATGGAGGTGGAAGGCCCTCGATCCAATTGGACAGGCCAAATCTGACCTGGAGATCATAGACGAGCTCGCGCTCAAGCTAAAGGAACTCTATGCCGGAGAGGGCGGTGTATTTTCGGAGGCCATCACCAATCTATTTTGGGACTACCGCGAGGGTGCCGCCGAGGCTGACCCCAATGTAGCAGCCAAGGAGTTCAATGGTTATGTCTGGGATACCGGGGAGGCGCTCACCAGCTTCGGTAATTTGAAGAGCGACGGCTCCACCTGCTCAGGTAACTGGCTCTACTGCGGCATGTACGATGCAGATGGCAACAACAAGGCCAAGCAGCATGACCCGGTGGACAGGAGCCTTAACCAGATCGGCCTCTACTCCGGCTGGACATGGTGCTGGCCTATCAACAGGCGTATCATCTACAACCGGGCCTCTGTAGACCTCGACGGCCAGCCGTGGGACGAAGAGCATCCGGTCATTCAGAGAACAAACGGCAAGTGGCTGGGCGATGTGCCGGATGGAGGCTGGCCGGCGATAAACGAGGCCGAGCCCGGAAGTAAGTTCCTTCCCTTCATCATGCTCCGTGAAGGCGTGGGCAAGCTATGGGGCTACGGGCGAGCCGAGGGACCGGTACCTGTGGCCTACGAGCCCTGGGAAAGCCCCTTGGACAAGAACCTGGTAACCGATGTTGCCAATGATAAAACGGGGCGGGGCGCACCGGGATTCAACGATCCATGCTGCTACGTCGGCGAGCTGGATATGGACGGCGAGAGCTGGAATAAGAGGGGCACACCCGAAGAGTTCCCCTACGTCGGTACGACCTACAGGCTGACGGAGCACTGGCAGGCCGGGCAGATGACCCGCAACCTCCCCTGGCTCGTCGAGCTCCAGCCCCAGCCGATAGCTGAGCTTGACAAGGATCTGGCCGCAAGCAAGGGCATAGAGAACGGCGATATAGTCGAGGTCAGCGTAGCCAGAGGTGCCATACAGGCGGTGGCCATTGTGACCGACCGCTTCCAGCCCTTGATAATCGGCGGCAAGAAGGTACATCACATTGGGGTTCCCTGGCACTGGGGTTACACAGGCTACTCGACCGGGATCAGCCCCAACGGGAGTAGCGGCAATGTTCTTACGCCGCATGTAGGAGATGCCAACACCACTATACCAGAATACAAGACCTTCCTGTGCAATATAAGGAAAGTCTAAGACGGAGGTGAATAATGTCCGGTAAAGCCATTCTCTACGACGCGACTAAATGTACGGCCTGCCGAGCATGCCAAGTCGCCTGTAAGAACTGGAACGAGCTTGAGGCAGAAAAGACCGTTAACTGGGGCAGTTACGAAAACCCGAAAGACCTCTCAACTGACACCTGGCTCAAGATAGAGTTCAGGGAGGTGGGCAGCAACGGTGATCTTCGCTGGCTGTTTACCCGGAAAGCGTGCATGCACTGCACCGATGCCGCTTGTGTGAAGGTGTGCCCCACGGGAGCACTCTTCTACCGCCCCGATGGCCTTGTTTCCTTAGATAAGGGCAAGTGCAGCGGTTGCGGCTACTGCGTTGAGTTCTGTCCCTTCGAAATCCCCCGCATCGATACCGCTATAGGACAGGTGTTCGGAAGAGCGGCTAAGTGTACGGCCTGCACTACACCGGGCCTTAACCGCCTTGATAACGGTTACGCACCTGCCTGCGTCAAGACATGCCCTACCGGCGCCCTCGAGTACGATGACCGGTACAAGCTGGTATCGGCAGCTAAGGCGAAGGTAGAGGAGCTCAAGGCAATCGGGTACGGCAATGCCAACCTGTACGGCGAGGATTTGGTGGGCGGCACACACGTCCTCTACATTCTTGACGACACGCCTGAAGTATATGGTCTGATTCCGGATCCAAAGGTTCCCGCCACCGCTACCGCCTGGCAGGATGTCATCAAGCCCCTGGGCTATGCTGCCGTAGGTGTTGTAGGATTAGGGCTGCTGCTAAACATCATGGTAGCCCGCGCCAGGATAATCAGCAAGGAGGAGAAGTAAAATGCAAGATGTTGAGCGTTTTCGCAAACGTGCCATATTCCAGCATTGGTGGATTGTGGCTTGTTCCCTGCTTTTGGGGCTCACGGGTCTATTCCTCTTCCTGTCCTGGGTCAGCCCTGCGGCCTGGTGGGGATGGAGCCGGCTTGTCCACCGTATCGCTGCTGTAGGCTTCGTCGGAATACCTGTAATATACTTCCTCCTGAACCCGAAGAGCACCTGGGAATGGCTAAAGGAGGCATTCACCTGGAATACGGATGACCTGGGCTGGCTACAGGCTGCCCCAAGCTACTACTTCGGAGGGCCTGAGGAGGATATGCCTCCCCAGGACCGGTCAAATACAGGGCAGAAACTGTGGATGCTGGTCGCCATCGTTACCGGTGTGGTCTTCGTAATAACTGGCTTCATCATGTGGTTCTTCAAAGGTAGTGCGGCCCCGGGTGTTCTCCAGGCAATGGTTCTTATTCATGACATAGCCTTCATCGCTGGCGGCACCATGCTTCTGGTTCATATCGCCCTGGCTGCCTTCCACCCGCGAATGTCAGAGGCAATGCGTTCCATGACTACGGGTAAAGCGACAGTGGACTATGTCAAGAGCCATCACGGCAAATGGTACGAGAGGGTAACAGCCGAGAAGTAGGCGATGAAAGCTCGGCTTTCGAAGCGGCAGTGATGAGAGAAGGCAAAAGCCAGTTGGAAGTCGACAGTAGAGTTCTAGAGAAACTAGGAGATAGGCAAGAGAAAGAGGGTTCACTTCCAGAGATTCTCGAATTCTACAGGGCTCTGCTGCGCATTCAAGTTGAGGCAAGAGCGGCTATCTCTACTGCCCAGCCAAGATTAACCAAGACTAAGGTCAGTGTTCAAATAAGAAAGGGCATCCCTCTTTTAAAGTGGGATGCCCTTTCCGCAGATTGGCCAACCTTTCAAAACCTCTTCCAGGCAGCGATTGCCGCCATCGACGAGCACACAACTTCTGAGTGCGAGAGTCTGCGGAAGGTCGCCGCTGATACGGCTCTACTGGAGGAAGCGACCAGGATATGGTATGAGGGCTCATCGCTATCGCCCTGGGCTGGTTCACACGGCATTGACGAAGAACTCCTGGCCGCAGCAATTCATTGCGCCATCAAGCCGTTTCTAACCTCCAAGGCGGAATCGCTCATCGGCCAGGTTCCCCAAAAGCAATGGCGACGCGAATATTGCCCTATTTGTGGCGGCAAACCCGACTTCGCATACCTTGACAAGGAACGAGGTTCCAGATGGCTGGTCTGCTCCCGCTGCGATAGCGAATGGCTCTTCCAGCGATTGGGTTGTCCTTATTGCGGCAACAATGACCCCGAGGCGCAGGCCTATTTCGCTAGCGAGGACGATCTCTACCGGCTCTACACATGCCAGAGTTGCAAAACCTACTTGAAGGCCATCGACTTGCGTCATACTGAATCCGAGGTGCTGCTGCCTTTGGAGCGAGTGCTGACTGTCGACATGGATAGACAGGGTCAAGAACAAGGGTACAGGGGAGGATGGGCCGGCACTGCGCCAGACGAGCAATAACAGCACCAGCCTCAAGTGCACACTGGGCACAAGTCCATTATTACCCGAGAAAGTACACCTGGCATGAGTACGTCTGCGCAGCAACCTTCTAATAGTGGTAAAATAGTACTTAGAGACAAAAGGACAAGCAGCAATGGGCGCAGAGCAGGTAGACAGCAATTCATTGATAAAGGGCAGTACGCCTGATATAATATATAGTTGCTTTTCCTCTGAAGCTTGGCATAGAGAGTCGACCTCCGTACCCAGGGAGATGGGATTAACCATCTTCGTAAACAACGAGGAGTTGGTAACGATACTGTGTACCCCGACCAAGCTGATTCAGCTCGTCCTCGGGTTCCTCTACTCAGAGGGAATAATCGCTGACAAGGACGACGTGGCGAGTATGCGCTTGTGTGAGGAGGAATCACTGGCCGATGTCACGTTAAGCAACGCAGGGTACGTGCCGCCGGCACGGCGTACTCTAGGCTCAGGCTGCGGAGGGGGCATCAGCTTTACACACGAAAGACAAAATGTGGATTCGAGGCTGGTTGTTACGCCCACGGGAGTATTATCCCTGATGAAACAATTGAATGAGCAAGCGGAGCTATATCGGTTCTGTGGGGGCGTACATACATCGGCACTGGCCGACTCTGAGAATCTGATGGTGGTCGCTGAAGACATCGGGCGCCATAATACTCTGGATAAAATCATGGGCGAATGCTTATTGACGGAATTGCCAACTAAGGACAGGTTGTTGCTGACGACAGGCCGTATCTCCTCGGAGATGCTGTCGAAAGCCTCGAAGATGGAAACACCGATCGTCATTTCTCGCAGTTCGCCCACCGATAGAGCGATTACACTGGCTCAGGAACTGGGCATCACGCTGATCGGTTATGTACGCGGCAACCGCCTGTCTGCCTACTCACATGAAGAGCGATTACAGGGCGCCCAGGATCAAGAGAATCTAAATTAGTGCTCATTTAGGGAGGAGCCATGGCATTTCCAACCATCGGAGCAACAGAGGGCATAATAATCCTGGTGGTCATCCTTATCGTGTTCGGCGTGGGGAAGCTGCCTCAAGTTGGAGGAGCGCTGGGCAAGGGAATTCGGGAATTCCGCAAGGGCAAGACTGGCCTGCTAGAACTGCCAACTGAAGAGGATGAGGATGAGGAAGAGGAAACGCCCAAGAACAAGAAGAAGACCACCAAGAAGTTGACCGAGGGCAAGACTAAGACAAAACAAAGCTAGCATTAACTTCAAAGAGCCGCAGGCAACACGCGTTGCCGTGAATAGGAGCTTGATTGGCTCTCCAGCCTCGACTTAAAGACCAGCCCCAATAAGGTGCAACAAGAACGATGGAATTCTTTGGCATGGGTCCCCTGGAGATAGTCATCATCCTGATTGTAGGCCTGATAGCTGTCGGGCCCGGGAAGCTACCGCAACTTGCCCGAAACCTGGCCAAGGGCATCAGCGCCTTCAGGAAAGCCACCATGGACCTAACGACCGAGGTGAGCAAAGAGTTCGAGGGCCTGGAGAAAGAGGAAAAGGAACCCGTGAAGCAGAAGAAAAAAGTGCAGGCAACAGACAAGACCGAGACGGCGGAAGAAGATGAAGCTGGCAATAGCACGAGGTGAGGCATCCAGCAGTGAGCAAAAACAACAAGGAGATGACATTCACCAGTCATCTCGCCGAATTGCGCCAGCGCCTTATTAAGTCCGTCATCGCGTTAGTACTTACCACCATAATCTCCTTCATATTCGCCAGATATATATTCGAATTTTTAATCGCCCCGGCTCCCGACGACATCAGCCTCATATACACCGAGATGACCGGGATGGTCTCGACCTACTTCAAGGTAGCCCTGATGAGCGGCTTCGTGCTCGCAATGCCCATCCTCGTCTATCAAGGCATGATGTTCGTCTCTCCAGCGCTTACTCGCCGGGAGAAAAAGTATATATACTTGGCCCTGCCCTGGATAATGTTCATGTTCCTCGCGGGATTTGCCTTCGGCTACTTCATACTGGTGCCACCTGCAACCAGTTTCCTGCTCAGTTTTATGGGCGATATTGCCAGACCGGAGATCAAAATCGATAACTATGTTTCAATCGTGACCAGGCTCCTTGTTGCCATCGGGCTTGTCTTCGAGACCCCGGTCATTATTACCTTCCTGGCAAGGCTGGGAGTTGTCAAGCCAGCAATGCTCTCCCGCAATCGCAGGTGGGCGATCGTTGGGGCCTTCATCTTAGCCGCCGTAATCACTCCCACCTTCGATCCGATCAATCAGAGTTTGGTGGCAATCCCACTAATCATCCTTTATGAGCTGAGCATACTGCTGGCCAAGATCGCCTATCGCAAGAGGGTCAAGGCCGCCGAATCCTCAGACTAACTCGCTTAGCAGCTGCATAGGTTAAGGTGGGCGAAATTAAATAGAACCCACCTTTCAGGCATTCAGCTATCAGCGGTCAGTTTTCAGGTCTGTGGTGGGTTTCGCTGCGCTACACTCACATGATTCCCCCTCCCTCTAACTCCCTCCCGCCAGGGGAGGGAGGATTGTATGTACCCCAGCCGTGATGAGAGAGGCTAGGGCCTGTCCTGAGCCCTGGCCTTGGCTAAGGACACCAAGGCTTGCTGAAGGATGAGGGTGAAATAAAACCGTAGTGGCACGGTCACCGTGCCCGCTACATTGTGCATGTTATGGATACATAGGGTAGACTGAAATGGAACCCACCTTTCAGGCATTCAGCTATCAGTGGGTAAGTTGGCCGACGTCGGCCAACCTACCCACTCAAAACCGCCAACCCGTATTGTCGAAACAATCACTAAAAGCCGTTCGTGATGAGCCCTTCGACAAGTCTGCCCTGATTTTACCGAAGGGCTCCCTTCGACAAGCTCAGGGCGAACGGAAGAACGAGCCATGGGTTTCGCTACGCTGTACCTCCTACCACTGCCAATCCCCGCACGTTCGCAGGTAGCACGTTTGAAATCGAGTTCATATGTGCTAAGATGTTTGTCGTGGGTTGAATGGAAAACAAATTTCGCCGCCTTCCCAGCGTGGACAGGCTGATGTCTGAGGATAAGATCAGGCAACTGCTGGACATATACCCCCATGAGTTGCTGGTAGACCTGGTTCGCCGGGAACTGGAACAGAATCGAGCCGCGATCGCCCTTGGGACCCCGTGCACCTCTGCCAACGAGATAGTAGATTCAATTTGCGCGCAGGCGGAGGCGCTGGCCTCTACCGGCCCGCGCCGTGTCATAAACGCCACAGGGGTCATACTTCATACCAATCTGGGCCGTGCCCCGCTCAGCGAAGAAGCAATTGCAGCGATGGACCAGGCCAGCAAGGGCTACTGTAATCTAGAGTTCGACCTCGAAAGCGGTGTGAGGGGTTCCCGCAACGTACACGTTGAGCAGCTCCTGTGTCAGCTTACAGGAGCCGAGGCGGCTCTTGTGGTGAATAACAATGCATCGGCAGTGCTGCTGGCGCTCACGGCGCTCGCCAAAAGGAGAGAGGTAATAGTCTCCCGGGGTCAGGCGGTAGCGATCGGCGGCGGCTTCCGAATCCCCGAGGTCATGAAACAAAGCGGTGCAAAGCTTGTTGAGGTGGGAACCACCAATATCACCCACTTGCGGGACTACGAAGAAGCGATCAGCCCGCGGACAGCGGCCCTGCTGAGAGTCCACTCCAGCAACTTCAAGATAATGGGGTTTACCAGTAGTGTTGCTCTTGAGGAGCTTGTGGAACTGGGTAACCGGTTCGACCTGCCGGTGTTCGACGACCTGGGCAGTGGCTGTCTCCTGGATACAACCCGGTTTGGCCTCGACCCCGAGCCTACGGTGCAACAGAGCGTGTCCCTTGAGGCCAGCCTGTCCTTCTGCTCCGGAGACAAGCTTCTGGGGGGCCCTCAGGCCGGGATCATAGTGGGTAAGAGACACCTTGTTGATAAGCTGAAAAAGCATCCTCTGGCCCGGGCGGTGCGAACCGACAAAATAAGACTGGCCGGCTTGGCTGCCACACTGATTCCCTACCTCAAGGGCGAAGCATTGACCAAAATCCCGATATGGCGAATGATATCCGCACCACTTGACGAGGTGGAGAGGCGGGCCACAGCTTGGGCTCAGGCGCTCGGCGACCTGGCTCAGGTGACCGAGGGCGAGAGCATGGTAGGGGGCGGCAGCCTGCCCGGGGGAACTTTGCCCACCAGACTTGTCGCCATCAGCAAAGAGGGCAAGAAGAGGGGGCAAAACAGGGCGCAGGTACTGGCCCAGATATTGAGAACCCAGGAGCCTCCCCTGGTTGGGCGGCTCAGTGGAAATATCCTGCTCCTCGATCCACGCTCGGTCCTTCCCGAGGAAGACGCAGACGTTCTCCAGTCACTACGCAGCGCAGTTGCAAGTTTACGGCGCAACTAGCGCTTGGGAATCCTGAGGCATGATTGTGAGGACACCCGACCATGGGTAGATTGCCCGACGTCGGGCAATCTACCCGCACAGTAAAAAAGGGGATCGCATGTTCGTACTCGGCACCGCAGGGCACGTAGATCACGGCAAATCAGTGCTGGTGCAGGCCCTGACCGGCATAGACCCCGACCGGCTTCAGGAGGAAAAGGAGCGGGGTATGACCATCGATCTCGGCTTCGCCTGGCTGAAGCTGCCCAGCGGCCAGGAGATAGGCATCGTAGATGTCCCCGGACACGAGCACTTCATAAAGAACATGCTGGTCGGTGTAGGTGGAATTGACATAGCCCTACTCGTCGTTGCCGCCAACGAGGGAGTAATGCCTCAAACCAGAGAACACCTGGATATCCTCGACCTGATTGGGGTGGAGAAAGGGATTGTAGCCATCACCAAGAAGGACCTGGTGGACGAAGAGTTGCTGACCCTGGTTACGATGGAGATAGAGGAGATAATAGGCTCGACAACGTTGTCCAAAGCTCCCATCATTGCTGTGTCAGCAGTAACAGGTGAAGGCCTGCCCGAGCTGGTTTCCGCCATCGACCGACTTCTGGAATCAACGCAGCCCAGAGCAGACACCGGCAGGCCAAGGCTCCTCGTAGACCGGGTCTTTACAATAGCTGGCTCGGGGACCGTGGTCACCGGTACCCTCATCGACGGTTCTCTCCAGGTGGGGCAGGAGGTAGAAATCGTGCCCTCGGGCCTGAAATCGCGTCTGCGCGGGTTGCAAACACATAAGAATCGCATCGATACCGCCGCCCCCGGCAGTAGGGTCGCTGCCAACCTGACCGGTGTTGCCGTCTCACAGTTAAAACGTGGAGATGTTCTCACCAATCCGCGCTGGCTGATTCCTACCACTATGCTAACTGTGAAGCTCCACTTGCTCCCCACTCTTAAACGCCCTCTTCGTTACAACACAACTGTCAGCTTCCACACCGGGGTCAGCGAGGCAATGGCCAAAGTTCGTCTGCTCGAAAGGGAGGAGTTAGAGCCCGGGGGAAGCACCTGGGCTCAACTGAAACTGACTGAGCCGGTGGCAGTGGTCAGAGGTGATCGCTTCATAATCCGCTCCCCACAGGATACACTGGGAGGTGGTGAGATCATCGAAACTCACACCAAGCGGTACCGCCGCTATCGTCCCGCAACCATCCAGAGCCTGGAGACCAAGGAGAAGGGAACGGCGCAGGACATACTCATAGCGACCCTGGAAGCAAACCAGCCCCAAGAGATAGGAAAGCTCATCACCAACTGCGGTCTCCCTGCCAAGGAGGTGAAACCAGCGATAGAAGAGCTTATTCAAGACAAAACGCTGGTAGCCATTGGCGCAGGAGAACACCGTCTCCTCTTTACCGCCTCTGGCTGGGAGGATTTGCAGGTAACTGTAACAGCCACAGTAGGGGACTACCACAGCAGATTCCCCGCCAGACCGGGTATGCCCCGAGGGGAGCTGGGTGGCAAGCTGAAGTCACCACCAGCTTCCTTCACAGCCATCCTGAACAGGCTTTTCGACGAAGGTATTCTCATCGAAGAAGGCACTAATGTTCGCCTTTCATCACACCAAATCCAGCTTACCAGAGACCAGCAGGCAAAAATCGATGCTTTCCTTGGTTCTCTGGCCCAGAACCCATATGCTCCGCCCGCCGACCTCATGCCCGATATCGACTTGATCAACGTACTGGTAAAGCAGCGCCGCGTGGTCAAAGTAAGCGATAGCGTGGTATTCACAGCCTCCGCCTACGATGAAATGGTCAAGAAGATCACTGACCATATCAAAGCTAATGGCAGAATTACGCTGGGTGAAACGCGGGATTTGCTGAACACCAGTCGCAAGTACGCACAGGCCTTACTGGAATACACGGACCAGCAGAAAATCACACGACGTACAGGTGACGAAAGGGTTTTGGGGGCAGGAAGTCATTAGACGGCGGGAGCTACCTCTTCTTTTAGCTACAGGCTTACCACATCGAAACCAAGCATTAAGTGAATAGACTTGAGCATCGTCGTTGGTTTACCAACGGCCAGCTTGTCCTCCAATTCAAAGTATTGTAGGCAAGTCGTACAAGCCCGAATCTCTACGCCTTGTGTTTCGAGCCTTTTCAAATGGTCCAGAACTTTGGAGCCCTCACACAGCAGACGTACCCCTGCGTTCCAGAACACCAAGGCAGTTGGTCTATTCTCACTATTCCCCAGCTGTCTCAGAAAATTGGCCATGAGCATTGAGCCTAGACGGTCATCTCCTCTACCCAGCTCCTCGGATTGCACGAGAAATACTTTGCGCGCCATATACAATCTCCTTTCGTCAGTTTCTGTGTTGCTTCTGCTATGGTACAGCAATATCAATCAGAGTAAAAGGCCGTCGCAAAGTGGCGTTCGGAACCAGCCCGGGGAGGCCACAGGTATCAACTCTTCTCCGATTGACCAGCCGTTCTTAATTAAAAACGGGGGGATTATATACTTGAAGCAATCTGATGAGATTCTACCAAGAATATCTTGTCCTCAATGATATAATGTCCATATTTACCAGGAAGCTATGATGAGTCGATAAGGAGGAGAAGATGACCGAAGAACTTAATCCTGAATTAGTAAAGGCAGCGCAGGAGCAGTTTGAACCAACCAAGCTGAAGACGGGTGAGGAGCTACCGCCCGCGGTCAGACAAGCCATGATGGAGTTCATGGTGCCTGCGATCGCCAAGGGGATCTGGGAAGGAATTTTCGCTCTTCCTGACGAGGCGAGAGATATCGTCTTTAAAGCAGCATCGAAAAGGTGCAACGAGAAGATTAACGAGTTCGCAGGATTCGACCCCGGTGAGATAAACGACGTAGACGAATTCATGGTTGAATGGGAGAAGGCCTTTGGAGGGATTATGAAGGGGAAAAGGGAAGGTGACACTATCTACTGGGAATTCCTTTCCAATGGCTGTACAGCACCTGAGGTAATGCTTGGCCTTATAGAGCCAAACCCTAAACTATGCCAATGTTCATGTCACATGATCAGACAGCGCTTCGAGATGGTTACCAAGAGCCCTGTGGTAGTTGAGCTACTGGACAGTCCTCTGACGACTGGCGCTGACAAGTGTAGTTATTTGATACACCTTAAACCACCACTTGAGAATGCAGGGGGCGGAAGGTAGGCAGAAGATATCTCTCGTTATTTAAAGGACTGCAAATTCGCCATGCAGCTTCAGAATGTTGAGCACCTTGCGGAGATAGAACCCGTTGGGGGAAGCAAAAGTGTTA
>Ga0114946_10002015_pt1 | contig 13931 bp, 11 predicted proteins | sample WalLakDeSediment_FD_88676 | JGI IMG/M metagenome (GOLD analysis project Ga0114946, IMG submission 88676) | Lake sediment microbial communities from Walker lake, Nevada to study Microbial Dark Matter (Phase II) - Walker Lake 11/02/13 Deep Sediment | ecosystem: Environmental > Aquatic >...
GCGGATGCCGAACCATCGCACCATCATCGCACCGAGCGCGACGCCGAACAGCGAAGTCAGCAACCACTTGGCTTGCCAGATTTCGAACCACGGACCCTCTGTCGTTTGCGGCTGCCCCCAGTTCGCGAACACCAACACGCCGATCAGCACGGCAAAGTAGCTGACGGTCTGCCACAGCGGCCGCACGCTGTCGTCGTCGGGGATCAGCAGCGGGCCCTTGGAGCGCGTCAGCTCCTCCTTGCGGTAAATCAGGTGCATGGCAAAGCCGATCACCACGCTGAAGCCGATCGCGCCGATCGCCCGCGCCAGGCCCAGTTCCAGGCCCAGCACAGTGGCCGTCAGGACCACCGCGAGCACGTTGATCGCCGGGCCCGAGTACAGGAATGCGATTGCGGGGCCAAGCCCGGCGCCGCGCCGCCAGATGCTGCCGAATAGCGGCAGGATCGTGCAGGAGCAGACCGCAAGGATGGAACCGCTGATGGCACCCGTGGCGTAGGCGGCAGGTTTTGGCGCGGCAGGGCCCAGGTACTTCATGACCGCGGCCTGGCTGATGAACACGGCAATCGCGCCGGCAATCAGGAACGCCGGCACCAGGCACAGCAGGAAGTGTTCCTGCGCATACCAGCGGGTCAGGGCGAGCGCCTCGTGGATCGCGCTGTCGAAGCGTGTCCAGCCGACCGGCAGGGCGAAGGCCAGGATGAACACGGCCACACCGGCGGTGAGGATGCGCCATTCCCGGTGCAGGATGGAGGGCTCGCGGAGTGCTTCCATGTCAGGCCTCGGCCAGGGCGCGGGTGCGTTCCTCGAGGTCAGTCTCAAGAGTGCGGGTGGCGCAGGACATGAACTCCAGGATGCAGGGGGTGCGCAGGCGGTAGTAGACCTTCAGCCCTTCCTTGCGAGTGCGCACGATGCCGCTTCTCATCATTACCGCAAGATGGCGCGATACGTTGGAGCGCTCTGCGCCGACCGCGGTCGCGATGTCGCACACGCAAACCTCGCCGCCGCTCAGCAAATCGGCCACGGCGAGCCTGATCGGGTGGGCGAGCCCCTGGAGCACCTCGGCCTTAAGTTCATAGCGCTGCCAGCGGGGAGCTTGCTTGCGGGCTTTCATTGCGTGAGTATTTACTCACCTATGCACATCAGGTATCCGCACTTCCCGCAACCCGGCGTCACCAGGATCGACAGGCCCTTCGATCCGGCAAGTCCGGCAGCACGGAGTGTTACACTTCCGGCCTTCCCAGTCTGACCCGGGTTCACTGTTCAGGCCATGAGTTATCAAGCACTTGCCCGCAAGTGGCGCCCACGTCTATTCGCCGACCTGGTAGGCCAGGAACATGTGCTGCGGGCATTGGTGCATGCGCTGGACAACGACCGGCTGCACCATGCGTACCTGTTCACGGGGACGCGCGGCGTCGGCAAGACCACCATCGCGCGGATTCTGGCCAAGGCGCTCAATTGCGAACAGGGCGTGTCCTCGACCCCCTGCGGCGCCTGTGGTTCCTGTCTCGACATCGACGCCGGACGGTTCGTCGATTTGATCGAGGTCGATGCGGCCTCGCGCACAAAGATCGAGGACACACGCGACCTGCTCGATAACGTGCAGTATTCGCCTGCGCGCGGGCGTTACAAGGTGTATCTGATCGACGAAGTCCACATGTTGTCTCGGCATTCATTCAACGCCTTGCTGAAGACGCTCGAGGAGCCGCCGCCGCATGTGAAGTTTTTGCTCGCGACCACCGATCCGCAAAACCTGCCTGTGACGGTGCTGTCGCGCTGCCTGCAGTTCAACCTGAAGCGCCTGCCGGTGTCGATGATTCGCGAGCGACTGCGCCTCGTGGCCGAGAACGAATCGCTGGAGTTCGACGGCCCGGCGCTGGACCTCCTCGCGCGCGCGGCGGACGGCAGCCTGCGGGACGCCCTGAGCCTGCTGGACCAGGCCGCGTCCCACGGCGGCGGCCGCCTTAGCGAACAGGATGTCGCGGCGATGCTGGGCACGGTGGATCGTGAGCATGCCGTGCGCCTGCTCGAGGCCGTCGTTGCCGGCGACGGGCCGCGCATCCTTGCTGAAATAGCGGCGCTGGATGAGCGCGTGCCGGACTACGACGACGTGCTCGGCACTATAGCCGCGCTGGTGCAGCGTGCCGCCGTGCTGCAGGCGGCGCCGGATCTCGACGACGACGAGGACGGTCTCACCCCGAGGGCGCGCCCGCTGGCCAACCTGGCCGATCCCGAGGACCTGCAGCTCTGGTACCAGGTGGCCGTAGCCGGACGGCGCGACCTGCCGCTGGCGCCGTCGCCGCGGGCGGGTTGCGAGATGGTGTTGTTACGCATGCTGGCATTCCGGTATGCGGGGCCGGGGGAGGCGCGGGCAGCGCCGGCAGCGGCATCCAGGCCGGCTGGTGCGCCTGCAACCGCGCGGGCCGCGCCGCCGACCGCGGCACAAGGCACCGCCGCGCCCGCCGTCGCAACACGCGGGACTGCGAATTCGGGCGCCGATGACTGGGAACGCATGGTGGATCAGATGGACCTGGGCGGCGCGACGCGCCAGCTGGCCAGGAATTGCTGCTACCTGGGGCTGTCGGGTGGCGTGGTTCGGCTGGTGATCGACCCGGCCCATGAAATCCTCGCCACCAGCGTGCAGCAGGAGCGCCTTCGCGAGGCGCTCGCCGCCCACCTCGGCGAGGCGCTGCGCCTGCAGCTCGATTTCGCGAAACCTGCTGCCGAGACGCCGGCGGACCGCGAGCGGCGCGCTGCGGCCGAGCGCCAGCAGGAGGCGGAGCACTCAATCGAGGCGGATCCGCTGGTGCGCGAGATGCAGAAGGTTTTCGACGCCACGGTGGATCGTGACAGCATCCGCCCGGCGGATTGAACGGCAAGAGGAGCTCAGGAATGAAGGGTCAGATCGGACAGCTGATGCGCCAGGCTCAGCAGATGCAGGAGAACATGGAGAAGGCGCAGCAGGAACTGGCGGCGCTCGAGGTCGTAGGCGAGGCCGGCGGCGGGATGGTGAAGGCGACGTTGAGCTGCCGCCACGAAGTGCGCAGCATCGCCATTGATTCCGCGCTGCTCGGCGACGACAAGGAAATGCTGGAGGACCTGGTTGCGGCGGCCGTCAACGACGCCCTGCGCAAAGTCGAAAGAACTGTCCAGGAAAAGTATGCCGGCATGACCTCGGGGCTCAACCTGCCGGGCGGCATGAAGCTGCCGTTCTGAGCCATCCATGCGTTATCCGCCACGGCTTGCCGGCCTGATCGAGGCACTTAGGCGCTTGCCCGGCGTGGGGCCGCGCTCGGCGCAGCGCATGGCGTTTCACTTGCTCGAAAAAGATCGCGCCGGCGCTGGCGCGTTGGCCGAAGCGATCACGGGCGCGGTCGACGGCATCGGCCGCTGCGCGCGTTGCCGGATGTTTACCGAGTCCGAGCTATGCGAGACCTGCCGCGCGCCTTCGCGCGACGCGGGCCTGCTGTGCGTGGTTGAGACTCCCGCGGATGTCGTTGCCGTCGAGACCGGCTCGGGCTACGCAGGGCGCTATTTCGTATTGATGGGGCACCTGTCGCCACTGGACGGCATCGGACCCGACGAGCTCGGGCTGGAGCTGCTCGAGGCGATCCTGGACGAGGGCGGGGTAAGCGAAGTGATCCTTGCGACCAATCCGACCGTCGAAGGCGAGGCGACGGCACATTACATCGCCGAGCTGTGCTCGCGGCGCGATGTCCGGGCGACGCGAATCGCACACGGCGTGCCGGTCGGCGGCGAGCTCGAGTACGTCGACAGCGGTACCTTGTCCCATGCCTTCGCGGGCCGCCAGAAGATCTAGGAGCGCTCCCGCAGGTCCTCGGTGAGGCGCAACAGGCGCCGGTAGCTCTCGTAGCGGCGCGCACTGATCGTCCCGGCCTCGACCCCTTCCTTGACGGCGCACCCGGGTTCACGCATGTGCCGGCAGTTGGCGAAGCGGCAATGCTGCGACGCAGCGACGATCTCGCGAAAGCCTGCGGCCGCGAGTCGCGGGTCGCCAAGTGCGGGGGCGAAATCGCGTACCCCGGGGGAATCGAGTATGGCTCCACCGTCGGGCAGGGGGTGCAGGGTGGTGGCCGTGGTGCGATGTCGGCCCTCGCCGGTGGCGGCGGAAACCTGTGCCGTGGCCGCTTCGATGCCGGGAAGCAGGGCGTTCAGGAGGGAGGATTTTCCAACGCCGGACTGCCCGACGAGGATGCTGCAGCGGCCGGTGAGGCTGGCGTGGAGAGCATCCAGCCCGGTGCCGGCCACGGCGCTCATGCGCAGCACCGGGTAGCCGACCGCGCGAAACTCGCCCAGTACCTCGAGCAACTCTGCGCCGTGCAGGTCGGACTTGTTGTAGGCGACCAGCGCGCTGGCTCCCATCACCTCCGCGGCCGCCAGATAGCGATCGATAATGAAAGGGTCGGGCGCCGGCTCCGGGGCGCACACCACCACGACCTGGCCGATATTTGCGGCCAGCACCTCGACCCGCCCGCGGGAGTCCGGCCGCGTCAGCTCGGAATCCCGCGGCAGCAGCTCGACCACTGCGACATCGCCGCGTTCTTCGGATGCCTGCCAGCGCACCCGGTCCCCGCAGACCAGGCGCAGGCCACGCCGCGCCACGAAGGCCGGGTGGCGATTGCCATGCGCATCCATCACCACAAGGCGCTGTCCGAAGGCGGCGACGACGCAGCCCTCCGACAGCGCTCCGACCGATTGGGTGCGCGCCGCTCTGTTAGAATTCCGGGATTGCAAACAGGCTACCTGCCGAGCTTATGAAAGACGCCGACAACCTTGTCTGGATAGACCTCGAGATGACCGGCCTGGACCCGGGACGGGATCGTATCATCGAGATTGCCACCGTGGTCACCGACAAGCAACTGAATGTGCTGGGCGAAGGGCCCGTAATCGCCGTTCACCAGGATGACGCTGTACTCGAGCAGATGGACGAGTGGAATACGCGTCAGCACGGCATGTCCGGGCTAGTCGAGCGAGTGCGCCACACGCGCGCGAACGAGCGCGACGCGGAACTCGCGACGCTGACGTTCCTGTCCCGTCATGCTGAACCGGGCACATCGCCGATGTGCGGCAACAGCATCTGCCAGGACCGCCGTTTCCTGGCGCGCTGGATGCCGGAGCTGGAGCGCTTCTTCCACTACCGCAATCTCGACGTCAGTACGCTGAAGGAGCTTGCGCGTCGCTGGGCCCCGGCCGTGGCAGACGGCTTTCGCAAGGAATCGAAGCATCTCGCCCTCGATGACATCCGCGATTCCATCGAGGAACTCCGGCACTATCGCGAACACCTGTTCAAGCTGCCGTGAGCTCGCTGCCCGTCGCGCCCGCCTGCGAACGCAACCGCGACCCTATCCTGGGCTGCCTTGGCATGCTGCTGGCGAACGCGAGCCGGGTGGTCGAGATCGGCAGCGGTACCGGCCAGCATGCCGCGTGGTTTGCGCCACGCCTTCAGCACCTGGTCTGGGTCACAACCGATCTGCGAGGCAATCATGACGGCATTCGTGCGTGGATGGCGGCCAGCGGCGCCGCCAACCTCGAGGGACCCCTGGTCCTGGATACCTTGCAGGAACCCTGGCCCGAACTCGGCTCGCCCGACGCGGCATTCAGCGCGAATACGGCACACATCATGCCGGAGCCAGCAGTCATGGCCATGTTCGAGGGACTCGGCGCGGCACTTCCGGCGGGGGCGCCCTTTTGCCTGTACGGACCCTTCATGGATCGCGGCCGACACAACAGCGACAGCAACCTCCGCTTCGACCGAGAGCTGCGCGCGCGCGGTAACGGCATGGGTGTAAGGGACATCGCGTGGTTGCTGCAGGTGGCTGCGGTGGCAGGTTTCGAGCTGGAATCGGTTGAGCCGATGCCTGCGCATAACCGGGTGCTGGTGTGGCGCAGGACATGAAGGATCTGCCGACGGATGCGGAGGTGTTCGCGGCGGCCGCCAGGATCGCGCCGTTCATCCGTCGCACCCCGGTGCTCACCTCGGCCGGGCTGGACGCCGAGTTTGGTGTCAGGTTGTTCTTCAAGTGCGAGAATTTCCAGGCCAGCGGCGCCTTCAAGGCACGCGGGGCGTTCAATGCGGTATTGTCACTGGATGCCGCTGATGCCGCACGGGGCGTCGCGACGCATTCCTCGGGCAACCACGGCGCGTCACTGGCGCTGGCCGCCGCGCGTCGCGGCATCCCCGCCTGGGTCGTCGTGCCCAGCGACGCCTCGAGGTTCAAGCGCGACGCTATTGCGCGCTACGGCGCCAAGGTCGTGGATTGTGCGCCCGGCCTGGCTAACCGGGAAGCCAGGCTCGCCGCACTGGCCGCGGAATGCGGCGCCACGGTGGTCCATCCCTATGACAATGCCGCGGTCATCGCCGGGCAGGGCACGACCGCGTTGGAATTTTTCGAGCAGGTCGGGGCTCTCGATGTGCTGCTGGTACCGGTAGGCGGGGGCGGGCTCGTGTCAGGATGCGCGCTTGCGACCCGCGCGGTCTGTCCGGAATCTCGCGTGGTGGCCGCCGAGCCGGCCGGGGCAGACGACTGCTGGCGGTCCATGCAAGCAGGACGGCGCGTGCGCCTCGAACAGGTGACCACCATCGCCGACGGCCTGCGCGCGTCGATCGGTGAGCGCAACTGGGCGCTGATCTCGCAGCACGTCGACGAGGTCGTGCGCGTTGACGAGAGCGAAATCGTCGCTGCCATGCGACTGGTTTGGGAGCGTCTGAAGATCGTCATCGAGCCGTCCGCCGCCGTGCCGCTCGCCGCGATCGCATCGGGGCGCCTCCCGGTACCGGGACAGCGCGTTGGAATAGTATTTTCCGGTGGCAATCTCGATCTCGATGCGTTGCCGGCTCTGTTTGCCGGCGCAGATCGGCCAGGTGTGAACAGCCCCTAGTCGCTGATGATGCTGACCGCCTGTCCCGCGCGCAGGCGCTCGGCGCCACGTATGACGACACGATCACCGGGAGCGATTCGCCCGGAGACGGCCACCATGTCGCCGGCGCCGACACCCGGCAGGACTTCGATGCGCTCGGCCGTGCCGTCCTCGGCGATTCGGAACAGGCTGGCGCCTTCGCGCCGCAATACCAGTGCGTCGCGCGGCACGGCAAGTACCTCGGTCGGCGATCCGGTCGGCACCGACAGGCGTACGTTCTCGCCGACCCGCCAGGCTGACGACGGGACACCCAGCCTGAGCTCGAACATGTGCGAGCGTCCATCGCCGAACGGAACGAGCGCGCGGACCGTGCCGACTCCGGCATGCCACTGGCTGTGAAGCTGCAACTCGGTGCCCGCTTCCACGAAGCCAAGCGATGACAGGGGCGCGCGCGCCACGACCTCCAGGTTGGCCGGATCCAGCATGCGCACGACTTCGTCGCCGGCACGCGTGTGCTCTCCCGGTGTGCGCAGACGTTCCGTCACGATCCCGTCGAAAGGCGCTCTCACGCGCGTGCGCTCGAGCTGCAGTTCGATCTGGCCGAGCCGTGCCCGTGCGACCGCGATGTCGCCGGTAGCGGATTGCAGGTCGGTCTCGACTTCGTCGAGGCGGTTTTTCGCGGCATTGTTTTCTGCGGCGAGCCTGCGCAGGCGTTCGGCTTCCCGCTCGAGGAAGCCGCGCCGGCTTTCCTGCGAGGCCAGCACGCCGCGGAACTCGTCGCGCTGCAGGAGGAGCTCCGCGTCGTCGATTCGCGCTACGGGTTCGCCTGCTGCGACCGTTGCGCCGACCTCCGCGATCCATGTCAGGCGCCCGTCCACCTCCGCCGCGATCCGCGCATCGTTGAGGCTGACCACCGTGCCGGGCACCTGGATGCTGGGGGACAGCCGGGTCGACTGCACCTCGGCAACCCGCACCGCCGCTGGCGGCGGTCCGCCCTGCGCGGCGGCGGCTGCCGGCAGGAACGACAGCAGGCACAGCAATAGCTTCGTGACGCGAACATTCATGGATGGTCCAACTCCGGAACTTGCAGAGATGCTCAGGCAGGCCGCTCGGGACCCGCATAGCTGGTGCGCAGCCCGCCGGCACCGGAAACCGCGGGTGCCGTGGCGTCCTCTCCCATGCGCAACAGGCTGGGCAACAGTATGAGCGTGAACAAGGTGCTGACGGCGAGGCCGCCGACGATCACCGCGGCGAGGCCCCGGTACAGCTCGGTTCCAGCCCCGGGCATCAGCAGCAGCGGCAGCATGCCGAACAGGCTGGTCAACGTACTCATGAGGATCGGCCGCAGGCGGAACCGCACGGCCTGCTCTACCGCGTCCGTGCGCGCCATGCCCTCGCGCTCCGCCGCGCGGGTCTGGGCCACCAGCAGGATCGCGTTGTTCACCACCAGGCCCATGAGTGTGATGAAGCCGATCATGGTCAGGAGATCCATCGGCTGGAAGGTCAACAGGCCCGTAATGCGCAGCGTGATGACGCCGCCGACTATGGCCATGGGCAGGGCGACGATCACGAGCAGGCTGTCGCGGAAGGAACGGAACAACGCGCTCATCAAGAGGTAAAGGATCACGATGGCGAGCGCCAGGCTGCGCGCCATGTTGGCGATGGCCCGATCCTTGTCGTCAGCCGTGCCGCGGTAGCTGATGTCGCCGTCCTCCGGCAGTTGGTCGCGGATCACAGGGTCGACCTTTTCGCGGATCGTATCGATGGCCGTGCCGAGCGCCATTTCAGGCGGCGGGGTGACCACCAGCGTGATGGTCCGGCGCCGATCGACCCGCCGGATCTGGTCCGGACCCGCGGTCTGGTCGATCGTGATGAACTCGCCGAGCGGCCGCGTGGCGCCATCGGGCGTCGCGATGGGCAGCGAGGCCAGTTCCTCCGGTGTGTCCCAGGCCGCGGCCCGCAGGATCATGTCGAGTCGCTGTTCCCCGTCGAAGTAGTCGCCGACGTAAAGGCCGTCACCGAGTGCCCGCACGACCCTGGCCATGGTCGGCCTGTCCCAGCCGACTTCGGCGAGGCGTCGCTCCTCGGGCATCAGCCGCAGCTCGGGCTGGGCCAGCTCGACGCCGGGCACCGGGCGGGTGCGTGACCCGGGCAGGGCCCCCGATACCGCACCCATGCCGACGATGGCGGCGCCGAGCAGCGCATCGATGTCGCGACTCTGGATGTTGACGTCGATGCTCCTTCCCCCGCCGAGCCGGCCGAACAGCGAGGCCCGATTGGCGAATGCGAGCGTGTCGGGAAATCCGCCGAGTATGTCCGTGTTCAGTTTCTGGACCAGCGCATCGACGTCGGCCCGGTTCACCGCGCGCGCCCCCATGAAGCCGCTGTTGCCGAACATGCCGAGGAAATAACTCTCGACTGCCGGGTGCCGGGTGCCCTCCAGGTGCGCCCGCATGCGCTCGTTGACGATGTCAGTGAATTCCTCCTGCGCGGTCGGCACGCTGATGCCCGGCGGCGGCAGGATAAAGCCGAAAATGAAGTTCTGGCGTCCCTCGGGCAGATAGTCGGTCTCTAGTAATAGCGTTACTGTCAGCCCCACCGCCGCGAGGGTCAGGCCCGCGATAATGCCGGTGCGCCGCGCGCGCGTGCGGGTCAAGCGCATGATCAGGGCCGTGCCCCGATCCCACCACTCGCTGAGCGGGTCGGTGAGCTGGACGTTGCGCAGCCAGTTGTTGGCCGCGGTAGGAATGACCGTGATTGCGATGAACAGGGCGGCGACGACCGCGATCGCAATGGCCAGCGCCAGGTCTGCGAACAATTGCCCCGCAATGTCGCGCAGGAACACGATCGGCAGGAAGATTGCCACCGTGGTCGCGGTGGAGGCGATCAGCGCGGCCCGGACCTGCGACGCGCCCTCCAGCGCCGCCTCGTCGCTGGGCTTGCCGCTCTCCCTGAGCCGCACGATGTTCTCTAGCACGACGATCGCGGAGTCGAGCACCATTCCTACGGCAAACGCGAGTCCGGCGAGGCTGATGATGTTGATCGTTCGTCCCGTGGCATTCAGCACGATGAACGTGGCGAACAGCGAGATCGGGATCGCGAGGGCCACTATCATCGTGGCGCGCCGGCGCCGCAGGAACCACCACAACACAGCCGTCGCCAGCAACACGCCGAGCAACAGGTTGTTGCGCAGCATGCTGATCGAGTCCGTGATGTACAGGGTCTCGTCGTAGTCCTGAGTCATGTGAAGTCCGGCGCGCTTGAGGGCTCCCTCGTTGAGCTCGGCGATGACGGCCTTGAGGTTCGTCATGACCTCGAGAACGTTCACATTTTGTTCCGGCTGGGCATTGATCGCGATGGAAGGGCCGCCGTTCTGGTTCAGCGAGCCGCGCGTGTCGCGCAGCTCGATCGAGACCTCCGCCACGTCGTGCAGGTGGATCGGTTGGCCGTCGCGCCAGGTCAGCACCATGTCGCGCAGCTGGTCCAGATCGTACTTGCCGGAAAAACGGATGGTGTACTCACGCCGGCCGACATCCTTGAAGCCGCCGGAGACATCATTGTTGCCGCTGGTCATCTGTGCCAGCAACGGCACATCGATGCCGAGCGCTGCGGCGCGATAGGGATCAAAGGTTATACGGACCTCGTTGTTGCGGCCGCCGTAGATATCCGCATTCGCAATTCCGGAGACGCGCTCGATGCGCGACTGGATCACTTCCTCGACGAAATCCTGGTAACTCGTGATGTCACGGTCGTTCCCGGGCAGCGTCCGGATCGCAAACCAGGCGATGGCGCTGCCGAACTGGCCGCGGCCGGCATATACCAAGGGCTGGTCCACATCCAGGGGATAGCTCGGCACGCGATTCAGCCGGTTCATGACCTCGATCAGCGCACGCTCGAGTTGCGTGTTGACATCGAAGGTAAGGGTGATGGTGCCGCGACCGCGGGAGGCGGTCGACTGCATCTGCTCGAGTCCGGGCAGTCCGCGCAGCGCATCTTCCTGGGGCTCGACAATCTCCGCTTCGACCTCCTCGGGGGCCGCGGCCCGCCAGGTCGTCGATATCTCGATCAGCGGGCGCTCGACATTGGGGATCATCTGCACAGGCATGCGCAGCAAAGAGATGGCGCCGAACAGCAGCACCAGCAGTATGGCGACGATCACGGCAACGGGATTGCCGAGTGCGGACTTGGTCAGGTTCACAATGCGTGCCGGCCGGGACTTTGGGGGCGTATTGTATCGCTTTGGGGGCGCCGCGCTGAGTAGCCCCGGTTTCGGTTATGATGCTCGCCCCGTCGTGAAAGAACCCGTGTTTCAGACATGACCCGCAGACTCATGGCCCTGTGTTTCCTGGCGCTCCTTGCCACCGCGGCCGATGCGCAGACGCGCTATGTCTCGGACCGGCTGGAGGTGACGTTGCGTACGGGTACGTCCACGCAGCACTCGATCATCCGCATGCTGCCGAGTGGCGCCCGCGTCGAGGTGCTCGAGACCGAGGCCGGCTCTGGTTATTCGCGGATACGAGCCACGGACGGCACCGAGGGCTGGGTCCTGACCCGCTACCTGATGGATCGGCCTGCGGCCCGCGACCAGTTATCGGCAGCCGGCAGCCGGCTCGAGGTCCTGGATGGCCGGGTAGCGGACCTGACCGCACAGGTCGAGGTGCTGACCGGCGAGCGCAACACGCTCGCCGCCGAGCGGGACGGGCTCGGCGCCGAGCTGGAAGATGTCCGCGCGGAGCTGGACCGGATCAGGCGCGTATCCGCCTCGGCGATGGAACTCGACCAGGTCAATCGTGAACTTCGTACCCGGCTGGCCGCCGCCGAGCAGGCGGGAGATGGCCTGCGCGCGGAGGTCGCCGACCTGAAGCGCAATACCCAGCGTGACTGGTTCCTGGCGGGCGCCGGGGTGCTGGTCGGTGGCCTGCTGCTCGGGCTGATCATCCCGCGGCTGAAATTGCGGCGCCGCTCCGGCTGGGGCGATCTCTAGCCGACCTTCTTGCCGGCCAGGAACATCCAGGTCTCGACCACCGTGTCGGGATTCAGCGAGATACTCTCGATTCCCTGGTCCAGCAGCCAGCGGGCGAAGTCCGGATGGTCGGATGGTCCCTGGCCGCAGATGCCGATGTATTTGCCCTGCTTGCGGCACGCCGAGATCGCCATGTGCAACAGGGATTTCACCGCCTCGTCGCGTTCGTCGAACAGGTCCGCGATGATGCTCGAGTCACGGTCCAGGCCGAGCGTCAGCTGCGTCATGTCGTTGGAACCGATCGACATGCCGTCGAAGTGCTCAAGGAAGGCCTCCGCCAGCAACGCATTCGACGGGATTTCACACATCATGATGAGCTTCAGCCCGTTGTCACCGCGCTTCAGGCCATTGTCGGCCAGCAACTCGACGACCTTGCGTCCCTCCGCGACAGTGCGCACGAAGGGCACCATCACTTGCACGTTTTCGAGCCCCATCTCCTCGCGTACGCGTTTCAGCGCGCGGCACTCGAGCTCGAAACAGGGCCGGAAGCTGGTGGCGACGTAGCGCGAGGCGCCGCGAAAGCCGAGCATCGGGTTCTCTTCGTGGGGCTCGTACTCGCGCCCGCCGATCAGGTTGGCATACTCGTTGGACTTGAAGTCCGACAGCCGCACGATGACGGGTTCGGGCGCGAACGCCGCAGCGATGGTGCCGATGCCTTCGGCCAGCTTGTCCACGAAGAACTCCACCGGATCGTCGTAGCCGGCCATCTGTTGCCCGATGGTGTGCTGCAGGCCTTCGGACAGCGTGTCGAATTCCAGCAGTGCGCGCGGGTGTACGCCGATCATTCGGTTGATAATAAATTCGAGGCGCGCCAGGCCGACGCCGTGATGCGGGATGCCGGCGAAATCGAAGGCGCGGTCGGGGTTGCCGACATTCATCATGATCTTGACCGGGATCTCCGGCATCCGGTCGAGTTCGATGCTCTGTTCCTCATAGTCGAGCTTGCCCTCGAAGATGAAGCCGGTGTCGCCCTCGGCGCAGGATACGGTTACGGGCTTGCCGTCCGGTACCGTCCTGGTGGCATCGCCGCAGCCCACGACGGCGGGAATGCCCAGTTCGCGAGCGATGATGGCGGCATGGCAGGTGCGCCCGCCGCGGTTGGTGACGATGGCCGCGGCGCGCTTCATGACGGGCTCCCAGTCGGGGTCGGTCATGTCGGCGATGAGCACGTCGCCGGGCTGCACGCGGTGCATCTCCTTGACGTCGCGGATGATGCGTGCAGTGCCGGCACCAATCCGCTGGCCGATACTGCGGCCGGTCGCGATGATCGTGGAGCGGTCTTTCAGCTTGAAGCGCAGGATCGAGCGCCCCTGCCGACTCTGCACGGTCTCCGGCCGCGCCTGCAGGATGTACAGCTTGTCGTCGGTCCCGTCCTTGCCCCACTCGATGTCCATCGGGCAGCCATAGTGCTTCTCGATCTCGACTGCATGCCGGGCGAGCGTCTCGATATCCTCGTCGGTGAGGCAGAAGCGTGTCCGGTCTGCAGCCGGCACGTCCAGCGTGCGGGTGCCGTGGCCGTCGTCGCCGTGGACCATCTTGATGGCCTTGCTGCCAAGAGTCTTGCGCAGGATGGCGCGCTTGCCGGCAGCCAGTGACGGCTTGAAGACATAGAATTCGTCCGGATTGACGGCCCCTTGTACCACCATCTCGCCAAGTCCCCAGGAGGCGGTGATGAACACGACATCACGGAAACCGGACTCCGTGTCCAGGGTAAACAATACGCCGCTGGCGCCGGTGTCGCTGCGGACCATGTGCTGGATGCCGGCGGACAACGCGACCTGCGAATGATCGAAGCCGTGGTGCACCCGGTAGGCAATGGCCCGGTCGTTGAACAGGGATGCAAACACGTCGTGGATGCGCTCGATTACCGGGTCGATGCCGCGCACGTTGAGAAAAGTCTCCTGCTGGCCGGCAAAACTTGCTTCAGGCAGGTCTTCGGCGGTCGCCGAGGAGCGCACGGCGACGGCGATGTCGCGTCCCCCCGACATCTCGTCCCAGGCGCGGCGAATTTCCTCGTGCAGCCTGGGCGGCA
>Ga0114946_10002016_pt1 | contig 13928 bp, 14 predicted proteins | sample WalLakDeSediment_FD_88676 | JGI IMG/M metagenome (GOLD analysis project Ga0114946, IMG submission 88676) | Lake sediment microbial communities from Walker lake, Nevada to study Microbial Dark Matter (Phase II) - Walker Lake 11/02/13 Deep Sediment | ecosystem: Environmental > Aquatic >...
CCCTGGCCGAGATCGGCCAGTTGCCGGACTCGCCGTTTGCGGCCGTAGACCTGTGGGGGATGTCGCTCGAGACCTGGGCGTTCCTCCTGCTTTTGATCGGCTTCGTGATCAAGGTGCCGGTGGTGCCCGTGCATACCTGGCTTCCCGACGCCCACGTCGAGGCCCCGACGCCGATCTCGATGATCCTGGCCGGCGTGCTCTTGAAGCTCGGCGGCTACGGGATCCTCCGGATCTGCTATCCCATCTGCCCCGGCGGCGGGCTCACCCTCGCCTGGCTCGTCTGCGGCCTGGGCGTGGTGTCGATGGTGTATGGGGCCTTCGCGGCCCTCGCTCAGAAAGACTTCAAGCGGATGGTGGCCTACAGCTCCGTGAGCCACATGGGCTACGTGATGCTCGGGCTGGGCGTGTGGAGCGCCGTCGCGGCCAACGAGTTTCGCTGGGACGCCTGGGCCCAGGGGGTCAACGGGGCGGTGTTTCAGATGCTCGCCCACGGCTTCTCGTCGGCCGGCATGTTTTTCATGGTGGGTGTGCTCTACGACCGGGTGCACCACCGCAACCTCGACGAGTTCGGCGGCATCTTCAACCGCATGCCGGTCTACGCCGGCCTCGCGATCACGATCTTCTTCGCCGGTCTCGGCCTCCCCGGCCTCTGCGGCTTCATCGGCGAGGTGCTCGTGACGCTCTCCGCCTGGAATTATAGCCGCGTGCTCGCGGTGATCTCGGCCTTCACCGTAATCCTCACCGCCGGCTACATCCTTTGGGCGATCCAGCGGGTCTACCTGGGCGCCGAATACAAGGGGCCGCACGGCGACCACCTCACGCCCATGACGGGCCGGGAACTGGCCATCGCCGCGCCGCTCGTGTTTCTCACGATTCTCTTCGGCGTGGCTCCGCAGCTGCTCTTCGCCTACGTGACGCCCACCGTCAACCGGCAGGTCGAGACGCTCGCCGACTGGACCCGCAACGTGCGGCCCGACGCGCCGGGGGCACAGCTCCCGCTGACGGCGAGCGTCGGAGTGACAGGTTCTCCAACGCCGTCTCTGGCCCGGTTTCCCGAGAGCCGGTCTCCCGCGAACTGATTCCCCCGACCTGACCTGGATCGCACCCACGTTCACCCGCATCGAGCAGCCTTCCGCCATGGACCTCGGATCCCTCCTCACGAGCACGCTCACCGACACCCTCTCCGTGTCGCTGCCGCTCTTCCGCCCTGAGTTGGCGCTGGCCGCCACGGTCGTGCTGCTCCTGCTCTGTCGGATGCTGCCGGTACTCCGCCGGCTCGATTCGGCCCTCGTGGCCCTCGGCGGCGTGGCATTCGTGCTCTGGTTTGCCTGGAGCGACTTCCGCGGGCTGCCCGGAAACCCCTGGCCAGCCGTCGCAGAAGCCGCGGCGACGCCCCTCCGGCAGGAACTCTTCGGCGGCCTGCTCGTCTTTGATCCGCTCACCGCCTATATCCGGCTCCTGCTCGCCGGGTTCCTCGCGCTCTACATCGTGTTTACGCTGGTCTCGGGAATCCCCGATCGTGAGGACGGTGCCGACTTCTACGTGATGGTGTTGGGCGGGGCGTTGGGCATGTGCCTGATGGCGTCGGCTAATCATCTCCTCATGCTCTTCATGGCGGTCGAGATGGCGAGCGTGCCTTCGTATGCGCTGGCCGGTCTGCTCAAGGGCCGCAAGGCGAGTTCCGAGGCCGCCCTCAAATACGCCGTGTACGGTGCCGGGGCCGCCGGCATCATGCTCTACGGCATCAGCCTGCTGGCCGGCGTGCTCGGCACCTGCCACCTGCCCACGCTCGCTGCCGAACTCGGCCGTACGCTCGGGGCGCCCGGCGCGGTGCCCGGTGCCGGGCCGTCGCTCGTGCTCGCCCTCGGCGGCCTGATGGTCGCCGCCGGTCTGGCGTTCAAGCTCTCGGCCGTGCCGTTCCACTTCTGGGCCCCCGACGTGTTCGACGGGGCCGCGGCGGAAGTCGGGGCGTTTCTAAGCGTGGCCAGCAAGGCGGCGGCGGTGGCCCTGCTGATCCGCGTGGCCTTCGCACTCGGTGATCCCGCGGCCGTTTCCGCCGGGAGTACGGACGGCCTGTTGGCCGGGGGCGGGGACGCCCTGCCAGGAGGCGCCGCCGCGGCACTCGCCGGACTCGCCGATGCCCGTCACTTCATCGTCTATCTGATCGCGGTGCTCGCCGCGCTCACCTGCACGCTCGGCAACCTCGCTGCCTACGGCCAGACCAGCATGAAACGGCTGCTCGCCTATTCCACGATCGCCCACGCCGGCTACCTCATGATGGGCGCGGCCGCCGCGACGGCCCTGCTCGGTGCCAATCCCGAAGGGGCCCGCAGGGCGGTGGCGGCGCTGGCCTTCTACCTCGCCACGTACCTGTTCATGAACCTCGGAGCCTTCGCCATCGTGGCCCTGCTGCGGAACCGGCTGCGAAGCGAACAGATCGCGGCCTACGCCGGCCTCGTGAGGACGAGCCCGGGCATCGTCGTGATGATGGCCATCGTGCTGGTGAGTCTCATCGGCCTGCCCCCCCTGGCCGGCTTCGTGTCGAAGTTCCTCGTGTTCTCATCGCTCGTCGAGGCCATTCGCTCGAGTGCCGAGGAGCCGCTCATGCTCGCGCTCCTCGTGATTGGCGGCCTCAATACCGTGATCAGCCTGTTCTACTATCTGCGCGTGCTCAAGGTGATGACGTTCGACCCGCCGCCGGCCGACCGCCCCACGGAGGCCTTTCCGCTCGTGTCGCTGCCCGGAGCCGTGCTGACGGCGCTGGCCGTGCCGGTGGTGGTGCTGGGCATCTTCTGGTCGGGCCTGTATGCCGCCGCCCAGTTGGCGGGTCGGATCGTTTCCTGAGGAGTCCGCGCCCGTGCCTTCCGTCGTCGTTCCCGCGCCCGATCTGCTCGCCCGCCTCGTGGCCACCCTCGAGTCGTCGCTTGTCATGTACCTGGCCGACTCCGGGATCGGTTCGTATCCCGGCTCCGCGGCAGTCCGCCAGGCGCTGGCCGATCTCGTCCGCGATCAGCGGGGCGTGGTGGGCCGGGCCACCGAATTGCTCGAGGATCGCGAGATTCCGCTGCCGCGTGCCGCGTATCCGCTCTCGTTCACGGGCCTCCACGACGTCGATCTCCGGCACCTGCTCCCGCGGATCACCGCCGACCTCGCCCGGCAGGCTGACGCGTGCGACACGATCGCCCGCGCGGCCATCGGCACCGATGCCGCCGCCGCCACGCTCGCCGCTGCCGCCGCCGCAACCACCCGGCAGCATGCCGAGCAGTTGAGCCGTCCGGCAGCCTGAGATGCCCCGGCCGGAAATGCCGCGGCCTGACGCAGCCATTGAATTCGCCATGGAATTCTTCGACTCCCACTGCCACCTCGACCCCATGCGTTACGGGGCCGAACTTCCCGACATCATCGCCCGGGCCCGGGCCGCCGGCGTGACGGGCATCGCCGTGATCGGCACCCGCGCGGCCGACAGCGAGGCGGCCGCCGAGCTCGCCGCGCGGGAGCCGGGGCTCGTGGCTGCCGCCGGCATCCACCCCAATGACGTGGCCGAGGCCGCGGCCGACGAATGGCCGCGGATCGAGCGGCTCGCGGAATCGGGTCGTGTGGCCGCGATCGGCGAGACCGGTCTCGACTGGTATCGCGACTTCGCCCCCCGTGACCTGCAGCGCGACTTCTTCGCCCGACACATCGACCTCGCCCAGCGACTCGGGCTCCCCCTTGTCGTCCACACCCGCGAGAGCACCCACGACGTCCTCGACATGCTGCGAACGGCCGTGGCCCGCGGTCCGCTCACCACGATCCTTCATTCATTCACCGGGACGGCGGCAGAGGCGGCAGAGGCGGTCGCCCTCGGCTGTTATCTCGGCTTCGCCGGCATGGTCACGTTTCGCTCGGCGGCCGATCTGCGGGCGACCGTGCAGACGGTGCCTCTCGACCGCCTTCTCGTGGAGACCGACAGCCCGTTTCTCTCGCCGGAGCCCCTGCGCGGCCACCGCAACGAGCCGGCCCACGTCGTCCATACGGCTCGCTGCGTGGCCCTCGCCCGCGGCGAGCCGCTCGAGGTGCTCGCGGCCGCCACCACGGCCAACGCCCGCCGGGTGTTTTCCCGGAAGGCGACCGCGTAAGATCGCTGGGCACCTACGTTCCGCCCCTGTGCCTTCTCTGAGGAGTCCACCATGGTCCGCACCCCGAGCACGATGCTGCCCCTCGGCACCGTCGCCCCCGACTTCCTGCTCCCGAATGTCGACGGCCGCATGGTGGACTTCGCCGCCGCCGCTGGCCGCCACGGCACCGTCGTGATGTTCATCTGCAACCACTGCCCGTTCGTGAAGCACGTGGCCGACCAGCTCGCCGCCCTCGGCCGCGACTACCTGCCGCGGGGCATCGGATTCGCGGCCATCTCCTCGAACGACGTCTCCACGCACCCGGCCGACTCGCCGGAGCAGATGGTGGCCGAAGCGGAAGCCCGCGGCTACGTCTTTCCCTATCTCTACGACGAAACACAGCAGGTGGCACAGGCCTACCATGCCGCCTGCACGCCCGACTTCTTCGTGTTCGACGCCGATGGCAGGCTCGTCTACCGCGGCCAGCTCGACGCGAGCCGCCCTGGCAATGACGTGCCAGTGACGGGCGCCGACCTCCGCGCCGCGCTCGACGCCCTGCTGGCGGGCGGGCCGGTGCCGGCCGATCAGGTGCCCAGCATCGGGTGCAACATCAAGTGGAAGGCTGGCCACGAGCCGCCGTACTTCAACGCGTAGCGGAATCGCGGAGTCTGGACTTACCGGCGCGGGGCGTCGCCGGGGCGGGGCGGGGTGGACTGCCCGCGGCTGGCGAACGTCGCTATGTCGCGGGTGTCGCCCGGCTGGAGCTGGGCTGCCCGGAGGTTCTCCCGCTGGATGGCCTCGTAGACCTCCTGGCGGTGCACCGGCACCTCGGACGGGGCGTTGATGCCAAGGCGGACCTTGTCTCCCCTGATGTCCACGATCGTGACGACAATGTTGTCGCCGATCATGATACTTTCGTCGCGTTGTCTGGAGAGTACAAGCATCGCTGGCTCCTTCCCGGTCCCGGCTCGGTTCCTACGGTTCCGTGCCGGTCAACAGTGTCCTAGTGCAAAGTGATTATGCGCTCTTTTTGAGCGGAGGTCGTTCGAGGGTGAGTTCGTACTGCATTGGCAGGTCGCCGCTCGCAACGACTTGACGGCCCGTGCGGGCTTCGAGGTTGATGACGATCGGCGCTTTCAAATTGAGCGTGAGGTTCGTGCCGCTTTTGCCGACCACGACCACCACCTGGGCCTGCCGCATGTCGGTGAGATCGAGCGGGGTGAGTTCGCTCCGCGGAATCCGCACCTGGTAGTCCGGAACGAAACGGCGCGGACTGACCACGGCGACGGCCACGTCGCCACGCGTCGTGCTCTGCAGCCAGCCGAGCGAGTCGTTGGCGGCGTCGGCGAGCAACGCCCACTCCCGGCAATCCTCGAGCCCCGGCAGACCACTGGAGAAATGGAGCACGTCGCCTGCGGCGACGTCGATCCGTCCGAATCGGCTGGTATTGATACGCATGGCTTATGGCGTTCCTTCGCCTCTCCCGTTCGCCGGGCATCTACCCGCGGCACTCCCGGCCGCCGGGCTTCCCGGCCTGCGGACTCCCGTCCGTACCAGTGAGATCGGCAGGCAGGGCGGTTGGGGTGGAGAAAAAAGGTCTGGCAAAGAGAAAACGATGCCGAAGACCTTGCAGGGCAGGGGGTTGGGGCTGGTCGGGCGGCCCTTACTGCCAGAGCGGCTGAGCCTTCCAGGCGGCCAACGGGGCCAGCATGAGCAGCGGCGCCCAGGCTCCGGTGGCGGGGCTCATGAGCTCGCCGAGCGTCAGCGCATGCGCCCCCATCACCACCACGAAGAAGACGACCGTCAGCGCCACGCAGGATCCCACCGCGACGAAGATGCCCCGCCGGCTCGGACCGAGCACGAGTGGAATGCCCAGCAGCACGAGCGTCATGTCGAGGAGCGGCGTCACGAACCGGGCATGCACCCGCAACGGGATGTCGGCCCCGAGGCCCAGGCTCGTGTTCCGGATCGCCGCCACCAGTTCAGCCGTCGATGAATACTGGCTCCAGTTCGCCGAGCCGATCAGCTGCTCGAACGTGACGTCACTCGCCACGAAGCACTGACGGGGCTCGAGCCATTCGGCGCCGGCCCGCGTGTAGACGATCGTGTGGTCGCCCTGGGTCAGCGGCCGCAGTCCGTCGATGTCGGCCGGCTGGCTCACGCCGCGGAGCAGATAGCCTGCGGGATGATCGGCTGTCGCCGGTTTCCAGAAGGCCTCGGCGGCGTCGATCTCGGTGCCGAATTCCGCCAGCTGGGGCGGCAGCAGCAGGCTGGGCGCTTCGATGCGTTGCAGGCTTTCCTGCATGGTGCGGCCGCGAAACAGGATTTCCGTGCGGTGGTCGTAGCGGGCCTCGAACATCTGTTTGGAGTCGCCCCGCAGGTCCGATGCCGACCGGGCAAACTGCTGGCGGATCTGCGGGATCACGAACTCCCGGTTGGCGAGGGCCGCGAGGCTCACGCAGGCGGCCAGCACCAGCACCGGCCTGGCGAGCCGCCAACGGGTCACGCCGGCGGCGAGCAGAGCCGTGAGTTCGTTGTGCCGCTCGAGCCACGAGAGGGCGAACATCGCGCCGGCCAGCGTCACGACCTGGCTCGTGGCGTCGAAAAACCAGACCATCCGGCAGCCGTAATAGGTCGCCAGGAGCCGGGCCACGCCCCCCGCCTCGGCCGCATGTCCGAGGAATCCATCGAGATTCGTGAAGGCGTCGAACACCATGTACAGCCCGGCGAGGCTGATGAACACGATGAGCGCCGACTGGATCATGGCGCGGGAGATGTAGCGGTCGATGAGCATGGACGCTTGACGGCCCGGGCCGCGGGGTGACGATTGAGCGGTCGGGAGGCCGGCTTCCGCCGGGTGGCGGAGGGTAGGGCGTCCCGGAAGAAGCGTCAATCTGGGCCCCGGCTGAAACTATGGTGCTTCCCCTCCTCCGCCGCAGTCTGGCCGGCTGGGGCCGGATCGGGCTCGACCTCCTCTACCCGCCCCGCTGCGTCTTCTGCCGGACCGACCTGCCACTGGCCGCGGAACGTCTGGTCTGTCCCGCCTGCCAGCGGCGGCTGACGGCCGACCGTCCCCGCTGCCCGCGGTGCGGGACGCCGGGCACCGCCGACTCGTGTGCGACCTGCCGGCGTTCTCCACCTCCTTGTGCCGGCCTCGTCGTGCTCGGTCCCTATGCCGACGACCTCCGTGACCTCGTCCTGCGGGCGAAGCGGCCCGCAGGGGATCTCATCGCCCGGGGGCTGGCGTCGCTCCTGGCCGACTCGCAGCGGATGACGTTTCGCGACTGGGCCGTCGATCTCGTCGTGCCGGTGCCGATGCACTGGCGGCGGCGGCTCATGCGGGGCACGAGCAGCGCCGACGAACTGGCCCGCGGCCTTGCGGCCAGCCTCGGCCTGCCCTGCCGCCGGCTCCTGCGCCGCCGACGGGCCACGAGGATGCAGAACGAACTCCCGGTGCGGGAGCGGCGTGGCAACGTCGCAGGTGCCTTCGGGCCGACGTTCGCCGCACAGGCGGGCCGACTCCGCGGGCGGCGGGTGCTGCTCGTCGACGACGTGGCCACCACGGGCTCCACGCTCGCAGCCTGCCGCGACGCAGCCGTCTCCGCGGGGGCCGCGGCAGTGTACGCTGCCGTCGTGGCGCGCGCCGATCGGTCGGACGATGCCCTCGACTGAAGGTCAAACTGACGACCATCTGAAGACCACCCTCGGACACCTGCCTTGCGATGACGACGACCGATCCAGACCACCCGATCCGCGTGGGCACCCGGGCCAGCCTCCTTGCGGTCACGCAGACCAATCTCGTCGTGGCTGCGCTGCGGGCCGCCGGAGCCACCGTGGAGGTGGAGACCGTCACGACCCGCGGCGACTCCGGGGTCGACGTGCCGATCGTCAGTCTCGGCAGCGACGGCGTGTTCGTCCGGGAACTCGAGCAGGCGCTCCTCGACGGCCGCATCGATGCGGCCGTTCACAGTCTCAAGGATCTGCCGACCGCCGAAACACCCGGGCTCGCCCTGGCCTGCGTCCCGGCTCGGGCGCTCCCGTTCGACGTGCTCGTCTGCCGGGAGCCGGCCACGCTCGCCAGCCTGCCGTCGGGCGCCGTCGTGGGCACGTCGAGCATCCGCCGCGTGATGCAGCTGCGGGCCATGAGGGACGACCTCGATATCAGGCCGATCCGCGGCAACGTCGACACGCGGCTCCGCAGGCTCGATGCGGGCGATTACGACGCCCTCATTCTCGCCGGCGCCGGTCTCCAGCGGCTCGGTCGCGGCGAACGGATCACCGCCGTGCTCGAACCTCCCGGATTCTGGCCGGCCATCGCTCAGGGCGCCCTCGTGGTTCAGATTCGCACCGACGACGAGCGGATGCGAACCTGGCTCGATCCGCTCGACGACGGAACGACCCACGCGGCCGTTGTGGCGGAACGAGCATGCCTGGCGACGCTCGCCGGCGGCTGCCTCGCCCCGATCGGCGGCTGGGCGCGGCTGGATGACGAAGGGCGTCTGGTGCTCGGCGGCTGCGTGCTCGGCGAATCCGGCGCAGGTGTCCAGCGGGTCGTCGCCGAAGAAACGACGCCACCTCTGCTCCCTTCCGGAAGGGGTGCATCCCCACGGATGGAGTTCCCGGATGCGGTCGATTTGGGCCGTCGGGTCGCTGTCCGGCTGCTCGACCAAGGAGCCGCTGGGATCCTCGACCGGATGCGCTCGGCCGTTGCTGCCGCGGGGCCCAGCCCCCCGGCTCATTGAATCAAAAACATTGATTTGTTAGGTTTCCTCAGAGGAATGTCGCTGCTGCGGCGAGTGTTCCGGCGGAGAACGATCCGGTTCCGGGTGTTGCACTCGCGGACGGCTTTTACAAGGCAGCGCACGAGGCGTTTCGTCCATGTCGATCAAGATCGTGATTGCCGACGACCACGAGGTGGTTCGTCGGGGGTTGGTGAGTCTGCTGACGGGTTCGGAGGTGAAAATCGTGGGCGAGGCCGCGAGCGGCGACGAGGCGATCAAGCTCACCAAGAAACTCAAGCCCGACGTCGTCCTCCTCGACATCCGCATGGCTGGTAAAGACGGTCTGGCCGCCCTCGAAAAGATTCGCGTTGAAATGCCGGGCGTGCGGTGTGTGATGCTCTCCACGTTCGACAACCCCACCTACGTGGCCCGGGCGGTCGCGGCCGGAGCCCATGACTACATGCTCAAGGGCTGCACCCGGGCCGAGCTCATCAACTCGATCACCGGCGCCGCCGCCGGCCAGCTTCCGATGCGGGCCGGGGAACTTCGGCGCGTGGCCACCACGATGGCCAACCGGCTCTCCACGCCCGATCCCGACATCCCGCTCACGCAGCGGGAGACGCAGGTGCTGCGGCACATGGCGCTGGGCCTCTCCAACAAGGAGATCGCCCAGTCGCTGACGATCAGCGTGGAGACGGTGAAGGAGCATGTTCAAAACATCCTCCGGAAGATCGCCGTCACCGACCGTACGCAGGCCGCCGTCTGGGCCGTCCGTCGCGGGCTGGTGTAAGAGGGCTTCCTCACGAACCACAGGCGCCTGCCGTGGGGCTCGGGATCCGCTCAGCGGGCGCGGGGATGGGCCTTGTCGAACGCGTCGAGGAGGCGGGTCGTGGTGACGTGCGTGTAGATCTGCGTCGTCACCAGGCTCTTGTGTCCCAGCAGTTCCTGGACGCTGCGGATGTCGGCCCCCGCGTCCAGGAGATGCGTTGCGAAACTGTGTCGCAGGGTGTGCGGGCTCGCCCGGCCGGCGAGGCCCACTGCGGCCAGATGTTTTTCGAGCAGCCGTGCCACGCCCCGCACCGACAGGCGGCCGCCGAGCTTGTTGGTGAAGATGGGCTGACGACCGCGGGATCCCGCCACCGCCCGCGGTCGGGCGGCTAGCCAGGCACCCAGGGCCGTGCGGGCGTGCGACCCCACGATCCCCAGGCGCTCACGCCGGCCTTTGCCCCGGACACGGACCGTCGCGTTGGCGAGGTCGAGATCGGTGTCGTCGAGGTTCACGAGCTCCTGCACGCGGAGGCCCGCCGAGTACATCAGTTCGAGGATCGCGCGGTCCCGCAGGCCCCCGGCCGCCGCCGGGTTCGGGGCGGCGAGCAGCCGGCCAATCTCGTCACCGGTGAGAAACTTCGGCAGTTTGCGTGACCGCCGCGGGCTGCGGAGCGGCTTCGCCGGATTCGTGCGGACCCAGCCTTCCCGCTGCCCGAACGCGAAGAAGCTCCGCATGCTCGCCAGCTTGCGGGCGATGGTCGCGGGGGCGTAGTGCGCCGCATGGAGTCCGGCCGCGAATCGCCGGAGGATCACGCTCGTGGCGGCGTCCGGCGTGCGACAGCCGGCGGCCACCAGGAACTCCTCGAGCTGGAGCAGATCCTCGCGATAGCTCTTTATCGTCAGCGGCGAGGCACCCCGCTCCGAGGCGAGATGGCGGAGGAACCGATCGATCGCGGCGGTGAATGCCGGCTGGGATGCCGTGGCCATTGGGGCGCCGTCCCGTCGTCGCGTGATGGCCTCAGGCGGGGCGATCGGCTCGGGGGACGAAGCGGATCCGCTGGGGCTTGGGCGTGTTTTGGCGAACCTTTTGGCCGAGCACCGCCGCGTCGTACCAGGTGAAGTTCAACTCGGGGTTCGCCGCGTGCCGGGCGATCGCCCGCAGGGCTTCATCACGACTATCGTCGTCGTAGAGGAAGACGTAGCGCTCCTCGCCTTTGACGAGCGCGATGACGTTGATGTCGCGAGAAGCCATGGGGAGTCCCAGTCACCCGTTGCGGCCGCCGACACGGCCGCCCCCGGTGTATCGGCAATCCGTGGGGTCGACCCGCAGCCCGGCGAGCGAAATCCTCCGGGTCGCCGTGATCGGGCCAACCGGTGTCAATCCGGGCACATTCGGCCGACAACTGGGAAACCTGTGACGGCCGGGCTGACAGACCGGAGGCGAGCCGCCTCGGTCAGACGAGATCGCCGAAGCCCGTCAGGCCGATCGGCTCGCGGCACCAGAACGGCTCCCCCGCCGTGCTGCCGATGAGCCCGCCCCACCACGCATCACCCGCGGCCACCCGCTCGAGCACCGTGGGCGACCGCGCATCCTGGAGAAACTGGCTCGCAAAGCAGGCGAGCGCCCGGCGCTTCGCCGCCACCGTGGCGGCGATGTCGACCACGAACGCCGGCCGCTGCACCGACCGCAGGTGGACGCACCCGTAGTGAAACATCCGCTGCGGGTGCCACGGCTCGCCGGGGAGATCGCATTTGGTCAGCTTGGCCCAGAAGCGGGCGGCCTCGGCCAGCCGGGTCGCCGCCACGTGATCGGGATGGGCGTCGATCCAATGCGGCGCGAACACCCACCGGGGCCGAGTCCGCCGGATCACGCCGGCAAGCGCCCCGCGGGCCGCGAGCGTGGCCCGCAGGCGGCGGTTGGGAAGGCCCAGGTTCTCCCGCCACGGGAGTCCCAAGGCGGAGGTGGCCGCAGCCGTCTCACTGGCTCGGATCTCCGGTGATCCGCGGGGCGTCGGCTCTCCGTCGGTCAGATCAAGCACGCCGACGACGAGTCCGCGCTCGAGCATCAGGCGGATCGTGCCTCCCATGCCCAGTTCCGCATCGTCGGGATGGGGAGCGATGACGAGCACATCGAGGAGGCTGGCGGGCATGGGAAGACCGATGCGGGTGTGCGGACCTGGGCAGCGGAGGCGATGCCGCTTGTGAGCGGCGTTCCCGGGAGCATACTCTCCCCGTTTCGGCACCGCCCGGAGCACATCCATGACCACACCGTTGTCTGCCGCCGACCTGTTCGCCGCCGCCTGCGGCCATACGCGGCGCGTCGCGACGCTCGCGTCGATCGACGCCCTGCTCGGCTGGGATCAGCAGACGATGCTCCCCTCGTCCGCCGGGCCCCATCGGGCGGAGCAGGCCGCGGCGCTCGCCGCGATCGTCCACGCGGCCCGCACCGACCCGGCCCAGGGAGAGCGTCTCGTCGCCCTCGCCGAGGGACCGCTCGCCCGAAACGGAACGCCGGAAGAGCAGGCCACGATCCGCCTCCTGCACCGTGACTTTCTCAAGCAGGCGCGGCTGCCGGTGCGGCTCGTCGAGGAACTCGCCCGTACCGGTGTGGAAGCTCAGTCGGCCTGGGCGCGGGCTCGGGCCGACTCGTCATGGCCCCTGCTCGCCCCCTGGCTCGAGCGGATGTTCGCCCTCAAGCGGGAGCAGGCAGCCTGCCAATTGCCCGACCTCGATCCGTACGACTCGCTCATGGACGACTATGAACCGGGGGCGCGTTGGCACGCGATCGCCGCGCTGTTCGTGCGGCTCCGGGAGGGCATCGTGCCACTCGTCCAGGCCTGCACGACCGCGTCGCGGCGGCCGGATGATGCCGTGCTGCGGCGGATGTGTCTGGTTCCGGCGCAGCAGGCGTTCGTCCGCGACGTCGCGACCCAGATCGGCTTCGACTTCGAACGGGGGCGTCTCGACACGACGGCGCATCCGTTCTGCTCGACGCTCGGACCCGACGACTGCCGGATCACGACCCGCTGGGACGAGCACTTCCTGCCGAGCGCCCTCTTCGGTGTGCTCCACGAGGCGGGCCATGGTCTCTACGAGCAGGGGCTCCGGCGCGACTGGTTCGGGCTGCCGCCGGGCGAGGCCGCATCACTGGGCATCCATGAGTCGCAGTCGCGGCTCTGGGAAAACCTCGTGGGCAGGAGCCGCGAGTTCTGGCACTGGTGCTTCCCGCTGGCCCAAAGGGCGTTTCCTGCGGCGTTGGGTGACGCCACTGCCGAGCAGGTGCATGATGCGCTGCTCGTCGTCCGGCCCTCGTTCATTCGGGTCGAGGCCGACGAGGTCACGTACAACCTGCACGTGATGCTCCGCTTCGACCTCGAGCGGGCCGTCATTCACGGCGATCTCGCCATTGCCGACCTTCCGGCCGCCTGGAACGAGCGGTTCACCGCCGATTTCGGCATGCGGCCGCCCGACGACGCGGCGGGCGTGCTCCAGGACATTCACTGGAGCGCCGGTCTGATCGGCTACTTTCCGACCTACACGCTGGGCAACATGTTCGCGGCCCAGCTCATGGACGAGGCGACCCGCCAGGTGCCGGGGCTCACCGCCGGCTTCGCTCGCGGCGAGTTCCGCCCGCTCCTGGCCTGGCTCCGGGAGCACGTCCATGCCGCCGGGCGGATGCTCGAGTCCGAGCCGCTCGTCGAGCGGGCGACGGGCCGGCAGGTCTCGGAAAAATGGCTGCTGGAAAGCCTGTGGCACCGGTACGGGCCAGCCCACGGACTGGGGCCGGGTGCCTGAATCACGGCGGTGGTAGACTTTTTGCAAACCTGCTTCGCGGGCCATGGCGGCCGGCGGCGGGCATGCCCGGAGGTTGTTCCAGCGATGGCAGCAGACGACGCCGACGAGAAGAAGCCCGAAGTCGATCCCTGGGCCGACATTGTGTCTGAGGATCTCGGGGATTTGTCAGAGGGTCTGGGAGGATTGTCAGAGGATCTCGGAGGGCTGTCCGAGAACCTGGGTGCCGAGAACCTGGGGGGCGGTGACGGGCTTGGTGAGGGCGACGATGCCTCGGCGTTCAATTTCCTCGACGGTGATGACGAGGCGGCCCCGGCCGATCTTGCAGCCGCTGAGTTCCCGACCGCTGAGCTGCCCACAGCTGACCTGTCTGCTGGCGACCTGGTTGCTGACGACCTGGTTGCTGACGACCTGGTTGCTGACGACCTGGTTGCCGATCTCACGGAGGAACTTGCCCAGGAGCTCTTCGCGGAAGCCGACGAAGAGGCCGACCTCGCTGCCGACGCTCCGCCGCTGTCGGTGTTCGCGCCGGAGGAGTCGGCGGTCAGCA
>Ga0114946_10002017_pt1 | contig 13924 bp, 12 predicted proteins | sample WalLakDeSediment_FD_88676 | JGI IMG/M metagenome (GOLD analysis project Ga0114946, IMG submission 88676) | Lake sediment microbial communities from Walker lake, Nevada to study Microbial Dark Matter (Phase II) - Walker Lake 11/02/13 Deep Sediment | ecosystem: Environmental > Aquatic >...
CCACCCAATGCAGCGGCCAATAACTGACCGTCCAAAGCAAAGTAGAAGTCCAATTCTGCTTTTGCAGTTCCCCATCTTGCAAGATCATAGAATCTATGACCTTCCATTCCTAACTCCAATTTTCTCTCGAACCTAACAGCCTCTCTGGCAACGTTGGCATCAGTCCAAGCAGCGGTATATGTACCAATTACATAATTAGCAGCAGGATTACCGTTAGGTCTCAATAAAACAGAGTTTACCGCTCTGGTTCTAACTTGATTAACCAATGCTCTGGCAGCTTCCAAATTACCCAATTCAACTTCAACTTCTGCAGCCATCAAAAGGACATCTGCAAAACGGATAATCAAAAAGTTGATACCTGTATAACCTGGAGTCCAAGAAGAGTTATCCTGGAATGAACCTTGCTCAGATCTTTCATAGACATATTTCTTGGGCGCATAAGGACCACCGTTTGGTTGGTTACGGATCCAAGCTTCACCTGGATGATCTTGCCAGTCCAAATAAGGAATACCTCTTCTACCTACAGAATGGTCCAATCTTGGATCAAGTGGTCCAGCATCAGGAGTAAATGGCTGAGCAGAAGTCAAACCCATGTCACTCATTACCCGGTTAGCGGGTTGATTGTAAGAACCGTCCAACAAAGGAAGACCTTGTGCATTAGTCCTGAAGGAGTTTACGAAAGTAAAGCTAGGCTGGAAGAATCCGCAACAGTTACCAGGACCTGAGGGACCTGTATTGTATGGGAAATTCAAGTCAAACTCTGGGTTGGCATTGTTCACTGAACCGGTACCAGCAGCGGACTGATAAGCCCAAATAGATTCCTGATGGTTATCATTGGCACCACGGAACATATCATCATAATAGGGCACCAATCCGTACTTCAACCCATTGCTTGTTACGCCATTGGCAATAACATCATCAAATACCTGCTTAGCTTCAGCATACTTCTTAGCATAAAGCAAAACCTTAGCTAAGTAGGCTTTAGCAGCCCAGGAATTTACCCTACCTACCTGAGGTTGGGTTGCAGGGAGATTATCTGCAGCAAATCTGAATTCTGCTTCTATAAAAGGAAGCATTTCCTGATTGTTGCTCAGTTCGGCAAATTCGGGAGAACCGTAATCCACATCCTTATCGATGATAGGAACTTTATTGAAGTTTCTATACAACTGGAAGTAATGGTGCGCTCTTAAGAACCTTGCCTGCGCTTCTATTCCCCTTGCCTGAGCATCAGAAACAGCTGCATCTTTTTTATCCAATAGACGGAGCACATTGTTGTTTCTTGCGATGCCTTCATAATTACCATTCCAGTTTTCCTCAAGAATGTTAATTGTAGGATCTGTTTCAAACCTTTGGATAGGATTGATGGTAGAGAAATCTCCAGGATCAGTGCCTTTATTGGCATCTGCCCCTCTAATACTGCCCCAAACCCAGTTTGAAGGAGAAGCCAATCTTTGAAACCTACCATTCACTTGGGAATAGGCAGCGATCAAAGCAGCATTCAGACCCTCCAATGAAGTCAATTGGGCTTCTGATAACTGTCCTACAGCCGGAACATCCAGGAAGTCATCGGCACAACTCGTTGCAAACAGCATCATACCTGCTGTAAGCGTTGCTGCAATTTGAATTCTAAATCTTTTCATACTTCGATTATAACTTTATGAAATTTTTTCTATTAACAGATTGTTTAACAGATTGTTTGGTTAGAAGTTCAAATTCAAACCAACAGTATAACCCCTTGTTACAGGATAGTTACCCACATCTATACCAAAACCTAAATCTACGTTACCTCCTACCATTGGGTCAAGTCCATCATAACCTGTTATGGTGAAGAGATTGTTTGCAGAGGCAAATACTCTTAATCTTTCCAATCTCCATCTCTGAAGCAAGCTATTTGGCATGGTGTAACCCAAAGTCAGGTTTTGCAATCTAAGGTAAGAACCATCTACAACATAGTAACTGTTACCATTATTTGATGTACTGAAGTTAGCAGTTTTCTCTGCCACCGGAACAGTAGCATTTGTATTCTGCGGAGTCCAGGAATCCAATAGACGGGTAGAAATGGCAGCACCTTCGAATGTCTGGAAGAAGTCAGTAAACCATCTCCACTGGGCCCAGATCTTGTTGCCATAAGTACCATAGAAGTAAGCTGACAAATCAAAGTTTTTGTAACCAACAGTGAAATTCATACCTCCTGAGAAGCTAGGAACAGGAGACCCAAGAAACACCCTGTCATCCGGAGAAATTCTTCCGTCACCATTTACATCTCTGAATTTGAATCTGCCTGGAGCAGCACCTTCCTGAGTGGCATGGCTGGCAATGTCCTCAGCACTTTGGAACAGGCCATCAACCTGATAACCAAAGAAAGAAGATAAAGGCTGACCAACCTGGTTTCTGATAGGCTGAATACCTCTAAAAGAAGGGTTAAAGTTGGTAATGAAATCCAGACCGGGAGCCAATGAAACGATCTCATTCTTCAAGAAACCACCATTGACCTGCAATTCATAAGTCCAGTCTCTGGATAAATTACCTCTTGTCGCAACCAAGAAATCTATACCTCTGTTCATCATTTGACCGATGTTAACTGCAGGAGGAGCAGCGTTAAATCCTGCAAGAGAAGGAATCGGCACCTGGAACAATAAATCCTTGGTATCTTTTTGCCAGAAATCAATGATTACATCCAGTCTACCACCGAAAGCTGTACCGTCAAATCCAATATTTTTGGTAACTGCAGTTTCCCATTTTGCATTCGGGTTACCTATTCTCGTTCTTCTGAAACCGATAACAGCAGAGCTATTTGAACCTGTAATGTCATAAGACGAGGCACCTACATTACCACCGAATAAGGAGAACTGATTGTTTGGATCCACGTTGTTGGAGTTACCCATTTGACCCCAACCACCTCGGATTTTAAAGTCATCCAACCAAGTAGCTCCCGCCATAAAACCTTCCGAAGAAAGCCTCCAAGCCGCAGAGAAAGCCGGGAACACACCATATCTTGTGTTAGGTCCAAATCTGGAAGAACCATCACGACGGACCACCGCACTGAATAAGTACTTGTCATCCAAGGTATAGTTTACCCTTGCAAAAAGAGAACTGAAGTTAACACCTTTGAACTGGTCACTGTTTACAATTCTGGTTGGTACAGGCAAGTTGGAAATGGTTATGAAGTTAGGATCTTCGGAAAATGGATTCTGACCCAAGGCACTCATGCTTCTTCCAGCACCGGTATTCAATGCTTCCTGTCCCAACAATACATCAAATGAATGTCTATCAATTGTCCTCTTATATTGCATGGTATTGGTAAAGGTCCAAGCCATTGAATATCCTGAGAATTCATTGTATCCGAATGCGGAGTTATTTTCAGAGTTTTCATATTGTAAACGTGAGAATCCAAAGCCATAGAAGTTATTGTATTGACCCCCGATAGAAGATCTGAAAGTCAAATTTTCAATAATATCCACTTCCGCATACACGTTACCAAAAGCATTGGCATTAAAGTTTCTGTTATTTAACAAACCTTCTCTGTTAGCCACTGGGTTTCTTGGGTTATTGAAACCTCTGGCCGCAGTACCTGCATATCCACCGAATTCATCCAATACAGGAATCATAGAAGGCATACGGAAGGCCTGAAGGATGTCGTTTTCATCACCTGAAACTCCCACACCACCATTACCACCAGTCTGACCTAATACAGAACGATAGGTAGCCTGGAAGTTTTGTCCAACTCTCACCCTGCTTCCGATATCATGCTCGGAGTTGAATCTTAAGCTGATTCTTCTGAAGTCATTGCCAATTAGAATACCCGCTTGGTCCTGAATACCCAAACCTAAGAAGAACCTACTTGTTCCACTTCCGCCATAAAATCCTAAGGAGTGTCTTGAAATTGGTGCTCTTCTGGTAATGGCATCATACCAATCAGTTCCTTCACCGGTAGCTGCTCTAACCAATTGGTGAACAGGACCTCTTCTTGGATCAATATTGTATAATTCTCTTTGCTCTTCTAACTGAGCAGGTGACAAAGGTCCCGGTTGGCCGGCTGCACCACCTACGTTGATATAATAAGGCAATACAGGTGAAGTACCATTACCCAACTGAGGATGTCCGTAAACCGGAGCACGGCCATCGATCCTCGCCTGGTTTGTCTCTGCCAACCAAGTGATATCCGCATACTGCTGAGGGTTGGTCATACTCAATCCAGCTCCTGGATCAGTAAAGCCCACCATACCATTGTAATCAAATCTCAATTTTTGGGCCCTTTTACTACCTCTTTTAGTAGTGTAAACAATTACACCATTTGCTGCTCTCGCACCATAGATAGAAGCCGCGGCGGCATCTTTCAATACTGTAGTAGACTCGATATCATCCGGGTTAAGGAAGTCGGTGTTTTCAACCGGTACACCGTCTACGATGTACAAAGGCTGATTACCACCAAATGCACCGAAACCACGAACCCTTACCTGGGAAGTAGTACCTGGCTGACCATTGGTTACAACAGTCACACCGGCGATCCTACCCTGAAGGGTTTGTTCGATGTTACCGGTTGGAATAATCTGTAAATCCCTTGGGTTTACAGTGGAAACAGCACCGGTAGTTTCACGACGGCTATCGATAGTATAGCCAGTAATGATCAATTCTGTCAATTGCCTTTCATCAGGCGCCATAGATAGATCAATAACTGAACGATTACCTACTGTTTGTTCAACAGTTCTGTAACCAATAAAAGAGAACACCAACACGGCATCATTGCTGGGCACATTAAGGGAAAATTTTCCATCAATGTCCGTCGCAGTTCCGGTTGTAGTACCTCTTACCAAAACAGTTACTCCAGGTAACCCGTCTCCGAACTCATCGAGGATGGTTCCTGTCACTGTTCTTTGTGCCATCACCGTGGCACTCGAAAGTACTAAGAGCAGCACAAGTACACTTAGACTTTTGTAGAGTTTTTCCATAAACATAGATTGATTGGGTAATAATTATTAATTGATAAGGTTTGAAAGCAATTAATTTATGATAATCATGCAATCGTTTGCGAGCATCTGCAAAATAATTGCAATAGCTCACACAGATATTATGTTCTGTTTTCTATTGCTGATTATACCTTCACAGTATTAACTGTACACTACCACCTCTGGTAAGTCTACCGAGATGTCTCTATTTTTGGTAATGCTAAAACGATTTTGTTAATCCGAATAAAAATAAGGGAATTGGGTCATAGGCATCGAGATTTTGGGTTATGTTACTCATTGACATTAATATATTTTTTTAATTATCAGTATTCATTTATTTGGCAATTCACTCTTAAAGTAATGTAAAATAGCGTAACCACATTATACAGCTTCTAATTTAAGAGAATAAACAATAATACAAAAATTTTTTTCAAAATTCAGTCTGTGATTTTTGTCATATTTTATTATCTCCTTTTAAACCAATGGTTTATTTTTTGAATTATCCATTTAACAAAACATGTATCTCTCCATTTATTCCCTAAATAAATAATCTCAAAAAGGCATGGCCTTCAATGGCTTGTGATCTCATTTTAGGGGGTGGCGATTAGTGGTCATTTGAAAATATTCAAAAACTCAGATTCTTCCTGATAGGGCTGAAATAGGATTTCCTTTAGGGCTCTTTCTTTAAGGAATTCAGATCGCTCCACCGCTTTTTTTAGATTTTCAAACAAAGCCTGTTTATCGCCACTTACGGCTGCAATCATTGCCAGACCATAAAACCCATAGCCATAATCCCTATTGGCCTGTACAGTTTCTTCAAACGCTTCCAAAGCAGGGGCAAGATCATCAATCAGAAAATAGGCCAGTCCTTTATTGAATAGGTTGATTTCATTTTCCGGCGCCCTGTTCAGGCGAATGGTGGCCAATCTGTAATCCCCGTTGAGGATATCCAAAGCGCCCCTGACACCCTCATTTAGCCTTAAAAATTCGTTGGTTTCATCCCTTTCCAAGCTAGATGCCTCTGAAATGGCAACATAAGCTTCAAAATAATCCCCTCTTAAAATCAGTGCCCTTCCCAGATTATGCATCGATACTGACGTAATCCGGAATTTATTGGCCTGACGAAACATGGCTATCGCTTTATTGATAAGCAGGTTTTTTTCACTGACGTTCAATTCACGTTGGGCTTGGTTGAGGTATACCACTCCCAGATTGTTGAAAGAAAGTTCAGATGGGAAAATCTCTGTCAACTTGAGGTAAATGGCTTCTTTTTCATGCAATCTTGGTGCTTTATGTCCTGCATATACTAAGTGTTCTTTGGTAAAATCATCCAAAGATTTTCCTTCCTTTAATAACCTGTATACACTTGCTGCAATTTCAGGGTCTGAAAACCTGGTATTTTCCAGGATTATAGCAACTTTTACCCCCCTCAATTTTGGAAAAAGGTCTTTGCTTACCTTGCTGTAAGTTTTAAGTTGTCTCATTTTTCTCAACTGGGTTTCAAAATCCGAGCGTTCAAGAAGAATATTGTAGTAATCTTCTTTTTCAGTTGCCGTTATCCCTTCATATACCCCAAGCAATAACCTAAAGTCAAACCAGTCATTCTTCCTATAAGCATTGTCTATAGGCAAAGGGTTAAGGTTTGGAAATCCCTTGAGTAAAGATTTCATGGCATCCGACCTTTTGGCTGCCAGATTGGGATCTGCTAATTCCTGGTTTTCCGGAGAAACTATACCCGTTGCTGCTACCTTTCTTACAGCCATCCCCTGTTCCCCCCGAACAATTAGGTTGTTCAATGCTGAGGGGAGGCTTTTGGAAACCGGTTGGTCTTTACCTAAAACAAAGGGAACCATGAACTCTCTTGTTTCCATGGTATTGATACCGGAAAAATCCGCTGTCATAAATATTCCCAAATCAGGAATAGGTTCATCCGGGGTTATCTGACCCATTCTTGCCAGCAATGGAGCAGTATTCAATCCTTTTGCAAGGGTTTTTTCCGGGACTGAATAGGTTTTATCTTCTCTTTCAATCTGGCCCTTAATGACCAATTCCCCCTTCTCCATACCCTCTAAGTAGGGAAAAACAATTGTCTCGTCCAATTTGGCCTGTACAGTACTCAGTACATATTCACCATCAAATGGTGTTAATCTCCCTAACCTTAGGGATCCTTCACCATATCTGTATTCTGGGTAAATGTGGATTTTGGTTTCCTTTGTCAAATAGGCCAATGGTAAAGCCCCCTGAATCCTTACCCTGACAGAATCCCTGTGCAATGTCAAAACATCAGGTTTCGCATATACCCCATCCAACAGTTTTCCAAACTGGTTGATTTTTGGGCTGCAGGAGTAAAATGTACTTATATATATAAGTGTAATGAAATAAAAACCTGACTTTCTAAACATTTGGCACAGAAATAGATTATTGAAAATATTAGAATTTATTTATTACATTTAGCTGTCATACCAACACCAACTATCATGAACAAGATAAAACTATTTTTCGAAGAAAGGGCTTTTGGAGTTTGTTCCAAACTGGGGGAGAAATTAAATTTTCCAATTGACAGTATCCGCTTGTTTTTTATATACAGTTCCTTCATTACCTTGGGTTCGCCCATCATAATTTATGTCAGTATGGCCATGATGATGAAAGTTAGGAAATATTTAAGGAAGATGAATAATCCTGTATTATTTGATTAAACTTCCGAATACTTTCTTTTGCCTAAAATATAAAATTGCCAGAGAAGGAATCTAATCCTTCCATTTGAAAATTTTATAGTGCCATAATGCTTTTGAAAGCCCTTATGCATCTTGTGGAATTCTCTATGCGCCCTCCAGATCATTTTTGCATGATCCGATTGATTCTTGAAAATAAAAACCATTGCAGCAAGAAAATCCAGAAAGAACCTTATGGAATAAATAGGGATCCAGTAAGTATTGGAGAGATTTTTCCTTAGGGTAAATAAACTATTTCTGAAATTCAGAAAAGTCTTTTGGGGATTACTCCTTGACAAAGTAGCCCCACCGACATGGTAAACTTTAACAGAACCTGTATAATAAAGAGATAAGCCTTTCCTTTTCAGCCTCCAACAAAGGTCAATTTCCTCCATATGAGCGAAAAAATCCCCGTCAAACCCATTTCCTTCATGGAAGGCATCTGACTTAATGGCCATACATGCCCCTGAAGTCCAATCTACCTGAATGTCATCATCATATTGCCCCTCATCTTTTTCAATTTGGCCAAACAACCTTCCTCTGCAATAAGGATAACCAAAAACATCCAAAAAACCTCCGCCTGCACCGGCATGATCGAAAAAATCAGGTCTTTGGTAAGATAGAATTTTGGGCTGAAGTGATGCAGCATCAGAATGCCTGTCCAACCATCCAATCAAACCGGAGTCCCAGTTTTCAGTAACCTCCACATCAGAATTCAACAGGATATAAAATTGAAATTTACCCTTAAGGGTTTCCAATGCCAGGGTATAACCTCCTGCAAAACCGTAATTTTTGCCCAATTGAATGATGTTGACCTGGGGATAATTCTCCAGAAACTCCAATGAATTGTCCTGACTGGCATTATCCGCCACAATAATGGGGAATTTGGAATAACGGAGTACAGAAGGAAGGAACTTCTTCAAAGTTTCCCCTCCATTGTAATTTAATATTACTATTGCTGCTTTTTGCATCAAAACATACTACCAAAATCCATCCCTGGAATATTCGGCATCATGCCGTCAGTTGCCGATTTCAACTCCTCTTTTATTTGAACCTCAATTTCTTCCATTGCTTTATTAGTGGCCGCAACAATCAGATCGCCCAACATTTCCTTGTCAGAAATACTCATTAAAGAATCATCCATTTGGATGGAGATTACTTTTCGGTTGCCATTCACCAGCACCTTCACCATACCTGCGCCGGCTTCTCCTTCAGCTTTTAGGTGGACCAATCTGGCCTGGGCTTCTTTGACTTTTGCCTGGGCTTCTTTCACCTTATTCATGATACTCATTAAGTCAAACATATGCATCCATTTTAGTAGCCACAAATATAAGTGAATTACTTTCACTTATATTTTGATAAAACCTTTCAAATATTAACACTTAGCTTCCATTTACAAAATTAAAATGCCGTTAATGTCAATAATAAAAAAATTTAATGCAAATAATGAAACCTTATACCAAATAAATCGAATTACCGTTATAGCATCTTCATCAAAAAGCCAGACCTACTCATGAAAACAATTGAAATAATTCAGAAAGAACAGATCAGGGATCTGAAATTCTGTAAAAAAGAAGTCCTCGCAGATGAAATGGCGAAAATAAGAAGAAATTTCGACCTGATGAGGGCCCAAGCATTAGGAAATTTGCTGAAAAACAAGGTCAATATCACCTTTGAAACTGCGGATGAAAAATCCTACCGTGTCAACACAACAGTTTGGGCAGTAGGTACTGATTTTGTTTGTCTAAAATCTGATATCCACATTCCCATTAATGCCATAACCGAGGTGGACTAAGCTTTTTATTTAATCCATCCCGGGTTTTGGCTATGAAATATTTTGGTTGAATAATCCGAATCTTCAAAAAAATAGGCAACATTTTATTGAAAGATTTTTATCAAATAAATTTATATGTATATCCACTATTTTGCCACCAGCCTATTAAAACTTGTTTTTCATCTATTAAGATATTCATTGATACCTGCCGGCAGCAGGCGGGTTGGATCCGCCACGGCGGACAAGTTATTGATAGATATTAGTTTGGAAACAACCCTATTTCCCGGTTGATTTCTTCAACTGGCAAGCTTGCGGATAATTAGATAAATTATTCCATTTTCTTTATCAGATCTTGTACACTTAGGCTTTCCTGTAAACCTGAGTGTAAATCTTTAAGACTTATCTGATTGGATTGAATTTCGTTTTCCCCAATAACAACCACAAAAGGTATCTGCTTCTTATCTGCATAGGTAAATTGCTTTTTGATCTTGGCATCATCTGGATATAATTCGGATGAAATTCCTGCAACACGCAATTGTTTCAATACATTAAGCCCATAAGTAAAGCCTTTACTATCGAAATAAGTGATCAAAACCTTGGTTCTCTCCAGATTTTCCTCAGGAAATAGGCCCAATTCTTCCATCACATCATACAACCTGTCCACACCAAAAGAAAACCCGACTCCCGAAACTCCCTCCAAACCGAAAACACCGGTAAGATTATCATACCTTCCTCCTCCTCCCACAGAACCAATTGACACATTATTTACTTTAACTTCGAAAATGGCACCGGTATAATAAGATAGTCCCCTGGCCAGCACCACATCCAATTCGATATTGTCCTCACTTTCTCCGTAAGCTTTAAGCAATTCCAAAACCTGACCTAATTCATCAATTCCCTTTTTCCCGGTATCGGAAGAAGAAAGAAAACTTTTAAGATATTCCAGCTTGGGTTGATTACCCTCTTTCAGGTCAATTATCGGGCTGAGTTTGGCAATGGACTCCTGGGAGAAATTTCTCTGGGCCAGTTCATCCTGAACTTTCTCCCATCCGATTTTATCCAACTTATCGATTGCCACACACAATTCACTTTCCCTTCCCCTTTCCCCAATAACCTCCGATAATCCTGTAAGAATTTTTCTGTTATTAATTTTGATGCTATAATCTGTTAATCCAAGTTTTCCAAAAACCCTCTTGATCATCAGAAGAATTTCCAGTTCACAAAGAAGACTGTCTGTGCCGACTACATCGGCATCACATTGGTAAAACTCTCTGTATCTCCCTTTTTGGGGACGGTCTGCTCTCCATACAGGTTGGATCTGATAGCGCTTGAAAGGAAATGTAATTTCATTCCTGTTCATTACCACATATCTGGCAAAAGGAACAGTCAAATCATACCGGAGACCTTTTTCAGCTACTTTTGGAAGTACTACAGGTATACCGGAATCCAGGTCCCCGATACTGACATTTTTCAGAAAATCCCCACTGTTCAATATTTTAAATAGCAACTGGTCCCCTTCGTCACCATACTTCCCTGTAAGGGTGCTTAGATTTTCCATGGCAGGGGTTTCCAATTGCTGAAAACCAAAAAGTTTGAAAGTCTCCTTTATGGTCTCTAATATAAAATTTCTTCTTGCCATCTGAACAGGGCCAAAATCCCTGGTTCCTTTTGGCAAAGTTGGTTTCTGAATGGACATACTTAATTTTAATTTTGATCAAAGTTAAGTAAAATCAAAATTTTATCTTAATTTTGCGCTTCATTTGAGATAACATAAACAGATAAGACGATGGCTGTTACTACTTTAAAAAGAAAATTGAGAAGAAAGAGACAGGGTCAAACTACAAGGGTTATCAAAATCAAACAGTTGAGCGCCAAGCCGGTAATCAAGAATGTTGATATAGAAGAGCTTAAAAAAAGCTTTACTAAGTAATCCTTTCCCCTCTTGAAAGAAATAAGGAAGGCATCGATAATCGTTGCCTTTTTTATTTATTGTCTAATTCAGTACTGGCTTATTACCTATCCCTTTCAATTAGTGTTTTTTTACAGGTGAATTTCATTTGCCTCGTCTCCCCAATTCTACAACCCTAAGATTTTTTATTTTCCCGTCTTCCAGTTCAAATAGCAACATTGTTCTCATGACATGAAAACCTTGCTGTCCAACGGCTCCCGGATTCATGTAGAGACAATTGAGGTTTTTGTCAAATTCAACTTTGCAGATATGGGAATGGCCACAGACAAAAAGATGAGGGCTAATTGTCCTGATCCGGTCTTTCACTCCTTTTGCATATCCAGGAGGCTTTCCCCCAATATGAAGCATCAATACCTTGACCCCTTCGATATCAAACACCAGTTCTTCAGGATAGATCAATCTTGCTTGATGGTCATCAATATTGCCTGTAATCACCCTTAGATTCTTTCCTGAAGGCAATCTGCCTAAAATTTCAATTTCACCAATATCACCTGCATGCCAGATTTCATCCGCCTCCCTGAGATGCATAAGTACGGCGGAATCCAGGTATCCGTGGGAATCAGAAATCAGCGCAATTTTCATAAGATCAAAATAATTGGAATGGTTATTGAAATGTTTTATTTGTTAAAAACGATAAAAGAATAACCTAAAATATAACAAAACTTAAGGTTCCCGATGCCAATCAGCAGATCTGATACCGTTTATCCTGGTTATTTCTTTACATAAAGAAACTTCCGATCAAACTAAAAGAAATTCATAATATTTACCTTTTCTTAGCACATAGTTACGATTACAATATTTTAAAATCAATTTAAAAATGGGTATTTCCACTAATTACATCAACAAGTCATTATTCCTATTCGGACTTATTTTTACCATGGTTTTGAACCATGAAGTTTTTGCCCAGGAAGGAGCTCCTAAACTCAGTCCTGAACAATTTGATGTACAGGCACACAAAAAGAAAAAAAATGTGATCCTTGACATAAGAACTCCCGAGGAAACTTCTCAAGGCTATATAGAAGGAGCAGAGTTCATTGATTTTTTAGGTGATGATTTTGAGGAGGAAGTAAGTAAATTAAATAAAAAAAGGACCTATTACGTGTATTGCCGTTCAGCCAAAAGAACCATTCCTGCGACTGAAAAAATGAAAGAGTTGGGATTCAAAAAAGTGTATATGCTCGAAGATGGACTGAACAACTGGGTTGAATCCGGTAAGCCTTTGAAAAAATCGGAATAATTTAACCATTACAGGCCTTTATTGCAATTGATTTTAGATAAATCAAATATCCTTTGCATTACCAAATCCAGTTTTGCATTTGAGGGATTAGTTTCTATTTTTACAGGCGAAAATATTGTTTATAATGAGATCTATTCAATTCAGAGAAGCATTAAGAGAGGCCATGTCGGAAGAAATGAGACGCGATAAAAACGTGTTTCTTATGGGAGAAGAAGTGGCAGAGTATAATGGGGCATATAAAGTTTCCCAGGGTATGTTGGATGAGTTCGGTCCTGAAAGGGTTATTGACACCCCTATTGCTGAACTTGGATTTGCAGGCCTTGGCGTAGGTGCTGCAATGAACGGTCTGAGACCCATCATTGAGTTCATGACCTTCAACTTTTCCCTTGTGGCCATTGATCAAATTATCAATTCCTCCGCAAAAATGTTGGCAATGTCCGGTGGGGCCTACAATGTGCCTATCGTTTTCAGAGGAGCTACTGGAAATGCAGGTCAATTGGGAGCAACTCACTCATCCAATTTTGAAAACTGGTTTGCCAATACGCCCGGGTTAAAGGTGGTGGTACCTTCCAACCCTCATGATGCCAAAGGTTTGCTGAAAGCTTCCATACGTGACAATGATCCCGTGATCTTCATGGAATCTGAATTGATGTACGGTGACAAAGGTGAAGTGCCTGAAGGAGAATACCTTTTGCCAATAGGAATTGCCGATATAAAAAGAAAAGGAAGTGACGTAACTATCATTTCCTTCGGTAAGATGATGAAGGTTGCTTTAGAAGCTGCAGAAGAATTGGCAAAAGACGGGATTGAAGCAGAGGTAATTGATTTGAGAACAGTTCGCCCGATTGATTACGCAGCATGTGTTGAGTCTGTTAAAAAGACCAATAGGTGTGTTGTGGTGGAAGAAGCCAACCCTTTAGCTGCCATTTCCTCAGAAATCACCTACCATCTACAAAGAAATGCCTTCGATTATTTGGATGCTCCTGTCATCAGGGTAAACTCTATGGATATTCCCTTGAGTTATTCACCAGCCTATATCGAGGCCACTTTACCCAATGTGAAAAGAACCATTGCTGCCGTAAAACAGGTAATGTATAAATAGAGCATATTTCGGAATGGGGAAATCAGTTTAAATCCCCTTGAAAAAACGAATAGATAATAAAGACAAGCCTATCGGAGAAATTCTGATGGGCTTTTCTTTTCTAAAAAGTCTACATCCTGAAACTTACCTGTTTATTCTAAAAACTGACGCTTCAGAATTTTACAAGTATCTGACTATAAGGTCCC
>Ga0114946_10002018_pt1 | contig 13924 bp, 9 predicted proteins | sample WalLakDeSediment_FD_88676 | JGI IMG/M metagenome (GOLD analysis project Ga0114946, IMG submission 88676) | Lake sediment microbial communities from Walker lake, Nevada to study Microbial Dark Matter (Phase II) - Walker Lake 11/02/13 Deep Sediment | ecosystem: Environmental > Aquatic > Freshwater...
GCACAGCTATGCGCCGTACGACACCATCGGCTCGGTGCGCCGCTTTTTCGCGCGCATGCAGCCGCGACTCGTGATCGTCATCGAGACCGAGCTCTGGCCCAACATGTACGCGGCCTGTGGCGAACGAGGCGTGCCGCTGGTGTTGGCGAATGCACGAATTTCACCCCGCTCGGTGCGGCGTTACCAGCGCTTCACCGGCCTGTTTCGGCGCGCGCTGTCGCATGGCGTCGTGATCGCCGCGCAAAGCGAGCAGGATGCGGAACGTTTCCGCTTGCTCGGCGCAGACCCCGGCTGCACCACCGTCACCGGCAACCTCAAGGCGGACCTGGTGTTCCCGCCGGGCATGACGGACGCCGGCCTGGAATTCCGCCGCGAGCACGTGGGTGCGCGCCCGGTATGGGTGGCGGCGAGTACGCATGCCGGCGAGGAGGAGGCCGCACTCGAGGCGCAGGCGATCGTGCGCGAGGCGATTCCGGAGGCTTTGCTGCTGCTGGTGCCGCGTCATCCGGACCGCTTCAACAGTGTCGCCGCGTTGCTCGAGTCCCGGCAGGTCACCTTTGGCCGGCGCTCGCTCGGCGAGGCACCGGCGCCGGAGACGCCCGTGTACCTGGTGGACAGCCTCGGGGAAATGCCGATGTTCTACGCGGCCGCCGACGTGGCCTTCGTCGGCGGCAGCCTCGTGCCGATCGGTGGGCATAACCTGCTGGAGCCTGCGGTGCTGGGACTGCCGGTGATCACCGGTCCGCACAACTTCAATTCCGAGGACATCGCCATGCTGCTGCACGAGGCGGACGGCCTGCAGCTGGTGGCAAACGCCACCGAACTCGGCGCTGCCGTCACGGCATTATTGCGGGACCCGGAGCTGCGCCGGCAGCGTGGCGCGCGGGCGCGGCGGGTCTACGACCAGAGCGGCGGCGCCCTGAACCGGCTGCGCGCGTTGCTGGCGCCGCTGCTCGGAGAAACGCCGCTGCGCTGACAGCGTGCCTCAGCGCACGTCCTGGGTCGGCCGCGGCATCTCGGCGAAGGGTGTCAACCAGCTGTCGATTTCCTCGATGTCGGCCTCGCGCAGGATGCACGCCGCCTGCTTCAGGAACAGGGCGGCCACCAGGTAGGTGTAGCGGCTGTTCGCATAGTCGCGCTGCGCCTCGAACAGCTGGCGCCGCGACTGCAGCACGTCCACCGTGGTGCGCGTGCCGACCTCGAAGCCCGCCTCGGTCGCCCGGAGCGCGGTCGCGCTGGACTGCACGGCCTGCGCCAGCGCCTGGGTGCGGCTGATCTCGGAGTTCACCGACAGGAAGGCATCACGTGTCTGGCGCTCGGTCTCACGCGCGATCCGCTCCAGCCGGTTCTGGCTCGACTGATGCAGGTAGGTCGCTTCCCGCACCCGCGACGCCACCGCGCCGCCCGAGTAGATAGGCACCCGGACCTGGACGCCATAGCTGTCCTGCCAGAAGTCGCTGTCCGAGTCGCGGAAGGGCGTTTGCGGAGCCGGCGGCTGGCCCGGCGGCGCCAGCAACCGGTCGCGCCGCTGCGCCGTCGTGTCGGTGTTGGCGCGCGCGGCAAACAGCTCGATGGCCGGGTAGTGGCCGCTGCGGCTCACCTCAATGTTGTCGCGACTGATCTCGGCTGCCAGGCGCGCGGCCTCGAGGTTCAGGTTGCGGGCGATCGCCGTTCGTACCCACTCATCGACGTTTTGGGGCTCGGGCGCAACCAGCGGCGTGTCGGTGCCAGCGTCGGCCAGCTCCGGATAGTACTCTCCGGTGATTTCCCGCAGGGACTCGCGCGCTACCGCCAAGGTGCGCTTGGCGTCGATGACTCCTGCAGTGGCGGAATCGTAACTGGCCTGGGCTTCCTGCACGTCGGTGATCGCGGACAGCCCGACCTCGAAGCGCTTTTCCGCCTGCTCCAGCTGGCGGCCGATCGCCTCCTTGGCGGCCTCCGCGGCCAGCAACGTGGCGCGGGCCCCCAGAATTTCGAAATACCGCTGTGCGACGCGCGCCATCAGGTCCTGCTCGGCGGCGCGGAACTGCGCTTCCGCCCGGGCCATTTCCTTGTCGGCCTGGCGCAGCGCCACCCACTGGTCCCAACGGAACAGGGTCTGGGTGACGCGCAGTTGCCACTGGCGCAACGGCTCGACGTCCTGCTCGAAGCGGGTGGTCAGCGTGACGATCTCCCCGCCAGGGTCGCGCTGCTGGAGCGTCTGGGTGCCGGACCGGTCCTGGTACTCGTAGCTGCCGGTGCCCTCGAGCTGGGGCAGCAGGGCCGCCCGCGCCTGCGGGCGCGCCTCGAGCGCCGCGAGACGATCGGAGGAGGCTTCGCGCAGTGCGGGATCACTCCGCAATGCGTCCCGGTAGGCGTCGAGGAGCCCGACCGCTTCGGCGGGCGGCGCCGCGACCAGAGCCAGGGCCGCAAGCAGGAGGGAAATACGGTAGAAATTCATGAGCCAATCCTTCACGAGTTCAGCGAGATCGCCCGGTGATATAGTGAACTATATCACCATAACTGCGCCCGGCGGGCAAGCCCTGGGGCGACGGTGCATGATCAATATTGCGGCAGCGACGGATCGAGTTGCTCCGACCAGGCGAGTATGCCACCGGTCAGGTTCCAGACCTTTGCAAAGCCGTGCTGTTGGAGGAACCGCGCCACCTGCGCGCTGCGCCCGCCGCTGCGGCACATGACGACGATCTCGGCGGCCGGGTCCAGCTCGCCGAGCCGCTCCGGCACCGAGCCCATCGGGATATGGACCGCCTGCTCGAGGCGGGCGATCGCCAGCTCCCAGTCCTCCCGCACGTCCAGCAACAGCGGGGCGGGCGGGTTCTGCGCCCGCGTCACGAATTCCACCGGGGTCATCTCTTTAACCATCGACGTATCCAGCATCCAGCAACATGGGAACGTTCAGAAAACGAACTCCGCGGTGGGGCGCACCTCGTCCAGCGACTGCAGGCAGGTCTCAAATACGCTCTCCCGGTGCCACTCGGATTCAGCGCTGCGGGTCACCCTCATGGCGTACATCACCGGTGCACGTCCCGTCACCACGAAGAGCCGGCCACCGACGGCGAGCAGCTGCTCGAGGCGCGCCGGCGCGCCGGGCAGCGAGCCGTTCACGCATATGACATTGAAGCGCTGCGGGAATTCCATCGCCAGCGCGTCGCCCTCGAGCACCTCGACATTGCCGAGTTCCAGGGCCGCAAGGTTTCGGCGCGCCGCCGCCGCCAGCGCCGGTTCGCGCTCCACCGCCGTGACGTGTGCGGCGAGCTGCGCGAGGCAGGCCGTGAGGTAGCCCGTGCCACAGGCGATCTCGAGCGCCTGCTCGTCGGGTTGCGGCAACACGGCCTGCAGGGCGCGCCCCTGGATTTTTGGCGGCGCAAGCTCGCGTTCGCCCGCGAGCGGGATCTCCGTGTCGGAATACGCCAGCTGCCGCCAGTCGGCAGCCACGAAGCGTTCCCGTGGCACGGCTTCCATGGCCTCCAGCACGCGTTCGTCCAGCACGCCCCAAGTGCGGAGCTGCTGTCCGATCATCTGTTGTCGAGCGGTGGCGAGATCCATGATTCAAGTCGCTGCAACGAACCGCACGGCGGCGGAAGGGTGTTCAGGTTAGTGGCTCGCGCGAGGTGTGACAAGCAGTGCCGCCTGCATTATGGTGAATGACGGTCAGGGCATCGGCGGCCATGGGCTAAGCTCAGGAACTTCGGGGGGTTCGCCGGGTTGCCGGCGTCCTGGTGACCTGTTTTTCGCGGCGTTCCCGGACGCCGTTTCCGCATGCCCAAGGATATGCATGAGCGCCAACCCTCGCGACGAACTCCGTGACCCCGCCCGCCTCGGCGAGGCCGTCACGCGCCCGTTTCCCGGTTCCGGAAAACTCCACCTGCCCGGGAGCCGGGCGGACCTGCGCGTGGCCATGCGTGAAGTGCGCCAGTCCGCGACCCCGGGAGTACAGGGCCCGGAGCCCAATCCGCCCATCGCGGTCTACGACACCTCCGGCCCTTATTCCGACCCGGCTTATCGCGTCGACCTGCTGGCGGGCCTGCCGTTAATGCGCGCCGGCTGGATCGCAGAACGGGCGGACAGCACGCCGCTCGGCGCCCAGAGCTCGAGTTTCGCGCTCGCTCGCGCCACGGACCCCGGGGCGGCTGAGCTGACTTTCCCGGCGCAACGGGAGCCGCGGCGCGCGCTGGCGGGATGCAATGTCACCCAGATGCACTACGCCCGGCGCGGCATCGTGACGCCCGAGATGGAGTACGTGGCGCTGCGCGAAAACGCCGATCTCGAAGCGCGCCGCGAGACTTACGCGGCCGCCGGCCTGCTGGCCCGGCATCCCGGCGAGGGCTTCGGCGCCAGGCTCCCTGGCCTCGTGACGCCGGAATTCGTCCGCGCGGAGGTGGCCGCCGGGCGCGCCATCATTCCAAGCAACCTGAACCACCCCGAGCTCGAGCCGATGATCATCGGTCGCAACTTCCGCGTGAAGGTCAACGCCAACATCGGCAATTCCGCGGTCACCTCGTCGATCGCGGAAGAGGTCGAAAAGCTCGTCTGGGCGACCCGCTGGGGCGCCGACACGGTCATGGATCTCTCCACCGGCAAGCACATCCACGAGACCCGCGAGTGGATCATCCGCAATTCCCCGGTGCCGATCGGCACGGTGCCGATCTACCAGGCGCTGGAGAAAGTCGACGGTCGCGCCGAGGAACTGACCTGGGAGCTGTTCCGCGACACCCTCGTCGAGCAGGCCGAGCAGGGCGTGGACTATTTCACCATCCACGCGGGCGTGCGGCTGCCGTTCATCCCGCTGACTGCGAAGCGCATCACGGGCATCGTCTCGCGCGGCGGCTCCATCATGGCAAAGTGGTGCCTGGCCCATCACCGGGAGAACTTCCTTTACACGCGCTTCGCGGAAATCTGCGAGCTCATGGCCGCTTACGACGTGGCGTTTTCGCTCGGCGACGGCCTTCGCCCCGGCTGCATCGCGGACGCCAACGATGCCGCCCAGTTTGCCGAACTCGAGACGCTCGGCGAACTCACCCGTGTCGCCTGGGAGCACGATGTGCAGGTGATGATCGAGGGCCCCGGCCACGTGCCCATGCAGCTCATCCGCGAGAACATGGAAAAGGAGCTGGCGGCCTGCATGGAGGCGCCGTTCTACACCCTCGGGCCGCTGACCACCGATATTGCGCCCGGCTACGACCACATCACCTCGGCGATCGGCGCCGCGCAGATCGGCTGGTACGGCACGGCGATGCTCTGCTACGTGACGCCGAAGGAGCATCTCGGCCTGCCGGATCGCAACGACGTGCGCGAAGGCATGATCGCCTACCGGATCGCGGCCCACGCAGCGGACCTCGCCAAGGGTCACCCGGGCGCGCAGTTGCGCGATAATGCACTGTCGAAGGCGCGCTTCGAGTTCCGCTGGGACGACCAGTTCAATCTCGGGCTCGACCCGGAGCGCGCCCGCGAGTACCACGACCAGACCTTGCCCAAGGAGGCGCACAAGCTGGCGCATTTCTGCTCCATGTGCGGGCCGCAGTTCTGCTCGATGAAGATCACGCAGGAGGTGCGCGAGTACGCCCGGACGCGCGGCCTGGACGACCCGGGCGACGCCATTCGCAGCGGCATGGAAGAGAAGTCGCTCGAGTTCCGCAAGCACGCCGCGCGCGTCTACCGGCCGGGGTGAACGCCTTGTCGAGCCACCGCGCATGCCCCTGATCGAGACGCTCACCGTCACCCTGGCGGCCGGCGTGCTCGGCCTGCTCGGCGTGGTCCTGTGGCGCCGGCGCGCGACGCCTCACGAGCAAGGCAGCTCGGTGTCGATGCGTTCGGCCGGCGGCGCTGCGCCGGGGGGCGGACAATCCGGGGTGCGCGCGGCAGCGGTCACCCGCAGCGCGGACGCCGCGGCCCACCCGCTCGCCGTGATTGCCGACCAGCCGCTGTTCCTGCGCCTCGCGGAGCGGGTGGATCACGCAGTGTTGCTGCACGACGAGGAGATCCACTACGCGAACGCCGCGGCCGAGGCGCTGCTGGGCGCGGGCGAGCCGTTGGCGGGCCGCCGACTTGCCGACTTGGTCGAGCCCGACCAGGTCGGGGCGTTGTCCGCATGGCTGAAGGCGCGCCGCGCCGGGCGCCAGTCCGCCGTGCGGCTGCGCATGCGCGACGCCGGTGAGTTGCCGGTCGAATGTGAACTGGCCGGCTTCCCGGTGCCTGCCGGGAGCAGTGTGGTCGGCACGGTGCTGCGCGCGACGCGCGACGAGCTGCTCAGCTCGGCGCGCGAGCAGGGTACGCGTGTCGCCGAGGCTACGCTCGAGTCCATCAGCGAGGGCGTCGTCACCACCGATACGCGGGGCAATATCGATTACGTCAATTCCGCCGCGGAGGCGCTGCTCGGTTGCCCGCGCGACCGGCTGCAGGGGCGGAAATTCAGCGAGATCGCAGCGCTGGTCGATGAGGCCGATCGGCGGCCGCTCGGCGACCCGGTGGCCCGCTGCCTCGAGGAACGCCGCCGGGTGGACCTGGGCCGCCGCGCCCTGCTGATCTCGCAGGCCTCGGGCGAGGAGTTTTCCGTCGAGCTGCGCGCCTCGCCCATCCGCATGCAGGGCAACGAGACCGGCGGCTGCGTGATGGTGCTGCACGACGTGTCCGAGATCCGGGGCCTGGCTCGCCAGATGTCCTACCAGGCCAGCCACGACCCGTTGACCGGGCTGGTGAATCGGCGCGAGTTCGAGCGGCGCCTCGAGGATCTGCTGCAATCCGTCCGCTCGGGCGCCGGCAGCCACGTGCTGTGTTACCTGGACCTGGACCGCTTCAAGAACGTCAACGACACCAGCGGCCACATGGCGGGCGACAGCATGTTGCGCGAAATCGCCGCCGTCCTGAAGGACAAGATCCGCGATTCTGACGTCGTGGCGCGGGTCGGCGGCGACGAGTTCGGCATGCTGCTGATCGGCTGCCCGCTCGAGAAAGCGCGCCAGATCGCGGATGACGTCTGCGCCGCGATCCGCGACTACCGCTTCGTGTGGCGGGACAAGATCTTCAGCGTCGGGGTGAGCGTCGGCCTGGTGCAGCTCGGCGCCGAGAGCGGCTCGCTGGAAGACACGCTCAGCGCCGCGGACTCCGCCTGCTATATCGCCAAGCAGGAGGGCCGGGGCCGCATCCACGTCTATTCCGCCCGGGACGAGGCGGTCGCCCGCCAGCGCGGCGAGATCCTGTGGCTGCAGAAGCTGCAGGCGGCCCTGAAGGAGAATCGCTTCGAGCTGCACGTGCAGCCCATCGTGGCCGTCGCCGGCCGTCCCGATACCGGACCAGCCTGCGAAGTACTGCTCAGGCTCCCGGACGGCGAGGGCGCCGAGAGCCGGCCGATGGAATTCATGCAGGCTGCCGAGCGCTACCGGCTCATGCCCAGCGTCGATCGGTGGGTGTTGCAGACGACCTTCGCGGCGGTGGGCGCGGGCGTGCTCAAGCTGCCCCGGGGCCGCAGCGTGGCGGTGAACATTTCCAGCCAGACGCTCGCCGACCCGCAATTTCTCGAGTTCGTGGTCGAATCCCTGGACCGCAGCGGCATGCCGCCGGAGCAGGTCTGTTTCGAACTGTCCGAGTCCGCGGTCGCCGCGAGCACCAGCCATGCGGCGCGGTTCGTCGCGGTGCTGCACGGACTCGGCTGCCAGTTCGCGCTGGACGATTTCGGCAGCGGCCAGGGTTCCTTCGCCAGCTTGAAGCAGCTGTCCATGGACTACCTGAAGATCGACGGCTCGTTCATTCGCGGCCTCGGCACCGACGATGTCAACGTGGCCATGGTCACGGCGATGATCGAGCTGGCGCGCACCCTCGGGATCAAGGTCATCGCGGAGCACGTCGAGTCCGAGCGTGCCTTCGAGGTGGTGCGGGCCCTGAAGGTGGACTTCGCGCAGGGTTACGCCGTCGGCCGGCCCGAGCCGCTGGCCGGCAAGGCCGCCTGAGTTCCGGCCGGAATCCGACCGGAATCCGGCCGAATCCCCGTCCGGCGCCGCGGCGACTTCAATCAGCCGCCACACTCTGTATAATCGCGCGGCCACGCCGCGGCGATCATTCCGGTCGCGGTCCGCAGAATTCAAGAAACACAAGAGTTAAGGGGAACCATGAATATCAACCTGATCCCGCTCATCGTGGGCGTCATCGGGATGGTCGCTGCGTATATCGTTTTCCGCGCGGTGATGAGCTATCCCGCGATGGAAGGCAAGCCGCAGCAGATCGCCCGACAAATCCAGCTCGGCGCAATGGCGTTCATGAGCCGCGAACTGAAGCTGATCGTCGCCTCGGTGGCCGTCATCGCCGTCGCCATCCTGCTGTCGCCGCTCGGCTACCAGACGGCCATCGCCTTCCTGGTGGGCGCCTTCTGTTCCGCGCTGGCTGGTTTCCTTGGCATGTATGCGGCGACGCGCGCCAACGTCCGGACGACCACCGCCGCGCACACCCTGGGCGCCCCGACCGCGCTCACCGTGGCGTTCTTCGGCGGCTCGGTGATGGGCCTGGTGCTCGCCTCGCTCGGCCTGCTCGGCCTCGGCACCTTGTACATGGTGTTCGGCACCGATCCCGAGACTGCCCACCGCATCCACGGCTTCGGCATGGGCGCCGGCGTGGTGGCCCTGTTCTACCGCGTCGGCGGCGGCATCTTCACCAAGAGCGCCGACGTTGGCGCCGACCTGGTCGGCAAGATCGAGGCCGGCATTCCCGAGGATGACCCCCGCAACCCGGGCGTGATCGCTGACAACGTCGGCGACAACGTGGGCGACGTGGCGGGCATGGGCTCGGACATCTTCGAGTCGTATTGCGGCGCCATGATCGCCACCGTGGCGCTGGCCACCGTGATGGTGCAGCAGCATGAGGGCGGCTTCGTACCCGGCCTCGGTCCCGACGCCAGCCTGATGAGCCTGCCGCTGCTGCTGAGCTCGCTCGGCCTGTTGTGCTCCATCGCCGGCATCATTTTCGTGCGCGCCTCCTCGCACAAGTCGCCGGAAGTGGCGCTGCGCGTCGGCACCATCTCGACCTCGGTGGTGTTCATCGCCCTGTCGTTCTTCCTCTTCGGCTGGGTCGATGTCGGCGCCAACGTCTGGTGGGCGACCGTGGCCGGTTCAGTCGGCGGCGTAATCATCGGCCTCGCGACGGAGCATTACACCGCCGGCAAGCCGGTACGCGATATCGCGCGCGCCGGCGAGACCGGTCCCGCGACCGTCATTATCGCCGGCCTCGCGACCGGCATGATGTCGGTGGTGATTCCGGTGCTGACCATCTGCGCCATCATCTTCGTTGCCAACTGGCAGGCCGGCCTGTATGGCGTCGGCATCGCTGCGGTCAGCATGCTGGCCACCGTCGGCATCACCATGGCGATCGACGCCTACGGCCCGGTGGCCGACAACGCCGGCGGCATCGCGGAAATGGCCGGCCTGGGCCCCGAGACGCGCAAGATCACCGACAGTCTCGACGAGCTGGGCAACACCACGGCCGCGATCGGCAAGGGCTTCGCCATCGGCGCCGCGGCGCTGGCGGCGCTCACCATCATCACGGCCTACATCGCCGAGGTCTCGCACCGTATCCCGGACTTCCAGCTGCAGATCAGCGATCCGAACGTGCTCATCGGCATGTTCATCGGCGGCATTTTCCCCTTCCTGGTGGCCTCGATCACCATGACCTCGGTGGGCGACGCCGCGTTCGAGATGATCCAGGAGATCCGGCGCCAGTTCCGCGAAATCCCGGGCCTGCTCGAAGGGACGGCTGAGCCGGACACCGTGCGTTGCGTGGACATCGCCACTACCGCGGCCATCAAGAAGATGCTGCTGCCGGCCGCCATCGCCGTGCTGTCGCCGGTCGTGGTGGGCTTCGTGCTCGGCGCCGAGGCGCTCGGCGGCATGCTGGGCGGCGCGTTGCTGGGCTGCGTGCTGCTCGCGCTGACCATGGCGAATGCCGGCGGCGCGTGGGACAACGCCAAGAAGCACGTCGAGAAGGGCAACTTCGGCGGCAAGGGCTCCGACACGCACAAGGCCAACGTGGTGGGCGACACCGTCGGCGATCCGCTGAAGGACACTTCCGGCCCGTCGATGAACATTCTCATCAACGTGATGGCAATCGTCAGCCTCGTGATCGCGCCGCTCCTGTCGGCCTGATCACGCCGGGACGGCTCGGCCCGGGGCACTGACCCGGGCCACAAAGAAGAAGGGGCGCCTGGGCGCCCCTTCTTCTTTTGGTCAGCCCTGCCAGTCCGGCAGCTTCTTCTTCGCCAGCTGGTTCTTGAGGCGGACATACCTGGGCAGGCCGTTCTTGTAGGGCGGGTAGTCCTCGCCCTGGATCAGCGGCGCCAGGTAACGGCGGCAAGCCTCGGTGATGTAGAAACCGTCGGCAGTGATGTACTTCTTCGGCACCTTTTTCTCGACGTTGGCAACCTCGGACAGCTTCGCCTGGCCCACCTTCCAGCGGTAGGGGTCGTCGGAGGTCCGCACGATCACCGGCAGGCTGCCATGCACGCCGGCGAGCGCCATCTTCACCGCTGCCTTGCCCATCGCGTAGGCCTGCTCCACGTCCACCTTCGAGGCAATGTGGCGCGCCGAGCGCTGCAGGTAGTCAGCCACCGCCCAGTGAAACTTGTAGCCCAGCCGGCCGCGGACGATCTCGGCCAGGTGCGGTGCGACGCCGCCGAGCTGCGCATGACCGAAAGCGTCCCGCGTGCCCGACTCCGCCACGAAGCTGCCGTCCGGGCGGCGGATGCCCTCCGAGGCGACGATCACGCAGTTGTCGTAGCGCTCGACGCTGTCCTTCACCTTGGCGATGAAGCGGTCCTCGTCGAACGGCACTTCCGGGAACAGGATCAAGTGGGGCGGCTCGCTGCGGTCCTTGCCGGCGAGGCCGCCGGCGGCGGCGATCCAGCCGGCGTGGCGACCCATGACCTCGAGGATGAACACCTTGGTCTGGGGCATGGAGCCCACATCGATGCCCGCTTCCAGGGTGGACACGGCGACGTACTTCGCCACCGAGCCGAATCCGGGGCAGTTGTCGGTGACCGGCAAGTCGTTGTCCACGGTCTTGGGCAGGCCGACGCAGGTGATGTCGTAGTCCATGGACTTGGCGACCTGGGCGATCTTGTTGGCGGTGTCCATGGAGTCGCCGCCGCCGTTGTAGATGAAGTAGCCGATGTCGTGGGCGCGGAACACTTCGACCAGGCGCTGGTACTCCGCCGCGCTCTCCTGGATGCTCTTCAGCTTGTAGCGCACCGAGCCGAACGCTCCGCCCGGCGTGTGCCGCAGGGCCGCGATATCCCTGGCTGACTCCTTGCCGGTGTCGATCAGTTCCTCGCGCAGCGCGCCGACGATGCCCATGCGCCCCGCATAGATCTTACCCACCTGCCCCTTCTCCTTGCGCGCCGTCTCGATGACGCCGCAGGCGCTGGCGTTGATGACGGCGGTGACGCCGCCGGACTGGGCGTAAAAGAGGTTCCGTTTCTTCTTCATCATCGCTCCGCTGTGGGACTGTGAAAGGGGCCCTGGCCCCGGTCGGATCGCGGCTCCAGCCGCCGCGAAAGCATAGCGGATTACCGCAGCCGCGGTCATTTCGTGTCCAGAAAGGTTTGACCCCGCGCAGTCGGAGCGGCAAGCTTGTGCGGCCGGCCGGGACGGTCGTGCAACAGCCGCAGGAGAGTGTGAATGCGCATCGTATTGCTCGGCGCCCCGGGGTCTGGAAAGGGCACCCAGGCCAAGAAGCTCGTGGCCGATTACGGCTATCCGCAGGTTTCCACCGGGGACCTGCTCAGGGACGCGGTGACCCGGGGCACGGCGCACGGCCTGCAGGCCAAGGCGGCGATGGACGCCGGCCGGCTGGTATCGGACGACATCGTGCTGGGCATTCTCAAGGACCGCATCGCGCAGCCCGACGCCGCGAACGGCTTCATCCTCGACGGCTATCCCCGCAACCTTGCCCAGGCCGAGTCGCTCGAGGGCGTGCTGGCGGAACTCGGCCAGCCGCTCGACGCCGCGGTACTCATGGAACTCGACCACGAGGTCCTGCTCAAGCGGCTCACCGGGCGGCGCAGCTGCTCGGGCTGCGGCCGGGTCTACAACATTTACTTCCTGCCGCCGCCAGCGGACGGGCGCTGCGAGAGCTGCGGCGGCGAGCTGGTGCAGCGCGCCGACGACCGCGAGGAAACCATCGGGCGCCGCCTCGATGTCTACCGCGCGGAGACGGCGCCGCTGGTCGAGCACTACGGCGAGATCGGCAAGCTGCGCGTGGTCGCGGCCGAGGGCCCCTTCGAAGAAGTCTACGGCCGGTTGGTGCAGACGCTCGGTCTCTGATCGCGGTCGACCGCGAGACCGGGGCAAGCGGCTCAGGCGGCGCCCAGCATGCCGAGGAGTTCTTCGCCGGCGAGTTCGCGTCGCCAGCCTTGGAGGAGGGGCAGGTCGCGGTGGCCGAGCACCAGCGCCTCGATGTCCTTGCGGGTGGCGAGCAGCGGCGCGGAGACGCGGTGGTGTTCGGCGAGTTCGCGCAGCCGGGCCATCAGCCGTTTCGCGAGGCGGTCTTGGGCGGGTTCGAGCCGTGCGGGGGCGGGTTTTGCGGGCGGGTCGGTGTCGGCGGCGTCGCGCAGCAGGCACAGCAGGGTCTCGCCATGCCGGTGCAGCAGGCTGGGCGGCAACGCCTCGAGGCGGGCGAGCGTGTCGCGCGTCGCGGGGTTGCGCTCGGCCAGCGCCAGCACGGCCTCGTCCTTGATGATCCAGCGGCGCGGGCGGTTGCAGCGGCGTGCTTCTTCCTCGCGCCAGGCGGCCAGCGCCGCCACCCGGGCGAGCGCGGCGCCGTCGAGTTGTCCGGCGCCCTTGACCCTGCGCCAGGCGCCGACAGCGTCGAAGGCATACAGCCCGGGATCGCACAGCGCCGCGCTCTCGCAGGTGGCCCAGTCGAGCCGCCCGAGGCGGTCCAGCTCGCCCTCGAGGCGCTCGGCCAGCGGCAGCAGCCAAAGCACGTCGGCAGCCGCGTAGCGCAGCTGCTCGTCCGACAGCGGCCGGCGGCTCCAGTCGGTACGCGCATGGTCCTTGGGCAGGGTGACGCCGAGTTCCGCGCCGGTCAGCTGGGTGTAGCCGACCTGGTCCGGGTAACCGAGCATGGCCGCGGCGACCTGCGTATCCCATACCGGCCCGGGAACGGCGCCGAGATGTTCGTTCAGCACCTCGAGGTCCTGGCGCGCGGAATGGAACACCTTGCGCACCGCGGGGTTGGCCAGCAGTTCGGCGAAGGGCCCCGGCCCGTCCAGCGCCAGCATGTCGAGGCATGCCACGTGCTCGCCGTCGGACACCTGCATCAGGCACAGCTGGGCGCTGTAGGTGCTCTCGCGCACGAACTCGGTGTCGACCGCAAGCTGGCCCACGCCAGCCCAGTCGCGCGCCAGGGCTGCGGCCTCGTCGGGCCGGTCGATGTATCGGTAATCGCTCATCGAGGCATTATCCCAGAACCCGGCGCCCGCGGGCGGCGCTTGCGCGGGGCGGCGCGCGCGCGGGTATGATGCCGGCTGCAACGGGTGGAGCCATGCAGGCCCTGATTCGCTTGTTCATCGATATCGCGCTGCACCGGAAGGGACCGCAGGACGTGCCGGCGGCGCCCGCCGTTTTCGGCCTCGCGCTGTGCGCCTACCTGGCCATCGGCGCCGCGGTGCTGTGGCAGTCGGCCGACCATCCCGGCACGGTGCTGGGGCAGCTGGCGCTCGACCTCGTCTTGCTGGTGCTGATCTGCGGCGGGCTGCTCGCGCTCACGGGGCGGTCCGCGCGCATGATACAGACCTTGACGGCATTGTTCGGCACCGGGGCGCTGCTGAGCGCCGCCGCGCTGCCCTTCGTATGGACCGCTGCCCGGACGCTCGGCGACGGCGTGCCCGTTCCCGGCATGGAGGTGCCCGGCCTGCTGAGCGCCATGGCGCTGTTCCTGCTGCTGC
>Ga0114946_10002021_pt1 | contig 13920 bp, 14 predicted proteins | sample WalLakDeSediment_FD_88676 | JGI IMG/M metagenome (GOLD analysis project Ga0114946, IMG submission 88676) | Lake sediment microbial communities from Walker lake, Nevada to study Microbial Dark Matter (Phase II) - Walker Lake 11/02/13 Deep Sediment | ecosystem: Environmental > Aquatic >...
CGGATTCGAACCGACGACCCTCTGCTCCCAAAGCAGATGCGCTACCAAGCTGCGCTACGGCCCGACCTTGCGCCCCCTGCTGCCGGAGCGCCCCTTGGGGCCGACATGCCTGAGGGCAAAGGCAAGTATAGATTCTGCCTGGCCGGGGGGCAAATGCCTGACCGGGGGGCGTCGGGTTGGGAGTCCCACCCCTTGTCGGGCGGCGTCGGGTTGGGAGTCCCACCCCTTGTCGGGCGGCGTCGGGTTAGTGAGAACAGCTGTTCTCATTAACTCGACGGTCCGCGAAGACCCCCCGACCCCGTCGCAGCGAGGTCAGTCCATCGGCGCGTCGTCGTCGCCTCCGGCCTCGAGCAGGTCGTGCATCGCCCTCAGCGCGGCGCCCCGGTGGCTGATCGCGTTCTTCTCCGCCATCGGCAGCTCGGCCATGGTCCGCTCGGGCGTCGCATCCGGCCAGAAGAGCGGATCGTAGCCGAAGCCGTGCTCGCCTCGCGGCTCGGTGCCGATGTGCCCCTCGCAGGCACCCTCGGCAACCACCTCGCTGCCGTCCCCGCGTACCAGCACGATGACGCTGCGGAACCGCGCTTCGCGGCGCACGCGGGGCGTGTCGCCGAGCGCCAGCAGCAACCGCCTGTTGTTCTCGGCGTCGGTGGCGCACGGGCCGGCGTAGTAGCGGGACTGGACTCCCGGTTCCCCGTCGAGCGCGTCGACCTCAAGCCCCGAGTCGTCGGCGAGCGCCGGCAGTCCGTAGAGCTCCCGCGCCGCGAGCGCCTTGATGCGCGCGTTCTCCTCGAAGGTCTCGCCGTTCTCCTCCGGCTCGGGCCACTCGCCGAGGTCGGCAGCCGCAACGAACTCCCAGCCCGTGAAGGCGAGCGCCTCGCGGATCTCCTCAATCTTGTGGCGGTTACCGGTGGCGACGACCACGCGGCCCCCCGGCGGCATCAGCGCGCTGCCTGGCTCAGAGCTCGGTGACATCGGCAACTCCCGCGATCGCCGTGCGCTGGAACTCGATGAGCCGGTCGATGCCGGCCGTGGCGAGGTCGAGCATCTCGTCGAGGCGCGCACGGTCGAACGGCGTACGCTCGCCGGTGCCCTGCACCTCGATGAAGCGGCCCCGGCCGTCCATGACCACGTTCATGTCGATCTCGGCGACCGAGTCCTCGGCGTAGTCGAGGTCGAGCATGCACACCCCGTCGACCATGCCCACGGAGGTGGCCGCGACGAAGTCGATGAGCGGCAGCTCGCTGATCTTGCCGAGGTCACGCCAGGTCGCAAACGCGTCGTGAACAGCCAGATACGCGCCGGTGATGGCCGCGGTGCGCGTGCCACCGTCGGCCTGGATGACGTCGCAATCGACCGACATCGTGACCTCTCCGCCCATCGCACCCATGTCGACGACGGTGCGAAGCGAGCGTCCGATGAGCCGCTGGATCTCGTGCGTGCGGCCCCTGAGCCCGCCGCCGGTCGACTCACGGCGAGTGCGGATGTGCGTCGAGGCGGGCAGCAGCGCGTACTCCGCGGTCACCCAACCCTTCTGGCTCCCCCGACGCCACGCGGCGACGCCCTCGGTGATGCTCGCGGCGCAGAGCACCTTGGTGTCGCCCAGCTCGAACAGGCAACTGCCGTGGGTGTGCTTCAGGTACGGGCGCGTGACCCGCACCGGCCTGAGAGCGTCGTGGGCGCGTCCCTCTGAACGGTTCATGAACCGGCCTTCCTGTCGTCGGATTGTGCCGAGGCCGGTACGACCTCGAAGGTATCGAACTCGCTCGCTACCGCAACGGGCCCGCCGAACGCAGCCGCTGCCTCGGCGGCCGTCGCGTCGCGATCGTTGGTGGGCCAGATGTGCGTGAGCACGAGCCGCCCGGCGCCGGCCTCCCGCGCGAGCGCTCCCGCCTCGGCCGCGGTGAGGTGCGGCGCAGCGCCGCGGTAGGCCTCCGGCAGGGTGGCCTCGGCGAGCAGCAGATCGCACCCTCTCGCGGCCCGCAGGACGGGATCCCCGAGGGTGGTGTCGGACGTGTAGCAGAGTGTTGCCGCGCCGTCGGTGACGACGAACGCGAACGACTCCTCGGTGTGCTCCACGCCGTACGGCGTGATGGACAGGTCGCCCACGGTCACGGTATGCGCGTCGATCACGTCGTGAGTCGTGAACGCGGCCGCGAGCTCGGCGTTCCCGCGCTCCGAGAGGAACCAGCTCATCGCCTTGAACATGCCGGGGGGCAGGTAGAGCGGCATCGGACCTGCCGGGCCTTCCGGCGCGTATCGCAACAGGGCCTGCAGCGGGTAGAGGTCGAGGAAGTGGTCCGGGTGAGGGTGGCTGATGATGACTGCATCGAGCGTCAGAGGATCGATCACCGACGCGAGGTTGGCGAGCACGCCGTTGCCGCAGTCGAGCAGCACGCGCGCACCGGCGCTCTCGACGAGGTGTCCGGCGCACGCCTGTCCGGGCCCGGCGTACGATGCCGAGGAGCCGAGAATCGTCAGTCGCATGCAGGGTCCTCCGATCGCGTGTCGTCCAGGAGCGCGAGGCGCTCCTGGGAAGGTAGTGCGGTGAGATCGGCGAGCGGCACGGACTCGGCCTGCTCGATGCGTTCGCGCAGTACACGGGAGCCGAGCTTCGCGAACTCGGCCGGGTCCCCGGTGGTGACGTAGCGGTTCGGTGCGCGCTTCCCGCTCTCGAGGGCCAGATGCCCGCGGGACTCGAGCGTCTCGGCCACCTCACGGGCGGTCTCCTCGGCAGACGAGATGAGACGGACCCGCACCCCGACGACCTGCTGGATCGCCGCCTGGAGCAGCGGGAAGTGCGTGCAGCCGAGCACGAGCGTGTCGATGCCCGAGCGCTTGAGCGGTTCGAGGTAGCCGCGCGCCATCTCGTGGAAGGACGGCCGGATGAAGACCTCGGAGGACTCGGCCACCCAATCCTCGAACGTGCCCGGCCCCATGCGCAGACCGGCCTCCACGACGTCGACGAACTTCGGGGTGGCAACCGAGAACACCGTCACGCCCGCGTCGAGCGCACGCACCGCGCGGCTGTACGCTCCGGACTCGATGGTGCCCACCGTACCGATGACCCCGACGCTGCGGTTGACCGTCGCACGCACCGCGGCCCGTGCTCCCGGCTCGACGACGCCGATAACCGGCACGTCGAACGCCTCCTGTGCGAGTGCGAGGCCGGCGGCGGTCGCCGTGTTGCAGGCGATGACGATGAGCTTGACCGGCGCACGCTCGAGCCAGGTGCCGATCTCGAGCACGAAGCGACGCACCTCGCCCAGGTCGCGCGGCCCGTACGGACAGCGCGCGGTGTCGCCGAGGTAGACGATGCGTTCGTGTGGCAGGGCACGCGCGACCTCGCGAGCGACGGTGAGTCCTCCGAGCCCCGAGTCGAAGATGCCGATCGGCAGGGTTTCCATACGCCGAGTATACCGCTCGCGCGCCCGGGACGAAGGGGCCGACACAGCCGGCTAGAGTCGCGCCGGGACCGCCCGTTCCAGCTCGGCCGCGATCTCATGGACCGGCAGCACGGTTCCGGCGGCACCCATCTGGGCGGCCATCTTCGGCATGCCGAACACCGTCGACGTCGCCTCGTCCTGGGCGATGGTGGCCGCACCCCCGTCGTGCATGGCCTTGAGGCCTCGCGCCCCGTCGGCGCCCATGCCGGTGAGGATGACGCCGACACCGTGCGAACCGCAGGCGGCCGCCACCGATTCGAAGAGGGTGTCGGCCGAAGGAACGTGGATCTGGCCTGCGGACGGAGCTGTCAGCCGCATCCTGCGACCGTCGAACGTGAGGTTGCTTCCGGTGGGCGCGAAGTAGGCCACGCCGGGCAGCACCGGCATGCCGTCCTGGGCCACGCACACCCGTATCTTGCACCCGGCATCGAGCCACGCGACGAGCCCGGGGATGAAGCCCTCCGCGATGTGCTGGGCGACCAGCACGGGCAGGGGGAAGTCCGCCGGCAGGCGGCCGAGAACGTTGAGGAGCGCGGAAGGTCCTCCGGTCGACGAACCGATCGCGACGACCTCGGGCAGGGTCGCGGCGTCGCGACCGGCGTCGCGTGCGCCGGCGGGACGATCGGGCCGGGTCGCCCGGATGCCGCGGACGTGCGTTACCACGGGCACCCGCGAGAGCAGCTTCACCCGCGCGATGATGTCGGCCGCGATATCCGACAGGTCGGCCCAGTCCCGCGGTTCGGGCTTCCTCATCACCTCGAGAGCGCCGGCGTCGAGCGCGTCGAAAGCGCGGCCGACACCCTCCCCGTAGACCGACGCCGAGACCACCAGCACCGGCACGGGCGAGAACGCCATGATGTGTTCGATCGCCCGCAGGCCGTCGACCCGGGGCATGTGGATGTCCATCGTCACCAGGTCCGGGCGCAACGCCGCCGCGAGGTCGATGGCCTCCTGGCCGTCGGTCGCCGAGGCGACGACCTCGATATGTTCGTCGCTCGAGAGGATCTGGACGAGCATCTCGCGCGCCAGGGCGGAATCGTCGGCTACAACGACCCGTATCGGCTGCTCTGCCATCGGCGTTCCACCCCCGCCCCTACCGGATCAGCCGCTCGACCGTGTCGAGCAGGGTGTCCTGGTTGAACACCGACTTGGTGATGTACCCGTCGGCCCCCGCCCGGATGCCCTCGGCCTTCTCTTCGTCACGCTCGAGCGAGGTCACGATGACCACGGGCACGTCGCCGAACTCCGGATCGTCCTTGATGGCGCGGGTGAGCTCGAACCCGCTCATGCGCGGCATCTGGACGTCGGTGACCACCGCATCGACTTCGAGACCGGCGCGGAGCTGCTCGAGCCCGTCGATGCCGTCAGATGCGACCTCCACCCGGTAGCCGGCCGCCTCGAAGATCGAGCGCTCGAGCTCGCGCGTCGTGAACGAGTCCTCGCAGATGAGCACGGTGCGGGTACCCACGTGCGGCTCATCGGCGATCTCCGCCGCACCACGGCGGCGGCCTCCCCGCCGCGCCGTGGCCATCAGGTCCGGGACGTTGAGGATCGGCACGATCTCACCGGCACCGAGGACGGTGACACCGGCGATGTTCTCGACCTTGCGCAGGTGGGTCCCGAGCGTCTTGATGACGATCTGCTGCTCGCCGATGAACTCGTCGACCATGAAGCCGAAGCGGTGCCCTGAGAAGCCGACCGTGACGATGGGAACGCGCTCGGCACCCGGCGCGTCTCCCCTCACGCCGAGGATCTCGGCGACGGTGACGAGCGGGAACGTGCGCCTCCCGCGCCGCACCGCCTCGCGGCCCTCGACCCTGATGATCTCATCGGTCTCGGCAAGAAGCGTCTCCTCGATGGCGGTGGTCGGCAGCGCGAACACGCTGTCACCTACGCGCACGAGCAGCGCGCGGATGATGGCGAGAGTGAGCGGGATGGTGAGCTGGAACGTCGTGCCCTTACCCTTGGCGCTGAAGACGTTGAGGTCGCCCTTGAGCATCTCGACGATGTACTCACGCACAACGTCCATGCCTACGCCCCTGCCGGAGACCTCGGTGATGATTGCGTTCGTCGAGAACCCCTTCTCGAAGGTCAGGAAGAGCGCCTCGCGGTCGGACATCGCGTCGGCCTCGACCTGGGTGACGTAACCACGCCGCACCGCGGCCGCCCGGACGCGGTCGGGGTCTATACCCGCCCCGTCGTCGGTGACCTCGATGATGATGTGGTCGCCCTCGGGCCGCGCGGAGACGCGAATCGTCCCGGTCTCGGGCTTGCCGAGCGACTTCCTGACCTCGGCGGGCTCGATGCCGTGATCGACCGCGTTGCGCATGATGTGGACGAGCGGATCGTTGATCGCTTCGAGGACCTTCTTGTCGAGCTCGGTCTCACCGCCCTCCAGCACGAGCTCGACATCCTTCTTGAAGGACCGGGCGAGCTCCCGCATCGCACGCGGGAAGGTCGCGAAGACAGTCCCGACCGGCAGCATGCGCAACCCCATCCCGCGTTCCTGCAGCTCGGCGACGACACCGCTGCCGCGGGAGATGTCCTCGATCAGGTCGTCGGCGAGCACCCTCTGCCGCGCGCGCTCGGCAACCAGCAACCGCTCGAACGCGGCGACGGCCTCGGCCCTGCGAAGTGCACCCGTACCCTCACCGGTCACGGTTGTCGTGTCGAGGATGCCGCGGAGCGAGATCCACGACTGCCAGAGGTGCTCGGAGGCCGCACCCGCGTGCCGCAGGGCTCCCGCCCGTTGCTCGTACTTGACCTGGGCGATCACGGCCTCGCTGACGAGGTTGAGCAGCGAGTCGAGCTGACCGGTGTTGACGCGGATGGTCTGCTTCACTTTGGCGCCGAGCTGCTCCTCGCACGCCGGTTCGTCCGCACCCGGGACGCCGGTCTCGACGACCGCTCCGCTCTCGGGGTCCGCGGCGTCGGCGCATTCGTCCGCTTCCTCGCCGGGCTCTTCGGCCTCCTCGGCCGGTTCGTACCCGCTCTCGGCAAGCATCGCCAGTCGCTACTGGAGCGCTCCGAGATCGACCGCGGGCGGCGTGTCGGTCCCGGCGATCTCGGACAGATGCACGATCGCGTCGAGCGCGTCGAAGAAGTGCTCGCTCAGCGCCGGGGTGTACGGAACGGCCCCGTCGCGCACGGCCACCATGACGTCTTCGAGCCGGTGTGCGATGTCGGAGATCTCCACGAGCCCCACCATGCGCGACGATCCCTTGAGGGTGTGGGCGTCGCGAAGCATGCGGTCGATGAGCGAGGCGTCGGACGGGTCGCTCTCCAGGCGGATGACGTCCTCGTTCAGGCGCTGCAGAATATCGGCCGCCTCCTCCTGGAACCGGCCGATGAATGCGCTGCGATCGAACTCTGCCATGCGCCCTGATCCCCTCGTTTCCGGCGCGAACCGCTACTCGACGATCTCGAACGCCGACCCGACCTGGCTCGACTCGGTCGCGATCGCCGCGAGCTGCTCGGCGGTCGAAGCCACCTGGCGGCCACCGGCGGCGGTCTGCTGGGCGACCGCGGCCACCTCGCGCATCGCTTTGACGACCTGGTCGGTGGCGCTCTTCTGCTGCTGCGTGGCGGCGCTGATCTCCTTGGCGGCGATGGTGGTGCGCTCGATCATCTCGAGGATCTGCTCGAGGTTCTCGCCGGTGCTGTGCGCGAGATCGACACCATGCTGCACCTGCGTAAGCTCCTGCTCGGTGGCGATGACGAGGTCGTTCGCCGCCCCCTGGATCTCGGTCATGATCGTCGAGATCTCCGACGTGGAGTCCACGACGGACTCGGCGAGCTTGCGTATCTCGACCGCAACGACCGAGAAGCCCTTGCCGGCCTCGCCGGCGCGCGCCGCCTCGATGGCCGCGTTGAGCGCGAGGATCTTTGTCTGGTCGGCAATGTTGTTGATGATGCTGAGCACCTGACCGATCTGCTGGCTGCGCTCGCCGAGCGTGAGGATCCGGCCGGCCGAGGACTGGCTGCGGGTCTTGATCTCTTCCATCGCATCGAGCGTGTTCATGACCGCCTGCTGCCCGCTCTCCGCGCTGCCGAGCGACGCCTCGGCCATGCTCACGACCTGGTTCGCGTTGTCGGCGATCTGACGGTAGGTCGCCGCGAGCTCCTCCATGGTGGCGGTGGTCTGGCTGATCGATGCGGCCTGCTCGGCGGCGCCGGAGGCCTGTTGCTCGGTTGCGGAGAGGATCTCGCTTGCCGACATCGAGAGACGCCTCGAGGACTCGTGGGTCTGTCGCACCAGATAGACGATGAGGTCGATCATCTGGTTGTACGACTTCGCCAGCTGGCCGAACTCGTCTTCCGACACGATGTCGACCTTGCCGCCCACCTGGCCCTGGCACGCGGCCCTCATGCTCGCGGCGACGAGCTCGAGCGGCCGGATGAACCGGTTGCCGATAAGCACGAGAGCGGCCACCCACGCGACCGCGATCCCGAGCAAACCGACGCCGAGGCCGAGCAGCCGGTCCGCCTGCGCCCAGGCGAACACGGCGCTCATCTCCTCACCGAATGAGAAGTAGACGATGAGCCACTGGATCGCGTTGAACACCAGCGCGAGCGCAACAGTCGCCGCCGAGTACTTGTAGAGGAACTTGCTCCTGAAGCGCGTTGTGAGTCTGGTGCCCATTGCGTCCTCCCGAACGGTCTACGGTGCGTCTGTGCCAACCGGCTGCAGAATGCGATCCACGTTCAACAGGCTGACGAGCCGGTCGCCGAGGAACACGGTCGCGGCGACGAACTCGGCCTGTGAGTGAGCCATCTGGGGAAGCGGCGGCTCCACGCCGGATGCGGGAACATCGATGATGCCCCCGACCTCGTCGACGACGAGAGCCGTAGTACACTCGCGATTCTCGAGCACGATCGCGGTCGACGCATCCGCCGGATGCCCGCTCACCGCCACGCCCATCAGCGTAGCGGCATCGGTCACGGACACGATCTCACCCCGGATGCTCACCACGCCGCGCACGAACGGCGGCACGCACGGGAGTTCCGCGACGATGAGGTCCTGGGCGATCTCGCGGATATCGTCGGTGCGCACCGCGTACCAGAACCCGCCCACGCGGAACACGAGCAGCGCCGTGCGCTGGTATGCCGAATCCTCCTCGGCCGTGCGCGCAAGCGCTTCCGCGCGGCGGCGCAGGATCTCTTCGGCCTCGTCGAGGATCGGATCGTCGATGTCACGGTAGTCACTCATCGGCGGCCTCCCCCGAACCGGGAAGCTCCACGCGTTCGAGCAGCGTGTCGGCATCCAGCACGAAGACGAGCCCGTCATCGAGATGGTGAACGCCGAGGATACGCGAGGCGAGCGAGTGCATTGCGGGAGCGGGCCCGATTCCCTCGGCAGGCAGGTCGATGACGGTGTCGACCGCGTCGACGATCAGCGCGACCGGGCCGCGCGCGCCGAGCATGACGATCATCGGCGTGTCGAGCGTATAGGGCTCACGCGGAAGCCCGATGAGCGTGCGGATGTCGACAACGGGCACGATCTCGCCGCGCACGTCGACCATGCCGAGGACCAGGCCCGTCTCGTCGGGCAACTCGGCAAACGCCACGATTTGCTGGATCTCGCGGACCCGGTCGATCGGAAGCGCGTAGCGCTGGGTACCGGCCCAGAACGTGATGCCCATGAGTGCCCGGGTGTCGGCGACGGAGATCATCGTTGTCGCCTACTCCGCGAACCGCAGGACGCGGTTGAGTTCCTCGGCGCTGACGATGCCTTGCTCGACCTTGGCGAGCCCCTCGGCGACCATCGGCCGCATTCCGGCCGCGACCGCCCTGCTCTCGATCTCGCCGGCGCTCGCATTCGTGGCGATCGCCGCGCGAACGGACTCGGTGAACGGCAGGGCCTCGAAGAGGCCCGTGAGCCCCGCAAAGCCGCTCGTGCCGCAGTTCGCGCATCCGGCGCCCGCATAGGAGACCGTCGCCGGTGAGGCCCCGGGAATCCGGTCGGCGACGGAATCCGTCTCCTCCTGCATGCACTTCGGGCAGGTCGTGCGGGCGAGACGCTGGCCGACGCCGAAGGTGAGCGCAGCAGCAAGGCTGGTGGGCTCGGCACCGAGATCGAGCATGCGGCGGACGCCGGCAACGATGCCGCCGCCCGAGAAGGTCGCGATGACGAGCTTGCCCAGGCCCGCAGCCTCCACCGCACCGTGGATGTCGTCGACGGAGTGCATGGAGTCGATCGCCATGACGTCGGTGTCCTGGAGCATGCCGGCGGCGAAGTACGAGGAGCTCCCGACAGGCAAGCCCGGGCTCACGAGCACCTGGGCCACCGCGGGGATCTCGTACTCGACCGAGCGCTCTACCGAGTAGACCGTCCGACCCGCCAGCGCGGCGTGAGCGAGGAGCGCGTAGTACGTGGCGCTCCTCCCTCCGGCGACCGGGCCGCAGACGAGCAGCATGCCCCGGCCGCGCTCCACCATCGCCTGCACGGCGCGGCGCTCGGCCTCGGGCATGCCGAGAGCCGAAAGGTCACGAGGCAGTCCCCGGTCAACTCCGAGCGAGATCACGACGCGCTGACCGGACACGGTGGGTACGGCGGAGAGGGTGAGCACGAGCTCGTGGTCGCAGACGCGCGCATGCATCCTGCCGAGCGCGGGCGAAGTACCCGGAACGCCGGCGAGGCGTACGTAGGCCTTGAACCCCTCGACGAGTGCGGCCTGGAGGCAGAGCGGCGCGCTTGCGATGTTCTCGAGCCGCCCGCCGATGCGATACGCGAGGAAGAAGTCGTCCTTGTAGGGCAACAGATGGATGCCGGAAGCGCCCTTGCCTACGGCGTGCTCAAGGATGTCCGAGACGAGCACGGCGACCTTGCCCGCATCGGCGACGGCGAGCACGTCGAGGTCGATCTCACCGGCGCACGTCACGGAGATGGCCTCGGGGGCCCGGGTCTGCGGGGCCGGCGTGTCGGCGGGCGAGCCGGACTCATACGCGGGCGCACTCTGTGGGGCGTGAGCGATGGGTGGCGGTGAAGACGTCTGGGGTGCTGCCGGCTCCGGCCCGACAGCCGGACCGTAGTGAACCGCAAGCGCCTCTCGGAGCGATGCGGGCTCGACGAGCACTATCTCGACTTCCATTCCCAACTCGTCGGCGAGCGCATCGATCTCGAACACGCCGGTGGCATCGCCGATCGCCACGGTGAGCATCGAGTCGATCTCGAAGAGCGGCAGGACCGAACGCGCAACCGCGGTCTCGGGCGACACGAGCGCGAGCGCAGCATCGTCCGGGGCATAACTGGACAGGTCGACCCGGGGCACGCCGAGCGTGTCCTCGAGAACCGCAGCAATGACTTCGGGGGTGACCGCCCCCTCCTCGAGCAGGATCCACCCCGGCGAGCGCCCTACGTTGCGCGCCGCCTCCTCGGCAGACGCGAGTCGCTCGGGGGCCACCGCACCGGAGGCGACTAGTGCGTCGATGACCCGCTCGCCCAGCATGCCCGTCTCCACCATCACGCCGACCCCCTAGCCCCGCACCCGGGCGAGTTCGTCGGCGACGGCTTCGAGCAGCCGCTCCGGATCTACCGGCTTGGTGAGGTACTGGTCGGCGCCGGTGCGAAGACCGGTGGCCATCGACTGCTCCTCGGTCTTCGCCGTGAGCATGACGATGGGGATGTCCTTGTACTTCTGGTCGAACTTCAACAGCCGGCACACCCGGTAGCCGTCGAGCTTGGGCAGCATGACGTCGAGCAGGATGAGATCGGGCCGCTCGCTGCGTGCAGACTCCAGCGCCTCGGCGCCGTCCTCGGCAGTGAGCACCTCATAGCCGGCCGATACGAGTATCTCCTCGAGCATTGCGAGGATGGTTGGACTGTCGTCCACCGCGAGTATCCGCGCGCTGGCCATCCCTGACTCCCTCCGTCTGTGACCCCGGGCACACTCTTCCTGGGGTAGGTATCGCCCTTTGGAGGTCCCGCCTTTAGCCGCTAGCGGCTGTTTTGGTGGCAGGCATCAGGGAGTCTCGCGCAGCCGGTGGCACTCCCGGAGGCTGCGCTCGCATGTCTTTGCGAGGAGTTCGGGTTCGAAACCGCCGAGGAACTCCGACCACGGACCCTCCGGCGCGCGCTCGAGAGCGCGCCTGGCGTCCTCGTATTCGCGGCACGCCTCGGCATACTCGCCCCTCGCACGGCAGAGGTTTCCGAGGTTGAGATGGGCGAGCACGAAGGTGTCGTCCGCGTAGACCGTTCGCTTGAACTCGGCGATCGCCTCATCGGTCCGTCCGGTGCGCAGGTAGATGAGTCCGAGGATGTAGCGCGCCGGGGCGAGCAGCGGATCGAGTCGCAGCGCTTCGCTCGCACTGCCGAGGGCATCGTCGAAGTCCCCGTTGTCAGCGTAGGCGCGGGCGGCAAGAAGATGGGCCTCCGCGTTGCCGGGCTCGTACTCGAGCACCCCGCGAACGGCCTCGAGCACCTCGTGGGGCCGGCCTGCGACCGAGGCCTCCCTCGGACGCGCTGGCGGCGTCTCTTCCGTCGGCTTCACGTCCGTACCCCCGCGCAGCCTCGTCTCCACGAGTTCGGGAAAGGACATGCTCGCGGCCGCAAGCGGCCTCCGGTGCAGGAAGACACCGCCAACCTCGACCGTCTCGAAGCGATCGGTGATGCCGGTCAGGGTCTCGGAGTGACCGATGAACAGATAGCCACCGGGGTTCAGGCTCTCGAAGAGGTTGTCGATGACGCGGCGGGTGGACTCGATGCGGAAGTAGATCGTCACGTTGCGGCAGAAGATGACGTCCCACCCGCCCATTGTGGCTGTCGGATACGGTTCCCTGACGAGATTCTGGTAGCGGAAGTCGACGACCCGCCGTACCTGGTCGGTGACGCGGTGCCCGGTCGCGGTGGGCTCGAAGTAGTGGGTGACGACCTCGCGCGGGACGTTGAGAAGCGCTCTCGGAGGGTAGACGCCGGACTCCGCCCGCTCGAGCGCGCTTGTCGACACATCGGTCCCGAGCACCTCGGCACGGTGGCCAAGGGACTCGATGCCTGCGTCGAGCAGGGTCATCGCGATGGAGTAGGGCTCCTCGCCCGTCGAACAGCCGGCCGACCATGCGCGGAAGGAGCGCACCGCCGAGCTACGTGCGTCGAGGATCTCCGGCACGACGACCGTACGCAGGGCCTCGAACTGCGCGGCGAACCGGAAGAAGCTAGTCTCGTTGATGGTGATGAGGTTCATGAGCTCGCGGAACTCGCCCTCGTCGGCAGCGAGGAGTTCGTAGTAGCGGTCGAAAGAATCCAGACCGAAGCGGGTGGCTCGCGTCACCAGGGAGATACGCAGAGCGTCGGCCCTGCTCTCCTCGACGTGGATTCCGGAGTGCTCCCGGATGTAGCCGACGAAGCGCTCGAAGTCCTCGCGGGAAAGGTCGGTCTGCAGGGATGCGCCGTGGCCGGACATGGCCGGCTATCCTGTCCCGGGCGCCTCGCCCGACTCGCCCTCGGCCTCGATCAACCCGGCGGCGCTCATGCCATAGAGGATCTTCGCGGTCTCGAAGTCGTTGTAGCCGGTGAGCGCGCTCAGTTCGCTGACGGACTTGCCTCCGTGCAGATAGCACAGAAGCATCCACTCCCTGGGCTTGAGGTGTATCTCGATCGACTTCTCGCCCGGGGCGGCTGCCATGATGAACCGTGCATCCATGGAGGGGATCTTCTCGCGGATGCGGTTCCACATCTCGAGGCGCCGGGAAGCCTCCATGATGATGTTCTCGACCGAGACGGAGATGCCGATGTCCTCATCTTCGCACACCTCTTCCGGCTCGAACCGCAGATCGCCGTCGTCCCATCGGAACAGGTCGAAGAGCGTATCGTTGATCTGCTCCTGGATGAAGCCTTCGAGGACGCTCGCCTCGAGATAGCCCTCCACGATGAGGATCTGTCCGAGGCGCCGCGTGGCCTTGTCCTGCTTCTGTATCTTCTGAAGGCCGAGCGCCTGCCGCAGCTGCTTCTCGCTGATCACCCCGGCCTCCACCAGGCGCGTGCCGAGCGACTCGCGGTTGTAGTTCGAGGACGCAAAGAAGATCCGGCCCTTCCGGAAGCAGACCTTACCCTCCGCATCGGGACGCGCGAGAAACAGCGTACCGGTCTTACGGCCGGAGGAGAGCAGCCGGAACATGTCGGCGAGCGAGAAGTCTTTGAGGTTGCCCTCGAGCGCCACGGACACCTCCTGGCGAGTCTGTCGGCGTGCGATGTCATGCCGGCACACGGTGCCTGGTCGCCAGCGGAAGCGCACCGCTGCGCCGGGACAATCCTAGCACGCGACCTTGCGCGGTCAACGCCGCCTCTACGAGGTGAGTATCGGCGTGCACTTCGACGAGCATGAGACGGCTCAGACGCCCGGATACGACTCCGAAGAGCGTGAATGGGCCTCAGGGCCGAGAGCGGACCGCCTGAAGGGCCGCGATGAGCGCGCCGAGTTCCTCGCCGGTGGTGACTCCCCCGTCGTCACAGACGAGCAGCCCGCCGGAGCGCGCGATGAGC
>Ga0114946_10002022_pt1 | contig 13918 bp, 10 predicted proteins | sample WalLakDeSediment_FD_88676 | JGI IMG/M metagenome (GOLD analysis project Ga0114946, IMG submission 88676) | Lake sediment microbial communities from Walker lake, Nevada to study Microbial Dark Matter (Phase II) - Walker Lake 11/02/13 Deep Sediment | ecosystem: Environmental > Aquatic >...
GGCTGCCCTCGGAGAATTCAACGACCGCGACGCAGCCGAGCGCGCGCACGCAGACCTGGTCGAGCGCCGCACAATCACGGGCCTCGATCAGGCCGCCGTCGGGGTCGCAGCGCTGCTCGGTCTGGCCAGCGCAGACGACCGGCGCTGGTTCGGCCGCCGCCGCGCAGCTTTGGTCCTCGAGCAGCCCCGCGAAGTCGATCTGCGTGACGTAGGGCCCGGCGTCGAAGCGCACCAACAGCCCCGGCTCCGCGGCGGTGACCTCGTGGCCAAAGCTGTCGGTGCCGCTCTTGCGCATGACCGAGACCCCGGCCTCGGTCTGCTCCTCTTGCGCGACCACGAGCGCGAGCGTGAACGGGATCGCTACCTCGTCGACGACCGCCGTGCCCGCGAGCTGCAGCGACGCGCCGCCGAGCTCCTCGGCCGCCGGCATCAGCAAGGGCTTTTGCTTGGTCAGCAGCGAGACCACGCCGAGATCCAACATCCACGAGCGCACGAACCCATCGCGCCCGCTCAGCGCCCCCGCCTCGACCGCCGCCGGGTCGAGCACGTCGACCACGATCGACTCGAGCCACTCGAGCCGAGCGGTCTCGCACAGCGAGCCGGCCTGGACCCCCGCGCACAGGTAGAGCGGACCAAACGCTAGCTCCGCCCGCTCGAGCTCGATCTGCGCGCCATCCTTACCGGTGATCGGCCCCTCGATGAGCGTGCCGGCGACCGACAAGGGGACCTCGATCTGCCCGGCCCCGACGTCGATGCACGCGCACAGCCAAGCCGCCGCGAACCCCAGCAGCCCTCGCGCGACGATCCTCATAGCAGCAACCCCAAGCTGATCATGAACGAGAGCGGGGCCCCGGCCGCGATGTGCCGGGCCGGCGTCCGTGGCACCGGCGTGTTCGGGTCCCAGTTCGAGGCAAAGTTGTATTCGACCGCCGCGTAGCGCTGGTTGACCAGGTTGAAGCCCGACACGCCCAAATCGAGCGGCCCCGCCGTGATCCCCAAGGACGCGTCGAGCAAGGGCACGTGCTCGGCGTATGCCCCATACGGCAAGGGCCGCGGCGACATATACGAGAACCCTGCGCCCGCCCGCCCGCCGATCTCCCAAGCCTGGCCGCGCCGGGCGATCGGGTGGTGCACGCCGAGGTCCGCGCGCGCGACGATCGGCGCCACATAAGGCAGGCTCTGGCCCGGCACATAGGCCGGCTGCGGCTCCTCGGCGGTCGCCGGCGGCGGCTCGAGCAAGGTCGCGCGGACGTAGGTGACCGAGACCCCGGCGACCAGCCAATCGACGGGCCGCGAGGTCGCGTAGACCACCGCGCCCACGCGCCGCGTGGCCCCGATCCGCTCGAGCCGACCCTCGCGCGGATCAAAGGCCACGTCGTCCGAAAGCTGCGTGAAGTAGGCGGCGGTCGTCACTTCGAGCGCCTTGCTGGCCCCGAAGCGCAGGCCGAGATCAGCCGACCGGACCTTGGTAAACGGCGCCCGCTCGCCGTCCTCGAGCATCCGCGCCTGTGGCGAGCGGTAGCCCTCACCGTAGGCGAGGTGGACGCCGAGCCAATCGAGCGGCGTGATCTCGACGCTGGTCCGCGGCCCGGCGGCGAGGCCAAAGGCCGTCCGGCGGAAGCCCTGAATGAATTGATCATCGGGCCGGACCGAGGGCGCGAAGTTACCCAGGCGATCGTCGATATCGTAATACAGCGCGTCGGCCCGCATGCCCAGGCGCACGCGCAGGTACTTGGTGAATTCCCAGTCGAGGTCGGCGAACAACCCGAGATCCGCGGCGACGATCGTCGCGTCGACCCGCCGATCCCAGGTTTGATTGCGGACCCCCGCGTCGATCAGGTTTTGCTGCTGAAACACGTGATCGAACCGCCCGCTGAGCCCAAACTCCACGGTGCCCTTGGCCCACGCCGCCGGCTGATACGCGTGGGTTCGGTAGCGCGAGTCGACCCCGGCCGAGACCGTGCGGTTGCGCTGTTCGGTCAAGTCCCCGCGCCCGCCGACGTTGGCCAGCTCGCGCGAGCGCTGCATGAAGCCCGTGAAATTGCCCTGCGCGCGAAAGTCGTCGAACCCCGCCCAGACCCCCACGGTCGCGTTGTCGCCCGTCGCCCCGCGGTACTCCGAGAAATTCCCGGCCATGATCCGCCCGGCCAGCGCGTTTTGATTCTGGGCCGTGGGGTAGGCGTAGGCGCCGTAATAGTCCACGCGCCCGGCGTCGATGTCATCGCGGCGGACGACCCCAGCGAAGTCCGAGCGGGCGCCGTGCAACAAGCCAATGAAGCGCTGGCTCCACCGCCGGCACCCCCCGCACGCGTCCCCGTAGCGGACCTGGACCACGCCGCTGGCCGCCTGCCCGCTTCGGTTGTCGCCGAACCCGTCGGTCCGCTCGTAGCTCACGGCCGAAAACGTCTCGTCGTCTTGGCCCTTGGGCGCCCAAATCGCGAGCTGCCGAAAGCTGTTGAAGCGGCCGTAGCCCGACTGCAACCGCCAGCCTCGCTCGGGCACCGCGAGCTGAAAGTCGAAGCTGCCGGCGACCGCGAAGTCGCCCTGGCGCGGATCGTAGACCCCCTCGCTGACCCGCAGCACGTTGACCGTCTCCCCGATCAAAAACCCCAGGTCCGCGTAGCCCTGCCCGTGAATGTGCGCCGGCAGGTTGATCGGCAGGCCGCCGACGTGCATCTCGATGTCCTGGCCATGGTCGGCGTCGAAGCCCCGGAGCACGTAACGATGCGCGACCGCGAGGCCCTCCGATCGCCCGATGTACACGCCGGGCGCCGAGCGCAGGATCTCCGCCCCCTCTTGCCGCGGCGCCGCGGCGAGCAGATCACGATCGATCGCAAAGCTGCTCGCGCTGCGATCTTCGCTGCGGAGCTCAGCCCGACCTTCGACCGTCAGCTCGAGCACCTCGTCGTCCTCGTCGTCTTCCGGCTCGTCTTCCGGCTCGGGCTCCGGCTCCGGCTCGGGCTCGGGCTCGGGCTCGGGCGCCTCGAACACCATGGTCACCGGGACCCGCACGCCGATCGGCTCGTCCCCGCGCCGCGCCGGCGCAAACCGCCAGCGAGCGAGGGCAGTGAGCGCCGCCGCGTCGAAGGCCAGCCCGGCGGATTCGACGATCTCGACCGCACCAATCGCACCGTCGGCCTCGATCGTCACCTGCAGGCGCACGCGCGGCGCGGGCTCGGCTAGGGTCGCGCCGTCCGGCCACCGCGGCTTGACGCGCTCGAGCACCACTGGCGGCTCGACGATCTCGCTGAGCTCGAGCGCGTCGGGCTCCGGTGGCTGCGCCCAAGCCGTCGCCGATCCGAGCATCAGCACGCACGCCGAGGTCGAGCGAGCGAAGCGAGCGATGTGGTTAAAGGTCATGGCCGCGCGGTCGTGGCTACATACATTGCGGCGTCGAGCGCAAACAAGGGCCGCGATACACCAGTCAGTTGCACAGTTGACCAACTGCGGCCCTCGGACGGCTAGCAGGCCCTACGACCTTGGCCAGGACCGCGGCTCCGATCGCACCAGCAGTGCCCGACGCGCCGTTGAAGCCGCTCGCCGCGGTGGCGCCCGCGTCGGCGCCCTCGCGCTCGGGCGACGCCAGCTGATCGCGCCCGCGACAACGACACCGCCCTCGCGCTCGCGCGCTCGCTCGATCGCTCGACGGCGCGACCCGGCGCCGCCTCGACTCGCGCGTCGCTCATGGCGGGTGTGGTCACGCATGCCCCGCTTGGCGTCGACCCTCACGGCGGCGATTCGCGTCGCCAATGTCCGCGCTATCGCGGCGCGCCGCGGCGATCGATCATCGAGTGATTAAGGCTGGTACTGATCCCCAACATCGAGTCCCGGCGTCGACACCCACGCGCATTTGTCAATGTCAATAACCAGCGCGCATGCGCCTGGCATCTAGGCGCATTGGTCTCCGGACCAATGGCACCCATACCCGCGGAACCGAATGAAGTTTCAGTTACAGTTTATGCAGGCCACGAGCCCCGGCGAAACGCGCAGTAAAAAAGTGCGATTTTGAGCTTGCGCGAGGGAACATCTTTCCGACACTATGTTTGAGCCCGAACGGCACACCGCCGGTCAGCTGTGTCAACCTGCCCCAACGCGCAGGTCACGGAGAGAGGGCTGCGATGCAATCGACAAGATATGCGAAAGTTCATTCGTCCATCCAACGAGAGTACTGATATTAGCCGCCGGAGTTTTTGGGCTGGAATGGCGGCCCTCGCCACATTCGCCAGCACCGGGGCGAGCGTGGCACTCGCTGCAAATGAGGTCCAAATCCTGCCTCCGCCCCTGTCGATCCCGGTCGCTGTCAGCCAGGCGTTGAAGACCCAGGACCTCGACAAATGGGGGTGCTCCGTATCCGCCGCGATCGGGGCACAGGCCCCGATTGGCTCGCAAATACGGATTCGTCGCAACAGCAGCGAATTCGCGGCCTATACGGTCACCGAGATTCGCCCCGGCGACGCCTCCAACGCTGTTCGGATGAGCTCGGCGGGCCGCCAGCGGCTCGGGACCAGCAACACCTTCTCGGCCACGCTGCTGCCGGTCACCGCGAGCGCCACGCTGAGCGACAGCCAGGCCAAAGACGCGGGCGAATTTACCGAGTGGCTCCGCGACTCCAACTCCAACCAGGGCTTGGTCGCGATCGCCCCGCACGGCGGCGCAATCGAGACCCGGACCGATCTCCAAGCCAAGCGGGTCGGCGAGCTGCTCTCGGGTGTCAGCACCTGGAGCTGCAAGGGCTACAAGCCCGGCGGCGGCACCTACGATCGCTGGCACATCACCAGCACCGACATCGATCCCGTCAGCTTCCCCGGGCTCGCCAAGATCGCCAAGCGCGGGTTCGCGTACTCCGTATCATTCCACGGGATGGGCGCGAGCGGCATCCTCATCGGCGGCGGCGGCCCGCTCGAGCTCAAGCAGCAGCTCCGCAGCGCGATCCTAGCGGCGTTCGGCAACACCCCCGTGTCAATCAAGATCGCCAGCAAGGGCGACAAGCTCAGCGGCATGTCGTCGCGCAACGTCACCAATTGGCTGACCGCCGGGGGCGACGGCGGAATCCAGCTCGAGCAGAGCTACGAGGTCCGCACCCAACATTGGGCCAAGGTCGCGTCGGCCGTCGCCCAGGTCTATTCTGGTTTGGTCTAGGCGCGATTGGGGAGGCTCGCTCGGGGCGTTTAGGCCCACCATCGTTGGTTCGATCATTGCTCGACAATGACGTTCATCCGTACGCGCTCGACCAAGCGGCCGAGGGTCTCGACCTGCTTTTTTGTCAAGCCCGCGAACGCGACATCGAGGAGCGCGTTGCTCACGTTCAAGAACCGCGGGAACGCCCGATAGGCCTTCTTCGAGGGCCGGACCAGGATCGCGCGGGTGTCCTTGGGATCAGCCTCGCGCCCGACCCAACCCGCGGTCTCGAGCGAACGGACAAACCGGCCGACCGTGACCTCGGAGAGGTTCATCTGCCGGGCGAGCTGCCGGGCCGTCATCGGGGCCTTCTCCTGAAACAGGAGCATCATCGCGTTGGCCTGCGCCGGGGTCACGTCGACGAGCTTCTCGTGCTCGAGCAGCTGTTGGATCCGGCGCTCCATCTCGCGGTTGATGCGAGACAGCTCGAGCGCAGCGTCGGCTTGCTTGCGACGCGCAGCGATATCGGCGCGGGTGGCCATGGCCGTGGAGCTTGCCGCTGGCCCGCCGCGCTGGCAAGGGCGAACGTGCAAGCCCATGCGCAGCGCGCCGACCCCTGCCCGGTCCGGACCGCGTCACACCCGGGGCCCGATCGGCGCGAGCCCCTTGCCGGCAAACGCTGAGCGTGCTTAGCATTTTTCCCCCAGCGCCAAGCCCCGGCCTCCGCCGGGCTCGGTCGCCCACCCCAAGGAGCTCCCCAGTGCCCGAAGCCATGATCTTCGACGCCGTCCGCACCCCCCGTGGCAAGGGCAAGTCGAGCGGCAGCCTTTATACGGTCCGCCCCGTCGACCTGCTCGCCACCGCCCTTCGGGCGATCCGCGATCGCAACCACATCGACTCCGCCGAGATCGACGATGTGATCGCCGGCTGCGTCACCCAAACCGGCGAGCAAGGCGCGTGCATCGCTCGGTTCGCCGCGCTCACGGCCGGCTTCGATCTGCGCACGGCTGGCGTGACCCTCAACCGGTTTTGCGCCTCGGGCCTCGAGGCTTGCAACCAGGCCGCCGCGATGGTCGCGGCCGGCTTTGAGGACCTCGTGATCGGTGGCGGCGTCGAGAGCATGTCGCGGGTCCCGATGGGCTCCGACGGCGGCGCGATCTGGGATCCGCAGACCCAATGGGAGGTCGGCTCGGTCCCGCAAGGGGTGTCCGCCGATCTGCTCGCGACCTTGCGCGGGTTCTCGCGCCACGACGTCGACAGCTTCGCGGTCGAGAGCCAGCGCAAGGCCGCCGCCGCGATCGAGCGCGGCGCGTTCGCCAAGTCGCTGGTCCCCGTGCTCGATCGCAACGGGCTCACGATGCTCGATCACGACGAGTTCCCCCGGGCCGACACCAGCGTCGAGGCCCTCGCCAAGCTCAAGCCCAGCTTCGAGCTCATGGGCCGGCAGTTCGGCCTCGACGCCCTGCCCAAGCCGGTCTACCCCCAGGTCGAGCGCATCGAGCACGTCCACCACGCCGGCAATTCCTCGGGCATCGTCGACGGCGCCGGCGCGATCTTGTTTGGCTCGCGCGAAAAGGGCGAGGCCCTCGGCCTCAAACCCCGGGCGCGGATCAAGGCCGTGGCCGCGATCGGCTCCGAGCCCATGCTCATGCTCGACGGCCCGATCCCCGTGACCCGCAAGATCTTGCAGCGGGCTGGAATGCAGATCAGCGACATCGACCTATTCGAGGTCAACGAAGCCTTCGCCGCCGTGCCCATGGCCTATTTGCAAGAATTCAACGTCGACCCAGCCAAGCTCAACGTCAACGGCGGCGCGATCGCCCTCGGCCACCCGCTCGGCGCGACCGGCTGCATGCTGCTTGGGACCTTGCTCGACGCCCTCGAAGAGCACGATAAAACCACCGGCCTCGTCACGCTGTGCATCGGCGGCGGCATGGGCGTAGCGACGATCATCGAGCGAGTCTGACCATGAGCGAAGCACATCAAAACGGCGCCTTGCGCTGCGAGTTCGACGGCCAGACCGGGGTCGCCACGCTGACCCTGGCCATGCCCAAGGTCAACATCATCAACGACGCCTTCGCCGAGGGCCTCGCCGACGGCCTCCAATGGGCGCTCGCCCAGGCCGGCCTCAAAGGCATCATTCTCACCTCGGCCCACCGCGATTTTTGTGCGGGGGCCGACATCGATAAAATTTACCGCATGCGCGATCCGGCCGCCGTCTTCGAAGCGACCACCCAGCTCAGCCGGCTGTATCGCTCAATCGAGCTCGCCCCGGTCCCGGTCGTCGCCGCGCTCAACGGCACCGCCCTCGGCGGCGGCTACGAGCTCGCCCTCGCCTGCCACCGGCGCATCGCCGTCAACGATCCGCGCCTCAAGGTCGGGCTCCCCGAGGTCCAGCTCGGGCTCTTGCCCGGCGGCGGCGGGACGGCGCGCCTGCCCCGGATGATCGGCATCCAGGCCGCGGCTGAGGCGATCTTGCAAGGTCAAGAGTTTCGCGCGGCCAAGGCCCTCCAGGCCGGGCTGATCGACGAGCTGGTGATCGAACGCGACGGCCTGCTGCCCGCCGCCCACGAGTGGATCACCCAACACCCCAAGCCCAAGCAGCCCTGGGATCAAAAGAGCTTCCGGATCCCCGGTCCGCAGCCGGGCTCGGCCGACGCCCGCAACCTGTTCATGGCCGCGTCCGCGATGCTGCGCAAGAAGACCGCCGGCGTCTTCAAGGCCCCCGAAGCGGCGCTCAGCGCCATCCAAGAGGGCCTGAGCCTCGACTTTGATCGCGCCCTCGAGGTCGAGGCCCGCTACTTCGTCGGGCTCGTCGTCGGCGATCAGTCCAAGGACATGATCCGCACCTTGTGGTTCTTTCGCCAGGCCGCGCTCAAGCACGAAGGCCTGCCGACCCTCGCCGCCGGGCAACACCCGGGCATCACCAAGGTCGCGATCCTCGGCGCCGGCATGATGGGCGCGGGCCTGGCCTACATCTGCGCCGACGCGGGCTACGAGGTCGTGCTCAAGGACGTCAACGACGACGCCCTCGCCCGCGGCGTCGCCCACTTCGAGGCCGAACTCAGCAAGCGCAAGCGCCACCTCGACGACGCCGGGCGCAAGCAGATCCGCGCGCGCTTGACCCCCAGCCTCGAGCTCTCCGCCCTCGCCGGCGCCGATCTAATCATTGAAGCGGTGTTCGAGAACCTCGAGCTCAAGCACCGCGTCAGCCAAGAGGCCGAGCCGCAGCTGAGCCAAACCGGGATCTGGGCCTCGAACACCTCGGCGATCCCGATCGGCGACCTCGCTGCTGTCTCGGCCCACGCCGATCGCTTCATCGGTCTGCACTACTTCTCGCCCGTCGAGGTCATGCCCTTGCTCGAGATCGTCCGGGGCCCCGACACCAGCGACGAGACCCTCGCGCGCTGCCTCGACTTCACCCGGCGCATCGGCAAGCTGCCGATCGTCGTCAACGACGGCTACGCCTTTTATACGACCCGCGTGTTCTCCTCCTACATCATGGAGGGCGCCCAGCTCGTCGCCGAGGGCCACGATCCCGTGCTCATCGAATGGGCCGCGCGCCAAGCCGGCATGGTCGTCGCGCCCTTGCAGGTGTTCGACGAGGTCACCTTGACCCTCGGGCTCAAGGCCAGCAGCCAAGGCCGCAAGTACCTCGGCGACGCCGCCGTCGACACCGACGCGATCCGCTTGATCCAGACCCTCGTCGAGGATCACCAACGCGAGGGCAAAGCCGGCGGCGCCGGCTTTTACGACTACAAAGACGGCCGCCGCACCGGCCTGTGGTCGGGGCTCGCGGACCTCGTCCACGGCGAGCCCGCGCAGACCGGCGTCGACTACCTCGCCCGCCGCTTGCTGCTCGTGCAGGCCGTGCAGGCCGTGCACTGCTTGGAGCAGGGCATCCTTCGCAACGAGCGCGACGGCGAGGTCGGGGCGATCTTTGGGATCGGCTTCGCGCCCAACAGCGGCGGCCCGTTTGCCTGGCTCGATCGCCAGGATCTGCGCGCCGTCGTGCGCGAGCTCGACGAGCTGCGCGAGCGCTGCGGGGTCCGCTACACGCCACCCGCCAAGCTGCGCGAGATGGCCGAGAACAACCTCAAGTTCTTCCCCGACGCGCCCTAGCATGATCCTGTCGCGAGCCCACGCGCTCCCTTCCAACACCCTCGCCTCGCGATCTTGGTAGCCCACACAACAGCGCTGCGTGCCCACGCAAACCAAGCTTCCCCGGCCACCCGCATTCGCTATGCTGCCGCCGATGCCGGCCTCGCGCACTCGCTCGTTCCTCACCTTGCTCCCACTCGTCGCCGTCGCGGTGACCACCGTCGCCGCCTCGGGCTGCGCCCTCAAGGTCACCCGGGTTCAGACCGCGGCCGACAAGCCCAGCAACGTCGCGGTCTACTTCAAGGTTGAAGATCACAAGGGCGAGCCGGTCGGCGGCATGACCAACGAGCAGTTCGAGATCTACGAGGATGGCGAGCTCGTCTCGCTCTACGAGAGCCAGCAGACCATCCTCAACCCCGAGGTCGCCGCCTCGCACTACACCTTGCTGCTCGTCGACATGAGCGGCTCGGTCGCCGAGTCCGACGACTTCGAGACCATCACCGAGGCCGTCGCCCTGTTCACGACCAAGGTCGAGCAAAACAACAAGGTCGCGATCTACGCGTTCGACGGCGAAGCCGAGATCCACAAGGTCACCGACTTCACCGGCTCGGCCGACGGCGCCCAGGCGCGGGCCAACTCCTTGGCCGGCTTCAACTCCAAGGATCCCAGCACCAACCTAAACGGGGCGATCGTCGAGGGCCTCAAGGTCCTCGACAAGGGCCTCGAGAAGGCCGAGAACCCCCTGCAGCTCGGCACCTTGGTGGTGTTCACCGACGGCACCGACCGGGCCGCGCGGGTCAGCCAGGACGAGATGCTGCAGGTCGTCCGCGACACCCCCTACGAGGTGTTTGCGATCGGCCTCGGCGGCGAGCTCAGCGAGGACTACCTCAACAAGTTCGGCAAGAGCGGCACCGCCTTGGCCAAGGACAGCAGCGAGATCGAGGCCGCGTTCGAGACCATCGGCAAGCGCATCGAGCAGCTGACCAAGAGCTACTACCTGCTCAGCTACTGCTCGCCCGCCCGGGCTGGCCAGCACACCGTCACCGTCCAGGCCAACCACACGCCCGAGGGCAAGACCAAGCCGATCAAGGGCAAGCTCGAGACCGAGTTCGACGCCACCGGCTTCACCAAGGGCTGCGATCCCAACACCAAGCCCAAGTTCGACATCACCAAGGGCGACATGGCCAGCGACGACAACGCCGGCAAGCCGAAGGCCAAGGCCTCGGCCTCGACGAAGTGATGTTGACCTCCCTGCGAGCATCGATCGCGGCGCTGCCCCTGTTGGTGGCGGTCGGCTGCAACCCGGTCACCCACGTCGATGACCGCCAGGTCGATGGCCACGCCAAGCCGCACTCGCACAAGCCGGTCCGCAAGCGCGCGTGCATCGAGGAGCTCACGGCCAGCGCCGATCCTCGCTTGCACGCGCTGCTCCGCTCGCTGTGCGCCGAGTGGGTCCAGCTCGAGATCCCCGGCATCGCGCTCGCCGTGGTCTCGGCCGATCCCAACGTCGCGCCCTTCCACATCGAGCTCGGCGTCCGCTGCTTCGGCCAACAAGCTCCGGTCGAGGCGAGCACGCTGTTTCGCCTGGGCTCGATCTCCAAGACGATCACCGCTGCGTTGGCCTTGGGTCTGGTCGAGGAGCGCGAGGATCTGCAGCGCACCAGCGACGCCACGTTGATCGAAGGCTTCGTCAGCCAAGCTGGGCTCGCGCCCCCGCAGCTCGGCGCGCTCTTGCGTCACACCAGCGGCCTCGGCGAGATCGATCCGGCCAAGCTCGTCGATCTCGAGGGCGCGTGGATGCCCGCCCTCGCCCAAAGCCCCGCCGCCGGGAGCCCCGACCAGCACAACTACAGCAACGCCGGCTATTCGGTGGTCGGCGCCATGCTCGAGGCCGTGACCGGGCGCTCCTTCGCGACCCTCGTCGACGAGCGGATCGCCAAGCCCCTCGGGCTTCGTAGCCTGACCGCCGAGACCGGCAGCCCGGCCGCCCAAGCCGCCGCCTGCGGACACCTCGCCCTCGACCGCGATCGCCACCCGATCCTCGTCACCGAGGATCTCGACTTCATCCCCGGCGACCCCCGCTGGATGACCCCCGCCGGCGGCCTCTTGAGCTCGGCCACGGACCTCGCCCAATTCGCCTTGGCCCTCGGCGGCCCACGCCTACCCGGCAGCGTCGGCATGCTCGAGCGCGGCGACCTGCTCCCACCCGAGCGGGTCCACAGCGGCCACCGAGACGAGCGCTACGGCCAAGGCCTGCGCTCCTGGGCCCTCGAAGGCGAGATCCGGGCCTTCGCCCACAGCGGCAACAACGGCGACTTCGCCGCCGAGCTGCTGCTAGTCCCCGAGCGGCGGGCGATCGTGATCCTCAGCAACCGTGGCGTCGAGCTGCCCGCGACCTTGGCCGCCGCCGAGGCCTTGCTGCGCGAGCCGATCGGGAGCTTTTAAGCCGCCGTCTGGCCCGTGCGAGCCCAAACCACGGCTTCATCATGGGCGGCGAAGCCCTTCATCGCTTGGCCCGAGGCCAGCGACATGGTCGCGATCACCAGGTGATAGAGCCGATTGGGCGTGACCACGGCGACCCGGCTCACCTGCGCCTTGAACTGCTTGTTCCAATCGACGAAGGCATGGCGCGCGTCGAGGTCGTAGCCGGCCATCGCCGAGCAATCGAGCAACACCGGCGTGGCCACGTTGGCTTGCAGCTGCGCCGCGATCCCATCGAGGACCTGCTCGAGCTGCGTGCGGGTCAGGTGCCCAACGAGCCGGCCCTCAACCGGCTCGCGCGGCTCAGGCATCTCGATGGTCGGCGGCATCCATGCGCAGCCTCGCCCACATGGATCGCGGTTGCAAGATTATGTCAATCGGCGTCCGGGTCCCCGGCTTCGGTGGGCCCGCCGGCCTGCTCGACGAAGGGGTCGAGATACTTGGCCGGATCGGCCCGAACCTTGTCTATGCAATTTGCACAACAAAACACGAAGGTGTAGCCCTGATAGTCGTAGCGATCGAAGTGCGCCTCGACCTCGAACTTGCGCCCGCTCAACGGGCATATGGTCACATCCCCCGCTTGCGCCTCCCAGTTGGGGACCACCCGCCGGCCCTCGAGATCATCCTTGCGATCGTCCTCGCGCTCGCTGACCGGCGCGTCGGTCGGCGCGGCGCTTGGGTTGTTTTTGCACGCAGACAGCGGCACGAGCAGCAGACCGGCGCACAGCAAGGGGGCGAAGCGTTTGAACGTCATCGCCAGACTGTGGCGCGAGAACTCAGCGAGCGGCAGCGAAGCATCTGCGCCCTCCTAGCAGCCCCCCGCTCAGCGCAAGATTTCATCGACGATCGCCAGGACCTCGTCGACCTCGGCCAGCCGGTTGGGCCAGTGCGGCGCGAACCGGAGCAGCCCATCGGGGATCGTCGTGACCACCCCGTGCGCGCTCAGCCCCTCGTAGACCTGCGCCAGCGTATGCGTCGCCGGCGGTCGGACCGCCAAGATCCCCGAGCGCTGCCCCGGCACGTCGCTGCGCAAGCTCGAAAACCCGCGCGCGCGCAAGCCCGCGTCGAGCGCGTCGAGGTACGCGTGGATGTGGTCCTCGATCGTCGCGGTCCCGAGCTCGAGCAGGGCGCTCGCCGAGGCCTCGAGCGCCGCGAGCACCGTCGTCGCGTAGGCCCCGGCCTCGACAAAGTCCGCGCGCTCGCGGATCGGCCGATCGTAGCGGAGCTGATCCGGCGCGAACAAAAAGTCGATCGCCCGCTCATGGCTCAGCCACCCCGCCGTCCGCGGCTGCAAGCTCGCGATCCGCGAGCGCGCCACGTACAGCAGCGCCGCCCCCTCGAGCCCCATCAACCACTTGTGGCTGCCGGCCGCGAGGTAGTCGACCCCCGCCTCGCCGACGTCCAGACCCAAGCCCCCGACCGCTTGGATCGCGTCGCAAAACAGCTCGGCCCCGTGGGCGTGGACCAGCTCGGCCATCGCCGCTAACGGCATCCGCAAGCCGGTTTGGAATTGCACGGCCGAGCTCGCGAGCAAGCGAACGCCCCCCCGCTTGAGCCGCGCCTCGAGCTTCCCCAGCCCGTCCCCGCTAGCCCCCGCGAAGTCCTCGACATCGAGGAACTCCACGCGCAGGTCGAAGGTCTCCGCCGCCCGCTGCCAGGGCGTCACGTTGGTCGGAAACTCCCCACGCAGCAGCAGCACCGTCTCCCCCGCCCGCCACGGCAGGCTCAACGCGATCGTGCTGACCCCCGTGGTCGTGTTCGCAACGAACCCGAGATCGTCCGCGTCCGCGTGGATCAGCTGCGCGAGCACGCCACGCAGCCCCTCGCGGCGCTCGTGCCAAGTCATGAACGCCGCGACGCCCCGGCGTGCGTAGTCCTCGAGCACCTGCGCGACCGCGGCCTGGATCGCGCTCGACACCGGTGAGATCGCGCAGTGGGCCAGGTAGGCGCGGGCCTCCAAGGTGGGGAAGCCGGAGCGATCGCCAAGCGCGACAGGCATCCGCGGGGGCCACGTGGGGGTCGGCATGTTGGGTATTGTACCATCACCACGGGCTAGTAGAGCGCTGCATCAGCGCGTGAATCCAAACTGGTCGGCGCTCTAGCAGCCCGTGGTGGAAGTCCTCGTGGCGCCTCGCGCCGGAATTTTCGTCGAGGGCTAGGAGCCGAAACGCAGTTGTACCGGGCGTACTACAAGTTTCGGCGACACCGCCCTCGGCGA
>Ga0114946_10002023_pt1 | contig 13911 bp, 5 predicted proteins | sample WalLakDeSediment_FD_88676 | JGI IMG/M metagenome (GOLD analysis project Ga0114946, IMG submission 88676) | Lake sediment microbial communities from Walker lake, Nevada to study Microbial Dark Matter (Phase II) - Walker Lake 11/02/13 Deep Sediment | ecosystem: Environmental > Aquatic > Freshwater...
CCAGCGATCGGGTGCGATGTCGCCTGACGGCCGGCCTTGCGCGTGGATCCCGTGAGCCCGAGCCCCGAGCCCGCCGGTCCGTCGGCCGCGGACGCCGAAGCGGAGCTGGCGCGCCTGGGCGTGGAGGTCGAGACCATGCAGGCGGTGCTGGTGCGCCTGCTGCAGGACGTGGTGGACGCGGAAGCACGCCTGGTGAACACCCACGCGGCGCAGCTCGTCGAGGCCAACGAGCGGCTGGTACTCGCTGCGCTGACCAGCCAGGACCAGGCGGAGGCGGCCGTGCGGGCGCTGGCCGAGGCAGAACAGTCCGCCGCGCTGGATGCCCTGACGCGGCTGCCCAACCGCACCACGCTGCTCGACCGCTTCGCGCAGGCCCTCGCCCAGGCCCGGCGCCACGGCACCCGGCTCGGCCTGCTGTTCGTGGACCTGGACGATTTCAAGCGGCTCAACGACGACCACGGGCATGCCTTTGGTGACGGGGTGCTCCGGCAGGTTGCCGAGCGCCTGGTCTCGGCCGTGCGCGAGGCCGACACCGTCAGCCGCTACGGCGGCGACGAGTTCCTCATCCTGCTGGCCGAGTTGAGCCAGCCCACCGACGCGCAGGCGGTCGCCGAAAAGCTGGGCGCGGCGCTCAGCGCGCCGATCGAGCTCCAGGGCCGGGTCGTCCGCCTGACGGCGAGCCTGGGCGCCGCGATCTACCCCGACGACGGCGAGGACATCGACACGCTGATCGCGCACGCCGACGCCGCGATGTACCAGGCCAAGCGCTCGCGCGCCGGCGGACCCGCGAGGCAGGGGCCGGCAGCAGGACCGACGCCGTCCGCGTTACCGGAGGCTGCGATGCCCCAGTCGGCGCCCGCGCACGCCGACCGGGCGGTCGACCCGGAACGCCGGCTCGCCGACCTGCGCGAGGCCAACGAGAAGCTGGTGCTGGCCGCCCTCACCGCGCTGGAGCTCAAGGAGGCCGCCGAGCTGGCGCGACAACGCCAGCGCGCGTTTATGGCCGCGGTGACCGACGAGCTGAGCAAACCCAAGGCGCCCATCCGGATCGCCACCACGATGCTGGGCCGCCTGCCTGGCGAGGAGCCGCTGCTGTCGCGGGTGCAGCAGGTCATCGAGCGGCAGATGGCGCACATGGGCCGGCTGGTCGGCCACCTGGTCGGCGCCTCGGCCACCGAGGCCGGCGGCCTGGTGCCCGAGCGCACGTGGGTCGATCTGGCCGAGGTCATCGACGCGGCCGTCACCATCTACCGCCCGACGATGGACCGGCTGCGACTGCACCTGGACTGGCGCCGGCCGCCCGGCGCGCTCGGCGTCATGGGTGATGCGGCACTCTTGGAGCAGGTCGTCGTCAATCTGCTCGACAACGCGTGCCTGCACACCCCGGCCGGCGGCCGCATCGGCCTCTCCGTGACGGCGAGCGCCGACACCCTGACGCTGACCGTGTCGGACGATGGCATCGGCATCTCGGCGCGCAAGCTGCCGGAAGTCTTCGAGCCGTTCGTGCTGGACGTCCACGCCCTGGACTTCAACGGGGTGGGGCTCGGCATCGGGCTCACGGTGGCGCGCGCGCTGGTGCGGGCGCACGGCGGGGAGATCGTCGCGCACAGCCCAGGCACCCGTCGCGGGAGCGTGTTCGTGGTCACCCTGCCGCTGGCTGCTGCTCACCCTCGACCGGCTCCCCGGCAACGAGCTGGTCGTGACCCAATGAGCTGATCGCACAGATACTCGGCGTGCGCCGCGAGGGTGCGACCGAGGCCGCGCGCTCTTACTGCCGCGCGCCGGGCTGATCGAGTACCGGCGCGGGCACATCCGGGTGCTCGACCGTGCGGGGCTGGAGCAGCGAAGCTGCGAGTGCCACGCGGTGATCAAGGCGGAGTATGACCGGCTGCTGCTCGACCGCGCGCGCTAGCCGCCCACGACAGTCGTCGTTCTGGCGACCGTGCGCCAAAGCCCGTCTGACGGCATCGCCCCGGGGTGATGTGAGCGACGGTTTGGCTGGGGGTGCCGTCGTGATCGCGCACCTGGCAGCGTCGCGGCGATGATTCGCCGCGCGCGCACCGTAAACCACCGCCTCCGGCAGCGGCCCCCTCGGCCACATCAGCCCCGTCCACGCGCTCCAGGACTGGCGTCAACCGACGTCAGCGTCGCTTGTTTTGGGATCAACGGTGCCCCCGGGGCTCGACACCTCCGCGATCTGTACGTTGGCGAACAGACGCCTGCAGGCCGGTGTTATGAACTTCACTCAGAGTACGCCGAGCAACGCGGGATCGGCAGCGGGCGAGGGCCGTGCGCGCGGTGGTCGCGCTCCATGCCCGTCGCATTGCCTTCCCAACATCGCGGCTCCTTCAGGCGAGCGACCCGGACGCCGGGCACCACGCGCTGAAGAGGCGAGCCGCGGACACGAGCATGAACCGACAGGTGAGAGATCATGAACTGGAATCAAGTCGAGGGTAACTGGAAGCAATTCAGAGGGGTGCGGCCTCCTAATGAGGCCGCACCCCTACACCATCGGCGTGATCTTCTATGCGCTGGATCACGTCTAGCCCTGGTGCCATGGCATCTGGCGCCTGTTCGTCTTGGCCGGGAGCGTCAGCCACTATTTCGCGATTCTGCTCTATGTTTGACGGCTAGACTGTCCCGCAGAGACCGTCACCTGGACGGCGTGCTCGCGCCGATCGTCGACCAGGATGATCGCGTGCCCGTCCTGGTCGATGCCATCGACGCTCAGGCGTGTGACACCGCCCCTGTCGTCCCCGGCGGAGGGGGTCTGCACGATGGCGATGTGGTACACCGTATCCCGGTACCGATAGTGGATCTTCAGCCCATCCCAATGGGCAGGCAGGCAGGGGGCAAGGTGTAACCGATCGACTTGCAGCCGCAGGCCCAGCAGGGATTCCAGGATGAGCCGGTACATCCACCCGGCCGAGCCGGTGTACCAGGTCCAGCCGCCGCGACCGGTGTGGGGGGCCACCGCATAGACATCGGCCGCCATGACGTAGGGCTCCACTTTATAGGTCGCGATCGCCTCCGGTGATTTCGCATGGTTGGCCGGGTTGATCATGGTGGTGAGCTCCCAAGCGCGCCGACTGTCGCCCAGGGCCGCGAAGGCCATCGCCGCCCAGATGGCGCCATGGGTGTATTGGCCACCGTTCTCGCGCACGCCCGGCACATAGCCCTTGATGTAGCCGGGGTCGAGGTCCGACTGGTCGAAGGGGGGATCGAGCAGTTGGATGAGGGCGTGCTCGCGGCGTACCAGACGCTCGTCGACAGCCCCCATGGCCATGCGTGCACGCTCGGGCTCCCCCGCCCCGGACAGCACCGCCCAGCTCTGGGAGATCGAATCGATCTGGCATTCGACGCCGTCCGCAGAGCCGAGCGGCGTGCCGTCATCGAACCAGGCGCGGCGATACCAGGCGCCGTCCCAGGCATGCCGCTCGATGCTCTCGGCCAGGCGTGCGCGCTCGTCCGCGCAGAGCTCGGCGAAGGCGGGGTCGTCGTTCAGGCGCGCCAGCGCGCCGAACTGGCGGAGCACCTCGCACAGGAAGAACCCCAGCCACACGCTCTCTCCCTTGCCCTGGATGCCCACCCGGTTCATGCCGTCGTTCCAATCGCCGGTGCCGATCAGCGGCAGGCCGTGGGGGCCGAACCGCAGCCCGCGCCGGATGGCGCGCACACTGTGCTGATAGAGGCTCTCCGTGTCCCCGGAGCGGCCGGGGAGATCGAAGTAGGAATCGTCCCCCGGATCGAGCGGGCGACCTTCCAGGTACGCGACGGGCTCATGCAGGACGCCGCTGTCGCCGGTGCAGAGGACGTACCGGCAGGTGGCCAGGGGGAGCCACAGGTAGTCGTCGGAGCACTGGGTGCGCACGCCCCGTCCGGAGGGTGGATGCCACCAGTGCTGGACATCTCCGTCCCGGAACTGGCGCCCCGCGCACAGGAGCAGGTGCGCGCGCAGGAGCCCGGGCTCGGCGTGCACCAGCGCCATCGCGTCCTGCAACTGGTCGCGGAAGCCGAAGGCACCGCCCGACTGGTAATAGCCGCTGCGCGCCCACAGGCGGCAGGCGAGGGTCTGATACAGGAGCCAGCCGTTGGCCAGCACGTTGAGTGACTCGTCCGGCGTCTCGACCCGGACCGCGCCCAGGGTGTGGCCCCAGTACTGCCAGACCGCCTCCAGCGCTCGCCGTGCGGCATCGGCGCCCTTGAAGCGATGGACCAGTTGGTTGGCGCCCTCGCCCCCCGGTATGCCCCCGAGACCGAGCCTGAAGATGATTTCGCGCTCTTGTCCGGGGGCCAGATCGAACGCGACCTGGATCGCGGCACAGGGGTCGAGACCGGCGCCCGCCTTACCAGACAGGTGCAGGCGTGCCATGGCCGCCGGATGCTCCAGGCCACGGTTGCGGCCGATGAACTCCGCCCGGTCGCAGGTGGTGGTCCGATTCGCGTCGTCCACGTCGAAGAAGGCGACCCGGTCGGGGAGCTCCGTGTTGTAGGGGTTACGCGCGTAGAGTGCGCCGCTGTAGGGGTCGACTTCGGTGGTCACATGCATGGCCGACTTCGGCCGCAGGTCGCCCACCACCCACTCCACGTAGCCCGTGGCGGAGAGTCGGCGCGCCCGGGGGGATGCGTTGCGCACCTTGAGCACGGAGAACTTCACCGCCGCATCCCGGGCCACGTAGACCCACAGCTCCGAGCGGATGCCGCCCTCTTCGTGCTCGAACACGCTGTAGCCGAAGCCGTGGCGGCTGACGTAGGGCGTCATGCCGCGCCGGGGCAAGGGCGTCGGCGACCAGAACTGGCCGCTTTCCTCGTCGCGCAGGTAGAAGGCCTCACCGCTCGTGTCGCAGACCGGGTCGTTGTACCAGGGCGTGAGGCGGAGCTCGTGGGCGTTCTCGCCCCAGGTATAGGACTGGCCGCTCTCCGAGACGACAGTGCCGAACCCGGGATTGGCGAGCACGTTCACCCAAGGCGCTGGGGTGACCTGCTCGGGCGTGGTGGTGATGACGTACTCGCGCCCGTCCCGTGTGAAGCCCCCGATCCCATTGAACAGGATCAGATCGCGTCGCGGCTCGAAGGCGGCGGGCGGCTCCTCCTGTGGGGACCGCTTGCGCGCGAGGCGCGGCACCCGCAGGTACGGGGCTGCCGGGCGGTTCACCTGTTCGGCCAGGGTCCCGTGGCTGTCGCTGAGTATCACGCGGGCGACGGTCTGAAACAGGGTACGGTCCTCCTCCGAGATCTGGTCGATGGAGCGTACGAAGATGCCGCCCGGGCGGTCCACGACCTGGGTCTCCTGGCCCCCCGCGATCAGCCCCAGGATTTGGTCGTGCAGCACCTGCCGGTAACCGGCGCGGTCCTCGTTCCAGATTACGAGGTCCACGGCCAACCCCTTGAGGCGCCAGTAAGCATGGGCCTGGACCATCTGGCGCGCCAGCTCGATGTTGGCCAGGTCACCGATGCGCAGCAGGACGATGGGCAGGTCGCCGGAGATCGCGTAGCCCCAAAGGCCGGATTGACCGCGCCGGTTCTGCATCAGCACGCTGCTCGCGGCGCGCAGCCCGGCATGGGCGTAGATCACCGCGCTGGCGAGGCGACCGTAGAGCTGCGCGTCCGCATCCGTGGTGTTGATCTGTCGCAGCACCACCTGGGCGTGGGTCCACGCCAGCTCGAAGACGCGGTCGGCCAAGCGCCGATCTTGATATCTCTCGACCAGGCCCAGGGCCGCCTCTCGGCTGTCGCCGATACCGTACACGAGGTCCACGATGGCAGATTGGCCTGGATCAAGGCCGATCCGACAGCGGCTGGCCACCACCGGGTCCAGCACCGAGCCCCGACTGCCGGACAGGGGCCCGGGGGTGTCCATCGCCAAGGGTGCGCTGAGGGTGCGGCCGCGGCCGATGAAGCGTTTGCGGTCCGTCTCCCAGGAGCCGGTCCCGACCCGCGCGTCGTGCACGGACATCAGGTGGAACATCCAGGGCACCGCCTCGTCGCGGGAGCGGGGCCGGCGCGTGCACAGGATGGCCCGGTGCGGCGCCAGGATCTCGGTCTGCACGAAGAGATTGCTGAACGCTGGGTGGAGGGCGTCGGCGGCGGGGGGCGCCAGCACCACCTCCGCATAGCTTGTCACCTCGATCGTCCGGCGCGCGCTGGACCTGTTGGTGATCCGCACCCGGCGCAGCTCGATATCGTCCTCCGGCGACACGGCGATCTCGGTATGGGTGTCGACATCGAATCCGTCACCCCGATCGCGACGGCGAAACTCCGCGCGTCCTTCCGAGAAGATCGCTTCGTAGTGCGCCGCGCGCCGCAGCGTGGGCTGGTGTGCAGTGGACCAGACCAAGCCGCTGTCGACGTCGCGCAGGTAGCAGAAGGTGCCCCAGGGATCGCGGGTGCCATCCTCGCGCCAGCGCGTCACCGCCAGGTCCTTCCAGCGGCTGTAGCCGCCGCCCGCGTGGGTGACCATCAGGTGGTAGCGACCGTTGGACAGGAGCTGCACCTCCGGTGCTGGCCTGTCGGGGTCTGTGAGCACGCGAATCGGCGTCTCCGCGCTGCGCGCGCCGACCCGGGGGCCGGCGAGTTCGGCAGTGTGCACATAGAACGCCGATGCCCGAGGGATCCGTTCCTGCAGCAACAGCAGGGTGGCATGAAACAGCGGGTCGGCGGCAAAGCGCGCTTGCATCGGACGGTCCAGCAGCCGATAGGCCAGTGCCAACAGGGCCATCCCCTGGTGATGGGCCATATAGGCGCGTACTAGGGCCTGGGTCTCGCCCCGCCTCTGCCGTGTCGGGGTGTAGTCGATGGCCTCATAGCAGCCGAACCGCCCCTCCGCCCCGACCGAGGACAGGCGTTGCAGATTCCGGCACGCGGCCTCCGGCGCGACCATCAACGCGAGCGCCGAGGCGTAAGGGGCGACCACCAGGTCATCGGCGAGGCCGCGCTTGAGCCCCAGGCCAGGCACGCCGAAGGCGCGATACTGGTAGTTGAGATGCGCGTCGACCGCGTTGTATCCGGATTCCGAAACACCCCAGGGCAGGCCGAGCTGTTGGCCATGCTCGATCTGCCGTGCCACCGCCGCCTTGGCGGTCTGATCGAGCAGCGTCTGCTCATAGGTCGGCATCACCAGTTGCGGCATCAGATACTCGAACATGGAGCCGCTCCACGAGAGCAGGCTCGGCTCGCCGCCGACGGCGCGCGTGAGTAGCCGTCCCAGGGCGAACCAGCTCTCCTGGGGCAGTTGCCCCTGCGCGATGGCGACGAACACGCTCAAGCGCGCCTCGGAAGCCAGCAGGTCGTAGAAGCTCGCGTCCCGCCGCTGTTCGTCCGCGTTGTAGCCGATGCTAAGCAGATGCGATCCCTTGTCGTAGAGGAACCCGTATTCCATCTCCGCGAGCTCGCCCGTCTGCAGGGCGAGGTGCTGGATCTGCGCGATGCGTTCCCGGGCGCGCTCGCTGCCTTGCCCGATGTGCCGGCGCAGATCGGCCCGCCGCGTGTCTTGTCCGGGAATCGCGGCGATCTCCGTCGGGCTCGGGGGGCGGGCCCAGGACTCCGCATCGAGCCCCGCCAGGGCGCGCAGCGTCGGGATCGCTTCGATCTCGGCAGGGTCCTCACGCCCGTCGGGGGCCTCCGGCAGCCCGGTCCAGGGCGCGAGAAGCACCAGATCGTCGCGTGTCGCCCGGCATTGCCGTGCCAGCGCCCGTGCCCATAAAAGGGCCTCGGACTCGGGCTCTTTCGCCAAGGCGTCAGCCAACCCCTCGGCGGATCGCAGCACCTGGTCCAGTAGACGCCGCGCCGCCCGCAGCCTGGTTGGCCGCGCCACGCGGGCGGCATCGAGATCCGTTCGGAGCTGGGCCAATGCGGGCGCGGCCTCGCCCGCCTCTGCCTCCAAGACGGCGAGGGTGTCGCCCAGGCCGTCCAGCCAGCGGGGTTCGAGGATCGGGCGATCGAGCAGCGCCAGGAGGCCTGGGCGCAGGGTCAACAGATGGCCCGCCAGGTTGCCGCTGTCCACCGTGGAGATGTAGGCGGGGCGCAGCACCTGGAGCGACTGGGTGTCGTACCAGTTATAGAAGTGGCCCCGGTGACGCTCCAGCCGCGCCATGGTCCCCAGGGTGCGGGACGTGCGCTCGACGAGCTGCCCGGCGGGGATGTAGCCGAAGTCGTAGGCGGACAGATTCGCCAGCAGCGCCAGCCCCATGTTGGTGGGTGAGGTGCGATGGGCCAGGCTGTCGGCGCGGGACTCCTGGACGTTGTCCGGTGGCAGCCAATGGTCCTCGGGGCCGACGAAGGTGTCGAAGAACGCCCAGGTCTTGCGGGCGATCCGTCCGAGAAAGCGGGTCTGCTCCGGCGTGAGCGGGGTCTCCCGGCGGGCCAGGGTCCGGCTGATCCACCAGGCAATGGCGGGCGACGACAGCCACAGGACCAGGATGGGCCCCGCGACGAGCAGCGCCCCCGGATTCGCCACGGCCAGGTACACGGCCGTTGCGACGGCGAGCACCGGGGCGAACCACATGGTGCGGAAGGAGGCCGCGAGGTCGCTGCGGCTCAGCCGCTCCTGGTCACCGGAGGGATTCCATTCCAGCAGCCGCTGGTGCGTAACAGCCAAGCGCCAGAGGGTGCGCAGGATCGCATCCAGGCTGTAGAAGGCCTCATGGGGCAGGGTCACCAAGGTGAAACCCGCCTGGATGAGGCGCTGGCCCGCACCCCTGGCGACGGCGGCGAGATGCTGGACCACCTCGCTGTCCGGCGGCCTTCTCAGCGTCTCCAGCAGGGTGGCCAACAGGGGCTGGATCAGTAGGATGCCGAGCACCGCCAGGGTCCAGAGCGCGGGCGATGACAGCAGGGTCCAGCCGAGCAGCAGCAGCACCGTCAACGCCACTGGTACCAGGCTGCGGCGCAGATTGTCGAAGAGCTTCCAGCGCGACAGGGCCGAGAGTGGGTTCTTCAGGCGCCCACCGCCGGGCCCGGGCACGCGCGGCAGCAGCCAGCCCGCGAGCTGCCAATCGCCGCGGATCCAGCGATAGCGGCGATTGACGTCGGCCCCGTAGCGGGCCGGAGATTCCTCGAACAGCTCCACGTCGCTCAACAGCCCCGAGCGGACGTAACAGCCTTCCAGCAGGTCGTGGCTGAGGATCCGGTTCGCGGGGAAGTGCCCCTTCAGTGCCTGCTCGAAGATTTCGACGTCATAGATCCCCTTGCCGATGAAGGAGCCTTCCTGGAAGAGGTCCTGATACACGTCGGAGACGACGCGGGTATAGGGGTCGATGCCCGGCTCGCCGCCCAGCAGGCGTGCATAGCGCGACTGACGGGTGTCGGGGAGGCTTGGGCTCACCCGCGGCTGCAGGATGCCGTAGCCCGCGCGGACCCGCCCCAGGCCCGGATCGTAGACAGCGCGGTTGAGCGGATGGGCCAGGGTGCCGACCAACTGCCGCGCGGCATCCCGCGGCAACTGCGTATCCGTGTCCAGGGTGATGACGTACCTGACCCCGCTCAGCACCGCCGTCGCGCCCACCACCAGCGAGAAGCCGTCGCTCTTGCCCTCGCGCAGCAGGGCGTTGAGCTCTGCGAGCTTGCCGCGCTTGCGCTCGTAACCCATCCAGATGCGGTCGTGGGGGTTCCACCGGCGCGGGCGATGAAACAGGAAGAAGACGTCGTTAGCGCCACCCAGATGGTCGCCCGCATAGCGCGCATTCAGGGCCGAGATCCGCTCCCGGGCCAGCTCCAGCAGCGGCGCGTCTTCGGGCAGCGTCTGCTCGGCGGCGTCGCCGAAGTCGGTCAGGAGGCCGAAATGCAGGCTCGCATCGCGATTGGCCAGGAACCTGACCTCCAGCGCCTCAACCAGCCTTGCGACGTTGTGCGGGCTGGTGAGCATGGTCGGGACCACCACCAGGGTGCGCGACGCGGCCGGGATGCCCGCGGCGAAATCCATACGCGGCAGGGGTTTCGGGGAGGCCAGCAAGGTGGCCAGCCAGTTCACCAGCGCGACCGCGAGCTGGCCGGCGGCCACCAGGGCGAGGATGCCGACGGGTGCCAGTGCCCAGTCGGACAATCCATCCGCGTGTGCCCCCGCCAGCAGGCCTGCGGCGAGGAGCACCGTGGTCAGCGTGATCGTGCCCAGGTAGAGCAGCAGAGGCGCTCGGCCTGCCCAGCGCCCGAGCGCCGCGGCCGGAGATCGGCGCACCCGGGTCGCCCGTTCCAGCTCGCGCAGACCCCGGTCGACCAGGTAGTAACCAACGTGCGCCCTGCGGTCGTCGTCACCATGTCCGCCCGCCCCGGCGCGGGCAAGCTCGATCGCCTGGCGGGCCACGGCGTCCTCAGACAGACCGCTCGCCTTGGCCACCTCCTCGACCACGTGCCGGTAGCGGTCCCGGCTGGCGAAGTCCATGCCGGTGTAGGTCGCACCCGGGTCCGAGCGCAGGGCCTGCTCGACGACGCTCGTCGTCTCGACGAACGCACGCCAATCCAGGGTACCCAGATTGCGCAGGCTGCCGATGCTGTTACTGACGGAGACCTGGTCCGCGGCCTGCTGCTGGCTGCCCGAGCGGACGAGTTGCTCGATGCTCAGGCTCGATTCGGCTAGCTGCTGCTCGATCCAGGTGAGCGGCAAGGCCAGGGCGGACCCATGGCCCTGCAGGCGGCCGGACAGCTCCGAGACGAAGGGCGTCGTCATGGGTGGATTCGATCGCGCCATGTCCGCGATCACCAGGATCAGGCTCTTGGGATCCTGCCGGGCGACCTCCGTCAGCTTGTCCGCCCAGATGACGGCCAGATCCCGCTCCATCCGGCCGATAGCGATACCCACTGCGACGCGGCGCAGATTCTCGATCAGCGCCAGGCGCAGCATGATGGGGATGGCCCACAGCTCCCCCAGCCGCAGGGGCGTGACGCTCTGGTAGGCCGCGACGAAACGGCTGAGATTGTCCGGGTCCACCCGTCCATCGCCATGCGCGATGGTCTCAAGCGCGATGTCGTAGACCCGCGGGAGCCCGGCGGACGCCCCCGCCCCCAGGACGGGCAGCTCCCCACTGTAGCCCTTGGGCAGGTGACGCCTGGCGGTGCGTACCTGTTCCTCGATCAGATAGAGGTTGTCGAGCAGCCATTCTCCGGCGGGCGTGATGCGGTGGCCCGCCCTCACCGCCGCGGTCAGCCGGTCGCAGGTCTCGTTCAGCACGCCCTCGTTCGCGGCCAGCCGCGACAGCAGCCGGTCACGCTCGCGCCCCGGCGCCAGGCGGTGGGCGGACGCGAGCCGAACGCCGTGCTCCTCCATCTGACCCGTGCTGAACAACTCCGCCCGCAACGGCGGCTCCACGCCGAACGCCGGATCCGGCGCGAAGCCGCCGCGGGGCAAGCCTCCAGCCAGGGGTTGCCGCATCCGGCGCCAGGGCCGGAACAGGTTCGCGTTGCCGGCTTTCCCCTCTGGTTCCACGCGAACCTCCTAACCACTCGGCGAACGGCTGACCCAGTGCCGCCTCCGGCGACATGACCTTGACCATGACCCTCAGGGCCGCCGGACCCGGATGCCCGGGAGTCAGACCCGCGACTTCCGCAGGGTAACGAAGGCGTCTCGGCCCCCCATGGTCTCCAGCAAGCATACACCCGGGAACGAGAAGAACGAGGCCCCGGGTGTAATTACTCCGGCGCCAGCGAGACCGTGGTGCGCCATGGACCGTGAAAACATGGTGAGACACCTACATGCGGAGGTTCAAGCACCGTCCTTGCTCGCGAAGCGATCCTCTGTCACCCTAGTCCCCATAGCCCCCAATCTTCGCCTCCCTTTTTCTGACCGCTTTCGGAGCCCGCCCCATCGCCTTCCGCCTTGTTAGTTGGCGAGATCGGCACAACCTAACAAGCGAGGATGGCGGCGGTCCGTTAAGAAAACCCCGACATACTCAGCGTTTCCTACGGCACAGGGATGAGCCGCCTTTTGCAGGCGCGTAACCAACGGAAAATGAAGGTGCCGGAAAACCGCGTTTTTCCGGCTCCGTTCTGGTTTCTGCACGGATGGCCAATACAGCGTCTCCTCAGGGGTAGCCCTTCCACCACCCCAACGATACACCTGTCACGGAGATACCCGTTTGAGCCAATATACCGCAGACCCGAGAAGCGCCGAGACCTCCAAGAGCAACATCGAAGACCGGGCACGCGAGCTGTCCGGCCAACGCTGGAATCGCGGAAAATCCTTGGTACTCGCCGAGAGCGAAGGCATTAACTTAACTGATGAACATTGGGTAGTGATCGTGTTCATGCGCAGGCATTACCTCGAGTATGGCTTGTCGATCAACGCGCGTACCGCCTCCGAGGTGCTGGGGAAGCATTTCTCCGCCCAGGGAGGTAGCAAGTACCTGCATCGCCTCTTCGGCGATGGACCGGTGACGCACGCCAGCCGGCTGGCCAACCTGCCCACCCCAGCCAGCGCCATGGACCCTTCGTTTGGCAGCAGCTACTGAGGAAGCGCTGATTTATGCAGCGGTTCCCGCGGCACATGGATATGTCGCGCTTTTCCGGCTCCGTGCTGATTTTGGCTAGGATGGCCAATCATCAGCGTCTCCCTAAGGGGTAACGATTCCCGCCTCGGGCCGTGTTTCGCTCGCCCCGACGCTCAAGACCATCCGTCCACCGCAATCCTGATCAGGGGAAAAGCAATGTCCAAGCTGCAGCGATCGAACAAAGAGAAAAAGAAACAGGCCCAACACACACCGAAGGAAAAGAAGGCAGCTAAGCAGGAGAAGAAGCATGCTGGAGATGTGGCGCCCTTGATAAAGACGCCTTAGGTTCGCAGAAACGCACGCGGCCCCGGTGGATATTCTACGCGCGGTCCCTTGGCCAGCTCAGAGCGCACACCCCGCTTTCGTCGTTGCGCGGATCATCCCAGTCGGCGAGGTGCGCCATGATCCTATCCGTGCGTCCTCGCTGAGTGGAGCGCCGAGCTCTAGAACACCGACCTCAGGTGGAAGGATCGACGGGACCGATGAATGACAGCGTGATGCGGAGCGATCCTCCGCGTCCTTGGAAGGGAATCGATCTCGACGGGTGCAACCCGCCGTCCGCGCCTGCTACGCGGCGAGTGGTTGGCTGAAATCCGGGTCATTGGCCGCAGATCCCGGGTATACGTCATATCGGCACAAGATTAGCGTTTTTGAGTACTTGGAACTTCAAAGTCAACAGAGAATCAAGCTCCTGCTTGTACGTTGTATGCGTGTGATTCAGGCAGTCCGTGATCGCGCGCTTGAAACAACGGAAATCGGGATAGTACTTGGAGTATAAGACCTCTTTCTTGACGAACTTCCATAATCTCTCGATGAGATTCAAGTTCGGCGAATAGGCAGGAAGGAACAGCAGCTCGATGTTGAGTTGTTGGGCGAGCGCGGCAACCAGGACGCATTTCTGGTAGCGTGCATTATCCATCACCAGCGTGACCGGCACCGCGATGTTCATCGCGGCGATCTTCCGTAACAATTCGCAGACGCTCGCGGCGTTGATGTAAGTGTCATTGGTGATCAACACCAATTCATGGGTGATCGCATTCAATGCGCCGAGCACGTTGAAGCGCTGGCGGCCCGCGGGGGCCTTGACAAAGAGCCGCGCAAATGACCACAGCACACCGAGAAACGGGGCGAAGACGAAGTGTGCCGCATCGACAAAAAAAGGGTGCGCTGGCCCTGCTTAGCCTCCGCGAGGCGCGGCTCCAACTCCTTGATTCGGTAATCTTCTTGCTGGTCCGGATCGCCCTTCGACGGGATGGCTCCGACCTTCCTTGGACGCATGCCAAGCGACTTCAAGAACCGGCCAACAGCGCTGGGACTGCGCCTCAATGTGGTGAGCTCTGCGATCTTTTCTGCCGCCGCCTTGATGCTGGCCGGTGGATGTTTGCGGAAGTAGGCTTCCAACTCTTCTCGATGCGCCTCGAGCGCGCTGGTCGGG
>Ga0114946_10002024_pt1 | contig 13911 bp, 9 predicted proteins | sample WalLakDeSediment_FD_88676 | JGI IMG/M metagenome (GOLD analysis project Ga0114946, IMG submission 88676) | Lake sediment microbial communities from Walker lake, Nevada to study Microbial Dark Matter (Phase II) - Walker Lake 11/02/13 Deep Sediment | ecosystem: Environmental > Aquatic > Freshwater...
CCGGCCACTTTATCCCCTACGGTAATTTTTCTGATTTGGGCTACTTTGACAATGACCCTTTTAATTACACCCGGTCCCAGTTCGTCTCCTTTGTCTTTATCCAAAATTGACACGTCAACAATTATCCCGCCTTCACCATGAGGAACTTTCAGAGAAGTATCGCGAACTTCGCGTGCTTTTTCACCGAAAATGGCCCTTAACAACCTCTCTTCGGCCGTAAGTTCGGTCTCACCCTTGGGGGCTATTTTTCCGACTAAAATATCATTCGGTCTGACCTCTGCTCCTACAACTACAATCCCGTCTTCCGCTAAATTGGCAAGATCCTGTTCCGATACGTTAGGAATATCCCTTGTCAACTCCTCAGGGCCTAGCTTTGTATCAACAACATCAGCATCGTACTCCTCTATATGAATTGAAGTAAGCAAATCCTCCCTGACTAATCTGTCTGATATTAAAACGGCATCTTCAAAACCATATCCTTCAAAAGACGCATAGGCAATAACCAGATTTCTTCCCAAAGCAATTTCCCCCTGATCGATGGAAGGACCATCTGCCAATAAGTCTCCTTTTTTAACCTTTTGACCCGAAAGTACCTTGGCTCTTTGGTTATAACAGGTTGAGTGTGAGGTTCTTTTAAATTTGGTAAGGTTATACACCTCGCGTTCTCCCTCATCTTTCAGCTCGACATCCTCTGACTCGGGTACCTCGTCAGTCTTACTGTCAAGCAAGACTTCAATCCTATTCGAATCCACATAGTCAATCGTGCCTGCATGACGCGCGCGGATTACCCTTCCCATCCCCTCTGCAATTTTTGATTCCATACCCGTACCCACAACGGGAGATTCCGGACTGACAAGAGGTACTGCCTGACATTGCATGTTCGAACCCATAAGAGCCCTGTTTCCTTCATCATGAGCCAAAAAAGGAATAAGAGACGCCGAAGTTCCCACAACCTGCCTGGGAGTAATATCAATATAATCGACAAGCTCTGCCGGGCCCTCAGTCACCTGACCTTTATATCTGAAAGGCACTCTCTCTTCTACTAAGTAACCCCATCCATCCGTTTCAACTCCCGAGTGGGTTATATGATATTCCTCCTCATCATCGGCTGTCATATAAACAATCTCATCCGTTACCTTTATTTTTACATTACCTCCCTTTTCAACTTTTTCTAACTTCCTGTAAGGAGTTTCTATAAACCCGTACTCATTTATTCTTGCGTACAAAGCAAGGTAGGTTACCAGTCCGATATTAGGTCCCTCCGGGGTTCTCACAGGATCTATCCTACCGTATTGCGAGGAATTTACGTCACGAATTGAAAAAGAAGCCCTTTCTCTGTTAATACCCCCCGGACCAAGAACCGATATTCTTCTCAGATTATCAAGTTCGGAAAGGGGATTTGTATCATCAAGAATAGTGGACAACTGATTGGAACGGAAAAACTCATTAAGTGAGGCTATAAGGGGTCTTGCATTTATCAGGTTGGCCGGAACCGGCTTGTCATCAGGAGAAATCAAACTCATTTTCTCCTTGACACTTCTCTCGAGTCTCAAAAGACCTATCCTGAAAGCATTAGTAGCTACCAATTCTCCGACTCTTCTGATTCTTCTGTTTGACAGATGATCTATATCATCAACTCTACCTTTGCCGTTCTGAAGTCCTACAAGATATTTAAATATACCGATAAAATCCTGCTTTGTTAAAACCCAGGTTGCTTTTTCGTTCGGAAGATCCAACCCTAATCTCTTATTTATCTTGAATCTGCCAACTTTCCCCAAATCATACCTCCTGGGCTCGAAAAACAGATTTTGAAAAAGTGTCTCAGCGTTATCCAAAACCGCTGGTTCACCGGGTCTTAATTTCCTGTAGATCTCAAGAAGGGCTTCATTCCGATTGCTTGTGGGGTCTTTTTCCAGCGTTGATTTGATGTATTTGTGCTGGGGGTCAGTATCAACATCCTTAAAAACGGAAAGTATTTCTTCATCCGTTTCCATGCCTATAGCACGGAGAAGTGTCGTCGCAACAACTTTTCTCCTTCTGTCAATTCTTGCCGCAATCACGTCATTTCTTGAAACTTCAAATTCAAGCCATGAACCCCTAAGAGGCCGTGATTCGGCACCATACATCATCCTGCCACTTGAGGCATCAAGTTCCCCATAAAAGTATATTCCCGGGCTTCTGACGATCTGATTTATTACTGCCCTTTCTACACCATTAACAATGAACGTTCCTCTCGAGGTCATTTGAGGAAGATCTCCAAGGAAAACTTCTTGTGTCACTTTCTTGCCTGATTTCTTGTTTGTCAGAGACGCAAAAATTTTAAGTGGTGATGAATATGTGAGACCCTTTTCTTGGGCTTGCTTGGGTAACATTTTTGCTAAACCCAAAGACGGTTTTTCAAGTTCAATCTGCCAATTTTTACCCGTAAAATCATCAATCGGAGAAATCTCTGCAAGTTCTTGGGCTATTCCCTTTGCCAAAAATTCTTCCCAGGATTCCTTTTGGACCAAAGACAAATTAAGTTCAGGAAGATCTCTCTCTTCTTTTCCGAAGTATCGCCGGGTGTTTTTATAATTCATTACTTGAATTGATTTAGCATCGCCTGTCGGCACGTCTTTCATTTTTTACACGGAAAAAACCCAAGACGTTCTTGGGAACACAAAAAGAGCGTATTTAAATAAAGACGCCTATCTCGGGTTTATATCAAAACCTAAACATTTTGTCAACAAGGAAATGTTGAAAATCCCCGATTTTACCTTGAAAACACATTATACGTTATACGTTTTGCCAACTTAATAAAAATACTATAAACAGGTTATCTTCTTAAATATTTACCGATATTTGTATTGTGTTCATCCAGTGTTTTCGCGAAACGAATCTTACCTTCCAAATCATGAATGTAAAACCAGTAGTCTGAAGGTTGCGGATTCAAGGCGGCTTTGATGGAAGAAAGTCCCGGGCTGGCAATGGGAGTGGGGGGTAAACCGTCGTGTTTGTATGAATTGTAGTAGGAATCAATCCCCATGTCCTCTTTCGTCAATATCGGCCACCAGTTGCAATCATGTTTGTATTGGGGACACTTCGCGTTGGCAACCGCATATTGCAAAGTTGCATCAGCCTGCATTAGCCAACCGGGGGTTTCTATCCTTTTCCACAGAATCCCCGCTACCAACGGCCTTTCTTCATTAGTTTTTGCCTCCCTTTCAATAATTGAAGCCATTGTGATTATTTCATCCAATCCGTACGGGCTTTCATTAATCTCATCTTCCAAACCACGGATTACTTTCAATTCGAAAGTTAAACTCATTTTATCAACAACCAAAGACGCGCCGGCATCAGGCGGAAACAAATAAGTATCAGGGAAAAGGAATCCTTCACGCCCCCGGGATTTTTCCAGAAACTCCCGGCGGAAATTTTCCGCGTCATCTCCGGATTTTTTCAGGTTGTTTACAAAAACCTCAACCATTTGTGTAAGTCTCAAGCCTTCCGGTATGGTTACCCAAATTTCTACCGGTTTACCCTGGAGGGTGTTTACTATCTCTGAAATATTCATTGATGGGGATAATATAAATTCGCCAAAATTCATATTATTTTGACTTGCTAAAAACCGCACATACACTCTGAAGACAAAAGGATTTCTTATCAATCCCTTTTCATAAAGTTTTTCCCCAATTTGGTATGTTGAACTTCCTTTGGTTATGATAAAAACGGTTTCTTCCTGGGTAGGTGAGACCGGGGAAGTATTTTTCCTCCACCACCCAAACAAAAACAGACCTGAAAGAAAAGCAACGGTTATGAAAAAAAGCGCGATTTTTCCTCCTTTTTTTATAGACATAATTTAATCTATTGGGCCGCAAATAAAATAAGTATTGGAAAAGCAGTAAATTTTCGGTTTACACCTCCTCAAGAAGGGCACGTCTGTATTTTTTTGTTTTCGGATCGTAGATAAAAATCCTGCCGCACTCATGGGTAACCTTAAAAGACCCGTCTTTTCTTTTTTCCTTCTTCCCCTCGTTTAAAGGCTTACCGTCCGCTACACACCTTCCTTGGGAAAGTAACCACGCTTGGATCGGGGAAATTACGTTTTTAAACATACACAATACTCTCCGTCAAGTATACCATAAATTTACTCTCTACAACTTTTTTCATCATCAATGTAGGCTTGAAGTATTAATGTGGCAGAATAAGCATCTTCAAGGGCTTTTCTTTTTTTTCTTTTAATCCCCGCTTCTTTTGAAAGAAATTTCGCTTCGTGAGTGGTTAATGTTTCATCTTGAAAATATACCCTTTTGCCAAGATATTTTTCGAGTTTTTCCGCAAAATTTTCCGTTTTTTTAGCCATTTCTCCTTCCGATAAACCTATTACAACTTTTTCTATACAAAGCGTTTTCGAAATTGTTTTTATTCTTTCTACAGCTTCTCTTTCCGACTTAAAACGGATAACCTTATAAGGCTCGGCAAGTTTACCATCTGACACGGAAAGACCTATTTTCCTTTTTCCAAAATCAATTCCTAAAAGCTTCATATTCTATTCCCTTTATCTTACACCCGTTTTCAGCTCCGCCCTTACTATCAGCCTATTTGGTTTTCTTGGATCCCCGGGTGGTGTGCATGTAACCAGGGTCAGATTTACACTGCCCGTTTCCTGCGCCAAGATTTGAATATCGGTAGGCCTAACCTCAAAGTAGTCGTTTACAGAATATACATATGTCACGCCGTCATAGTCAATAAATATTTCATCGCCCTTATTTAAGTGAGGCAGTTTTGAAAAAATAGCCAAATAATTTTTGGGGTTGTAAAATATCGGCAGTATGGAATGTCCGAATATGACGGCATTTCCGGGCCTTCCGGGAAGGGCAGTTCCGGGGTAGTGTATCAGGCTTTTTGACAAATCATCACCGCCAATGTTTACCGTCGCATCGTTAATATCCAGCTCCGGAATAGAAATAAAATAACTGATAACAACCGATTCATCAAAGTCTTCGCTTCCGATATTATCCAAAAACCAACTGCCCGCCCGTGTATAATTTGAGGCAATAAATCCACTTTTGTAATCATCCGGAGAAACAAGGGGGCTTATTAGTTCCGGATACTTTTGTTTGACCAAGGCATGGTAAGAAACAATAGGAAGAATAACAATCACACCAATGCCTATTCCCAGTATCAACAAAGTATAAGCGATGAACCTGCGGGTTTTAAAAAAGGGTCGCATCAAAAGGATTAATTAGTTTTCGGCTGCAATGATAACTTCAATATTCTTTCCCACTCTGGGCAAGGTGCCGAGTCGGCCGGGCAACTTGGGTTTAAATTCTATATCAGCCCGGGAAAATGCCGGAAATTCTTCATCAAGATACTGATAAGCAACGTGCGGATACTTTCCCTTAATTGATTCTGCTATATCCAACGTATCCACGGCGGGTAAAAGATTTGCCTTGACCAGAATCTGAAGTTTGTAATTTTCCCCTTCTTTTGCTTGCGAAATAAATGAAACGTCAATCTGCTCTTCCCTGAGAACAAATCCTGAAGGAACTCTGTCTTTTAATGCCTCTCCCGCAACACTGATAAGAGCATCCCCGTCAACCGCAATAGCACTGACCTTAAGCTCAAGGGAAAGTTTCAGGGTAGATGCTTCGTCCCCTACTTTGTTACTGAAATTTCGGGACAGAGAAGTTGTTTCAAGAGATTTTTCAACGAATAAAAGATTTTGCGAGAGTTTGTCCATAATAAGCTTCTTGGCAGTTTCTTCAAGTTCCTCTGTTAACTTCTCCTCCAATGACTCCTGATCCTGAAGAGAAACAGCGCTTATTTCCCTGCTTGATCCTCCGGAAAAAGATTCCTCATTTTTTGCTTCTATATCGTTTATTGAATAATTACTCACACTGAAAGAAGTATTAGCCGCAAGATTATACTGAGCTCCTATTGACTGGGCGGTCACTCTTGCCTTTGTTGTTCCGGGAGATCCCGCACTTCCGCTGGCAACTGTCACTGTTTCATTCAGGCTGAAACTGAGGTTGTCCGGACCGTTTATCGTAGTCTGCGCGGCGAGAGTTAATTCCGGACCGACCCTATAAAATATCACTTCCCCGCTTGCGTTTTCTCCCACCGTTTTTGTTCCCGTTGTTGATTTCGTCCTGTCACCCGATACTGTCTCTGTAAATATTTTTCCGGGAAGAATACTTAAATCATAATCCGGATCTTCCGCATTCGGATCAACTAATACTTCAATCTTTTCCTCAAGGGACTGTGCCGACAAATAAACCGTAACAAGCGCCTTCGGATAATACCACCAGAGCAAAAACCCTACTATCAAAAGTGTTATAAAAATACTAAAACCGATCAAAAAAGCCTTCCTGCCTGTTTTTTCCCCCGTTGAGGTTTTTTTTGAGAAAAAACCGAAAATACCCGACACCTTTTCTTTTACTTTCATAAGAGGTAGTTTAAATGAAAATTTTCTCATAAATGACTCCTTTTTTTCTTTCACCTCATCCCGGGTTTCATTTGCTGAAATATCGGGTGATTCTGAAACCTCTTCATCCGTAACAATCTCATGACGGGTTTCTTTTTCCTCTTCTGTCTTGATATCTTTATCCAAAACAAATCCCAAATCCACTGCCGACAGGTCACCGTCCTCGTCCGTCAGGTTTGTGGTTTCTCCTTCAACCGTTTCTCTTTTCTCCTCCGATAATACCGAAGAGATATCTGCAATCTCCGAAGCTCCGGCAAGTATCACTGCCCTTATTTTTTCCTCATAGTCCAAAATTTCGATCTTCGGCGGATGTAAAAATTTTAAAGCTTCTAAATCTTCCCAATTACCTTTAACCAGGGATTGTCTTGTTTCTTCCAGCTCACTGTCCTTCCCTCCATATAATATAAAACGCGAGGGTATCGGATCGCTGCCTAAAAATCGACTTAGTCCCTCAGCCACATCATCAACCAACGATACACTCCTTGCAACCTTGGTCGCCCCGACGATATTCCCAAGCCTATATATTGACAGCTCAAGACTGTCTTCAGAAACCCCCAAAACTACGGCACTTAGAGGGCTTCCTTCTTTCTGTTTGACGTAATGAGAAACTGCTTCAGAAAGTACGACAAAACCTACCGGTTCAAGAGAAAGTTTTGAACAGGCTTGCTTGATCATCTGCAGGTATTCTGCTTTAATCTCTCCTCCCGTTACCCAGGAAGAGACAACACCGAAAACAGTTTTTGACGGTTCTTCATAATCTTCCGGAAGGTTCTGGGCGGAAGCGGATAATGAGGCATCCGCTGCCGACATAAACTCCTCTTCTAACTTCCAAGAGTTAGGAGGACTCAAAGATACCGCCTGAGCGGAACTTCCTATAATAGTCCACACTCCGGCCTGAACCCATCCGGGTTCTATCAACAAAGCCCAATAAATATCTTTTTTTTCTTTACTATCTTTTGAGGATATAAGATTTTTAATATCAACCATGCTAAAGGCAGAAACCGCTTTATGACTTTCCGTTTTTATCAAATACAACGTAAATACGTACTAACCCTGCACCGATTTTATCCTGTTTTTTTATTTTAACACGTCCAATCTCTCCCGTTGAAGACACATGAGGTCCGCCACAAACCTCCTTGGAAAAAAAGTCCGTTTTGGAATTGCCTATCGTATAAACTCTCACATCTTCTTCATATTTGTCTTTAAAAAAAGCCAAAGCCCCCTCTTTAATGGCCTCTTGGTACATTATCGTCTCCCATTTGACCGGCAAATCTTTTTCAATTTGTTCATTTATCGTTTTTTCTGTTGTTTTAACCTCCTCTTCTGTGAGTTTTCGGGAATGAGAAAAATCAAATCTGAGTCTTTCAGTAGTGATATTCGAACCTTTTTGTCTGACATTTTCCCCTAACACTTTTCTTAATGTTGAATGCAGAAGATGAGTCGTCGTATGCAGCCTTGTAACCTCACTACTTGAATCCGCGAGTCCTCCTTTAAACTTTTTTAACGAAGATTCCCTTGAAAGTTTTTTATGTTTCTTAAATTCCTCAGCGAATTTTTTTCTGTCAATTTTCTGGTTTTTCTCGAAAAATAATTCCTCGGTTATCTCTAAGGGGAAACCGTAAGACTGGTAAAGGTCAAATGCTTTTTTTGCATCAATTTTGTCTATTTTTTTTACTTCTTTAAGGCCCCTCTCAAGTGTATCTTTAAATTTGTCAATCTCCTCAGCAATTATCTTCTCAACAGCAGACACTTCTAAATCTGTAAAAAAAGAGTCTTTGTAAATCTTTACCACACTGCCGATGATTCTCCTGAAATCATTTACATCAACGCATCCCTTCAGATTCCTGATTTTCACGGCTGATCTTCTGAGAAGCCTCCTTAATACATACCCATGTTCCTTATTTGAGGGGACAACACCGTTAGCCGCAAGGAAAACGGATGCTTTCAAATGGTCTGTAATAATTCTGAAAGTTTCCCTATCATCAGAATATTTTTTTTCTGATATTTTTTCTATCTCTCTGATTTCACCGAGAAACAACTCCGTTTGGTATATGTCGTTTGTCTCGTTTACTGTTGCAACGATTCTTTCAAATCCCCCTCCAAAATCGACGTTTTTTTTTGGCAGTTCTTTAAGTGACCCGTCTTTTTGTTTTTTGTACTGAATAAAAACACTGTTTGCTACTTCCACAAACCTGCCACAATCGCAGTTGGGGTGGCATTCTTTTCCGTATACCGGATTGTGTTTAACATGGATATGCTCGAAAAATACTTCTGAATCGGGTCCTCCTATTTCCCCCTGCGGCATATCATAAGGCGCTCCGCTCCTGCTCCACCAATTCCACTTTGAACCGTAATATAATATCTTTCGTTCGGGTACTCCCAAACTCTTCCATATCCCGGCAGATTCCAGATCCCTCGGAACCTCCTTATTGCCCTCAAAAACCGTCACCCAAAGTCTTTCTTTGGAAAGACCAAGCTCTTCGGTTAAAAAATGGAAAAACCAAGCAAGTTGTTCTTTTTTGAAATAATCCCCCAGGCTCCAGTTCCCGAGCATCTCAAAAAAAGTCAAATGCCTGTTATCTCCCACATAATCAACATCGACCGTACGAATGCACGGCTGTGAATTTACAAGTCTTTTTCCCTGAGGATGCTCTTCCCCCATTAAGTAGGGCACCAGAGGTTGCATCCCCGATGAAGTAAAAAGGGTTGTGGGATCCTCCTGTAAAATAAGCGGCGCCGGGGATACTTTTTTATGGTTTCTGGGTGCCTTGGTAAAATACCCCAGGTACTTGTCGCGAATTTTATCTGCATTCATGGGCAAATTATACCGTCTGGGAATATACTTATCCAGACACGGTAAGAACTGTAAGACACTTTATACAAAAACTTTAATGTCAGAGAAGAAAATCACCGATCGTTAAATTTTACAGATTACCCTGTTTCCTTACTTCTGTTTTCTTTTTCTTTTTAAACATTTCGAGAATCCCCGTCAACTTCTCCGGACGAATAAGACCTCCTCCTAAAACAGAATCTTCAAGGATTGCATTAAGTCTTTTTATTGATTTTCGCAACTCCGAAACCACCAAAATGACCTGTATTCCGGCAATAAAAAGGACAAGAGTCAAAACAACTATGACAACAATTAACATTATCCTTACTGTTTCCATTTTTCTAAAATTCCGTCTTTATACCGCGTACTACTTCCGTTTCTTTCCCGGAACGGGACACTGCCTTTACAATAATCTCTGTCGTTTTTTCGCTAATCTCTATCTCAACAACGAAACCGCCGTCACTATCCAAAAGTACGGGTTGATTATTAATCCTTATTATAGCATCTGTATCCGTCACACCCGTAACCGTAAGTTTTCTTGAAGAGACCACCTGTCCTTCAAGGGGTCTGAATACTTCAAGTTTAGGAGGTTTCATAAAATTGATATATTGGGATACAAGGTAGCCGACAACCATAAGAGAAACCAGTGTTATTCCGACAATAAAACTAAGTCTGGGGCTCCAGGAAAATTTTTCCGAAACATCGGGTTTTGGAATTATTCTTAACTTTTGAGGAGGGTAGTCTCTTCTCAGCAGGGCGATTGTTTGTTTTTGATTTGTTTTTAGAATACCTGAAATACTTTTTACAAATCCCTGAACAACCGGATACTCGGGAAGGGTTCTCCAATCCTCTTTCTCAAGAGCCTCAATGAACTCTTTTTTTATTTTTGTTTCTTTTTCAAGTCTCTCTCGAGAAAATCTCCTTTTTTCTCTCGACTCTTTCAGAAATCCTCCGATTGTTTTCATAATTGAACCGTGAAGTTAATTGAAACTTAAAAACTAGTCGTCAAGTTGTCCTTGGCCGGAAGAGAATATTTCCCTTACGTCCCTGATAAGTACATCTCTGGGTTTTGATCCGTCAGCAGGACTAACTACTCCGGTTGATTCAAGTTGATCAATAATTCTTGCCGCTCTTGCGTAACCTATGGATAATCTTCTCTGTAATAAAGACGCCGACGCCCTTTCATACTTAACAACAATTTCCACCGCCTCCTTATAAAGGTCATCCAGATCTTCATCAAAACCCGGAACTTGTGTTGACCCTTGTTTTGGGGTTGAGGTAACTTCTTCCGTGTATTGAGGCTGCACCCCTTGATTTTTCAGATACGAAACCAGTGTTCCTGTCTCCTTTTCAGAAATATAAGCTCCCTGAATCCTCACGGGTTTGGCCTGTTCGGGAGGCAGATATAACATATCACCTCTTCCCAAAAGCTTTTCTGCACCCTGTCCGTCCAAAATTACGCGTGAGTCAATCTGGGACGCAACTGCAAAAGCTATACGACACGGTATATTTGCTTTAATAAGCCCCGTGATTACATCAACAGAAGGTCTTTGTGTTGATAAAACCATATGAATACCCGTGGCTCTGCTCATCTGCGCAATTCTGGTTATAGCGTCCTCAACTTCAACAGGGGAAAAAAGCATAATATCAGCAAGCTCATCAACAATAACCACAATATAAGGGAGAGCCTGGAAACCGGAAACTTCATTATACCCGTCAATGTTTCTGGTCCCGGCTTGGGCAAAAAGTTTATATCTTTTATCCATTTCATTGAGTACCCAATTGAGGGCGGAAATTACCATTTTTGGATCCACGATAACGGGTGTCAAAAGATGGGGTATACCGTTGTAAGCGGTTAATTCCACCCGTTTGGGATCAACCAAAATCAACTTGACCTCACTTGGGGTAGCCCTGAAAAGAAGAGACGTTAGGAAAGTATTTATACATACACTTTTTCCCGAACCGGTTTGGCCCGCAATCAAAACATGGGGCATTCGCGCCAAATCGGCAACATAAGGCTTCCCTGACACATCAAGTCCCAATGCCACAACCAACTTGCTTTGTGCGTCTTTCATAACATCAGCATCAAGCATCTTTTTTATCGGAACAAACTCAGGAGCAATATTTGGGAGCTCAATTCCCACCAAAGATCTCCCCGGAATAGGTGCCTCTATTCTTATAGTTCCTGTCGGAGCCGCCAGTGCAAGAGCCAGGTCGCGCTCCAGCGCAGTAATCTTTGAAAGTTTCGTACCCAACGCAACCTCAATTGCATATTGTGTTACTGCCGGACCCAGGTTCACTTCTACTACCCTTGCCGTAATACCGAATGATTCCAAAGTCTGCTCTATCACTGCAGCGTTCCCTTTAATATCTCCTCTTTCCGCTTTTCCGGCACCGGAATCAGATAGCAACTCCACCGGCGGACATCTCCATACTTTGTCCTCACCGGGGACATTGCTTACCAATTTCGGTTCAAATTTGCTTTCCCCGGCATTTACGTCTTTTGTGGGTTTTTTGTCAAACCGGGACTCCAGGCGCTGAGTTTCACCGACCACTTTCATTTCCTTTTTTGCGTCCGTCCTAAACGTTTTTTTAATTTTAGGACCTTGAACACCATAGCGTTTGAATACGGAGTACAAAGCCCCGAAAACCTGATCCACTGAAGTGTTGAAAAGCACGATAAGTCCGATCGTGCTTGTTCCCACCAGGACAATAAAAGCACCCGCTTTCGTCATTAAGTTGGAAATTCCCTCCCAAGCTTGCTTTCCTACGGAGCCCGCGCTTGTCAGAGTTACAATCGAAATAAAAAGCAGTAAGCTTCCGACTATTACATTAGGTTGTCCAAGGGGAGTCTTAATTTTAGAAACCAGAAGCCCGAAAGACAAAAACACAAAAGGTAAAAGTATGGCTGTCCACGAAAAAAGAGAGACCAAAAAATCGTTAAGACGCACCAAGACTGTTCCCTGTCTCGAAAAAGAAACTATAACCAACCCTGCAAAAGTAAAAAAAGTGATTTGAACTATTGAAAATACCGTTGCGGGTTTAAGTTTAACCTGAAACGATCGCTTATCTTTAATTCTTTTTTTTCTTTTCTTTTTCTTCTTTGCCATTGATCTATCCATTATACCCAACTTTCGGGAAAGGAAAAAATAATCGAAATGTCCTATCAATCATTTGTACATTTGAAGGCAAATCTTCTTAACTGTTTAATTACCTTCCGATAAAACTCCAAGGTCTTTCCAGATCGCTTGATTCAGGTTGTTCACCGGGAGGAGTAGCATCACGGGGTGTTTCTTCTTGAGCGTGTCCTTCTTCCATTTCCACATACTCTTTACTTCCGTAACGGTCAACCAATTTATTAAAAACCTGCAAACGCTCCTTCAGTAATTTATCATACTCTTTAAGATATTTTATCCTTCTTTCAATCGGGGACGCTCTGTCCCTTCTGGGTGAATGTTCTTCCAGTTGTCCTTTCTTCTTTTCGGTTTTCTCCGCTAAATCATCATATTTACCCCTTCTGTCTAAACCTGATATCATGGCTATTTTTGCCGCCAGTTTTTTATAAAGACCAAAGTCTTCCCCGCCGTCTCTTGACTCGTCCGGACTGAGTTTCCTGTTCATATAATCATTCAGTAATTGAAGACGTTCTTGGATCTCCCAAAGAAGCAAGTCATACCTATTGTTATAAAGTGCACGCTCTTTGTCTTTTTCCGGCCCTTTAATCCCATAAATATCCATGGCCTCTTTTCGTAATTCTTCAAATTCTCCCCATAATCCTTCTACATCTTCTAAGATAATTTCCTCGTTTTCTCTTTCGGTCTCTCTTATCTTCCTCTTGGAAGCAACAGAAGAAAGCTCACCTTTTGGTGTTTTATCTTTGCTAAGCATTCTGTATATATTAACCATTTGCTCCTCTTTTTGTTTGATAAGGTTTTTTATAAAAGTATGTACTGACTTTATTTCTTCAGGATTATTATTAATCACCTTCCAAAGATATTCTCTCAAACCCTTAAGTTCATAATAAGTCCTGGCCAACGGTTCAAAAAGTTCAATCTCTTCCTCAGGGTCCAATTCCTCAATCTTTACAAGAAGCTTTGTTTCGGGTTTTCTCGACAACCACAGTTTAACTTGCGACACAGCAACTTTCATCTCCTCTTCTTTTCTTTCCGGAGACAATTCATCAAAAAAGCCTTCCTTTTCCTTACCCCACCAGGGCTCGGGTTTATCCCTCATCGAAGCGATAGAATCCCCGTTTTCCCCTAAAAAGGCTATTTTTTCCTGGTATAGATACTCCGTTTTTTCTTGCAAAGCAACAAGTTCGGAAACGATTTTTCCTATTTTTCCAGGAGATCCTTCCCCTGTCAGTTTATAAAAAATATTGGTTTTATATCTCTTAAGAGCTTGACTTGCCGACACAAAATCGTTTACAAAATGACGCGCCAACTTTTTTTCTAAATACCTGAAATCTCTCATTATTTTTTCACTTACCGCCCCGTCTCTCTGATCTTCATCCATCCCTCTTGTGTCAACCGTCGGCATGTAATCCTCATCGATCCCTGATATTCTGAGTATTTCTCTTAATAAACCCGCAAGTTTGTTCATCTCTTGCGGATCA
>Ga0114946_10002025_pt1 | contig 13906 bp, 11 predicted proteins | sample WalLakDeSediment_FD_88676 | JGI IMG/M metagenome (GOLD analysis project Ga0114946, IMG submission 88676) | Lake sediment microbial communities from Walker lake, Nevada to study Microbial Dark Matter (Phase II) - Walker Lake 11/02/13 Deep Sediment | ecosystem: Environmental > Aquatic >...
AGTGACCTGGCTTTCATGGGCTGACGCCTGTCGAGGTGTTCCCACCCCAGGTCCAGCAGTCGCTCCACCGATCTGGACATGCAGCCATGATAACACCGCCGCTTTGGTGTTCAATCGGCGGTCGCTTCATGACGGAGCAATTGTGCAAATGCCGTATTCCCTATTTATGTCGATGAGATCCACGTGCCTGGCACCGATCGATCGGGTGCTGGTGAATGTGAAAGGGGTTGACCGGGTGGCATGGCCGACCGATAGATCCCGGGTCGGCCGCCACCGGGAGTCGAAGAGGTGCACGAGTGATTGTCCCGTCCATAGATCTGATGGGAGGCAAGACCGTCCAGCTCATCGGCGGAGAGGACAGGGCCGTGGATGCCGGAGATCCGCGCCCGATCGCCGAGCGTTTCTCTCTGGCCGGCGAGTTGGCGGTGATCGACCTGGACGCGGCCATCGGGCAGGGTGACAACAGCGAGCTGGTCCGTGCGCTCGTCCGGCGCTTCCCCTGCCGGGTGGGCGGCGGCATCCGCGACTACGACACCGCGACGGGCTGGCTGGACGCCGGGGCGCGCAAGGTGATCCTCGGCACCGCGGCCGAGCCGGCGCTGCTCGACCGCCTGCCCCGGGAGCGCGTGATCGCCGCGGTTGACGCCCGTCACGGAGAAGTGGTGGTCCGCGGCTGGCGGGCCGGAACCGGCCATCGACTGCTGCCGCGCATCCGCGAGCTCAAGGATCACGTGGGCGGTTTCCTGGTGACCTTCGTGGAGCGGGAGGGCCGGATGGAGGGCATCGACCTCGAGCAGGTGCGCGCCGTGATCGAGGCCGCGGGGGATGCCCGGGTCACGGTGGCCGGCGGGGTCACCGGCGCCGAGGAGGTGGCGGCCATCGATCGCCTGGGTGCCGACGCCCAGGTGGGGATGGCGCTGTACACCGGGCGGCTCGACCTGGCCGACGCGCTGACCGCGCCGCTGACCTCGGATCGGGAGGACGGCCTGTGGCCGACGGTCGTCGCGGACGAGAACGGCCGGGTGCTGGGCCTGGCCTGGTCCGACGCCGCCAGCGTGCGCGAGGCCGTTTCCTCGCGGCGCGGGATCTACCGCTCGCGCCGCCGGGGGCTGTGGATCAAAGGCGAGAGTTCCGGCGACACCCAGGAGTTGCTGCGGGTGGATCTGGACTGCGACCGGGATGCCCTGCGGTTCACGGTCCGTCAGCGCGGCCGGGGCTTCTGCCACACGGGAACGCGCGGCTGCTTCGGCGAGGACGGAGGGCTGCCCCGGCTGCTGCGGCTGCTGCGCGAGCGCGCGGAAAAGGCCCCGGACGGCTCGTACACCGGGCGCCTGCTGGAAGACGGCGGGTTGCTGCGGGCCAAGCTGGTCGAAGAGGCCGGGGAACTGGCCGCTGCCGGCGCCCGGGACGAGGTGATCCACGAAGCCGCGGACGTGCTCTATTTCACGGCCGTGGCGATGATCCGGGCGGGCGTGGGGCTCGACGAGGTCGAGGCCGAACTCGATCGACGGGCGTCGCGACTGACGAGGAGACCCGGAGACGCCAAGCCGGAAAGCGAGGTCTAGATGAGCGGGAAACTGTTGCGGCGGCTGACGGTGGAGCAGGCCGCCGAGCGCCTGCGACGCCGCGATCCGGTGGACGCCGGGGCCCAGGAGGTGGCCCGCGCGATTGTCGAGGACGTTCGCGCCCGGGGACGGGAAGCGGTGCGGGAGCACGCCCGGCGCCTGGGAGATCTCGCGGGGGACGAGCCCCTGGTCATCGGCGCGGATGAGCTTCGCGCGGCTCTCGACACCGTGGGCGCCGAAACCCGCGGCGTGCTGGAGCGCACCGCGTCCCGCATCCGCGCCTTCGCCGAGGCCCAGCGGGAGAGCCTGGCCGAAGTGGAGATCCCCGTTCCCGGCGGGATGGCCGGTCAACACGTGGCCCCGGTGGAGCGGGCGGGCTGCTACGCTCCCGGCGGCCGGTCCCCGCTGCCTTCGTCGGTGCTGATGACGGCGGTCACGGCCAGGACCGCGGGCGTGCGCGAGGTCTGGGTGGCATCGCCTCGGCCGGCGCCGGCGACATTGGCCGCGGCCGCGGTGGCCGGGGCGGACGGCCTGCTGCGGGTGGGCGGCGCCCAGGCGATCGCGGCCCTGGCTTTCGGCGCCGGGCCGGTTCCGGCCTGCGACGTGGTGGTCGGGCCGGGCAACCGCTTCGTCACCGCGGCCAAGCAACTGGTGGCCGGTCGGGTGGGCATCGACATGCTGGCCGGTCCGTCCGAACTGGTGATACTGGCGGACAGTACCGCGGATCCGGCCGTCGTTGCCGCGGATCTGTTGGCCCAGGCCGAGCACGACACGGACGCGGCGCCGATCCTGATCACGATCAGCGGGCTGTTGATCGACGCGGTGGAGCACGAACTGGCCTCCCAACTCGAAGCGCTGCCCGTCCGCGACACCGCCGCGAGCGCGATCAGAGACAACGGCTTCGCGGTGCTGGCGACGGACATGGACGAGGGGATCTCGCTGTGCGACCGCATTGCCCCGGAGCACCTGGAGGTCATCTGTGAAGACGAGCGGGAGGTAGCGGCGCGCCTCACCCACTTCGGTGCGCTGTTCATCGGCGCCGGGGCGGCCGAGGTCCTGGGAGACTACGGCGCCGGCCCCAACCATACCCTGCCCACGGGCGGCACGGCGCGCTTCACCGGAGGGCTGTCGGTCCATCACTTCCTGCGGGTCCGCACCTGGTTGCGCATCGACGACCCCGCGGCCGCGACGGAACTGGTGAAGGACGCGGCGGCCCTGGCCCGGATCGAGGGGCTGGAAGCCCACGCCCGCTCCGCCGCCTTGCGCGTATTTCTCACGTGATACCACTGGCGAGTGAGCAGTTTCGGGTCTATATTGCCCGCCGTGATGACCTGGCTGAACGAACAGAGAACTGCTGATCCGCCCGGTTGGACGGTCCCGGTGGCGGTGTTGGCCGCGTTGCTGCTCTTCGCCGGGTGCGCGGGGGACGCCGGCGCCAGGAACGATGACGCGCAGGCGCGGCTTGCCGTGATCGAGCCGGTTGCCACCGGCACGGTGAGCCGCTGGCTGGGCTACGTCGGGGATCTCGAAGCCGAGGCCGAGATCCGCGTGTTCTCCGCCGTGCCGGATCGCCTGGTCTCGCTCCAGGTCGCCGAGGGGGACCACGTGAAGAAGGGAGATGTCATCGCCGCGGTGCGCGCCGGCATGCTGTCCGACGGCGTGCGCCAGGCCCTCGGCGGGCTGGACGCGGCCCGCGCCGGCCGCGACGCCCTCCAGGACCAGGTGCAGCGCCTGCGCCAGCTCTCCGGTTCCGGCGCGGTATCCGGGTCGCAACTGCTGGCGGTGGAGAGCCAATTGGCCGGGGCCGAGGCCCAGGTGCGCCAGCTCGAGGCCCTGCTCGGCCAGGCCAGGCAACGCCGGGGAGATTCTGTGGTCCGCGCGCCCATCGACGGAGTGATCGGCCAGACCTTCCTCAAGGTCGGCGACTTCGCGGCGCCGCAGATCCCGATCTGCACGGTGGTGGCCATGGACCGGCTGCGGGTGACGCTGCGGGTGCCCGAGACCGATCTGCCCAGCCTGGCCGTGGGCCAGCGGGTCGAGCTGCGGGTGGCGGTGGCCGACGGCGAGCCCATCCTCGCGTCGATCTCGCGCATCGGGCCGGTGCTCGATCGCGTCAGCCGCACCGCCAGCCTCGAGATCGACCTCGACAACGCGGAGCACGCGCTCAGGCCGGGCCTGCTGGTCCGGGCCCGGGTCCTCGTCGAGCGGCGCGAGGGCGTGCCGATGGTTCCCAAGTCGGCGCTGACCGTGACCGCCGAGCGCCGTGACCGGGAGAACCTCTACCGCGCGGTCGTCTCGGAGGGCGGCGTCGCCCGTGAGCGCCTCGTGCTGCTCGGGATCGAGGAAGGAGATCTCGTCGAGGTGCGCGAGGGGCTCGCCCCGGACCAGCAGCTGGTGGTCGAGGGCCAGCACCTGCTGGCGGACGGCGATCCGATCCTCGCCGCGGGATCCCGGACGGCTGAATCTGCGGCCGAAGGCGGCTGATCATGCGCCGCCTCGCCGAGCTCGCGGTCCACTTCCGCGTCACCTTTCTGATGATCTACATCGGCACGATCGGGGCGGGTTCCTACTTCGGCAGCCGCCTCAAGCTCGAGATGTGGCCGGACATCACCTACCCGCTGGTCGCGGTGATCTCCAGCTACACCGGGGCCTCTCCCGAGGACATGGAGCAACTGCTGACCAGGCCCATCGAGGAGGCCTGTGCCGCGGTGGCCGGGGTCAAGAGGGTCAACTCCGAGTCCCGCGACGGCGCATCGCTCTTGTTCATCGAGTTCGACTGGGGCACGGATCTCGACAAGGCGCAGTCGGACATCAGGCGCAACCTCGACTTCATCCGCGAGTTCCTGCCCGCCGACGCCACCGAACCGCTGATCTTCGCCTTCGATCCCTCGATGCAGCCGGTGATGTTCTTCAGTGTCTCCGGGCCCTACGACGCGGCCCGCCTGCGCGAGATCTCGCGGCGGGAGGTCGAGCCGCGGCTGGAGCGGGTGGAGGGAGTGGCCTCCGCCGACACCCTCGGCGGGCTGCAACGCGAGATCCTGGTCGAGGTGCTGCCCGAGCGCCTGGCCGCGGCCGGCATCTCCGTCTCGCAGGTGGTCGGCACCCTGCGGATGGAGAACGTCAAGATCCCCGGCGGGGTGGTGGCCCACGGCGATCGCGAGCTGGGCATCGTCACCCGCGGCGAGTTCGCCGCGGTGGACGAGATCCGCGAGACCGTGGTCGGCGTGGCCGGCGGCGTGCCCGTGCGCCTGCGGGACGTGGCCGAGGTCCGCGACACCGTGGCCGAGCAGACGCGAATAATCCGCGCGAACGAGCGGTCGGCGATCATGCTGATGGTGCGCAAGCAGTCCGGCGCCAACACCGTGCAGACCGTCAGGGGCATCGAGGCCGTGCTCCCGGGGCTGCTGGAGAGCCTGCCCGAGGGCGTGGGGCTGTCCAAGATCTTCAGCCAGGCGGACTTCATCACCGAGTCCCTGGGCAACCTGGGCACCACCGGCCTGCTGGCCATCTGCATGGCGGTGCTGGTGCTGCTGCTGTTCCTCAGGTCCCTCAGGGCCGCGCTGATCGTGGGGGCGGCGATCCCGGCCTCGCTGGTGGTGGCGTTCTCGGTGATGTACGCCGGCGACGTGACCCTCAACATCATCTCCATGGCCGGTCTGGCCCTGGCCGTGGGCATGCTGGTGGACAACTCGATCGTGGTGCTGGAGAGCATCTTCCGCCACACCGAACTGGGCAAGGATCCCGGGCGCGCCGCCATCGACGGCGCCGCCGAGGTCGCCACCGCCATTTTCGGCTCGACCCTGACCACGGTCGCCGTGTTCGTGCCGGTGCTGTTCGTCAGCGGCATCGCCGGCGCGATGTTCCGCGACATGGCGCTGACCATCTGCATCAGCCTGGGGGCCTCGTTCCTGGTGGCGATCACCCTCATCCCCCTGGCCGCGTCGACTTTCATCCGCCGCGGGCGCGCCGCGGGCGAGGGCCTGCTGGTCCGCGCGTACTCGGGGTTGCAGGACAGGGCCATCCGCAGCCGGCCGCGGCGCGTGGCGGTGTTCCTCGGGGCCTGGGTCGCGCTGGGCGGAAGCGGCGTGCTGATCTCGCTGGCCGGGGTCGACTTCTTCCCCAAGGACGACCAGGGCATGATCATGGTGCAGGTCAAGGCCCAGCAGGGCAGCACGGTGGAGCACCTGGATCGCCTGGTGAGACCCATCGAGCGCGCCATTCTCGAGGAGGTTCCCGAGGTCGAACTGCTCACGGTGGAACTGGGCGCCGACGAGGGGTTCGCCGCGATGTTCTCGGAAGGGAGGCACACCGGCCTGCTGCGGCTGCGGCTGGTGCCGCTGGCCCGGCGGGATCGCCGCCAGCACGAGATCGAGGATCAGCTGCGCGACCTGCTCTCGCGCTTCCCCGGGCTGGACGCCAAGCCCTTCCAGCCGTTCAGCCCCATGGGAGCCGCGGACGTCACGGTCAGCATCATCGGTCACGATCTGGACACCGCGCGGCGCGTGGGCAACGAGGTCAAGCGGCTGATCGAGGAGGTCGAGGGCGCCAAGGACGTCAGCTTCGGGCTCGACGAGGAGCGCCCCGAGTACCGCGTGATCTACGACCGCGGGCGCATGTCGCGTCTCGGACTCACCGCGGCGGAGGTCTCGGGGACGGTCTCGTCCTTCTTCCAGGGGACCGTGGCCACGTTGTTCCGCGAGACCGGCGAGGAGCACACGATCCGCGTCCGCGCCCCCCGCGCCTTCCGCGAGGATCCGCGCAACCTCGGCGATCTGCTGGTCCGCTCCCCCATCGCCGGGGCGGTAACCCTGCGCTCCGTGGCCGAGGTGCAGGAGCGCGCCGGTCCGGTGAAGATCACCAGGGAGAACCAGCAGCGGGTCAACACCATCGACGTCAACTCCGGCACCCGCGATCTCGCGGCGTTCATCGGCGGCATCGACCGGGTGCTGGCCGCCTACCCCTGGCCCGAGGGCTTCAGCTACCGGATCGGCGGCGCGGCCGAGGATTTCCAGGAGTCGTTCCAGTCGCTGGCCATCGCCCTGATGATCGCCGTGCTGCTGGTGTACATGGTGATGGCCTCGGTTTTCGAGTCGCTGCGCACGCCGTTCGTGATCATCTTCACCGTGCCCCTGGGCATGACCGGCGTGGGCATCGTCCTGTACCTGACCGGTACGGTGCTCTCCGTGGTGGCGCTGATCGGCGTGGTGATCCTCGTGGGCGTCGTGGTCAACAACTCGATAGTGCTGGTGGACTACGCCAACCAGCACCGCGCCTCGGGGCTGGAGCGGATCGAGGCGATCCGGGTCGCGGCCAGGAGCCGCGTGCGGCCGATCCTGATGACCACGCTCACGACCTCGCTGGCGATGGTGCCGCTGGCCCTGGAGATCGGCAGCGGCGCCGAGTCCTGGTCGCCGCTGGCGCGGGTGGTGATCGGCGGCCTGCTCACCGCCACCCTGATCACGCTGTTCGTCGTGCCGGTGATCTACGTCTGGCTCGGTGGCGACGGGGGCGTCGCCCGTGTGCGGGGGGACTCGCGCATCGACGCGGATGGCTGACCGGTCACCGGCGGCGCGTCGCCGGGGTGTCGCAACGGGGTTGACCTCTTTATAGTGATGGTGTAATCGAACCGAACGATGACTCGCCGGTCCGGGTTGCCGGGCGGGCGGTACCGTGGCTCGGGGCGTAGCGCAGCCTGGTAGCGCGCTTGGTTCGGGACCAAGAAGTCGGAGGTTCGAATCCTCTCGCCCCGACAACCGGTTGCGGAAGAAGGGACAATCGTTCGCCGGCTTCTGCCAAGGAGAGTTCCATGCCGAGGATGAACCCGAAAGTCAGTGTACTCATCGTCGACGACGACAAGGAGATCTGCGACTACATGGAGACGTTCCTCTCGCGGGACGGTTTCGCGGTCAAGTCGTTAACCTCGCCCCAGAACGTGGAGGAGGAAATCCGCACCGGCAGGTACCACCTGCTGATCCTGGACCTGATGATGCCCAATATCGATGGCATCGAACTTCTGCGCAGGATCCGCAAGGTGGACTCGGATGTCGCGGTCATCATCTTCACCGGCTACCCCTCGCTGGAGACGGCGATCCAGTCGATGAAGCTCGACGCCATCGACTACATCAAGAAGCCGTTCGAACCGGAGGAGTTCCGCGCGGTGATCGAGCAGGTGCTCCGGCGCAAGGGCCTGTCCCGCACCCCGGAGCAGGAGCTGCACAAGGTGATCGGAACGACGATCCGCTCGTTGCGCAAGGAGCGCGGGCTGACCCTCAAGCAGATGGCCCGCCGCACATCACTGTCCGTTTCCCTTTTGTCGCAGATCGAACGATCCGAGAGTTCGGCCTCGATCTCCTCGCTGTACCGGATCGCCGTTGGGCTGGAGACCCGGGTCAGCCGCCTGTTCGGCGACTTCTAGATCGATGAGCGGGCCGTCGGGGAGCGGAGAGGCGGTTCCTCCGGGAACAGGGAGGATGCGGGACGTGAGCCGGAACGGGACGAGAGCCGTCGCCGGTGACGACACCGCGGTCCGCGTCCGTCAGGTGGATCAGCTGTGCCGGTTCGCCGGCACCCTGGGGGCCGCCCTCGACACGAGCGCGCTGATCGAGGATTGCCAGGAGCCGCTGCTGGCGCTGTCCGAGGCCGCCGGCATCATGGTGGCCCTGTCCGGGGCGGAGCCGAGGCTGTTCGAGCACATGACCGGGCGGCGGATTCGCTTCAGCGGTCTGGGCCGCGGCCTGCCGGCTTCCGCCGTCGCCGCCATGGGGACCGAGGCCAGGGCCTTTTCGGGAATCGGGGAGTTGCCCGAGGCCCTGTCCTCCCGGTTGACCGGCGTCGGTCGCGGGCAGGTGATCGTGGTCCCGCTCTGGGTGCACGCCCGCCTGCTGGGCGTGGTGCTGCTGGTGCGCGAGGGCCGGCCGTGCGACGTCACCACCCTCAAGCTGCTCACCGCCGCGGGACGGCAACTCGCCCTGGCCGTCGAGAACTCGTTCCTGCTCGGCGAACTGGAGAAGTCCTACGGCAGGCTGATGGACAGCCAGGAGGAGTTGATCCGGTCGGAGCGCATGGCGGCGATGGGGGAGATATCGGCGACCCTGGCCCACGAGATCCGCAACCCGCTGGCCACCATCTTCTCGGCGGTGTCCCAGATCCGCAAGCACGCCAGGCTGGATCCGGTGTCGAGCCAGTTGCTCGACATCACCGAGGAGGAGACGCTGCGGATGAACCGGATGGTCGGCAGGCTGCTCGAGTTCGCCCGTCCGCGCAAGCCCAATCCGGAGCCCGCCCGCCCGCGGGCGGTGGTGGCCGCGGCGGTCCGGTCGTTCATCGAGAGCGGGAACGTTCCGCGAGGGGTGGAACTCGTCGCGGTCGGGGGCGAAGATGATCCCGAGGCGGTCTTCGATGCCGATCTGCTCGAGCGGGCGGTCAGCATGCTGATCACCAACGGGCTGCAGGCCGTCGAGGAGCGGGGCGGCGAGGTGCGCGTGGGCGTGGAGCACGACCCCGCCGGGCGCCCGGGCTTCGTCGTCACCGTGTCGGACAGCGGCTGCGGGATCCCCATGGAGCACCTGCATCGGGTGCTCGAGCCCTTCTATTCCACGCGCCCGGCGGGCATCGGGCTCAGCCTGCCCACGGCGATGCGCATCGCCGAGGACCACGGGGGTTCAATCGAAATCCAGACGGAGGTGGGAACAGGGACCACGGTTCGCATGTTCATTCCACAGGCAACGCCGTCCGCGGCGAAGGAGAAGAGATGAGATCACGGTTCTTGGCATGCGCGGTTTCGGCGGTGCTGCCGGTCCTGCCGGCGGTGTGGTCGTGCACCTCCGCCGGGGGCGGGTCGGCGGCCGAGTGCGACACCGGGCAGCAGGTGATGGTCGAGCGGATCAGCCTCGGCCGGGCGGGCAGGGGCGAGGCCGTCGACAAGGACGGGGACTGGTGCCGGGCCTGCATCTGGAGCGCCGTCGGTTTCGTCAGTTGCCAGCGGGTCTACGCCGGGAGTGCCGACGAGAGCCGGGACTCGATCCGCGCGAGGGCCAGAGCCACCGCCTGCAAGGACGCCGGCTGGCCGGTGGACGCCTGCCCGGACGACAAGGTGATGTCCGTCTCCTGCAAGGGGGACGCGGCGCCGGAAGGGACGCTGGAACCGGGGGTCGCGCTGCAGAAACTCTACCGCGAGCTCAACCCCGAGAAGTTCGGCAGCGGTGCCGGGCGGGACGAGGCGGCCGCGGGGGATGCCGGGGTCGCGCCCGCCTCCGCCGAGTGACACCCTTCCGGCCTCCTCAAGGTTCGGCCAGCAGCACCCGCTCGTCGCTCACATCGAGTCGGACCGTCGCCCCGTGAACGAATGGCAGGTTGCGCCGGCCGTGGGCGGCGGGGTAGCCCGCGGCCGCCGGGACTCCCAGCGGTTCCACGTACTCGGCGAGGACGTCACTGACGGCGGTGCCGTCCGCACCGGGGTCGCACCCGCTGAACTCCCCGACCACCACGCCGCCGAGGCGCGCGAGCACGCCCGCGCGCCGCAGTTGCAGCAGGCAGCGGTCGATGCGGTAGGGACGCTCGCCTACGTCCTCGATGAACAGGATCGCGCCGGCGAAGTCCTCGGGGCGCAGAGTTCCGCAGAGGTGGGCGAGGATGGTGAGGTTGCCGCCCAGCATCGGTCCCAGGCAGGAGCCTGGGACCAGCGGCAACAGCCGGTGCGGGACATCGAAGCGGGCGCCTTCCAGCAGGGCCGTGAGCGCGGAGAGATCCTCCGGCTGGCGCGGCAGGCAGGAGACCATCGGTCCGTGGATCGAAGCGAGGCGCGCTTTTTTCCAGAGCGCCAGCAGCAGGACCGTGACGTCGGAACTGCCCACCACCCAGCGGGGAGCCGACCTGACGGCCGCGAAATCGACCCCGTCGACGATGCGCCCGCATCCCACCCCGCCGCGCGCGCAGACGACCGCGCGGGCGTCCGGGTCGGCCAGGGCCTCGTTGAGGTCCGCCAGCCGTTCCCGATCCGATCCCGCCAGGTAGCCGCGCCGTCGGCGGACGTTGGAGCCGGGAACGACCAGGTAGCGCTCCGCGAGCGACTCGAGCCCGGCGGCGAAGTCGCGCTCGTCGACCGGTCCGGCGGGAGCGACGACCCGCACCTTATCGCCCGGTTCCAGAGCCGGCGGTCGGCAGGTCATCAGCCGCCGTGCGTTCCGGGAGCGGGCGCGCGGGCGAAGCAGGCCCTGAGCCCCTCGATCTCGAACAGGGGCCTCCAGGATTCGCCGAAGCGGGACAGTTCCCAGTCCGGGGCGACCAGTCCCTCGAGGATCATCTTCTGCAGCACGCCGAGGCGCCTGAACGGGGTGGTATTGCCCTGGGGATCGCGCAGGATCCAGACCACCGCCGAACCCATGCGGGACTCGTCCTCCGGGTAGACGGCGAAGACGGCCTTGCAGGCGGCGCAGCGCACGGGAGTGCCCTCCGGGCCGATCAGGATACGTTCGACCTCGTACCCGGCGCCGCACGCCGGGCAGTGAACCAGTCGCTTGGTCTGCATCGTCTTCTCCGTGTCGACGGGGCCGGAGCGTCATCCTCGCGTGCGCTTTTCGGCAAGAAGGCCGCGCAGCGTGTTTCCGGCCTCGATTCGAAAATACGTCGATTGCGCGGCCGACGTCAATCGCCGCGTGATCGAAACCGTCCGGTTTTCGCGTCGACAAGTTGCCCCGGAAGACCCCGGAGGCTATAGGGATCGGGGCAAAAAAAAGGAGGTTCCCATGCCGAGAGCATTCGCAACCACCATCGCCGCGCTCGTACTGCCGGCCCTCGCGGCCTGCGGGGGGGACAGGCAGTCGGCCGCAGACGAACGGACGAAGCCCGCAGCGGCGCCGGGCGAACGCCTCTCCGCGGCCGCCGCCGCGAGGACCCGCGCCGCCGCCGGGCGGACCCTGCTGGTGACCCAGTCGCGCTTCAAGCAGAACGACCAGGGCAAGTACACGGTCCCGGACGCCGCCGAGCTGATCCTGCTCACCCCTCGGGACGGGGCCTGGAAGGCCGAGAGCATCGAGGACCGGGAGTCCAACGTGTTTCACAAGGCCCTGCCCTGGGACGGCGGGATCCTCACCATCGGGGCCAACGAGGCCAAGCTCAAGCTGTGGAAGAAGGTCGGCGGCGAGTGGCAGGCCGAGCCCCTGTGGCATCCCGTCTTCGGCGGCAGGCACAACCGCCTGCGCGACTTCGAGTTCGGCGACTTCGACGGCGACGGCAGGCCGGACCTGGCCGTGGCCACCCACGACCAGGGGGTGGTGGCCGTTGTCTGGAACCGCGAGGACGGCTGGCACGCCGAGGAGATCGATCGCGAGGCCGACATCTTCGTGCACGAGATCGAGGTCGGCGATCTGGACGGCGACGGCCGGCTGGAGATCTACGCCACCCCCAGCAACCCCAACACCGCTTCCGGAGTCGATCAGGGCGGCAAGATCACGCGCTACGCCTGGACCGGGGAGAAGTTCGAGAGATCCGAAGTGGCGGTGATGACCGCCAGGCACGTCAAGGAGATCCTGGTGGCGGACGTCGACGGCGACGGCCGGCAGGAACTCTACGCCGCGGTGGAGGCCGAGATGGGGGAGGGCGGGGCGATCCACACCCCGGTGGAGATCAGGCGCTTCGATTGGAAGGACGGGCGCTTCGTCGAGTCGAAGGTGGTGGATATCGATGACCGCTTCTGCCGCTTCCTGGTGGCCGGGGACCTGACCGGCGACGGCAGGACCGAGATCGTCGCCGCTGCCTTCACCGCCGGGGTGTGGATGATCCAGCGCGACGGCGACGGCTGGAAGAAGACCCTGATCGACGCCAACTCCGGGGGCTTCGAGCACGCGGCATACCTCGCCGACGTGGAGGGAGACGGCCGGCTCGCGCTGTACGTGGCCGACGACAAGGGCGGGGTGATCCGCGAGTACCGGTACATGGACGGCGAGTTCGACTCCAGGGTCATTCACCGCCGGCTGGTGCCGTCCCAGGCCATGGTCTGGAACATCACCGTGGCGGATCTGTGAACCCGGCCGCGGCTGGTCATCGACGAGCATCTGGCCGGGGCCGGACCGACATGATGCCGCGTGGCGCCGGACATGTTGCGGGGTCCGGTGTCGCCGTCGGTTCTGGAACCGCTGTTCCCGCGCTCCCGGTCAGGACAGGAAGGGAAGGGCCTGGTGCTCGTGCAGGATCCCGATGCCGATGCCGACGAGGATGAGGCCTCCCAGGATCTCGGCGTACCGGCCGATGACGGAGACGCGTCCGATCATGCCGCCGACGAGCACCCCCGCGGCGGTGATGGCGAAGCACACCGCGCCGATCACCAGGGCCGGCAACCAGATGGGCTCATCGAGCACGGCGAGGGAAAGGCCCACGGCCAGGGCGTCTATGCTGGTGGCCACGGACAGGGTGATGAGTTGCAGGCCGCGCGTGGGGTCCCTGGGAGGGCGCTGCCCGCTGGCGCTCCGTCCCTTGACCCCGCCCAGGATCATCCTGCCGCCGACCAGGGCCAGGAGCCCGAAGGCCACCCAGTGGTCGAAGGACTCGATGCAGGACCTGAACGAGAGGCCCAGAAGCCAGCCCAGGATCGGCATCAGCGCCTGGAAGAAGCCGAAGGCGGCGGCCATGCGAAGGGTCTGCGCCGCGCGTGCCCGCCGCAGGCAGATGCCGGCGGCCAGGGAGACCGCGAGGGCGTCCATGGCCAGGGCAACGGCGATGACGAGCAGGGTGGGGAAGGGCATGACGGTTCCTCGCCTGGATTCGCCGCAAACGGCGATGCGAGCCGCGTAAGTAGCAGGAGAGGGGGAAATGCTCAAGAAAGGCGGCGGGCAGAAGGCGGGCTAGCCGGGGGGGGGCGGCCCGCGTCCCGCTCGCCGTTGCCCGGCACGAGCGGCATTTCGACGCGATGTCCGGGAGGTTTTCCCGTCTCACGATTGACATCCACCTGTCACCGCGGATAGAGGATGACAAGAGGATGGGACCCATGGGCTCCAAGGTCATCGACAGGCTGCGGCTCTTCAAGGTGTTCAGCGAGGTGCCGGACGCGCGCCTGCAGCGCGTGGCGCGGGAGACCACCGAACTGCGCATCGAGCGACACGCCCTGGTGTGGAGCGAGGGGGACACCTGCCGCCTGCTGTTCTTCGTGGTCGACGGCCGGGTCAAGATCATCAAGCACTCCGAGACCGGCAAGGACGTGATCATCGAGATCTACGGCTCCCACGACGCCATCGGCGAGACCTCGATGCTGGTGGGCGGGGCCTACACCACCACCGCGGTCTGCCTGGCCGACACCCACCTCTTGTGCGTGCCGCGGGCCCAGATCCTCGACCTGCTGGCCACGGTGC
>Ga0114946_10002026_pt1 | contig 13905 bp, 9 predicted proteins | sample WalLakDeSediment_FD_88676 | JGI IMG/M metagenome (GOLD analysis project Ga0114946, IMG submission 88676) | Lake sediment microbial communities from Walker lake, Nevada to study Microbial Dark Matter (Phase II) - Walker Lake 11/02/13 Deep Sediment | ecosystem: Environmental > Aquatic > Freshwater...
AAAGGCACCAACATGGATTACTACTTCCTGAACACAGGCATGGCCATCACCGGCAGCGATGAGGGTGGTTTCGGGATCATGTCGCCCGATGTGCCGGGCGTTAGCCTCGACAGGCCCGGGCTGTGGAGGTACTCTACCGACTTCATCCCACAAAAAGGAAATGTATTCTTCAACCTTTACAACAACCAGTGGAGCACCAATTTTACCTATTGGGTCGAAGGCTCATGGCAGGCCAGGTTTTACCTGTGGTCGTTCGACAGTTATTCCAACGAACAGGCAGTGATTACCCCGTCGGAAGAGTTTCTCAATCCGTTGCTTGCGGCTTATGCAACAGGTGCACCGGGCAACATGCCGCTCACTGCCGCAGGGTTGACCTTGTCGCGGAAAGGTTTGCAAATTGGTGCTTTTGGTCCCAACCCGGATGGCGAAGGCACCCTTCTCAGGATCTGGGAACAGACAGGTACAGGCGGTGATGTTACAATAACCTTCCCGCCGGGGTCGGCTTATAAAACAGCACAGCCGGTTAATCTGCGCGGCGAGGTGGCTGGAGAGCCTGCAACCATCGCGGGCCGGAAATTGAAATACATCGCCATGCCCTATTCCCCTGCATCATTCATATTAAATTGATGATGAGTGATTATGTGACGAAAACACAACTAATTCCAAAATCTCTTCGATAAAGCCAACTCGCATGTTGGGCATGATTCCGGGTGTGAACGAAGTGCCCATGCATTTCTTGTTGCTTTGTAAATATTTTCAAAAACAGATAGCCAAGTTAAAAATATATTCAATACCTTAGCATAAGTTTTGCATATTTTTTTTGAATTAAATGATGTCGCCGTCAGTGATGCATTTGTATTCTCCAGAAAAATACAAATAATAATTTTGAGGAAAGCGTTGAACTGCTTATTTTTCAAAATAAATCTTGCTTCAAGTTGCTGAAAAAATGATTGAAAGGTATCAGCTTGCAGGTTTAAAACGAAAACAACACACTTATGACAAACATGATGATGAAAGGAATTAAGTTACTAATGGGTATCGCTGTTTTTGCAGCGATGATTGGTGCTTCCGGGCACAGGCTTGAGGCGCAGGAAACGCCAGAGGCCAAAGAAAAAAGGATGCAATGGTTCGAGGATGCCAAGTTGGGTATTTTCATTCACTGGGGCATCTATTCGGTTTATGGGATCGATGAGAGCTGGTCGTTCTTCAACAAGTACCTGCCTTACGAGAATTACATGCAACAGCTTGATGGTTTCACCGCCGAAAACTATGACCCTCATGAATGGGTTGGTTTGTTCAGGAGAAGCGGTGCAAAGTACGCTGTTATCACAGCAAAACACCACGACGGGGTTTCACTGTGGGACACCAACTGCAACGACCTGAGCGTGGTCAGGAAGACCCCTGCAGGCAATGACCTGATCGGGCCTTTTGTAGATGCCTTGAGAAAAAACGACATGAAGGTGGGTCTATACTTCTCAGTATTGGATTGGTCGCACCCGGATTATCCCAATTTTACCAGAACTGAAAAGAGGTATACCGATGATCCGGAACGTTGGAACAGGTTCGTTGACTTTAACTTTTGCCAGTTGGAAGAGCTGTCAAAAAAATACAATCCCGACCTGTTCTGGTTCGATGGCGACTGGGAGGCTTCGGCCGAAGCCTGGCGTGCCAGGGAGTTGACAGAGAAGTTGCGTGGGATGAATGAAAATGTCATCTTAAACAACAGGATACAAGGCTACGGCGATTACGCCACACCCGAGCAGGGGCTCCCGGTCACCAGGCCAAAAGAGCGATATTGGGAGCTATGCATGACCATGAACGACTCCTGGGGATACCAGCACAACGATCACGATTACAAAACCCCGAATCAGGTCATCAATATTTTTGTTGAGACAATCAGCAAGGGCGGCAACCTGCTTCTCGATGTCGGCCCTAAGTCAGACGGTACAATTCCGGATGAACAGGTGGAGATCCTGGAAGAGCTCGGCAGGTGGACCTCCAAGCACAAAGAGGCCATATACGGCACCCGGGCAGGCATTCCGGCCGGCCATTTCCACGGCCCCACCGCCCTGAACCAGGAAGGCGATATCCTATACCTCTACTTGCCATACAAACCCATAGGCCCGGTGGCAGTAAAGGGCATTAAAAACAAGATCAACCGGATATGGGTGGTTGGTAACGGGACAAAACTTTCGCACGATGTGAAAATGAAGCAATACTGGAGCAGTGTCCCGGGTATTGTTTACATCGACGTTCCGGAGGTGGTGCTCGATAAAGATGTAACGGTACTGGCTGTATTGCTTGATGGAAAGATTGAACTTTACCGTGAGGCCGGACAGGTGATTGAGAGCAATTGACAAGCTTTTTGTACCACCTTGCATTGAAGCATCAGTTGTAGATTTTAATTTGACATTGCCCATGCATGCTTGACATTCTCTCCAAACTCAGCTGATTCATGACCTGAATGGTCATTTCCGGATAATATTCAATATCACCTAAATGATGACACGATCTGAAAGATTTTTAAAAGCGCTGAAGCAGCAGAAAACAGACCAGTTGCCCATGTTCGACTTTCTGTTTCAGCAACCGCTTTACAAAGCGCTTACAGGTGTTTTCCCCCAGGATTACAACGGATATGATGCCGTAAAATGTGCGCTGGCCCTCGATCATGACGGTGTATGGATTCCTTTCGGTGGGTTTAGCGGCATGCAGCCAAAGTTTCTTGGGGAGAATGTATATGTGGACGAATGGGGAACTACGTATAAAAAAAATGAATCATCGTGGCCCATTGATGCACCGGTTGATTATCCCATTAAAAGCAGGGCGGATCTGAAAAGATACAAGTGTCCCGATCCCACTTTGGCCGGACGGGATGAACAGATCAGGATTGCTGTTGGGATGGACAACGACAATATTGCCATATTGGGTGGGGTTGGCGGGCCGCTGGCCACTGCCTGGCTGCTGCTCGGATTTGAAAAGATCTGTTACGCCCTGTATGAGGATCCGGATTTGATCACGGAAGTGTTAAATATCTCGAACGCATATTTTAAAGAAGCGGCTCGCAGGTCTGTGGAAGCAGGCTGTGTGGGCATGTGGATCAGTGAGGACATGGGCGACAGCCACAGCGCTTTCTTTAGCAACGATGATTTCAGGGCCCTCTTTCTGCCATGCCTGAATGAACTGATCGATTATGTTGATTCGCTGGGTGTTCCGGTGTTGCTCCATTCATGCGGCAACATCAATGCCTACCTCGACGACCTGGCACAGACAAAAATTTCGGCCATTCATCCGTTGCAAAGAACCGCCGGAATGGATCTGAAACATATAAAAGAAGAATATGGCGACCGGTTTTGTATTATCGGCAATATCGACTCGTCGACAACGCTCCCGTTTGGTAAAGTCGACGATGTGGTTGCAGAAGTGGAGGAAGCCATTGACATTGCCGCCCCTGGAGGAGGTTATATACTGGCATCCGACCATTCGCTGCATGATGGGATCCCCGTTGAAAACATAGTAAAAATGTTCGAAACAGGCAGGCAATATGGGGCAAAATATTGCCATGCTTAATGTCAGAAATTGTCAGTATGAAAATAAATTCAATCCAAAAATGAAAAGAAAACTCATCCTCTGCACCCTGGTCTCCGCGATCGGTGGATTGTTATTTGGCTTCGACACCGCAGTCATCAACGGGGCCATCCCGTTTTTCTCAGAATATTTCGGGCTCACTGATGTGATGAAGGGCTGGGCCGTCAGTTCGGCCCTGCTGGGGGCAATCATAGGTGCATTGGGTGCAGGAAAACCCGGCGACCGTTTCGGAAGAAAGAACACCCTGATATTTTCAGCCGCCATGTTCCTGATTTCTGCTTTTGGGACAGGACTGGCCGACAGCATCACAATTTTCGTGCTATACCGGTTGCTGGGAGGGATTGCAGTGGGTGCAGCATCGGTTTTGTCACCCATGTATATCTCAGAGATCTCGCCACCCGCGCATCGCGGAAAACTGGCCATTACCTTTCAGCTGGCAATCGTGATCGGGATTCTGACAGCTTTCTTCTCGAACTACTTGTTGCTGAATACCGGTGTGAACAACTGGCGGTATATGTTCATCGCAGAGGCTGTGCCTGCCCTCTTTTTCTTTGTGCTGCTGTTCTTTGTAAGCAAAAGTCCGCGCTGGCTGGTAAAAGCCGGGAAAACAGAAGAGGCCAGGGCGGTGATCGAAAGCATGAATGCCGGCACCAATGTTTCAGAAACTCTCCGCGAGATCAAAGAGTCAATCGATAACAGCCTGACGGAAAAATGGACGATCGTTTTTGGAAGGCCTTACCTGAAGATCCTGCTGATTGGGGTCGCTGTGGGTATGTTTAACCAGCTCACCGGCATCAATATCGTCATGTATTATGCCACCGACATATTTCGCTCAGCCGGGTTCTCGACCGATTCTTCCATCGGACAAACAGTGATCATCGGGGGGGTGAACCTGGTGTTTACCCTGGTTGCCATGACGGTGATCGACCGCCTTGGCAGAAAAAAAATGCTTCTGTTCGGGTCTGCGAGCATGCCCGTTTTTCTCCTGTTGTTTGCGCTCACCTTCATCTTCGGTTATTCCGAAAGCATAGCCGTGGTGTTGTTGCTGGTGGGTTTTACCGCATGCTTTGCCTTCTCGCAGGGATCTGTAATATGGGTTATACTTCCTGAGATATTTCCAACTAATATCAGGGCCAGGGCCATGGCCATCAGTACGTTCACCCTCTGGTTCATGAACGGCCTGACAACCTTTCTTTTTCCGGTGATCGTCGGGTTTTTCAGCGACGGGAAAGGCATTGGCAGCGTGTTCCTGTTTTACGCAGCAATGACATTCCTGAGCTTTTTCTTCTTCAGGAAATATCTTTTTGAAACAATGGGCAAATCACTGGAGAAACTCGAAAAGGAGATATGAGAACGGGTTTTGTGACCATTGAATAAAAGCATTGCGGCATGGATAACGAAAGATTTCAGCCTGACTATAACAACCTCGCTGCTGTATTAAAGAACCAGCGGCCTGCCCGGTTGCCACTTTACGAGCATATCATCGATCTTGAGTTTATTTCCAAAGCACGGGGAAGAGAGATCGTCCTTCAAGGCCAGAAACCTGCTGACATGGAGGGTTTTTATGCAGAACTGACCTCATTCTGGAAAGATATGACGTATGATGGCTTTGCCTACGAAGCGGCCATTTGCGAAATCCTTCCTGATCACGGGGCGATCAAGGGAGGAAGACCCGGTCCCATTCAAACACGGGCCGATTTTGAAAACTACCCTTTTGATGATGTTCCCCGTATTTTTTGGGAGACATACACCCCGCATCTTGAGGCAATCAGAAAAGTGATGCCACCCGGTATGAAAGCTTACGGAGGATGTGGATATGGGATATTCGAAACAAGTGAAGACCTTGTTGGATATGAGTATTTGTCGGTAATGCAATACCTTGATCCTGATCTTTTCCGTGATATTTACCTGAAGATTGGCGAGCTGTATCAAATGCTCTGGTCGGAAATGATTGAGCGATACAGCGACTTGTTTGTTTTTTACCGGATGGGCGATGATTTGGGGTTCAAGACCAATACTTTGCTCGAACCCGAAACAATCAGAGCCCACATTATCCCACAATATAAAAAAGTAATTGACCTGGTTCACCGTGATGGGAAAAAATTCCTGATGCACAGTTGTGGCAATATTTTCAGTGTCATGGACGACCTGATCGCCATTGGCATTGATGCCAAGCACTCGAACGAAGATCAGATTGCCCCCTTCGGCAAATGGATTGAATTATACGGCCACAGGATCGGATTATTCGGCGGGGTTGATGTAAATACCTTGTGCTTAAACAGCTGCGACGACGTATTCCAGAAAGTGCTGGAAGACGGAACACGCTTCAGGGCTGATGCAAAGGGCTGGGGGTTGGGTTCAGGGAATTCCATTGCCGGCTATGTGCCTGTGGAGGGCTACATGGCTATGATTGACGCGGCCAGGGAGATCAGGAGGCGTGAAGCTACCGGCTGGTAAATACCTAAAAGCATTAACCATGAATTGACCGGGGATCGGGTGGTTAACCCAAGCCTCAATCGATTTGCAGAAAATATATTGCTAATTTTTCTTCGATAATTTAAATAACATATAATATCCATGACAATCGTTTTGACACACAGACGCATGATTATTTTTCATGGGGTCGAAGGACGAAAGTCGAAAAAAAAACAGATGAAAGAAATCAGAATGAATCGCAGGCGCTTTATCAAGGGTTCAACAATAGCAGCCGGAGGACTTCTCCTCCCATTTTCCTACTGGGCCTGTAACAGGGGAACAGACCCAGGTGTTTATGATTTGGTCGTTTACGGCGGCACATCATCGGGTATTGTTGCAGCAGTTCAGGCCGCAAGGATGGGGCTGTCAGTGATCCTGTTAGAGCCCACAGAACGCCTCGGAGGCTTGACTACCAGTGGTTTGGGCAGTACTGATGTCGGAAGGGCTGATGCCATCGGAGGTATGGCAATAGAATTTTATGAGCGTATCCGGCGATATTACGACCACGATGACAAGTGGATCTACGAGCCAAAAAATTTACCAGAGGGGCAGAATGCCATGTTTGCCTTTGAGCCTCATGTTGCCTTGCATATCTTTAAAGAGATGCTGGCGGAAGAATCTGTTCTGGTGATGACCGGGGAAAGGCTTCAACTGAACGCCAGGGGAGTGGAAAAAAGAGGCAACAGGATTACCGGGATTGTGACAGAGACAGGTAATATATATCGTGGCAATATCTTTATTGATGCAACCTACGAAGGAGACCTCCTGGCCATGGCTGGAGTGTCATACCATGTTGGGCGCGAAGCCAACAGCAAATATGGCGAAACCCTCAACGGTATTCAGAAAGTAAGGACACACTACCACATATTTCCGGGGTTTGTTGACCCCTATATTATTGAAGGGAATCCGGCAAGCGGACTCTTGCCCGGGGTGCATAATGAAGATCCCGGGGTTGACGGTGAAGGTGATCACAGGGTTCAGGCCTACTGCTTTAGAATGTGTCTGACTGATGCTGCAGAAAACCAAATCCCTTTCGGGAAGCCTGCGGGCTATGATGAAATTGAGTATGAGTTGTTGTTCAGGAATTTTGAGGCCGGTGAAAACCGGATACCATGGCTTCCTGGGATGATGCCCAATAGAAAGACCGATACCAACAACCGCTGGGGGTTTTCAACCAACAAGATAGGAATCAATTATGACTATCCAGATGGCAATTACAGCAGGAGAGCCTCTATCATAGAGGAACAGGAGTTCTATCAGAAGGGCCTTATGTGGACGCTTGCCAATCATCCCCGCGTACCTTCCGACATCAGGGAGGAGGTAAGTAAATGGGGACTGGCAGCAGATGAATTCATTGACACAAATGGCTGGCCATCACAGATATACGTTCGAGAAGCCAGGCGACTCATCGGTGAATATGTGATGACCGAAAATGATTGCAGGCGAATCAGGATAGCGCCAGATCCCGTTGGCCTTGGATCCTACACGATGGACTCCCATAATGTTCAAAGGTATGTGACTAAACAGGGATGCGTTCAAAATGAGGGCAACATAGAAGCTTCCACGCAAGGACCGTATGCTATATCATACCGGTCAATGCTGCCAAAAAGGTCAGAGTGTGACAACCTGCTGGTATCGTGCGCAGTTTCTTCGAGCCATATCGCATTCGGCTCTATCAGGATGGAACCAGTGTTCATGGTGCTTGGGCAGTCTGCAGCACTCGCAGCCGCCCTGTCATTGTCAGTCGGCACCCCGCTGCATGAACTGAATTATCCTGAATTGAGCGAATTGCTTGTAAAGAATGGTCAGAGAGTAAGGGTCAATACAGAGGTCTTTCCACCACTGCCGGTAGAAGAGCCTCCCAGGCAGAGAAGAATATTTCAAACAGAGCCAATTCCTCCAGGAACCTGTATCGTTAAACCGGAATAAAGTTTGATGAATTCCAGTATTGCGCCGATTATCTGATCTTTACATCTACAAAAACAGGCAAATGGTCTGAAGCAACCGGCTCGTTTACTACCTCCTGCCTGACTATATCATAGCTAAAATCATCATGTTTTAGCCCGAAAATATAGTCAATGCATATATCAGGTGCGTCACTGCGAAAAGTAAACTCGTTGCCACTCAACTGTATCCAGTTTTCCGATAATAATTCAAGTGTCCTTGATCCGGGGGTATCATTGATGTCGCCAGCCAGGAAAACAGGCTTTTCAGCATTCCTGGCCTCTTCATCAATGATCATTACCGATCCGTGCCGGTCGCCTGCAAAGGCGTTGTTGAGATGTGTACAATATATTATGTAATCTTTAAACTCAACCATTAACAGACTTCTTCTCTCCTGCCTGCCGGGAAGCGGTATATATTCGGCCTTTAGTGGTTTTTCGCGCGACAAAACGCCGTTGCCATACTTCCCACCCTGAAAATCGATAGCCGGACCATAACTGTGAACCATGTTTGTCTTTTCAGCCAATACCTGAAGTACGTCAATCCCATTCATCCTGGATGTAACGCTGTCAACCTCCTGCAGGGCGACAATGTGTGGGTTGATCCGGTTAATTACATCAGCAATCCTGTCAAAATCAGTCTTCCCATCCATGCCAATGCAGTTCCGGATGTTGTATGTCAATATCCGGATCACGCCATCAGCAGGTTTTTCAAAGTAATAATCCCGTGCCGGCATGGTATGATCATCGGATTTGTTGGCAGCGGGAGGATCTCCCAACCCTGCATAACTGATGATCCCAAAAATGAATAGAAGAAAGATTGACCGAACTATCATATAATTGGTGAATGGTGACAGAAATGATCGAATCCCAATGCCCTGCGCGTGTAATCATTCTCTTGGGAGTCAAAGCATTTGGAATGGCGATTTCATATTGTTGTCAAAAATAATCAAAAACAACGTAACAGTCGCATCATTTTCTGTTGTTGTGCCATTGCAATACTTCCTTTTCCAGGATGAGGCGGTGGTCAGGGTCGGTGTTCTGGAGGATCAGGTTGTTTTCGAGTGTGATATCTTCTTGGCGGGTATTGTTGTAACGCACCGGTGGGATATCATCGCCGCAGCTAAGAATATTATCCTTTACCAGGTTGGTGGTGGCGCGGTGAAACCTCAGCGGTGATCTTGCGATGTTGTAAATGATGTTGTCTGACACAATGAGATCGGTAGCGCCCTCATCGAGGAACATGCCATTGCTTTCGGCCCTGCCCATATTGACGGTGACATCGTGTATCAGGTTACCGGAGATGATACTGCCGGGCTGTAGTCCGAGCATATAGATGCCGCCGCCATCGCTCAGTTTTTGCATGATGTGGTGAATGTGGTTTGCTGTCAGATGATTTTCACGAGATGGAGTGGGGTTCGGGCTCCATTCCCATCCCACGGAAATTCCGGTATAAGGCAGCTCGTACAAATGGTTTCCGCTGATCAGGGTTTCGGCGGTAAAGCCGCACCAGATCCCGACGGCGCCATAAAATTGTTTCCCGATGGCGGTGATGGTGTTGTTTAACACGGCATTGCCCAGGGCTGTCTGCCCGGGTGCTCCCTGCCACCAAACCTGCCCCCCTATTTGCCTGTCGCGGCCATCTCCTACCATTACGGCGTTTCCTGAGATGTCTTCAAAATGTGAACCGTCGATGGTGCAATCATTGCAGCCAGCCGAAAGCCAAATGGCCGAGCCTCCCAAATGCGTGAAGGTACAACGGGAAAAGGTGCAGTTTTCGGCCCATTTTACATAAATGGCAGCCGGCACGACCGACCATCCGTGGGCAGCAGGACGTGGGTCGAAGTGGCAAGCCTGGATGCCGGCATAGCCCTTTTCAGGAGTCAGCCATGCACAGTAACTGAAAGTGATGCCCTCAAAGCGGAGGTTCCTTGCTTTATGCCCCTCACTTCCCGTAATCACCATCAGATGGGGTCCTGTGACAGGAACCATTGCCTTCATTTGGTTTGGATCTGCCCCTTCTGGCAACATCAGGTAAAGCAGGCTTTCTTTGTCGTCGAAAAACCATTCGCCGGGAGCATCAAGGAATGACAGGTCATTTTCCAGGTAGTAACGGGGGTTTTGTTCCCAGTTATCCAGGTTAAAAAAGTGCAGGCCTTTTGCCCCTATGGAGTCAACAGCGGTGATCCGGTTCTGCTCGTCATCAATATCGGCAATGGGGATGCGCGAAATAGACCAGTCATGTACCAGGACTATCTCAACCTGTTGCGGATTGGCCGGAGCCGGAAAATCACCCTGGTTAAATTGGAAGTTGGTGCGCTTGTCGGCGCCGACCTCTGCCACCCGGAGGTATCCTGAGTTGGGATGGCGGGCCCTGATCTGCCTCTCCCCATCAACAAACAGCTCCCTGAAGCCCTGATCAGCAATTTCAGGAGCAATTTCAGCCACCCAGATGCCATCACCACGGTGTTGCCAACCAGAAACTTCAGCACCGCCCGAGATCACCGGACGGGCCCCTTTCAATGCCTTGTAGCCGACTATTTGAAGATCCTTGCCCGAGTCATTGGCGTCAAATGTCAGTGGTGACGAAATGAAATAGGTGCCATCGGCCAACCATACGGAAATATCCCCTGACGTTTCCCCCGCCAACACCGTCCTGACAGCCTCCTGCGCCCGCTCAATGGTCAGGAATGGTTTTGAACGTGAACCCGGGTTGTCGTCGCTGCCGCCGGGCGATACATAAAACCCTGACTTCCCACAGGAAATAAAAAGAAAAGGAAGAAGCAACAGGGCAATCAGGCTGAAAATCTTATGTGTAGATACACCCAATCGAATATTCTTCATGTGTTTATTTTTTGTATAAATATTTGAAGGTCTGGAAGTCAAAAAGTTGCCCTATACTCTGCACTTATCATCATTAGTCTGGGCTTCGACGCGTTGCCCCGGTAAAGATATAACCAAATTGGAAAATTGTTTTATTTTCTCGGAATGACTATTTGCGATGGCAAACTTTAGCAAAATAGTGGGCGAATTAATAATCAGGCATCCATTTCCCAATGTCGGCTTCAGTTTTTAACGATTTCGGTTTCTTTACAAGCAATCAGGGCAATTTATATTTATATTTATATTTGCCCTTTGGAAACATTATCCAGGATACTGTTTGTGTTGCAGACGCATTATCAATGAGATGCATGAACGGCAAGCCAGATGAGTAGTCTGCCAACCGCAATGGTATCAGAATGAAATCAAAAAAATACGATGAAAAAGCACCTGGTCTTCTTTGTTCTGCCTGCCTTGTTCATTTCACAGGCGCTCATGGCGCAGAAGAATAATGAAGTTCTATTCGAAAGCATAGAATGGACCAATATCTGGATTCCATCAGCCGATAATAATGACCTGCCCCGGGTGCTGTTAGTGGGTAACTCTATAACACAGGGATATTATCCGGTGGTTGAAAGAGGCCTGAAGGGGAAAGCCAGCGTTGCAAGATATACCACATCCAGAGGAATTATCGATCCTGTTCTGTTCAGTGAGATAAGAAACCTTATTACACAGCACAAATACGCTGTTATTCATTTCAACAACGGACTTCACGGTATTGAATACGATGCGTCTGAGTACGAAAAAGGGATGAAAAAACTAATCAGGCTGTTGAAAAAACACGGACAGGGAGCTGAACTTATCGGGGCAACATCTACCCCTGTGTTGCCAGGTTTTCTCCATTGGAAGTCTGACGAATACAATCAGAACCTGATCACAACCCGAAACCGGATTGTAATGGAGGTATGCCACAAATACAACATCAAGGTAAACGATCTTTATTGGGCCGTTCATCTAAAACCCGAATTGTTTTCCAGCGACAAGATACATTATACCCCAGAGGGGTACAAAGTTCTCGGAGAGCAGACCCTTCAGCACATAATAGACAAATTGAGGTAATAGAACATACAATTATGAGAAGCGGACTTTGTTTACTAATTATTGTTTTTGCCGGTTTTATTAGCTCTTCAGAAGCACAGGAAGTTGTCAAGCTTTCCGATTGGGGAGTAACACCCAACACCTTTGCCAATTCATCGCCTCAGTTTCGGGCTGCCATCGAGTCATGCCGGGGCAAGACAGATGTGGTGCTTAAGTTGCCAGGCGGGCGAATCGACCTTTGGCCAGAAGGCGCCTTTAAAGAAGAGTTGTACATCTCGAATACAACAGAAAACGACACCCTCAGCAAGGTGAAAAATATCGCTTTCTGGCTCGAAGAGATGGAAAACTTCACCATTGAAGGCAACAATACCCTGATTGTCTTGCATGGGAAGATGGTCTCGTTTGCAGTAATAAACAGTAAAAACATCGCCATTCAAAACCTCAGTTTCGATTATGAAAGGCCCACCATGTCGGAAATGACCATCAGGGCTATTTCTGAGAGCGAAATGGTGATAGACATTCACCCTGACTCCAGGTTTGCCATCGAAAATGAAAGAGTGGTATTTTACGGCAATAGCTGGAGGGTCAATGCTCACTTCACCATCCTTTTCAGACCCCGGAGCGAAACCATGCATTATAGCTCCTTCGCTCCTGTTGCCAATGCCAGGGCGGTTCAAACCGCTCCGTTGACAGTCAGGCTCGAAGGCGATTTTGCCAGGGTCAATTACCAACAAGGGGATGTTATCACCGTTCGCGACCCCTACCGCGATAACTGCGGTGCGTTTATCAACCTGAGCAAGAATGTTCGCCTCGAAAACCTGAACATGCATTTCATGCATGGCATGGGCATCGTGTCGCAATTTTCTGAAAACATTTCGTTAAACAGGGTAAATGTTGTACCACGCGAAAACTCCGGACGCATTATAGCCGCTTTTGCCGATTGCTTACATTTTTCAGGTTGCAGGGGATTGATAGAGATCACCAACTGCCATACCTCCGGCTCACACGACGACCCCATAAATGTGCACGGAACGCATCTGAAGATTACCGAAATTACAGACAGCGGTAAACTTACCGTCAGGTTCATGCACCATCAGACCTGGGGCTTCGAGGCATTCTTCGCCGGCGACAGCATCGCTTTCGTAAACGCACCTACCTTGCAACCACTGGCTTATGCAAAGGTAAAAACCGCCAAACTTATCAATCTGCACGAAATGGAACTCGAATTGGAAGGGCCGCTGCCAAAAGATGCGGCCATCGGGCAGGTAATCGAGAATGTCACCTGGACCCCTGAAGTGCGCATTACCAACAATCGTTTTGAACGCACAAATACTCGAGGTTTACTTTTAACCACCCGGAGAAAAGTCTTAGTTGAGAACAATACTTTTTTCAGGACAGGAATGCATGCAATCTTAATTGCCAATGATGCCTCGGGCTGGTTCGAATCGGGGCCGGTTCATGATGTTACCATCCGGAATAATCTTTTCGTGAATTGCGGATACAACTATGCGCCAAATAATTACGCCATTGCCATTGCCCCCGAAAACCACCAATGGGTAAATGGATACTACGTTCACCGGAATATCCGCATCGAAGGAAATACATTCAAAGTGTATGATGCACCATTGCTAACTGCCAAAAGTACGGCAGGGCTTAGCTTTGTAAACAACTCGGTAGTCAGGAGCGAATTTGGAGGATTGCCCCAGGGAAACAGACCGGGTTTTAACCTGAACCATTGCCGCAACGTAACCATTATCGGAAATGCCTGGGAGATGCCCGGCGAACCGGTGATCAGCACAATACAAATGAAGATAAAAGATATCAAAACCGAACTTGAAATATTACGTTAATCAATCAAAATAATATGAGAACTTTCAATTTTTTTTATTTTTTTCTTTTTCTGCTCTCGCTTTATTCCTGCAATTATTCTTTACAGGAAACAACACCATCTGATCTGAAGCTATGGTATAGCCAACCTGCCGAT
>Ga0114946_10002027_pt1 | contig 13897 bp, 12 predicted proteins | sample WalLakDeSediment_FD_88676 | JGI IMG/M metagenome (GOLD analysis project Ga0114946, IMG submission 88676) | Lake sediment microbial communities from Walker lake, Nevada to study Microbial Dark Matter (Phase II) - Walker Lake 11/02/13 Deep Sediment | ecosystem: Environmental > Aquatic >...
CCGTGCTAGACTGCCGTCCGCCAGACGCCTGGAGAGGTGTCCGAGTGGTTGAAGGAGCTCGCCTGGAAAGCGGGTAAACGGGTCAAACCGTTTCATGGGTTCGAATCCCATCCTCTCCGCCAGAGATGCCAGCGCAGCCCCCCGTGCAGTACGTCGGGGGGCGGCGCCTCTTGATGACGTGCACCCTGTTCAGGTCTTGCCCCGCGGGTTGAACGCCTCTCGCAGTCCGTCCCCGAGGAGGCTGAGCGCCAGCACCACGAGGAAGATCGCGCCGCCTGGGAAGAGCGCCATCCAAGGCGCGGTCTCCAGGTAGCCCTTGGCGGTGTTGAGCATCGAGCCCCAGGCCGGCGTCGGCGGCTGCACGCCGAGCCCGAGGAACGACAGGCTCGACTCCGTGAGGATGGCCTGGGCGGTCGCCAGGGTCGTCTGCACAATCAACGGGCCGCTGACGTTCGGCAACACGTGGCGGAGCACGATCCGCACCGACCTGGCGCCGAGCGCGTTCACCGCTTGGATGAACTCTCGGTCTTTTAGCGCGATGGTCTCGCCGCGCGCGAGCCGCGCGAACGCGGGGATCGAGACGATCGCCACCGCCAGGATCGTGTTCTGCATGTTCGCGCCGAGGACCGCCGCGATGACGATCGCCAGGACCAGGAAGGGCAACGCCATCAGCGCGTCGACGACGCGCATGACGATCTCATCGACCCAGCCGCCGAGGTACCCCGAGGCGATCCCGACGATGGTGCCGACGATGGAGGCGATGAACACGGCGGAGAAGCCGATGCCGAGCGACACCCGGGCACCGAAGACAACGCGCGCGAAGACGTCCCTACCGAGCTCGTCGGTGCCGAACCAGTGGAGGGCCGAAGGGGGCTTGAGGATGGCCGTGTAGGAGATGGCGCGCGGCGAGTGTTGCGCCAAGTAGGGGGCGAGCAACGCCACGGCGCCGAACGCCACGACGATGGCCAGCGCGACCAACGCCGGGCCGTTGCGTCGGAAGCGCTTCCAAGCCTTGGGCATGTTGCCGGTACGGGCCGCTGTCACGATGTCGGTGGTGCTCACCTCAGTACCGAATCCTTGGGTCGATGTAGGCGTACGCGACGTCGACGAAGTAGTTGATCACGAACACGGCGATGGCCGTCACCAGCGCGATCGCCTGGATGGTGGCGAGATCGCGGTTCAGCACCGAGACGACGAGCATGTTGCCGAGACCGGGCACGCCGAACACCTGCTCAGTGATCACGGCCCCACCGATAAGCACGCCGAGCTGAAGGCCGAGGACGGTGACGACCGGGATGATCGCGTTGCGCAGCACGTGGCGGAAGACGAGCCGCAGTCCGCCGACCCCCTTGGAACGCCCAGTGCGCACGAAGTCGAGGTCGAACACCTCGAGCATGCTCGTTCGCAGGTACCGCGTGAGCACGGCTGCCGAGTAGAAGCCCAGCGTGATCGAGGGGAGGACCATGTGCAGGAGGCTCCTGATTGGGTCCTCGCTTAACGGTACGTAGCCGCTCGATGGCAGCCAGCGAAGGTTGATGGAGAATCCGTAGATCAGCAAGATACCGGTGAAAAACGTCGGCAAACAGATGCCGATGATCGATACGACCGTGATGAGTCGGTCGATGAAGCGCTCGGGGAACATCGAGCTCACGATGCCGGCGAAGAAGGCGAACACGACCGAGATGAGGATGGCGTACGCGGTGAGCTGGAGGGTGATCGGCAGCTTCTGTCCGATCAAGGTCGCGACCGGAACCCCGGAGTTGCTGATGCCGTAGTCGCCCCGCAACGCGCTGCCGAACCAGCGCAGGTACTGAACCAGGATCGGCTGGTCGAGGCCGAGCTGCTGCCGCAGGGCGGCAACGTTCTCGGCGTTCGCCGCCTCACCCAGGATCAACATCGCCGGATCGCCCGGCAACAGGCGGACCATCACGAAGATCAGCACCGTGACGAGCAGGAAGGTGGGCACGACCGCGACGACGCGGCGCAGCATGAACGCGATCGGCATGGCGTACCCACCTCCCTCAGCGGCCGTTCACGGCCGGCCTACGAGTCGTCGCTCAGTCTCGCAGGACCGCATCCTTGAGGACGAGGATGCCCGTGTTCGGGAGCAGGCGAACGCCCTCGAGCTTGGCGGTCGTCCCGACGAGCCGCACCTGGTTGGTCAGGAAGACGATCGGCACCTCATCGCGGACGATGTCCATCGCCTCACCGTAGAGCGCCGCCCGTTCGGCCTGATCGCTCGAGGACTGCGCGGCGGCGAGCAGTTCGTCGACCCGCTCGTTGCTGTAGCCGGACCAGTTCCAGAAGCCTCCGGTGGTCAGGAAGCTCGTGACGTTGGCATCCGGGTCGGCCTGGCCGCTCCACTGCATCGTGAGGAACTCGAAGTCACGCGCGCCGTACCGGCGCTGGTACTCGCCGACCTCGACGGCGTCGATGCGCAGGTCGACACCACCCTGCTCGGCCATCGCCTGGATCAACTGCGTCAACTGGTCCTCGGGCGAGCGGGCGATGGTGGTCAAGACCGGCGTGACGCTGCCGGCGCCGCCAGCGGCTGCGAAGGCCTGGGCCTCCTCGGGCTGGGCGTTGACGAGCGCGTCGTCGGAAGGCACGTAGAACGGGCTGCCGGAAGGAATCATGCTGGTGGCGGGGAACTCCAGGCCATTGAAGACGATCTGGTTGATCGCCTCGCGGTCGAGGGAGGCGGCCACGGCACGACGCAGGTCCACGTTGTCGAACGGCGGCTTGGTGGTGTTCATGACCAGGATGCGCCAGCCGTTGGTCGGCTGCCGAATGAGCGAGATGCTCGGGTCGTTCTGCGCCGTGACGTAGTCGCGGCTCTCGATCGGGTAGATGAGGTCGACGGCGCCCGAACGGAGGTTCGCGTAGCGGACGGCACCGTCGGGGAAGAACCGGAAGATTACCCGCTCGATCGCGGGCGCGCCCCCCCAGTAGTCGGGGTTGCGCTCCAGCGTGATGTTGTCCTGTTGGACGCGGCTGACGAAGCGGAACGGGCCCGTGCCGACCGGCGCGGTGCCGAAGGCGTCGCCGGCGGCCTCGGCCGCGGGCGGCGAGACGGGCGTGCTCGAACGGTCGGCCAGGTACGTGAGGAACGCCCCCTGCGGCCGCCCGAGCGTGATGCGGACGGTGAAGTCGTCGATCACGTCCACGGCGGTGACGTTGCTCAGCTGCTCGACGAAGGCGCCGCCGGCGAGCGTGCGCGCACGGTCCAGCGAGTACTTCATGGCGTTCGCGTTGAACGGTGTCCCGTCGTGGAAGGTGACGCCCTGACGCAGGGTGAAGGTGTAGACGAGCCCGTCGTCGCTGATCGACCAATCGGTGGCCAGGTTCGGCACGACCGCGCCGCTGGGGTCGAAGGTGAGTAGGGTGTCGAACATCTGCTGCAAGACGACGTACTCCGAGGTCGCGGTGGAGCGGGCCGGGTCGAGGTTCGGCGGATCCTGGAAGAGGCCGACCGTGACGGTCTGGGCGGCGGCCAGGGCAAGCATGCTCGTCAGGATGAGGATGGACAACGTTCGAAACATGGGACCTCCAACGGGCTGTGGGGGGCGGGAAGCGTCAAGCGGGAACGGCGCGGCGGTCGGCGACGATGTCACCTCCCTTGACGACCACCGGGATCTTGGCGTGGTCCTGCAGCAGCGTGACGTCGGCGAACGGGTCGCCGTCGACCACGACGAGGTCCATGTAGCGGCCCGGCTCGATCGCGCCGACGTCCGGGAAGTCGATGACATCGGCGGCGATCGAGGTCGCGCTCTTCAGCGCCTGGAGCGGCGTCATGCCGGCCTCGGCGAGCATCTCGAGCTCGAATGCGTTGTCGCCGTGCCGTACGTGCGGCATGGCCGCGTCGTCGCCGCAGATGATGGTGACGCCGAGCTCCAGCGCGCGGCGCGTGGTGTTCCATGCTGCGCCCACGGCCTTCTGGCGCCACGACTCGAGCAGTTCGACGTTGCCACCGTAGCCGAGCGCCGCGCGGCCATGCTGCCTGAACCGCCCGGGAACGCTGAGCGTGGGACAGAGCGCGATGCCCCGGTCAGCCATCATCCGCAACTGGTCGTCTTCGAGGTAGAAGCCATGTTCGATGCAGTCGATGCCGCTCTCGAGCGCCCACGTGGCACCCGGCCCGCCGTAGCAGTGCGCGGTGACGCGCCGCCCGTGCCAGTGCGCCTCCTCGATCAGGGCAGCCATCGTCTCACGTGTCATCTCCGGAGCGCAGTACCCGCGGTAGCGACGAACGTGTTCCGTGAGGGTGGCATTGAACTTGATGAGATCGACGTTTCGCGCAAGGTTGAGGCGCACGGCCTTGCGGGCCTCCGTCGGATCGTCCGCGACGGCGCGAGGACTGGTCGAACGCACGTGAGGCGCGAGGAACTTGTCGAAGTCCATGTGGCCCGATGAGGATGTGATCCCCAGACCGCTGACGAAAAGGCGCGGGCCGACGAGGTCACCCGCGTTGATCGCGTTGCGAACGTCGACGTCGACGAAGTGACGGCATGCGACATCGCGCAGGGTCGTCCAGCCAGCGTTCATCGACGCAACCGCGTTCTTGTAGCAGGCCAGCGCGAACGAACCGATCGACTCCTCTGCGGCTGCCGTGAAGAAGCGGTCCTCTCCCGGTTCACCGCTCGCGAGCAGGTGCACGTGGGCATCGATGAGGCCCGGCAGGACGGTCGCACTCGAAGCGTCGAGGAACCGGGCACCCGAGGGCACGAGGTCGGCGCGGTACTCGCGCACCTCGACGATCCGCTCGCCCTCGCCGACGATCAGGACATCACGCCGCAGGGTATCGGCCACGCCATCGAAGAGCGTTCCCGCCCGTACGAACATCCGCTCTGGCATCTTCGACCTCCGATCGAACCGTGTGCGTCGACCACCCGTCGACTTCTTATCGCTCGGGTACGAACTCCGGAAGCGTACCCGCACCACCGCATGAAGTCAACGCCGCTCGCATGGCAGGAGCCGACCGGCCCGCTCCGAGCCGATGGCTGAACCGCGCGCTCAGCACGGCGGTACTTTGGCTTCGTGGGCACCGCGGCCCGCGCGGCGACATGTCGAGCGGTCGCTGTGTAAACTACGAACGATTCCATGGACATCCGGATCGACCGCGACCTCCCAGTGCCCGTCAAGACCCAGATCGCGGGTCAGGTCGAGTACGCCATCTGCTACGGCGAGTTGTCCGCCGGGGCGCGGTTGCCGCGCGTCCATGAGCTCGCGCAGACGCTCCAGGTCTCGCCGGTGACCGTTTCCCACGCCTACGCCGAGCTGCGCCAGCGTGGCTTGATCCATAGCCGCCGCGGGCTCGGCACCTTCGTCACCGACGACGCCCGTTACCAGGCACCCGCCAGCGCCGCCATGGCCGCGCTGGCCGAGGCGCTGCAGCGGGTGCGGATCATGGCGCGGGCGCTGGACGTCGATCGTGCCCACCTGCATCAGATGCTGGAGAGCGCCTTCCAGGAGAGCGCTGGCAGCGCTGGGCTGGAGCTCGGTCACGTGGGGGTCTTCAAGGCGACCACGGCCACCTACGCCGCCGAGGTCACCCGGCAACTCGGCCAAGACGACCGCATCGAAGCTTGGGCGATCGACGAACTGCAGAACTCCCGCGACGTACGTGAGCTGCTGGCCCGACGCGACGCAGTGCTCTGCCTCCCCAACCTCGTTCCGCAGGTACGGGAGCTTCTCGGGACGACGGTCCGGGTGTTCGACGTCCCCGTGGTCCCTTCCGACGCCACCGCAGAACGCCTGAAGGCCATCTCACCCCGCAGCGCCGTCGGCGTGATCGCCGCCTTCCCGGAGTTCCTCCCGGTGATCAAGCGTGGTGTGCGCGTTCTCGCGCCGGGGCTGCGCATCGTCGGCGCTTGCGTCGACGACCCCGACGAGATCGCCGCGCTGCTCCCGCACTGTGACGCCCTGGTGGTGGCGTCGGGCTGCGTCGTGCCGAACGCCGGGATCGAGACCGTGGAGTTCATGCACGCACCAGACGTCCACCACATCCGCGACGTTCTCGCTCCGCAGTTGGCCGCGCTGCGCGCCGAGCGCATCGGTGCGGCGGCGCCCTGAGGCCACCCGCACCGCAGGCCCCCTCACGCGTACCGCAGTGCCTCGATCGGCGACAGCGGCCTCGCGCACCGCACGCCCCCCGCAAGAAGGTTGCACCCCCAAGGCGCCACGGCGCTAGCATGGTAGACGGTAGAGCCGTCATATGGACCCGGAGAGGAGCCGACGTTGAGCGCTGGCGACCACTTGCCATCCGATCCCGAGCGACCGCCCAATCCGCGGACACGCTCTCGCGGAGCGACGGGTCGGCCACCCGCGGTTACCGGAGCGCGCGCCTCGCTTTGAGCGCGTGGCCACCACCGCCGCGGCGCCGCGCGCCGCGACCGTGAGGAGGCCACGCCCATGGACCAGACCACGCCCAATGCCCGTGCACGCCGCCCGTCGTTCGCCCTGCGCGACGACATCGCCGCTCTCATCCGCGATAGCCAGTGGGCGAAGCTCGCGTCGCCGTCTCTCGCTTGGCCGGACGAGGAGTTGGTGGCGCCCGAGATCGTCGACGCGCTGCACGACCTCGAAGCCCACGAGCAAGTGCTGCTGTTCAGGTCGCTCCCCAAGGCGATCGCCGCCGAGGTCTTCTCGTACCTCGAGGGGGACACGCGCGACGACTTGCTGACGCGCCTGACCGACGCCGAGACCCGCAGGCTGCTGGCGGAGCTCAACCCCGACGACCGCACCCACCTGCTGCACGAGCTCCCGGGCCGCGTCACGCAGCGGCTGCTCAACCTGCTCGACCCCACGGACCTGGCCGAGGCACGCACGCTGCTCGGCTACCCCGAGGACAGCGTCGGACGCCTGATGACCCCCGACTACCTCGCGGTCAAGCCTGATTGGACGGTGGGCCAGGCGCTCGAGCACGTGCGCCGACGCGGCCAGGAGTCCGAGACGGCGAACGTCATCTACGTGGTCGACCCACAGTGGCGGCTCCTCGACGACCTGCCCCTGCGCCGACTGGTGTTGGCCGAGCCAAGCCAGCACGTCTCGGAGGTGATGGACTTCACGGTCGTGCGACTCGACGCGCGCGAGGACCGCGAGGAGGCCGTGCACAAGATGCAGCGCTACGACCGGGTCGCGCTGCCGGTGGTGGACTCGACCGGGGTGCTCGTCGGCATCGTCACCATCGACGACGTGTTCGACGTCGCGCAGGAGGAGGTGACCGAGGACTTCCACCTGTCGGGCGCGATGCTCCCCCTGCGCACCTCGTACTGGGAGACGACCAAGCTGGTCCTCTTCCGCGCTCGCATCGGCTGGCTCGCGGCCCTCGTCCTGGTGAACCTCGTCTCGTCCGGCGTCATCGCCGCCTTCGAGGAGGTGCTGCAGAGCGCCGTGGCGCTCGCCTTCTTCATCCCGTTGATCATCGACACCGGAGGCAACGCCGGCTCGCAATCGGCGACGATGATGATCCGCGCCCTCAGCGTCGGTGACGTCAAGCCGTCCCAGTGGCTGCGGGCGCTCCGGCGCGAACTCCTCATCGGTCTCGCGATCGGTGGCACCCTCGGGACGCTCGGGATGCTGCTCGGGGTCTTCCGCGGCGGCTTCGCGGTCGGTCTCGTCGTGCTGCTGACGATGGTGACGATGCTGGTCCTGACGAACCTGGTCGGCGTCCTGCTGCCGTTCGTGCTGACCCGGTTGCACCTCGACCCGGCGATCGCCAGCGGGCCGCTCATCACCTCGATCGCCGACGCCGTCGGGTTGATCATCTACTTCTCGATCGCCGTCTGGGTGTTGGGACCGAGCATCGGGTGACGACGGCCGCCCACCCACCCTCACTCGTACCGCAGCGCCTCGATCGGCGACAGCGCCGCCGCGCGCCGCGCCGGCCACACGCCGAATGCCACCCCGGTGGCGACCGAGACGAACAGCGCCAGCGCGATGATCCACGGGTCGAGCACGAAGACGTCGAGGAACGGCACCAACGCGACCACCGTCCACAGCACCGCGATCGACAGCAGCACGCCCAGCACGCCGCCGATTACGGTGAGCACGACCGCCTCGATGAGGAACTGCTGCAGGATGGTGCGCGGCTGCGCCCCCAGCGCCTTGCGCAGGCCAATCTCGCGGGTGCGCTCGGTGACACTCACCAGCATGATGTTGAGGATGCCGATGCCGCCGACGACCAGGCTGATGGCGCCGATGCCGCCGAGCAGCGCCTGCAGGATCACGGTGATCGTGTTGAACAGCGACAGCGCCCCCTCGATCGACTGGACCTGGTAGCTCTCCGGGTCGCGCCGCCGGTCCAGGATCGCGCGCACCTGCCGCTCGATGGCCCCGGCGTCGCGATCGAGGGCGATGGTGATGGGCAGGAAGTCGTAGCGGTCGCGGGGCACGCCGGGCACGTCGCGGTAGAGGCTCTCGAGCGGCACGTCGCCGCTGACGTCGTTGGCGAACGCGCCGAGCGCGCCACCCACGCGCTTCTTCACGCCGATCACGGTGTAGAAGCTGCGGTTGCCGCCGCTGGTCTCGAGCATGAGTTCGCGCCCGAGCGCCGGTCCGCTGCCGAAGAACTCCTCTGCCGCGTCCGCGGAGAGCACGATGACCTGGGCGGCGGCCTGCTCGTCGCGCTCGTCGAAGAAGCGGCCGCGGTCGAGCTCGATCGAGCGGTCGATGCGCGGGGCGTTGGCGGTGGTGCCGACCACGTTGAGGCGCACCCGCTCCTCGCCGGAAGTGGCCCACACGCGCGTGCTGCGCTGCTGCAGGATCTCGATCGGCAGGCGACTGAGGGCCTCGATGTCCGCGTCGGTGAACGGGACGCCCTCGGGGTGGCTGGTCACGCGGGTGACGAAGAGCGATTGCGCGCCGAACGCCTGGATCTCGCCGGTGATGCCGGCGGTCGCGATCTGGCCCAGGCTGACGGTGGTGGTCACCGCGAACACCCCGATGACCACCCCGAGGAGCGTCAGCAGGGTGCGGAGGCGGTTGTCGACCAGCGCCTCGAGTGCGGTCTTGACGTTCTCGATCAGCATCCGGCCACCCCACTCCCCGATCGCCGGCGCTCGCCGACCACCTCGGAGGCGGCGACCGTGCCATCGGAGATGCGGATGATGCGCTCGCAGTGCTCGGCGACGTCCTGCTCGTGCGTCACGATGAGAATGGTGCGGCCCTCGCGGTGCAGCGCGTCGAACAGCGCCAGGATCTCCTGGCCGGTGGTGCTGTCGAGGTTGCCGGTAGGCTCGTCGGCGAGCAGGATGTCGGGCTCGGTGGTCAGCGCCCGCGCGATCGCCACGCGCTGGCGCTGGCCGCCGGAGAGTTCGTTGGGGCGGTGGTGCACGCGGTCGGCGAGGCCGACGCGCTCGAGCGCGTCGAGGGCCCGGGCGCGCCGCTCGCGCGGCGCCACGCCGCGGTAAAGCAGGGGCAGCGCGACGTTGTCGAGGGCGGTGGCGCGCGGCAGCAGGTTGTACGACTGGAACACGAATCCGATGCGGCGGTTGCGGATGCCGGCGAGCGTGGCCTCGTCGAGGTCGGCGACCTCGTCGCCGGCGAGGCGGTAGGAGCCGTCGGTCGGCACGTCGAGGCAGCCGAGGATCTGCAGCAGCGTGCTCTTGCCGGACCCCGACGGCCCCATGATCGCGGCGTACTCGCCGCGCCGGACCTCGAGATCGAGGCCGCGCAGGGCGTGCACCTCGACGCCCCCGCCCAGCACGTACACCTTGCGCAGGCCCCGCGCGACGATGACGGCGTCAGTCGCCAAGCGTGGCTCCCCCGCGGTCCGGCGGCGCGAACGACACGCGCGCGCCGTCGGCGATCGCGTCGACGTCGACGACGGCGACGAGGTCGCCCTCGCTCAGCCCGCCCGACGCCGCGCCTTCGGCGACCGGTCCGGCGCGCACGGCGGCGACCGTCGGGTTGCGCTCCAGCACCTCGACCGGCACGTGCTCGGCCGTCCCGGCGCCGTCTGCGGCAAGGACGCGCACGACGTAGCTCACCCCGTCGCGCCCGCTGATCGCCTCGAGCGGCACGAGCAGCGCATCGGCGATCTCGCGCACCCGCACCCGCACGGTGACCGTGTACCCAGGCCGCACGCTGGCACCGGGCGGCTCGTCGAAGGCGAGCACCGCGCTCACCTGCGCTCCGGCGCCCTCGCGCTGCGCAACCGGGCTGATCCGCGTCAGGCGCGCCGCCAGCCGCACGCCCGCGTCGGCGTCGGGGACGATGACCGCGCTCTGGCCTACGAACAGCTCGACGGCGCGGTTCTCGTCGAAGCGCCCGCGCACCTGCAACTCGTCGGTGTCGACCACGGTGATCACGGCCTGCGTGCCTACCCGGTCACCCGGGCGCACGCTCACGACGGTGACGACGCCGGCGAACGGCGCCACCAGGGCGGCTTCCTGCAGGCGCGCCTCGAGGTTGCGCCTGTTGATCTCGAGCTGCGCCAGCTGCGCGTCGCTGGCGGCGATCTGGGCGGCGGCGAGCTGGTCGAGGTTCATGAGCCGGGAGCGGGCGGAGGACGCGGTGAGCCGCGCCTGCTGCAGGGCGCGCTCGGCCGCGTCGAACGCCTCCTCGGCCGAGCGGACCCCGGCGCTGGCGGTCGCGCCGACGTCGAACAGCCGGCGGGCGAGCTCGAGCTCGCGCGCGGCGTCGTCGCGGGCGCGCTCCGCGCGCACGAGGGCGTCCTCCACCTGGCGGACGCTGGACTCGAGCTCGAGCCGGTCGACGCGCTGCTGGGGCTCGAGGCGCGCGCGGTCGGCGCGGGCGGAGGCGAGCGACGCCCGGACCGCCTCGGCGTCGCGCTCGAGGGCGCCCACGTCGAGGCGCGCCAGGACCTCGCCGGCCTCGACCGCCGCGCCCTCCACGGCGCGCACCTCGGCGACGCTGCCGCCGCCGGAGAAGGCGAGCGCGCGCTCGCGCTCCGACTCGACCACGCCGGTGCCGGTGACCTCGCGGACGAAGGTACCCCGGGCCAGCGGCTCCACGACGGTCGCGACGGCCGGGGCTGGGCGGCGGGCCTGCCACGCTACGGCGACGGCAACCACCACGAGGACGAGAACGAGGGCGGCGAGCCAGACGCGGCGACGGCGTGTCACGCGGGTCGCGCGCCGAGCGACGGGTTGGTGAGCGTCGAGGTGAAGACCATCCAGCGTGCAGCGTACCGCCCGGCGCCTGCCGCGTGCGTCTCCATCGGGCACCCCCGACACGCCCCGCAGGCGACGGGTGAACCCCATTGCCATCAGAAAGCGTCATCATGGGGTCATGTGCCCGGCCCGCGACGCGGTCGCCCGGCGCCCGAGGAGACGAAGCATGAGCGAACTCGTCGTGTTCACCTACGCCCACCCCGACCGCGCCTCCGAGGTGCTGCAGCACGTGGCCAGCCTGCAGCGCGAGCACATCCGCAAGCCGCTGGTGACGATCGAGGACGCCGCCGTCGCGGTGAAGGGCGAGGACGGCCGGGTGCGCATCCGCCAGACGCTGGAGCCCGCGCTGAAGACCCGGGTCGTCGCCACGGGTGGGCTGTGGGGCGTGCTGGTCGGCTTCCTCTTCGGCGGCCCCCTGCTGGGCGCGCTGGTGGGCGCCGGCATCAGTTGGCTCGCCGGCCGCAAGATCGACTTCGGCATCGCCAACGACTTCATCGCCGAGGTCAGCGACGATCTACGGCCGGGCCGCTCGGCCCTGCTGCTGCTCGTCAAGGACACGCCGATCGACACCCTCGCAGAGACCCTCAACGCCCAGGGCGGGCGCCTCTACCACACGACCTTCTCCGACGAGGCCGCCGCCGCCTTCACGCAGGCCGCGGAGGCGCCCGAGATCCGGTCGCTCGTCAACGAGCGGTCGCTCGTGGAGGCGGACGAAAGCTGAGGCCCCGGGCCGCCCGCGGGCTCGGCGGCTACCAGGCGTGCAGTTCGCCTGACGCCTCGCGGACATGCGGACGGTAGATTGGCGGGACATGCCTGCGAGAGCCGTCCCCTGCGCCCGAGGTCGAGCCGCCGGACGACCGCGCCGCGTCCCCGCCCGCGTGGCCACATGATCCGCGGCGTCCGCACCCGCGCGCACCTGCTGGCGCTGCCCGCGACCCTGGTGTTCGCGGTGTTCAGCCTCCTTCCGCTGCTGTCGGTGCTGCGCTTCGCCACCTGGCGCTGGAGTGGGACCACCGATCCGCTGCCGGTGGGCGCGGCCAACCTCGTGCGCCTGCTGTCCGACCAGGCGCTGTGGGCCTCGCTGGGCACGACCGCCCTGTTCGCCGCGATGGCCCTGCCCGCGTTCCTGACGCTGTCGCTGGTCATCGCGCTGGCGATCGAGGGCGTGCGCTACGAGCGGGCGATCAAGGCGCTGCTGTTCGCGCCCGGCTTGATCACCGTGGGCGGCTCGGCGATCGCCTGGTACCTGCTGTACAACCCGGACTTCGGGCTGATCCCGGAGCTGACCGGCCTGGTGCTGCCGTGGACGTCGCAGCCCTGGGCCGCGCTGATCTACGTCGTGCTCTTCACCCTCTGGCAGCAGACCGGCTACGGCGTGCTGGTCACCTCGGCGGCCCTCCGCGGCATCCCGCGCGAGGTCAAGGAAGCGGCCCGCGTGGACGGCGCGACGGAGGGCGAGGTGCGACGCCGGATCGTGCTGCCCATGCTCGGCCCCACGATGCTGTTCCTGACGATCATCGGCACCGTGTTCAGCCTGCAGTCGTACACGGCGGTCTACCTGCTCACCCGCGGCGGCCCCTTCGGCAGCACCCGGGTGCTGGGCTACTACCTCTACGAGACCGCGTTCGAGCGCTACCAGCTCGGTTACGGCGCCGCCATCACCCTCTTCGTGCTGGTCATCACCCTGGTGGTGGCGTACCTGCAGGCGCGCCTGCTGGCGCGCCGCGGCGCGTCGGAGGCGACCACGTGATCGCGATGCGGCTGGTCACGGCGGCGTTCGCGGCGTTCGTCGCGCTGCCGCTCCTGTGGCTGGTGTACGCCGCGTTCATCCCGGCGGAGGCGCTGGTGCGCGCCAACCTGGCCACCTTCGGCTTCAGCCTGGAGAACTTCGCCGCGCTGCGGGGCACGGGCCTGTGGCGGGCGATGGCCGTGTCGTTCTCCGCCACCGGCCTGGCGGTGGCGGGCCAGCTGGCCTTCGGGCTGGGCGCGGCCTACGCCATCCGCAACGGGCTCAGGCTGCTGGCCCTCGTCATGCTGCTGCTGGCGCTGCCGAGCGAGCTGCTGCTGGTGCCGCTCTACCGGCAGCTCCAGACCATGGCCCTGATCGACACGCTGGGCGCGCTGGTGGTGCCGTTCCTCGCCAGCCCGCTGGTCGTCTTCCTGCTGCTGCAGGGCCTGCGGCGCGTCCCCTGGGAGGTCATCGAGGCCGCCCGGCTCGACGGCGCCGGCGAGGTCGCGATCGTGCGGCGCGTCGTCGCGCCGATCCTCCGGCCCGAACTCACCGCCAGCGCCGTGCTGGCGTTCGCCGCCCATTGGAACCTGGTGCTTTACCCTCGCATCATGACGAGCGAGTCGCTGTGGACCGTGCAGGCCTTCCTCACCGAACTCCTGCGCACCCGCGCCTTCGAGTGGGGGCTGCTGGGCGCCGCCGCGCTGGTCGCCAGTTTGCCACTCATCGTCCTGTACCTGTTCTTCGAGAAGCGCATCATCGAGGTCTTCGAGTCCGGGTTCCGCTCGTGAACCCCCACGCCCTCGCCGGTCGCCGCAGCGCGCCCGCGGGAAGGACGGTCCCCGCCCCATGAATAGATTCCTCGCTACGATCGTCGCCGCGCTGCTGCTGAGTACGACCCACGCGCAGACCACGATCACCTTCTGGCACTCGATGGAGGGGGTCGAAGACGCCGTCGCCGACCAGCCGCGGGAAGAAGCCGATCTCCGCCTGGAACATCACGGGCTCGTTGCCGGTGCCGAAGGCAGCCACC
>Ga0114946_10002029_pt1 | contig 13895 bp, 11 predicted proteins | sample WalLakDeSediment_FD_88676 | JGI IMG/M metagenome (GOLD analysis project Ga0114946, IMG submission 88676) | Lake sediment microbial communities from Walker lake, Nevada to study Microbial Dark Matter (Phase II) - Walker Lake 11/02/13 Deep Sediment | ecosystem: Environmental > Aquatic >...
AATTTAAATTTTAAAAGCAAACAGCCGGATTTCAGCAAAATCATTCTGCTTCCACCCGACTGCTTTATCAACTAATTCAAATGCCTTTGCATTTGACACTAAACTATCTGTTCAATAAGGGTTAAATTTTATCTGCCTATTTTGTAGGCCTGCTGAGGTCTTTGTCCAGTTTATAGACATAGTTCCAAGAACTTGCCATGGAAGATCTAAATGCTGCTTGAAGTTCGTCTCTCTTTGCCTTACCGACTTCTTTTTCTACCGTTTGCCAAACATTTTCCTGGACTATATCCATAGCCGCAAAATCTTTGTAGCCTGTGACAACATGATAGTTGGGACTTTCAGGATCTGCTGTCATCCAGCTATACCAATATCCCGGAATGCCCACCCCGGCTTTTTTACGGATAGCCTCGACCTCTTTTACTACTTCCATCATTTTATAACCATGAGTAGGATTCAGTTTGTAAAATCCAACCCGAATGATGTCACCTTCCAAAGGTTTCTCACTACTGATACCCGGCTGAAATCGGGTCATATGGTTAACAGCCTTTTCCACATGGGGATTGATCATGTTCATGGCAAGCATCTGACAATTTTTTCCTTTCTCATCGGTTTTGTCCATTTCAGCCCAATTGGGCATATCTGATGCCAACACATATACGTTTCCTTCTCCCTGCTGTCTGCTCCACAGCCTCCAGGTCCATTCTCCTTTGTTTTCAAGGTAACAGGCTTTCCAGGCTTTGATGCCTTCCCGGAACTGCATTTCATGGCCAGGCTTTACAGTGAATTCTGTAACTGACATCAAATGGCCCAATGGCGCATCCTGCCCATTGACGACTGGTTGGATTGTACCCAACAGTACAATTACCAATGTAATTCTCAATAAATTTTTCAATGATGTTTTCATAAATATAGATTGTTAGAAAAAAACTTTTTATTTCTTCCAATCTCAATCCGTTCTGTGGAAAAGACAAGGAATCAAGGACGAATGCATTGAAATATTGTCCGGGTTGAATGTTTTATTTTCCGAAAGCCTCCTGTAAAACAATAATATTTACACATACAACTGTTCCTCTTGATGTAAATCATGGAATTCAATGACTTAGGTCATGATTTTTAAAGGCATATCTGGATACCTTGAGAGCAAAATGTAGGATTCCTTTACCACTCAAAATACACAGCCATGAACGATCTTAAATCCAAATCTACCCTTAGTGAAGCAGATGAAATGTTGCATACCGCAGAAGAGGAGCTCTGCCGCCCGGAAGAAGATGTGGTACACTATAATGTGTGCAAGCATGCTTACAAAGCCATAGAAAAATATATGACAGGCTATTTAATTCAACATGGCGAACACATCCAAAATTCAACCTCTATCAAGGAATTGCTGAACAGCTGCCGTAAAATTGATCCTAATTTTAATAATCTTGACCTCAACCCTGTGACAGATGCAGAGCATGCGGACAGGCTAATGATCAACCTGCATACAGCAATGGAATTCATAAAAATAGCCAAACAAACCAGAAATCTGGTAGGCTTAGCGTAGTACCCTTATTCCGTTGATTTTTTTCTGGCATAAGCAATTATACCTTAAACAATTCCAATAAAGCTTTATGAAAGTGAAACAGCTTTTATTCAAATTCAATTGAACATACTGACAACCCAAACTGTCATGGAAAATAAAAACAAAAATTTCAAATATCCAGGAACCAGAGTAGCCATGGATGGCAATACGGTAGCCATCATGTGTGAGCGTGAATCCTCTGATGCTGCCGGTGCTTATCCGATCACTCCCTCCACTCAAATGGGGGAATATTGGGCAGAAGAGGCAGCAAAAGGCCATTTAAACATTTCCGGAAGACCTCTCATTTTCATCGAGCCTGAAGGTGAACATGCCGCAGCGGCAGTTACCGCGGGATTATCCATGACAGGCCTTCGCTCGACCAATTTCTCTTCGGGTCAGGGTATTGCCTATATGCACGAGTCCCTTTATGCAGCCGTGGGAAAAAGATTGACCTACGTATTGAACATAGGTGCCAGGGCCATGACAAAATCCACCTTGAATGTCCATGCAGGCCATGATGATTATCACGCAATCGATGATACCGGATTTTTCCAACTTTTCGCCAAAAAAGCCCAGCATGTGGCTGACCTCAATATCATATCCCACCGGATTGCAGAACTTGCACTGAATCCCGGGGTTATCGCACAGGACGGATTTCTTACCACCCATTTGATCGAATCACTTTTACTTCCTGAGCGCGAACTTATAAAAGAATACTTGGGAAGGCCGGATGATATCATCGACACCCCCACCCCGGCACAAAGAATCATTTACGGTGAGAAGCGCCGTAGAATTCCCGAATTATGGGATGTAGATAATCCCATGATGGCCGGCATAGTCCAAAATCAGGATTCCTACATGCAAAGTGTAGCGGCCCAAAGACCTTTCTTTTTTGACCATATCAAGGAACTTTCAGAGCAGGCATTTGAAGAATTCTATCAGCTTACCGGAAGAAGATATGGCAGGATAATGACTTATAAAGTGGAAGATGCAGATTACTTAATTCTTGGACAGGGCAGTGTGGTATCGAGCGCTGAAGCAGTGGTGGATTATTTAAGGAAAACGAGAGGTTTAAAAGTTGGTGTAGTGGATCTGGTGATGTTCAGACCCTTCCCGGCTGATCTGCTTAGTCATGTACTGAAAGGACGAAAAGGGGTTACGATCCTGGAAAGACTGGATCAACCATTGGCAGAAGATTCTCCCATTATGAGGGAAACCCGTTCTGTGATTACCAAGTGTATTGAAAATGGAGGATATAAAAAGGATAAACCCTATCCCGATCTGGCTTCTTACACCTCCACTGATATGCCTCCTCTTTTTACAGGATCATTTGGGATGGGCAGTAGAGATCTCCAACCGGAAGGAATTATCGGGGCGGTGGAAAACATGCTTCCCGATGGGAAACACAAAAAACGCTTCTACTTATCCATAGACTTTATCAGAGAAAATGCCTTTACACCCAAACAGAGGGCGCATCAGGAAACTATTCAGGATGCTTATCCATTGGTGAAGGATTTAGCTGTACATGGTTCGGAGAATCCCAACCTGATGCCCAAAGGTGCCATCACGGTGAGGTTCCACTCTATAGGTGGCTGGGGCGCGATTACCACGGGAAAAAATCTGGCCATGACCCTTTTTGAACTTTTGGGATATGACATCAAAGCCAATCCCAAATATGGATCTGAAAAGAAAGGCCAACCTACAACTTATTATTTAGCTGCCGCACCCGAACCCATCAGTATCAACTGTGAATATTATTTCGTGGATGTAGTACTTTCTCCTGATCCCAATGTATTCAAACATACCAATGCATTGGCAGGATTAAAAAATGGAGGAACTTTCATTATACAAAGTGAGAAGAAGACTGCTGATGAAGTTTGGGCAGATATTCCAAAGCATTACCAGAAGATGATTATCGAAAATGATATTCATATCTATTATGTTGATGGTTTCAAAATTGCCAGAGAAGAAGCCACTGATCCTGAACTGCAATTGAGAATGCAGGGTATTGCCTTCCAAGGGGCCTTTTTTGCGGCCTCACCTTTGATGGAAAAAGCAGGATTAACTGATGTGGCCCTGCTCAAAGCCATTGAAGATCAATTGCAATATAAGTTTGGGTCTAAAGGCCAAAGGGTAGTGGATGACAATATGCGTGTGGTCAAACGTGGATTTGACGAGGTGATTGAAATCAGAAACAAAGTCCTCGGCGCACAAACGGAAAAAAGCAATGGCCATGCCACACTCCCTATCCCCTCCATGCTTAAAGGCAGCCCGGTAAGTGAATCCAAGCTGAGCGATATCCACCGTTTTTGGGAACAAACCGGAAGTTTCTATCAAACCGGCCAGGGAAATGATAACCTCACCGATCCATTTATAGGATTGAGCGTTATGCCTGCAGCTTCTTCCCTATTCAGGGACATGACCGGAATCCGATTTGAACACCCGGAATGGGTACCCAACAATTGTACTGCCTGCGGCAATTGCTATACGGTCTGTCCCGATACCGCCATTCCTGGATTGGTCAGTGAATTGTCCGATATACTGGATACAATTTTGAAAAGGGTAAAGAGAAAACATGAAAAACTGGAGTTTTTACCCAAAACGGTCAGACAATTAGAGCCTAAAATACGCTCATTGTTCAATGAACCCCATGATGGTGCCACAGTCAACAATTTGATCAATGAAGCCATTGATGATTTCATTTCACAGGAAAAAAAGGATTCTCTTCTTACCATGGAGCTGGAATGGTTCAGGGATGAATTGGGAGATTTCCAGTTTGCACTGACCAGACCCTATTATGATCTCCATGAGAAAAAGCAGGCCAACAGTGGCGGTTTGTTCAGCATCACTGTCAATCCCATCACCTGTAAAGGTTGTATGGAATGTGTGGCAGTCTGTGATGATGATGCCTTGAGGATTGTCAAGCAAACCGATGAGTCAGTGGGCAGGCTCCGTGAGGAATGGAGTGTTTGGAGTGATCTGCCCAATACCCCTAAAAAATTCAATAGGGTCGATAATCTGGAAGAAAAAATCGGTCCATTGGAAACCATTCTTTTGGATAAAGAAGCATACCTGAGCTTTGCCAGTGGAGATGGTGCCTGTCTGGGATGTTCAGAAAAATCTGTAGTCCATCTTTTTATGGCCACAGTGGAATCTCTGATGCTTCCCAGGGTTGAAAAACATGTGGTTTATCTCACAGAACTTATTGAGAAATTGGAAAAACACATCCAATTGCGTCTTATGAAGTCCATGAATGTTATGGATTCCAACCTGATGTCAAAAATTGTTTCTGAGATGCAGGGCGGAGACCTGACCATGTCGGGAATAGCCAGTCGCATGGAGTCGGAAAAGGGCTCAGAACCCATAGATCCGGAATGGTTGAGCGAAACCACCCAAATGGTGGCCGGTCTGAAACATTTGTTATGGAAATACACCAATGGTACAACAGGAAAAGGAAGATCTACCATGGGCATGACCAATGCTACCGGATGTACTTCTGTCTGGGGCAGTACTTATCCCTATAACCCCTACCCTTTCCCTTGGGCCAATCATCTTTTCCAGGACAGTACCTCCTTGGCTATGGGTATTTTTGAGGGCCATATGGCCAAAATGGCTGACGGCTTCAAATTGATCCGCAAAACGGAGTTGGAATTGAAAGGTTCTTACAACCCAAGAGACCAGAAAGAATTCTTTACTTATTTCAACTGGGAGCAGTTTACGGATGAGGAATGGAAATTATGCCCACCGGTGGTCGCTTTGGGCGGTGACGGCGCCATGTATGATATAGGTTTCCAAAATCTGTCCCGCATGATGGCTTCCGGAAAACCGATCAAAGTGGTGGTGGTTGATACGCAGGTATATTCCAACACAGGTGGACAGGCCTGCACCTCAGGCTTTATAGGACAGGTTTCTGATATGGCCCAATTCGGAAAAGTATGGAAAGGCAAACCCGAACCCCGAAAGGAAATCGGACTGATTGCCATGGCGCATAGAAATACCTATGTGATGCAATCCACCCTGGCAAATACCAGTCAGATGATAGAAGGTTTTATTGATGGCTTGATGGCCAGAAGACCTGCCCTATTCAATCTGTATACTACCTGCCAGCCAGAACATGGTGTCGCAGATGATCTGGGTGCTCACCAGGCCAAACTGGCTGTGGAATCCCGAGCTTATCCATTATTCCGGTACAACCCTGACAAGGGTGTAACCCCACAGGAAGCTTTTGACTTGGAAGGTAACCCAGCACTGCATCAGTTATGGCCTACTTACCAGTTGAAATACCTGGAGAATAACCGTCAAAAAACCATGGAAGTTGCCATGACCTTTGCGGATTTCGCCTTAACTGAGGCAAGATTTAGAAAACATTTCCGAAATGCCCCAAGGGATACCTGGAATGAAAATATGGTGGTATTGGAAGAATTCCTTGAAATGTCTGAATCTGACAGGGAGGGTAAATTCCCGTTCATTTGGGCTGTGGACAGAAAGCAGCATTTGACAAGGGTCTTGGTATCAAAAACGATGGTGCTTTCCTGCGAGGAGCGACGGGACTTCTGGATTATGCTAAAGGCCATTGCCGGAGTGAAACCTGAAAAAACAGCACCGGTTGAAGATTTGGAAAGCAAAGTTAGGGCTGAAGTTGTCAGTAGGATAGCCAAAGGCTTGATGAAGATGGCAGGAGATAATGGATCCGGTATTATGGATCTGGCATTGGACGACAGCAAAACAGAACCTTCAAGCCCTACTGAACCTGCTGCGAAAGGGGATTTTATGGCCCCTTGGCTGGAAACCGACTTCTGTACTTCCTGCGATGAATGTATCAAGCTGAATCCAAACATATTCGCTTATAACAACGATAAAAAGGCCTTCATCAAAGATCCGAACGCAGGTCCCTATTCAGATATAGTAAAAGCAGCTGAAAAATGTACAGCCGGGGTCATTCATCCTGGTTTGCCCGCTGACAAAAATGGGGCAGAAATGGAAAAGTGGATAAAAAGAGGCGAAAAATTCAACTGATACTGTGCTGAACCTGACCGCAAATACTTTCAAACACGGAGTTCATCCCCCTGAAAATAAGGAGGAGACAAATGGATTGCCCATCCGGCAATTTCCATTTGCTCCCCTTATTATCCTGCCTATGCAGCAGCATATAGGGGCCCCATCACAAATCATCGTCAGGGAAGGTCAGGAGGTAGCTAGAGGACAGTTATTGGCCAAAGCAAATGGCTATATGTCCGTGCCCATGCATTCACCTGTTTCCGGAATTGTCCGGAAAATTGGCAATGTCCCGGTGATTTCAGGTCAAATGGCAGAGGGGATTTATTTGGAACCCTTTCCTTATTCAGGTCAGGAAGTAATTGAAGGCAATCCAGTACCCCTGGCCGCAAGCGCTGAAGAAATCCTTCAGGGTATTCAGGATGCAGGCATAGTGGGCCTGGGCGGAGCAGCTTTTCCTACCCATGTGAAACTCAAAATCCCGGAAGGGAAAATCTGCGAATACCTCATCATCAATGGTATTGAATGTGAACCCTATCTGACCACAGATCACCGGGTCATGTTGGAACAGGCAGATGATATATTTATGGGCATACGCTATGTATTGAAAGTAACCGGAGCCAGGGAAGTAATTATCGGCATTGAAGCCAACAAACAGGATGCCGCTGATCATCTTTCTGCAAGAATCCCTAAGGATTTACCGGTAAAGGTTCAGGTAGTGCCTGTAAAATATCCTCAGGGGGCAGAGAAAATGCTGATAACTTCCCTATTAGGCAAAGAAGTTCCTTCCGGAGGCCTGCCCATAGATGTCAATGCCGTAGTAGTCAACGTGGCTACAACCGCTGAAATCGGCAGATTACTTCCCCATGGACAGGGAATCCAGGAACGCGTGGTAACCATAACCGGCCCGGCGATCAGGAAAAAAGGGAATTATCTTATTCCTATCGGCACTCCCCTTCGCTATGTATTGGGGCAGGTAGGTGCCAGTGACAATATCAGTGAAGTGTACATGGGGGGTCCAATGATGGGTGTTTCTGCCGCCAGTCTGGATATTTCCATTGTCAAAGGAACTTCCGGTATAGTGGTATTTGGAGAAATGGACATTAAAAAAACAGACAAAATATATCCCTGCATCAAATGTGGGGCCTGCGTGGATGCCTGTCCCATTTTCCTTAACCCTTCCAAACTGGGGATTTTGGCCAAATTTGAAGCTTATGAAACCATGGCTGATGAATACCATCTTATGGACTGTTTCGAATGTGGTTCATGTTCCTTCGTATGCCCTTCCAATATCCCCTTGGTACAATATTTCCGCTTGTCCAAAGGAATTGTCAGAAAAAGAAAAGCTGCCCTTCAAAAATAAAAACATGCTAAGCAAGACCTTACATATCAGCTCTTCCCCTCACATCAATAAAGGTGAAAGCACGGATGTTATCATGAGGAATGTAGTCTATGCCCTCTTGCCGGTCGTATTGTTTTCTATCTATGCTTTCGGAATCAATGCCCTCCTGGTTATTACAACTGCAGTGATAGGCAGTTTGATAACAGAACACGCCCTGTGCAGATGGTCCAATCAGGAGAGTACCATCTCTGACTGGTCTGCTGTCATAACAGGTTTACTTTTGGGATTGACTTTACCTCCCATATTTCCGCTTTGGATGACTTTTCTTGGCGCTGTATTGGCCATTTCCTTGGGTAAATTTGTCTTCGGAGGCTTGGGCTATAATGCCTTTAACCCGGCATTGGTAGGCAGGGCGATCCTTCAAGCTGCCTTTCCTGTAGCCATTACCACCTGGCATCCCTCCTTTATGGAAGATCGATTTATCAGTATTTCCAAATCTGTTCTTGCTTTTCCCTTTGCAGAACCCATAGTGGACGGAATTTCCGGAGCGACACCGCTTTCGGCATTTAAATTTGATCATATCACTACCGACAGTACAGATCTCGCCCTGGGACTGATCAGCGGCTCCATTGGGGAAACCTGCTCCTGGATTATTTTATTGGGAGGTATTTACCTGATTTATAGAAAAATGATGAACTGGAGGATCCCTGTAACCATACTGGCAACGGTATTTTTTCTAAGCGGCATTTTATTCCTCTTCGATAATCAGCTTTATCCCTCTCCTGTATTCATGCTTTTCTCCGGAGGACTGATGCTGGGGGCTGTCTTTATGGCCACCGATATGGTGGGTTCCCCTATTACACCCTTAGGAATAATAATTTATGGGGTTTTCATCGGTGTTTTGGTGGTGGTCATCCGGATATGGGGCGGGCTGCCTGAGGGGGTGATGTATGCTATTTTATTGGGAAATGCACTTACGCCACAAATTGACAAAATAATCAGACCAAAGGTTTATGGTACGAAAAAAATAACAACATGAGTACGGAAAAGACCATATCGCCCCAAGCAGGTGCCCCACAAGGCAGTAAAAAAATGCTCACCGCCATGGTGGGAATAGGCGTCTTTTGTGCCTTACTGATCGTATTGACCTTTGAGGGTACCAAAGATAGGATAGAAAGACTCAGAGCGGAAGCTCTGGAAAAAGCCGTTTTCAATGTATTGCCAGGAATCACCAAAACAAGAATTTTCCAAATGACGGCAGAAGGTCAATTCCTTCCTTCTGATGGACAGGACCGAAGCAAAACATTGGTGTATGCGGGATATGATGAAGCTGATACTTTTGTTGGTGTTGCCATTGAGGCAAGCGGACAAGGATATGCGGATGTCATCCGGATTTTGTTCGGATACAATCCCTCAACTCAAACCGTTGTGGGCTTCTATGTACTGGAAAGCAAAGAGACCCCAGGACTGGGAGATAAAATTGAGAAAGACGAAAATTTCCTGGCCAATTTCCGTGAACTATCGGTGGCCCTTTCGGCAGATCTTAGCCAAGTGGAAAATAAGGTTATCCCCGTAAAACAGGGAAGTAAAACCAAAGCTTGGGAAGTGGATGGAATCACCGGTGCCACCATATCCTCCCGGGCAATAGGCAATATTATCGGGGAAAGTTCTGCGATTATGGTTCCTCTGATCTATAGTCAGTTGGAAAGTTTTAAGTCAGATGTAAATAAATGATCAATATGAGCACGGGGATAACAAAAAATGCCGGAATAAATACCAATCCAAGCTCCACGGATGAATTCATCAAAGGACTGTGGCGCGAAAATCCGGTTTTTGTACAGGTATTGGGCATGTGCCCGGTTTTGGCGGTATCCAATACAGCTGAAAATGCCCTTGCCATGGGATTGGCCACCGCATTTGTCCTGTTGATGTCCAATATATTGGTGGCCTCTCTACGGAACTTTATCCCCAAACAAGTGAGGATAGCTTCCTTTATCCTGATCATTGCCACATTTGTCACCATTGTAGATTATGCCATTCAGGCCATCAGTGTGGATCTGCATAAGAATTTAGGGGCCTTTATTTCCCTCATAGTCGTCAATTGCCTCATATTGAGCAGAGCAGAGGCTTTTGCCTCCAAAAACACCATTAGTAAATCCATTATGGATGCTTTGGGTATGGGTTTGGGCTTTGTTTTCGCCCTGTTTTGTCTGGGAGCAGTACGTGAGTTACTGGGTAACGGAACCTTGTTCGATATTGGGGTCTTCCCAAATGGGTTCCAGGAATGGATCATCATGATATTACCGGCCGGAGGCTTTTTCACCTTGGCCCTTTGGCTATTGCTGTTCAATTTCTTTAAATCCAAAAAAGTACAGGTATGAACACGGAAGCATATTGGAGTATATTTATCAATGCCAGTCTTGTCAACAACTTTGTGCTGGCCTATTTTCTGGGAATCTGTCCATTTCTTGGGGTTTCCGGAAAAATGGAAACTGCCACCAAAATGGGTGGAGCAGTGACCTTTGTCATGCTCATAAGCTCTATTTGTGCCTATGGCATTCATGCTTTGCTTGTGGCGATCAATGCCCCCTTTCTTCAGCTTATCAGCTACATAGTGGTCATTGCCTCCACTGTTCAACTGGTGGAAATGTTCATCAAGAAAATGAGTCCTGCCCTGTTTAGGGCATTGGGAATATTTCTTCCCTTGATCACTACCAATTGCGCCATCTTAGGATTGGCCTTGTTTCAGACCAGTAAAGCCTACAGCTTTACCCAGAGCCTGATCTATGCATTGGGTGCAGGAATAGGATTCACCCTGGCCCTGATCCTGATGGCAGGAATCAGGGAACAACTTGAATTTGCCGAAGTACCCAATGTGGTAAAAGGAACTGCTCTTACCCTGTTGGTTGCCGGTATCTTATCATTGACATTTATGGGTTTCTCTGGATTGGGATAAAAAAAGATGGAAAACCTAATGACATATTTAATCGGAATCGGAGCCATTGTAGCCATGATGTTGGCCTGGGTCTGGGTTCAGTCTCTATGGCGGGACACATTTTCTGAAAATATTTCCGATCAGGATGTACTGGCAGAAAGGAGAAGCTGTGGCAACTGTGGTTGTACCAAAGTGTGCAAAAATGAAAAATCAAGGTAACCTATATATCAACGAAAAATACTATCGCTATGTCTTACTTATCAGATCTCAATACCAAGCAGCAATATAAGGCCCGGGTCAAACAAAGCCATCGCCTCACCCCTACCCATAAAGAAGAAATCCGTGAGATTATCCTGGAAGTGGAAAATCCCGAATTTAAATGCCAGGTGGACCAAAGTTTCGGGGTATTGGTAGAGCATAGCAGTGACTTTGGCAATGAATTTCACCATAGGCTGTACAGTGTTGCAGACCTCCCGGCGACTGAAAATGGCAATACCCAGATCACCATGCTGGTGAAACGCTGCTCTTATGTAGACGATTTCAGTGGTGAGCTGTACCATGGGGTAAGCTCCAATTATCTCTGCGACAGGAGGATGGGAGATGAGATTACCATCACGGGTCCATTTGAATTGCCCTTTAAGGTGCCGGAAGACAAAAACTCCAACATGATCCTCATAGGAATGGGGACAGGCATAGCCCCTTTCCGTGCCTTTATCAAACATATTTACAGTCAGGAGAAGGATTGGAAGGGGAAAATCAGGTTGTTTTATGGAGCAAAAAGTGGCCTGGAGCTGCTTTATCTCAATGATAAAGATGGAGACCTGACCAATTATTATGATAAAGCTACCTTTGAAGCCTTTCATGCCCTGAGTCCAAGACCCCATTGGGAAGATCCCATTCTTCTTGATGAGGCCATTGAATCCAGAGCCGAAGAAATATTGGAAATGCTGTCCTTTTCCAACACCTACATCTATATTGCCGGTTATGAAAAAGTGAAAGAAAACCTGAATAAGGCATTCATTACCATTATGGGCTCCAAAGAAAAGTGGGAAAACAGAAAAGCAGAACTGATTGCAGGTAAAAAATGGGCGGAAGTGATTTATTGAAAAATGACCGATGTCGGATGTCGGATGTTGGATGACCAATGTTAATTTGACGGAAGACAGGAGACCGAAGATGGAAAAATGACGGATGACCGATGTTGGGGCGGAAGATAGGAGAAAATGACCGATGAGAATTCCTGAAATAACCACGAAGTGCCTGCCCGTCCGATCAGGCGGGGTTAAACCTTGAATAGCTCTGGGGGGCAACCTAGAGGGGAACGTGCTTACGATTTGAGTCAAGTCTTTCAGGGTTGAATATCCAATGATATAGAAGACCTCTCCTTCGTCGAGGTGACAAGGCTAAGTTATTTTCTCAATTAAACATTTCATCAAATCAATTGCCACCGAAAATCATGTTATTGGTTGTTAAAAAGGGATAACGGTTTGAAAAACCAATATCAATTAGTATCCAATATCTACAAATATCGATTTCCAATGATTAAGGGATAATGTAAAATGTAAATTGAGTTTCAAATAATCAATTAAAATTAAATAACATCATGACCATTCTAATCGCCTTACTTACCCTTGGAGGATTGACACTCTTACTGGCCTTGATGTTGACCATTGCCAATAAGAAACTGTATGTCTATGAGGATCCGAGGATAGATGTGGTGGAAGGAATGCTTCCCCATGCCAATTGTGGTGCCTGTGGCTATCCCGGTTGCAGGCCCTTTGCAGAGGCATTGGTAAAAGGTGAAATGCTGCCCGGTAAGTGTACAGTAAGCAGCGAGGAAGGCAGAAAGGAAATTGCATCTTACCTGGGAGTGGATGCTGGTGCTGAAGAAAAGCGGGTCGCAAGATTGGCCTGTGCGGGTGGTCTTAACGTGGCCATCAATAGGGCTAAATATGAAGGATTGACCACCTGTCGGGGAGAAGCCTTGATCTCAGGAGGTTCCAAAGGCTGTTCCTGGGGCTGTTTAGGCCATGGCGACTGCGAAACGGTATGTGATTTCGATGCCATTTCCATGAATGAATTTGGTTTACCGGTAGTGGATGAGGCCAAATGTACCGCATGCGGGGATTGTGTGGAAGTTTGTCCAAAAGATCTCTTTTCAATCCATGAAGTAAGCCACAGACTATGGGTGGCCTGCAAGAGTCTGGAAGCCGGAGACGGCGTATTGGAAGACTGTGAGGTAGGTTGCACGGCCTGTGGCAAATGTGCCATGGATGCCCCCGGCCTGATTACCATGAAGTACAACCTTCCTGTGATCAATTATGCAGGAAAACACCAAACCCAAGTACCGATACAGCGCTGCCCCACCGGCGCTATTGTGTGGCTTGATGAAAAACAAGGCCCCATCAAAGGAGCAGAAGCCAAAAAAATCATCCGCAAAGGGAAAAAGATGTTAGGCGAAAGCTGATTTAACTCTTTATACTCTAACCTATTTATATATCATTTCCTCAGCCCCATTCCAGTTTTTAGGTGGGCCTTCTGCCAAGTATTTCTTGGCTTTTTCAAAAAACACTTTTACCGTATGATCTGTTTCATCAGAAGCTACTACCTTGGTGAACAGTTGTATGGAATGTTCAAATAGCCCTTGTTGATACAGTTCCATTGCCATATCAAAATCACTCATATTTTGTTTCCTTATGGTGGTTAAGTCTTCTTCCATTCCATTCATGCATTCTACTACACTTAACATATTGTTTTTACCTTTTAGTAGAACCTTTCCCAGACGCCTAAACACAAATTTAGAAGGATCAGCAATACTTTTGAAGGTCGCCTCACTTAGTAATAAGTGGGATTTATAATACTTGGTAAGACTTTCTATGCGAGCAGCCGTATTTACGGTATCACTGATTGTAGCCGCATCCAAACGGTGTTCATCTCCTGTAATCCCCATGATCAGTGAACCGGTATGCATTCCAATACCTGCATGAATGGGCAATTCTCCATTTTGAATCCTTATCTGATTTAATTGTCTGACAGCCCTCTGCATCTCAATTGCTGCCAAA
>Ga0114946_10002030_pt1 | contig 13895 bp, 13 predicted proteins | sample WalLakDeSediment_FD_88676 | JGI IMG/M metagenome (GOLD analysis project Ga0114946, IMG submission 88676) | Lake sediment microbial communities from Walker lake, Nevada to study Microbial Dark Matter (Phase II) - Walker Lake 11/02/13 Deep Sediment | ecosystem: Environmental > Aquatic >...
CGGCCGGCTCCGCCACCCGGCGCGCAACCATGCCCCACGCCAGCCAGCCCCAGCCCGCCTTGGGCGCCGTGCGCCGGACCTTCTCGGCGCTCGGCTCCCGCAACTACCGGCTCTGGTTCGGCGGCCAGGTGGTCTCGCTGACGGGCACCTGGATGCAGATTACCGCCCAGGGCTACCTGGTCTACGAGCTCACGCGCTCGCCGGCGTACCTGGGCTACGTGGGCTTTGCCGCCGGCCTGCCCTCGTGGTTCTTCATGCTCTACGGCGGGGTGGTGGCCGACCGGCTGCCGCGCCGGACGCTGCTGATGATCACCCAGACGGTGCTGATGGCGGTGGGCTTCCTCCTCGCCTTGCTGGTGGCCACCGGTCTGGTGCGGCCCTGGCACATCCTGGCGCTGGCGCTGGTCCAGGGCAGCGCCGTGGCGTTTGACGCGCCGGCGCGCCAGTCGTTCGTGGTGGACCTGGTCGACCGCGATCGGCTGACCAACGCCATCGCCCTCAACTCCACCATGTTCAACGCCGCCGTCATCGTGGGACCTGCGCTTGGTGCAGCCGTCTACGCCGCGTTGGGCCCGGCGGAGTGCTTTGCGCTCAACGGCCTGTCGTTCCTAGCCGTGCTGTTTGCCCTGGGCCGGATGAAACTGGGGCCGCGACCGGCCCGTCCCCAGGGCCGCTCTGCCGCCAGTCAGCTGCGCGAGGGCCTGGCGTACACCGCGTCGCAGCCCGTCATCCGCACCCTCATCGCCAATCTGGGCCTGCTCGGCCTGCTGGGCATGAGCCTGCTGACCTTGATGCCCGCGTGGGCGGTGTCGGTCCTGGGAGGTGACGTGCGCACCAACGGCCTGCTCCTCTCGGCGCGCGGCGCGGGCGCGTTGCTGGGGGCGCTCATGATCGCCTGGCTGGGCAACCGCCCGTCGCGCGGCCGTGTGTGGGCCGTGGGCAGCCTGGCCATGCCCCTCACGCTCGTGGCCTTCGCGCTGTCGCGCTGGCTGCCGCTGTCGTTGCTGGCCATGGTCGCCATGGGCTGGAGCTTCATGAGCCAGGCCAACACCGCCAACTCGCTCGTCCAGACACGCGTGCCGGACGAGCTTCGCGGCCGGGTGATGAGCATCTACACCCTGGTCTTCTTCGGCGCCATGCCGGTGGGCGCGCTGCTGGTCGGGGTGATGGCCGGCGCCGTGGGCGAGCCGCTCACCGTGCTGGTCAACGCCGCCCTGCTCGCCGCGGCGGCGGTCTGGATCTGGCTGCGCCTGCCGCGCATGCGGCGGCTGCCCTGAGGCCCGGCGCGCCGGAGACGCGCCTTCATCCGTGCCGTCGCATGTGTGCTATTCTCCTGTCCGTTGCCAGGCATGGCTCGCCCGGTCGCATGGGCGGGCTGTGGGAGGGGAGTCAAGGATGACCACCGACACGATAGCTCGGATGACCCAATCGGAGTTCCGGGAGATGCTCCAAACCGTCGTGGAAGAGACGGTCGAACGGACGCTGCTGGCGATGCTGGGTGACCTTGACGAGGGTCTGGAGATCCGAAGCAGCGTGAGGGAGAGGCTCCTGCGCCAGAGGCAGGATGTCGCGGCCGGTGACCACGGCCACGCGTTGGATGATGTTGTTCGGGACTTGGGTCTCGCATAGGCCGTGTACGAAGTTCGCGTCCTGGATGCGGCTGCGCGCGAACTGGAACGCCTGGAAGTCCCAGTCGCGCGGCGCATTGTCAGCCGGATCCATTGGTTCGTTGCGAATCTGGACCAGGTCAAGCCGGAGTCGCTTACAGGCGGACTGGCTGGATTCTACAGACTTCGAGTCGGCGACTATCGTGTTGTGTACGAGATCCTGCATTCGGATCTGGTTGTCGTAATCCACCTGATCGGCCATCGCAGGGACATCTACCGCAGACCATAGCCACACGGCGGGCGTTTCGGCCCGCCGTGCGCCTGCCGCGCATGCGGCGGCTGCCCTGAGGCCCGGCGCCGCGCCGCGAGCGGCGTGATATCATTGGCTCAATGGAGCGCGGTCGGGTCGCGGCCGCGCCACGCGTCAAGCGCCCGCGCGCTCGCACCGGCGCACGGCATCTCACTGGACCGGCGGAGGCAAAGGGGGTGGACGTGAACGACCTCGACACGGTGGGCGGGGCCCTCCTCTCCCGGCTGGAGGCCAAGAACGCCCAGCGCGAGCGCGTGCTGGCGATCAGCCGCCAGGTGGTGCAGCACGCGGCCCGCGCCATCCGCGCCGCCCACCGCGGGGACTGGGACGGCGCGGCGTCCATCCTGGCGGACGGCAACCGCCTGCTGCAGGAGATGAACGCGGCCGCGCTGGGACACGCCGATCTGGCATCCGCCGGCTACACCCTCGACGCGCAGAAGGAACACGCCGAGGCCCACCTTGTGCTGGCGCTGCTGCTGGCGCGCGAGCTGCCGCCGCCGGACGCGCTGGGCGTGGACGACGCCGCCTGGCTGAACGGCCTGGGCGAGGCGGCGGCGGAGATGCGGCGGGCCGTGCTGGACCGCATACGCCGCGGCGAGGTGGCCGACGCCGAGCGGCTGCTGGAGGCGCTGCAGGACGTGCATGTCTTCCTGGGCACGGTGGACTTCCCGGATGCCATCACCCGCGGCTTGAAGCGCACCAACGACATGGTGCGCGGGGTGGCGGAGCGGACGCGCGGCGATCTAACCGTGGCCGTGCGCCAGGACGAACTCACGGCAGCCATAGACCGACTGCAGGCGCTCCTGACCGCCGCCGGCGGCGGGGCCTGACGCGGTGTTCCTGGACGAAGCAGAGATCCTCGTCCGGGGCGGCAACGGCGGCAACGGGGCCGTGGCCTTCCGGCGCGAGAAGTACGTCCCGCGCGGCGGCCCGTCGGGCGGCGGCGGTGGCCGCGGAGGCAACGTGGTCCTGGTGGCCGACGGCGGCACGAACACGCTGCACGCCTTCCGGTTCACGCAGCGCTACCAGGCGGGGCGCGGCGGTCACGGCGGCGGGTCCGACAAACGGGGCGCGGACGGCGAGGACCTGCGCGTGGTGGTGCCGGCCGGCACCATCGTGCGCGACGCGGACACGGGTGAGGTGGTGGCCGATCTGGTGGCCGACGGCCAGGAGGAGGTGGTGGCGCGCGGGGGCCGCGGCGGGCGCGGCAACGCCGCGTTCAAGGGGCCGACGCGCCAGGCACCCCGCTTTGCGGAGAAAGGCGAGCCCGGCCAGGAGCTGCGCCTCAAGCTGGAGCTGAAGCTGTTGGCCGACGTCGGCATCATCGGCCTGCCCAACGCGGGCAAGAGCACCCTGCTGGCTCGCATCAGCCGGGCGCGGCCCAAGATCGCGGACTACCCCTTCACCACGCTCAACCCCATCCTGGGCGTGGCCGAGATCGACGAGCGGACGCTGGTCTTTGCCGACATCCCGGGCCTCATAGAGGGCGCCAGCGCCGGCGCTGGCCTGGGCGACCGCTTCCTGCGCCACGTGGAGCGCACGCGCCTGCTGCTGCACCTCGTGGACGGCACCGCCGCCGACCCTGCAGCCGACCTGCGGGTGGTGAACGCCGAGCTGGCCGCGTTCGGGCAGTCGTTGGAGGATCGCCCGCAGGTGGTGGCGGTGACCAAGGTCGACCTGCCGGAGGCGCGCGAGCGCCTGGCGGAGACGCGGCGGGCGCTTCTGGCTCTGGGCGTGTCGGAGGTCCACGCCGTCAGTCCCGCCACCGGCGAAGGCGTGGTGCCGTTGCTGCGGCGTGTGGTGCAGCGTTACGACGAGCTGCCGCCCCCGGAGCCGGTGCCCGCCGACCTGCCGATCCTGCGGCCCGTGGAGCTCGACGAGGACGCCTTCACCATCCAGCGCGACCACACCGGCTGCTTCGTGGTGCGCGGGGTGCGGGTGGAGCGGGCGGCGGCCATGACGGACTGGGCCAACGACGCGGCCGTGGCCAGGTTCCAGCGCATCATGGACGCCGCGGGCGTGGCGGACGCGCTGCGCGGCCGCGGTGTGCGCGAAGGCGACACCGTGCGCATTGGCCAGGCCGAGCTGGAGTGGACGGACTGACCGCCGGCCGGGTGGGCCTGCTCGGCGGCACCTTCGACCCGGTCCACATCGGGCATCTCATCGCGGCCCTGGAAGCCAGGCACGCCCTGGCGCTGGACCGGGTGGTGCTGCTGCCCGCGCGCACGCCGCCGCACAAGCCGGACCGGGTTCCCAGCCCCGTCCGCCACCGGCTGGCCATGCTGGCGCTGGCGCTGGAGCAAGAGCCGGGGCTGGAGGTGGGACGCATCGACCTGGACCGGCCCGGCCCGCACTTCACCGTGGACACGCTGCGGATCGCGCGCGCCGCGTGGGGCATGGGCACCGCCGACAGGTTGTGGTTCATCATGGGCGCCGACTCGCTGGCCGACCTGCCGCGATGGCGCGATCCGCCGGGCATCCTGGCGCTGGCCCGCCTGGCCGTGGTGCCGCGTCCCGGCGTGCAGCCCGATCTGGAGGAGCTGGAGCGGGCCGTGCCCGGCCTGGGCGCGCGCGTCGACTGGGTCGCCGGCCCGGCCATTGGCGTGAGCGCGAGCGACATCCGAGCGCGGGAGGCGACCGGCCGGCCCGTCCGGCACCAGGTGCCGGCGGCGGTAGAGGCCTACATGGTGGAGCACGCCCTGTACAGGGCACCGGCGTCGTGACGCCCCGCCTGGTCCTGGCCACCGCCAACGCGGGCAAGATCCGCGAGCTGCGCGCGCTGCTCGCCGACCTGCCGCTGCGGGCAGCCTCCGCGGCCGAGATCGGCCTGGACCCCACCGTGGAGGAGACGGGCCTCACCTTCCAGGCCAACGCCGTCCTCAAGGCGCGTGCCTGCGCCGCGGCGGCCGGGCTGCCGGCGCTGGCGGACGACTCGGGCCTGGAGGTGGACGCCCTCGGCGGCTTCCCCGGCATCCACTCGGCGCGGTGGGTGACCGGCGCCGACGCGGCGCGCGTGGCGGCGCTCCTGGAGCGGCTGGCCGGGCTGGAGCAGCAGCGGCGGGGCGCCCGCTTTCACGCCGTGGCGGCGCTGGCCTGGCCGGACGGCCGCGTGGCCACGGCCTCCGGCACCGTCAACGGCCGCATCGCGGAGCGGCCGGCGGGCGTGGCGGGTTTCGGGTACGACCCGGTGTTCCTGGTGGAGGACGGCGGCCACTGCGGCCGGCGCACGATGGCAGAGTTGGCGCCGGAGGAGAAGAACCGATTGAGCCACCGCGCGCGGGCCGTGCGCGGCCTGTGGCCGGTGCTGGAGGCGCTCGGGCGCGGACACGCCTGAACCCTGGTGCGCCGCGCAACCCACCGCGTCGGCGCCGCCGGCGGACCGGGGGCCGTCGCTCCGGGTCACTACGCCATCAGCGCCTCGAACTCGGTCCGGTCTATGGTCTCCGCCTCGATCAGGCGCGCGGCCACCGCGTGCAGCTTGTCCAGGTTGTCCGCCAACGCCCGATGCGCCCGATCGTACGCTCGGCGCACCAGTCGCTCCACCTCTTCGTCGATGGCCTGCGCCACGTCCTGCGAGTAGTTCATGTGCTCGCCGATCTCGCGCCCCAGAAACGGCGTCTCCTCGCGCTCGCCAAACGTGACCGGGCCCAGGGTCTGGCTCATCCCATAGCGCATGACCATGTCGCGGGCGATGCGGCTGACCCGCTCCAGGTCGTTGGAGGCCCCGGTAGTCACGTCGTGAAAGACGATCTCCTCGGAGGCGCGCCCACCCAGCAGGCCGGCCATGTCGTCCTCGAACTTGGACTGCAGCAGCAGGTTGCTGTCCTCTTCCGGCAGGTTCATGGTGTAGCCCAGGGCCATGCCGCGCGAGACGATGGTGATCTTGTGCACCGGGTCGCAATGCTCCAGGCTGTGCATGACCAGGGCGTGGCCGGCTTCGTGGTAGGCGATGATGCGGCGCTCCTCGTCGGAGATGAGTCGCGTCCGCCGCTCCGGCCCGGCGATGACCTTCTCGATGGCCTCCTGCAGGTCCAGCATGGTGATGGCGCGAGCACCGCGCCGCGCGGCCAGGATGGCGCCCTCGTTGATCAGGTTCTCCAGGTCCGCTCCCCCAAAGCCCGGCGTCTGCTTGGCGATGACGTCCAGGTCCATGTCCGGCGCCAGGGGCTTGCCGCGGGCGTGGATGTCCAGGATGGCGCGCCGCCCGCGCACGTCCGGCCGGTCGATGACCACCCTCCGATCGAACCGACCCGGCCGCAGCAGGGCCGGATCCAGGATGTCCGGCCGATTGGTGGCGGCGATCACGATGACGTTGGTGTCGGTGTCGAAGCCGTCCATCTCCACCAGGATCTGGTTGAGCGTCTGCTCCCGCTCGTCGTGGCTGCCGCCCAGGCCGGCCCCCCGCTGCCGGCCCACGGCGTCGATCTCGTCGATGAAGATGATGCACGGGCTGTGCTTCTTGGCCTGTTCGAACAGGTCGCGCACCCGGCTGGCGCCCACGCCCACGAACATCTCCACGAACTCGGAGCCCGAGATGGAGAAGAACGGCGCGCCGGCCTCGCCGGCCACCGCGCGCGCCATCAGGGTCTTGCCGCAGCCGGGCGGACCGACCATGAGCACACCCTTGGGGATGCGCGCGCCAAGCGCGATGAACTTGTCCGGCTCGCTGAGGAACTCGACGATCTCCTGCAGCTCCTGCTTGGCCTCGTCCACGCCCGCCACGTCGGCGAACGAGACCGTGGGCGTGTCGGAGGTCATGAGCCGCGCGCGGCTGCGGCCGAACGACATGGCCTGACTTGTGCCGCCCTGCGCCTGCCGGAACAAGAAGAGGATGAGCACGCCAAAGAGCAGGATGGGCGCCAGCTGGACCAGCACGCGCATGGTCCGGTCCCACGTGCCCAGCTGGCGGTTGACAATCTCTATGCCCCGGAGCTGGCGCTCGGCCACGCCCAGCTCGAGCAGCGTGGGCACGACCGCGTGCCCACGCTCCTTGCGCGTCACCACCTCGGAGCCGTCCTTGAGCCGCACGACCAGCTCCTGCTGGTCGGGCATGACGGTGATCCGCTCCACGGCGCCCTGAGCGATCCGTGCCGGCAGGTCGGAGAGGGCAATGGGCTCCGGCGGGCTGGAAGAGTCCGCCATCCGCATGAGCAGCAGCATGAGGAACAGCAGGATGGCCATGTACAGCAGGGCGCTCCTCAGGAAGCGGGACATCGGTCCTCTGGCCGGTTCCGGCATGGCTCTGCTCCTGTCTTGCCTACACGCCCGCCTGCGGTGCCCGGCCTCGCGGCCGGCGCCTCCCGGCGGAACATGTCAGCCCAACCGCGCCGGGCAGGTGCCCGCCGCAAGACCCCACCGAGTCTCGGCCCTCGGCGGTCCGTGCCGCGCCGCTTCCGGGACGGGGCACTAGCGCCCGCCCTCGTCCAGCACCGCGGCCACGCGCGCCAAGTACGCGTCCAGCAAGGCCACCAGCCGCGCGCGATCGCTCCCGTCCATCGTGGCCAGAATGCCCACCGTGCGCTGGCGCCGGTCGGCTCCGGCCTCCGCCACCAGCCTGTGGCCGCTGTCGGTAACGCGGACGATCACCCGCCGCCGGTCCAGCGTGTCCGCCCTGCGCTCGGCCAGGCCCCGCCGCACGAGCCTGTCCACGATGCCGGTGGACGTGGCCGACGACTGGCGCAGGTGCTCGGCCAGGCAGCCCATCGTGCACGGTTGCCCCTGCCGCGCCATGTAGACCAGGGCGTGGTACTGGACGGGCGTGAGCGCGAAGCGCTCCAGCTGCGCCGCGAACAGCCGGTGCTCGAGCAGGACGAGCCGCGTGATGGCACGCTCGAAGCCCTCGGCCTCGCTGTCCAGATCGTGGCTCATGGCCGTCCGCCCACCCGTGTTCGGCCCGGCCGGCGGCGCGGCCGGTCGCGCAAACGTCTTGCGTTCCTGAATATACGTAGCGCGAAGGACCGCGCCAAGCCGCGGCCGCCGGGGCCGCTCCCGGGCTCCGGCGACCGCCAGCTTGGATTGGCTACGGGCCCTCGGCTCCCGGTGTCACGGCCAGGTCGAGCGCCCCCAAGTCCAGCGTGGGTTGCGGTGCACCAAGCAGCTGCTGCCAGGCGAGCGCGAACCAGTCCGGCTCGGGCGGCACCAGCCGCTCGTACGGATAGCGGTGGATCTCCGCCTCTGAGCGCGCCTTCTCCAGCCACGGCTCGAGGGCGCCGTCGCGCCGCGTCTCCAGCTCCTGCTCCGTGAGCTCGCGCTCTGCGTCCACGGTGGAGACGTAGACCACGTAGCTCCCGCGCCCGCCGACGACCGGCTCGGAGACCTCACCCGCCGCCAAGCCCATGATGCTGGCCGCGTCGGCCTGTGAGAAAGCCAGTCGGTCCATCAGGCCACTCTCGGAGTACCACTCGGGCTCGCCCACCTGCAGCGCGTAGGGATCCGGTGTGGCGGTGGGTGCCGGTGTGGCCGTGGGCGCCGGCGTGGCCGTGGGCCCAGCGCTGCCGGCCTCGGTCTCGTCGTCAGCCTCTTCCGCCTCGTCCGCCTCGTCCGCCGCATCGGCCTCGTCCGTCTGATCCGCGGCGTCCGCTGCGCCGGCTTCGTCCGCCTCCACTTCCACGGCGGCGTCGTCCGCGTCGGCGGGCTCGTCCGCATCGGCCTCCGCGGCGTCGTCGGCCTCCGCGGCGTCGTCCGCGTCGGCGGGCTCGGCTGGATCGGCGTCGGCCTGGTCCGCCTCGTCCTCCAGGTCGGCGGCGCGGTCCGCGTCAGCGGCGCCGTCCGCGTCGGCGGCCTGGTCCGCGGTGCCTGGACGCCGGTAGCGCTCCACCACGTCCTTCCACGCAACGCCGTCGCGCACCGCGTCGGCCGCCTCCTGCGCCAGTGCCCCGTCGGAGAACACGATGTACTCGGCCTGGACCTGCTTGTCCGTGATGGGCAGCTCCGCCGCCAGGGCCTCCGTGAGCTTCTCGCGGTAGATCTGCTGCCGGACCATGTGCTCGAAGTCCGCGCGCGAGAGCCCGGTCTGCTGCAGCCCCGGCTGCACGCGGTCCCTGTAGGCGGCGTCCAGGGCCGCCCGGTCCGCCGTGGGCGCCGCGGCCAGCGCCTCGGTCAGTCCCTCGGTAGCGGTGACGGCGTCGGCGCCCGTGACGGGTGCTGTCTCCACCTCGTCTGCCGGCTCGATCGGCGCTCCCTCTTCGTCGTCCGACGGGGGCGGCTCGAAGGTGGGCGGCGGCGCTATCTGCGTGGCCAGGTCGTCGTCGATGCGGCCGGCCACCTCCTGGTCGGTGACCTCGATGCCGCGGGCGAGCGCCTCCCGGCGAACCAATGCCTCGTCCACCAGCAAGCTGATGGTCTGGTCCGCCAGCCGCGACCGCTGGCCCTCGAACAACTGGCTCAGGGTGCCGGGATCCGTGGTGGACGCGTACTGCATGAACGACGCCACGCTGTTGACGAGCTGCCGCCGCTCGTAGGTCAGTCGCTTGGAGAAGGTGGCCGCGGTGATGGTCTCGCCGTTGACCCGCGCCACCGGCGTGCGCGCCTTCTGGAACGACTCCCGGTACACCCCGACGGCAAGGATCATGACCACCAGGACCAGGATGGGCGCCAGCACGGCCATCAGCGTGCGTCGCTCCCGCCGATCCTTGTTCTGCCGCAGGTACTCCTTGCGCGTCATCTGCTGGGGAGCCTTCACCGCCTCCCGACGCTTGCGCCGAGCCATTCGTGCCTCCGTTAGCCGATCAGGTAGCGATGCTGCTCCGCCATGGGCAGCAATGCGATTTGGCGGGCGCGCTTGACGGCGCGCGTGATCTGGCGCTGCTGCTTGGCGTTGGTCCTGAGCTTGCGCCGCGACTGGATGCGGCCGCCCTCATCCACGAACCGCTCCAGCAGGTCCACGTTCTTGTAGTCAATGACGGTGTCGGGCTTGAGCACGCCACCGCGCTGGTGATGCCTTCTGCCTGCCATGGGTCTTCGCTCTCCTTCTTCGTCCTCTAGTCCGCGACGGACGGTTCACCGACGTCCAAGGGCTCGTCGCCGGCGCCCTGCCGCCCGTGCGGCTCGGAGCCGGGCCCGGGCGTCTCGCGCCACGCGCCGTCCAGCACGATCATCTCGTGCGCCACCACCTCCACCCGTTGCTGGCGATTGCCCTCGCTGTCGCTCCAATAGCGCGTCTGCAGTCGGCCTTCCACGTACACCCGGGAGCCGCGGCTCAGATGGTGATGGCAGATCTCCGCCAGCTTGCGCCAGGCCACCACGCTGAACCAGTCCGTCACGTCGTGGCGCTCGCCGTCCAGTGTGGTGTAGGTGCGGCTGGTGGCCAGGCTGAACGTGGTCACGGGCTGACCGGACGGCGTGTAGCGCATCTCCGGGTCACGACCCAGATTGCCGATGAGCATGACCTTGTTCAAGCCTCGAGACACGGGTCTCTCCCACACCGGCCCTGCCCGCCGCCGGCCTGCCGCCGGGCACGGCGACCTCGGCTACTCGTCGCAGCGGATGGTGAGATAGCGGAGCACCGCCTCGTTGAGGCGCGCCAGCTGCTCGATCTCGCCGATGACCGGGCTGGGCCCGGAATACCGCAGCACGGCGTAGTAGCCTTCGCGGTGACCGTTGATGGGGTAGGCGAGCCGGCGCTTGGACCAGGTGTCCGCGGCCTCGCTGATGGTGCCCTTCTTGTCCAGCAGCTGGCCCCGGCCCAGGATCTCGCCGCCGCCGCGGCGAATGATCTCCTCGACCTGGTTCACGATGGCGGTGACGCCCTCGTCCTCCAGCGTGGGCTGGATGACGACCACGAACTCGTACTGCCGCATGGGGAATCCTTTCCACGGAGCCGCCCCAGGTACGGGCCTGGAGCGGAAAGGACGGCTGTAGCGCCGCAGCGCGTTGGATGGGTGATCCAGGGGTTAGCTTAGCATTGGCACGCCGCGGCACAAAACCGCGCCAAGAGAACCGCCGCGGCGATGGGGCGTTGTGACGGCCGCCGTGCCGGACCCTATGCCGTCGCCGCACGATGCCGCACGGCACGGCGGCCGCACGAGGAGTAACGTTCCCGCGCCGGCCATCGATAGACGGTGGCTCGGCGCTGGCCCAACCAGAGTCCTGCCGACCGCGGCTCGCAGGCAGTGGCGCCTACCAGTCGCCGCTCTCCAGGTACTGGTGGATGGCCGCCGCGGCGACCCGCCCCTGGCCCATGGCCAGGATGACGGTGGCCCCGCCGGTGGCCACGTCGCCCCCGGCGAACACGCCGCGCTTGGACGTCTTCATGGACTCGGGCTCCACCTCCACCACGCCGCGGCGGCCCGTCTCCAGGCCCGGCGTGCTGGCGGGGATCAGCGGGTTGGGGCTCTGGCCAATGGCCACCACCACCAGGTCGATCGGGATGCGGAAGTTGGAGTCGGGCACCTCCACCGGCCGCCGCCGCCCGGACGCGTCGGGCTCACCCAGCTCGTTGCGCACGCATTCCAGCTCGCTCACCCAGCCGTTCTCGTCGCCGTGGAACGCCACCGGCGTGAGGAGCAGGTTCAGCTCCACGCCTTCCTCCACCGCGTGGTGGATCTCCTCCTCCCGGCACGGCATCTCCTCGCGCGAGCGGCGGTACACGATCATGGACGCGTCCGCGCCCAGGCGCAGAGCGGTGCGCGCGGCGTCCATGGCCACGTTGCCGCCACCGATGGTCACCACGCGCTTGCCGCGCACGATGGGCGTGTCGTACTCCGGGAAGAGGTAGGCCTTCATCAGGTTGGCGCGCGTGAGGTACTCGTTGGCCGAGTAGATGCCCTTCAGGTTCTCGCCGGGCACGTCAAGGAACCACGGCAGCCCGGCCCCGGTGCCCAGGAACACGGCGTCGAACTCCTCCAGCAGCTCGTCCACCGTGGCCGTGGAGCCGACCACGAAGTCCTTGACCAGCTTGACGCCCAGGTGGCACACGTACTCGATCTCGCGCCGCACAATGGCCTTGGGCAGCCGGAACTCCGGGATGCCGTAGACCAGGACGCCGCCGGCCTCGTGCAGGGCCTCGAAGATGGTCACGGCGTGACCAAGCTTGACCAGGTCGGCGGCCACGGTGATGCCGGCCGGGCCCGAGCCCACGACGGCCACCCGCTTGCCGGTCGAGGGTGGCAGGTCCGGGTACTCCGGCGGCCCCTGCTCCGCCTCCCAATCGGCCACGAAGCGCTCCAGCCGGCCGATGCCGACCGATTCGTAGCGCTTGCACAGGGCGCACGCGCCCTCGCACTGCTCCTCCTGGGGACACACGCGCCCGGTGACCGCCGGCAGCGCGTTGGTCTCCTTGAGCAGGTTGACGGCGGCCCGGAAGTCGCCGTCCGCCACGTGGGCCAGGAAGCCCTTGATGTCAATGCCCACGGGACAGCCGTCCATGCAGCCCGGCCGCGCGCACTGCAGGCAGCGCTGCGCTTCGGCGACGGCCTGCTCGGCCGAGTAACCCAGGGGGACCTCGTCGTAGTTCCGGACCCGCTCGGCCGGCGGCTGCTCCGGCATGGGCATCTTGTTGGGGACGATCGTGATCTTCTTCTTCTTCTTCGGCTGCTCGGTCATGGCGCGCTACCTGTAGTGGTGTTAGGTGGTGGGAGCCGACGCGGCCGGTCGGGCGCCGCCTAGCGGACGGCGGCAGGCTCCGCGGCCGCGCTGTCGGCCAACTGCAGCAGCCGACACGCCTCGCGGTGCTCGGCCACGATGGCGTCGGCGCGGCGCTCCCAGTCCTCGAGCGAGGCGCCCTCGGCCTCGCGGTACGAGGTGTTGCGCGCCGACAGCACGCGGAAGTTCACGTCGTGGGCGTCGAACTCGGGACCGTCGACGCAGGCGAAACGGCTCTCGCCGCCCACCTCGACCCGGCAGCCGCCGCACATGCCGGTGCCGTCGACCATGACGGAGTTCAGGCTGGCAACGGTGTGGATGCCGTGGGGCCGCGTCAGTTCGGCCACGGCGGCCATCATGGGCACCGGGCCCACCGCCAGCACGTAGTCCAGCTTGACGCCGCCGTCGATGAGCTCGCGCAGCGGGTCGGTGACCAGGCCCTTGCGGCCGTTGCTGCCGTCGTCCGTGACCACGTGGGTCTGGTCGGCGAAGGCGCGCGTCTCGTCCTCCAGGATGATCAGGTCCTTGGTGCGGGCGCCGATGATGGCTATCACCTCGTTGCCGGCCTTCTTGAGCGCGGCCGACACCGGGAAGGCGATGGCGGTGCCAACGCCGCCGCCTATGGTCACTGCCGTGCCGAACCGGCGCATCTCCGACGGCCGGCCCAGCGGCCCCACCAGGTCGAGGACGTGGTCCCCGGCCTCCAGGCGGTTCAGAAGCCGCGTGGACTTGCCGATGCCCTGGACGATGACGGTGACGGTGCCGCGCTCGGGGTCGGAGCCGGCGATGGTGAGCGGGATGCGCTCGCCGCGCTCGTGGACGCGCAGGATGACGAACTGCCCCGCCTGCTGCTTGCGGGCGACGAGCGGCGACAGGATGTCGAAGCGCTTGACATCCTCGGACAGGAAGCGGGCGTCTACGATCTGGAACACTGCGGGCTCCTGGGAGGGCGGTCTTCCCGCGCCGGCTCGCGGCGCGCCGGGTTGGCCGGATGGGGCTACGGCTGGCGGTAGGGTGCCGGCGAGGGCCGCGCGGCCTCGGCGGCTGGGCACCGCGCTCGCGTGTCGATGGGTGTGGCGGAAGTGGCTGGTGGGGTCATGCGTCGGTGGCCGTGCGTGGCGACGGTCGCCGCGAGGGATGGGAGAAGGGATGGTGCCGTTTGCCCCGGGGCCTGTGGCCGCCGGACCTCCGCGCGCCTGGCGCTTGGAGGCGTCACCCGGATGCGTCCGCAGTATACAGGCTCGCCGCCGCGGCGCCAACAGACGCGGCCCGCGCCGATGCTCGGGCGACCGCGCGGGGGGATGCCATCATCACGCCGGCGGCAGGCGCGCTGACCCGGAGCGGTCGTGACCGGCCCGGCAGGGGAGGCCACAAGCCACCGCGCTTGAGCATCGCCA
>Ga0114946_10002031_pt1 | contig 13893 bp, 11 predicted proteins | sample WalLakDeSediment_FD_88676 | JGI IMG/M metagenome (GOLD analysis project Ga0114946, IMG submission 88676) | Lake sediment microbial communities from Walker lake, Nevada to study Microbial Dark Matter (Phase II) - Walker Lake 11/02/13 Deep Sediment | ecosystem: Environmental > Aquatic >...
GCGTCATTGGGGCCCGAGGCCAAGGACCGAAACCGCAGTTGTACCGGGCGTACTACAAGGTTTCGGGACACAGGGATCGGGCCCCAAGGGCGTGCTCTGGGTCGTGAGGGGTTTCACCACGGGACACTAGGTTTGACGCCGAGCGAGCGCGTGGCAGTGTGGTCGACGATGCTCACCCAGCTTCGCATCGAGAACTTCAAGGCCTGGCGCGCCTCAATTCGGCAGCCACCAGGCGAGAAGCTGCATGTGGCCGACATGCGAGCGGCGGGGCATGACCGAAACATTCAGCCCGGGGTGGATCAGATCCTGAGCTGAGCGAAGCGATCGAAATAATTGCGGAATTCGCCAGACCACGGCCGAGAGTTGTGGTTTTTTTCGCGCGCGTCCATGCTGTCGACGGAGGTCCGCTGAGCGGCAGGGATGTTGGACCCAGAGCACGCCTCTGACGACCGATGCCTTTGTCGCCGAAACTCGTAGTATGCCCGATACAACTTCGTTTCGGCTTCGCGGCCTCGGCCGCCAGTGCCGCACTCTGGGCCGCGATGGGTTTCACCACGGGCTGCCAGGCGTAGCGAGTGGTTCAGCCAACAGCGCTTCGACGCGCCCGCGCAAGACTAGGCCCTCGCGTTGGCCGAGCTCATAGGTGGCCATGATGCGCTCGGGCGAGGTGTAGTCCCAGGTTCGCGCGGGCGGGTAGTCGGCCGGGCCGAGGTAGAGGATCTGTCCGCCCTCGGGCAGCCGCAGGGGCCGACGCGCGACCTTCTCGGGGGCGCTGAGCAGCACGAGGATCCTGCCGGTGCGGGCGTGCTCGGGCAGGGCGCGGACCGGGACGTTGTCGACGAGGGCGCCGTCGAGGTAGCGGCGACCGCCGTCGCGCAGCATCCGGGTCACGGGCGGGGCCGTCGAGGACATCAACACCCAGGTGAGCAGCTGCTCGGCGTCAGCCGCGTCGGTCGAGCGGACGACCTGCACGCCGAGGCCCGAGGGGGGACGCGTCGGCCCGTGCAGCCGACCGACGCGGTTGCGTCGATCGAAGTCGCGGTAGGCCGCGAGGCTGGTGCGCAGGGCCGACTGACCCGGTGCGATGTAGGACTGGAGGATGTGGACCGGCGGCCCGTCGACGATCCGCGCGAAGCCGCCGTCCGCGAACACATGGCGCAGGGCCGCGCGGGCGATGCCCTCGTGGGGAAATACGGGCTGGTCGCCGAGCACGTGGCGCGGATAGAAGTTGCGCGGGTTGTTGCGCGTGGCCTCGAGGAAGTGGGCGAGGGACTCGTCGACGCGATCGGCGACTTGGACCAGGCTCATGATCGCGCCGGCGCTCGTCCCTGCCCAGCGCTCGATCGGCGGGAGCAGATCGGCGATCGAGCGCAGCAGGCCCATGCCCCAGAAGGTCTTGCAGCCGCCGCCGGCGACGACGATCGACAGGCCTGCTGGGGGAGCGTCGAGCATGTTCAGCTCATGGTAGCAGGTCGAGTTCGCCCTCAGCGCGAAGTCCGCCGGTCGGCCAGCCCTTGCGATCCGCTCGCGACAGCGCCAATAACCCCGTGATGACTTCCGAGGCCAACCCCCTCGTGCGCGAGCGCTTCCACATTCCTTTCCACGAGATCGAAGCGCCGCATGTGGAGCCCGCGGTCGATGCACTGCTCACGGTCGCCGAGGCCGAGCTCCAGGCGATCGTCACGGTCGCGGGCGAGCGGACCCGGGAAAACACCCTCGACGCCTTCGAGGAGCTCGGTCGCGGGCTCGAGTGGGCGATGGGCGTGGTCGGGCACCTCGAGTCGGTGGCCACGAGCCCGGCCCTGCGCGAGGCCTACGAGGCTGTCCAGCCCAAGACCTCCGCGTTCTCGTCGCGGGTGTTTCAAGATCCCCAGCTGTACGCGGCGCTGCGCGAGTTCGCCGGCACCGACGAGGCCAAGCAGCTCGATCCGACCCGGGCCCGGCTGCTGCGCAAGATCCTCGACAGCTTCCGCCGCAACGGGGCGCAGCTCGATGACGCCGGCAAGGCCCGGCTCGCGGCGCTCGAGGTCGAGCTTGGCCAGATCACCACCAAGTTCAGCCAAAACGTGCTCGACTCGACCAACGCGTTCGAGCTGGTGATCACCGACGAGGCCCAGCTCGCCGGGCTGCCCGAGAGCGCGCGCGCGGCCGCTCGGGCGGCGGCCGAGAAGAAGGGCATCGAGGGCTGGCGGTTCACGCTCCACGCCCCCTCGCTGGTCCCGCTCTTGACCTACCTCGATGATCGCTCGATCCGCCAGCAGGTCTGGCAGGCCTACGGGACCCGGGCGAGCAGCGGCGGCCATGACAACCGCGGCTTGATCGAGCAGATCTTGAAGCTCCGGGCCGAGAAGGCCGGGCTGCTCGGCTACGCCAACTTCGCCGATCTGGTCTTGGAAGATCGCATGGCCAAGTCAGGCGACGCGGCCCAGCACTTCGTCGCGGATCTGCGCGGGCGGACCGAGCAGTTCTTCGCCGAGGAGATCGAGCAGCTGCGCGCGTTCGCGGCCAAGGGCGGGCACCCGGGTCCGCTCGAGGGCTGGGACGTGGGCTATTGGTCCGAGAAGCAGCGCCGGGCCCTCTACGACTTTGACGAGGAGGAGCTGCGCCCCTACTTTGGGCTCGAGGCCGTGCTCAGCGGGATGTTCGAGCTAGTCGAGCGGCTCTATGGCATCCGCGTCGAGCCGACCGAGCAGCTCCCGACTTGGCACGAGGACGTCCGCACCTACCAAGTCGTCGATGGCGATCGCGTGCTCGGCTGCTTTTACGCTGATCTGCACCCGCGCGAAGAGAAGCGCGGCGGCGCGTGGATGAACGCCTTGGTGACCGGGCTGCCGAGCGCCGGCCGCCCGCACCTCGGGCTGATCTGCGGGAACATGAGCGAGCCGCTCAACGGCAACCCCGCGCTGCTCAACCACCGCGAGGTCGAGACCGTGTTTCACGAGTTTGGCCACCTCTTGCATCACCTGCTCTCGGAGGTCGAGGTCCGCAGCTTGGCCGGGACCAACGTGGCCTGGGATTTCGTCGAGCTGCCCTCGCAGATCATGGAGAACTGGTGTTGGGAGCGCGAGTCTCTCGACCTGTTCGCGCGCCACCATGAGACCGGCGCGACGATCCCCGACGCGCTGTTCGACAAGATGATCCGCGCCCGCAACTTCCACAGCGCCAGCGCGATGATGCGCCAGCTCGGGTTTGCGACCCTCGATCTCAGCTTGCACCTCGACTACGCGCCCTTGGTCTTGGCCGACGAGGCCTCGCGGCCGGCCGTGCTCGAGTTTTGCCAGGGCCTGCAGCAGCCGTTTTATGTCGCGCCGCTGCCCAAGGACTACGCGATGGTCTGCGGCTTCACCCATCTGTTCGCGTCGTCGGTCGCCTACGCGGCCGGCTACTACAGCTACAAGTGGGCCGAGGTCCTCGACGCCGACGCGTTCGCGGTGTTCAAACAAGCCGGCGTGTTCAGCCGCGAGGTCGGCCAACGGTTCCGCGAGCGGATCCTCGCCAAGGGTGACAGCCGCGAGCCGGCCGAGCTCTACCGCGAGTTCGCCGGCCACGATCCCGAGCTCGGCCCCTTGCTCGAGCGTTCGGGCTTGCACGAGCGGGGCGCCGCGTGAAGCCAGGCGGTGGCGCGCCGAGCAAGCGGCCCAAGATCGCCTTGTCCTCGTGCCTGATCCACGAGGATCCCGAGCGCAAGCTGTTCAAGGGCAAGGCCTTGCAGTTCACCGAGCAAAAGATGGCGCAGGCGGTCTGGCGCGGGGGTGGGCGGCCGATCCCGCTCTTGGATCTGCGCGATCGCGAGGCCCTCGAAGAGGCCCTCGCCGACGTCGATGGGCTGGTCTTGCAAGGCGGCGCCGACGTGGCGCCGATCAGCTATGGCGAGCAGCCGATCAAGCCCGAGTGGCGAGGCGACGCGGTCCGTGATCGCTTCGAGGTCGCCGCGATCGAGGTCGCGCTCGCGCTCGGCAAGCCGATCCTCGGCATCTGCCGCGGCGTTCAAGTGATGAACGTCGCCCTCGGTGGGAGCTTGTATCAAGACATCAACCACCAGATCGAAGACACGCTCGTCCACCGCGATTGGCACCGCTACGAGATCCTCGAGCACGGCGTGGCGCTCGAGCCCGAGTCGTGGCTGGCCTGGGCGTTCGCCGATCACCTGGAGCTCGACCGGAGCACCGGCGCGCCCTCGCTGCTGACCAACACGGTCCACCACCAGGCGCTCAAGCAGGTCGGGGCCGGCCTGGGGGTAAGCGGGCGGGCGCCCGATGGGATCATCGAGGCGGTCGAGCAGATCAGCGAGGATCGCTGGCTGGTCGGCGTGCAGTGGCACCCCGAGTGGCTCGATGGCTCGCCCGACAGCGGCCCCCATCGGACCCCCGGCAACCCCTTGTTCGAGAAATTTGCTGACCTGTGCCGCGCGCGTCGGGCCTAGTGGTCGAGCCTGGCTTGGTCCGGGCGGGCTTCGACGAAGCCGGGCTCGGGCCCACGCTCGGGCCCTTGGTCGTCGCTGGGTTTGCGACCCGCGTCGGAGCTCGGAGCTCGGCGAATTGGGGGCCGCTCGATGATCTGCGCGGGCGCTTGGCGGCCTTGGTCGGGGAGCCGGGCGGCCGCGACGGGCGGATCGAGGTCGGCGACAGCAAGAAGATCCACGTCGGCGCGCGCAAGCTCGCGCGCATCGAACGGACCGCGCTGGCGACCGTGGCGTGGATCCACGGGCGGGTGCCTCGGGATGTCGGCGAGCTGCTGAGCATGGTCGCCGAGCCGAGCTTCGAGCTCGCTGGTGATCGCCGGGCGCCGTGGTGGTCGAGCTTGACCGAGGCCCTGCCGATCGCCCACGAGCGCGGTGAGATCGAAGCGCTCGGTGAGCGCCTCGCTGCGCTCGCGCGCGCCGCCGATGTCTGGCCCTTGTGGTACCGCGCCGACCTGGTCTCGGCGGCCCGGATCAACCGCGAGCTGGCCCTCGAGGACCGCCGCGAGGGGACCAAGAACACCTGGGCGACGCACGCGGTCTTGCGCCTCGCCAAGCTCGCCGTCGACGAGCTCGACGCGCCGCGGTTGACGATCTGGTGCGACAAGGCCGGCGGCCGGGCGGCCTACGGCGAGCCGCTCGAGCGGGCGTTCGTGGGCTCCGCGTCGACCTTCGAGCGCATCGACGAGACCCGCGATCGCAGCCACTATCGCAGCATCGCCCCCGGCGACCGGCGGACCGAGCTCGGGTTCGTGATGGGGGGTGATCGTTGCGATCCGCGGATCTCGTGGGCGTCGATTCTGGCCAAGTACCTGCGTGAGCTGATCATGCGCAGCATGAATCGGTATTTCGCGGATCGCATGGCCGGCTGCGCCGAGGCGCTGCGCCCGACGGCCGGCTACCCCGAGGACGCCAAGCGGTTCATCGCGGCGGTCGAGGCCGAGCTTGGGCCCGGCGCGGGGCTCGAGCGGGCGGCGTGGATCCGCATGAAATAGGCTCGCGCTCGTCTGGTCGCGCGCGCGAATCCGTTCCACAGCCGATTGACCGGCCCGGCCGCGTGACCTATAGGCCTCGCGGGCCGGCGCTTCGTCTTCGCGGTGCGCTCGTGCGCTTAGACACATCCGATGGAACCCAAAGTCGATCAGCCACGAAAAGGCCACTTCTCTCATGTGAAGACCGACCTGTCCGCAGGGCTCGTGGTGTTCTTGATCGCGCTGCCCTTGTGTTTGGGGATCTCGCTCGCATCGGGAGCGCCGCTGTTCTCCGGCATCATCTCGGGGATCGTCGGCGGCGTCGTCGTCGGGTTCTTCAGCCGCTCGTCGATCAACGTCAGCGGACCGGCGGCCAGCGTCGCGCTCGTGGTGCTCAGCGCGATTGGTACGATCGGCTTCGAGGCCGTGTTGACCGCGACGATCCTCGCCGGCGTCATCCAGATCGCGATGGGCTACGCGCGGGCCGGGACCATCGCCTACTTCTTCCCGTCATCGATGATCAAGGGGATCCTCGCGTCGATCGGGCTGATCCTGATCCTCAACGAGATCCCCCACGCGTTCGGCTACGCCGGGCAGTTCGAGCTGGTCGAGGCCATCCACATCTCGAAGGAGCACGACACCTTCCACGAGCTGTTCAAGCTGTTCGACCACATCAGCCCGGGGGCGACGATCATCACCTTCACCTCGCTGACGATCATCGTGATTTGGGACCGTCCAGCGGTCAAGGCGAAGTCCGCCCTGTTTCGCGTCGTGCCCTCGGCGCTGGCCGCCGTGGTGGTCAGCGTTGGCTTGAATCAGCTGTTCACTACCTCGTTCCCCAGCTTCGCGCTGTCCGAGAACCACCTGGTCCAGCTCCCGGCTGCGAGCGGCGCCCGCGAGTTCCTCTCGTTTTTTTCGACGCCCGACCTCTCGGCCTTCCTCAACCCAGCGGTCTATTCGGTCGCGGCCAGCATCGCGTTCATCGCTAGCCTCGAGTCGCTGCTGAGCACCGAGGCCGGCGACAAGCTCGACCCCTACAAGCGCAAGACCTCGACCAACGACGAGCTGCGCGCCCAGGGCATCGGCAACATCGTCGCCGGCATGATCGGCGGGCTGCCGATCACGGCGGTGATCGTGCGGACCTCGGCGAACGTGACCGCCGGCGGGCGCACGCCCTTGTCGACGATCACCCACGGCGCGCTGATGTTCATCTGCGTCCTGCTGATCCCGCGGATCCTCAACTTGATCCCGCTGGCCTCGCTCGCGGCGGTGCTGTTCGTGGTCGGCTATCGCCTGACCTCGTTCCCCTTGTACCGCTCGATGTACAAGGCCGGCAAAAAGCAGTTCTTGCCCTTCGCCGTCACGGTCGCGGCCGTGATGGTGACCGACCTGATCACCGGCATCGCCGTGGGCGCGACCGTCGCGATCTTCTTTGTGCTGCGCGAGAACTACAAGACCCCGTTCTTCTCCGAGAAGGAGATCGCCGCCGACAGCGAGAAGATCACCATCACCTTGTCCGAGGACGTCAGCTTCCTCAATAAAGCGAGCGTGATGCTGACCTTGGACCACCTCCCCAACGAGAGCACGGTCTGCATCGACGCCTCCCGGTCGGTCCACATCGACGATGATGTCTTGGAGATCATCGAGGAGTTCCGCAAGAACGCCGAATACAAGGGGATCAAACTCTCGCTGGTGGGCTTCGAGAAGCACCATCAGACGGCCCAGACCTAGCCGATCAGCGCGCGCAAGGCCTCGTCGACCGCCGCCGGGGCGTAGCCAAACGGCCCTTGGTCGCCGGTGAAGGCCACGCGGCCCTCGTGAATGACGTACAGCCGGATCGGCCAGGCGTTGTACGCGAACATCAGCTCGTTCGTGAGCGTGTCGGCGACGACCGGCATGCGCAGGGCCTTGTTGTCGGCGAGCCACTTGGCCATGTGCAGGCGGTCGTCGAGGGTCCGCGCGTGCAAGAAGCAAAATTCCTGATCGTCGCCTTGGTGCTCGGGGTCATTGGTGTATTGGCCCGCGAGTCGCCAGCCGTCCTCGGGGTGGGCCTCGGTGATGTAGACCGTTAAAAACCGCGCGCCGCGAGGCTGCCATTGATCGATCAATGCGTGGAGTTCGTCGATGCGCCTGCGGTGATGCGGGCAGCTGTAGGAGCCAAAGTTCAACACCAGCGTCGCCGGACGACCCTCATGAACGAAGTACTCGGCGAGCCGGGTCGCGTGACCGTCGAGGGTCACGACCTCGCCGTCGGGCGCAGCCGCGCCGACCGCCAGGCCGCTGCGGCCGGTTGACCAGCGCCGGAATTCGACGTCGGCCGGGCTCTGCTCGTCCTTGCCCGGGAATATCGCTGATTTCGCGATGCCCAATAATTCATCGGTCATGAAGCTGGCTGGCAAGCGCGTGCTCAACCGAATAAACCCTGCCCACGCGGCGACGACGACGCTCGCCGCACACACGCCGATTGCGGCGACGAGCGCCGGGCCGCCGCCGTGGGCCGCGGCCCCTGCCAAGCCGCCGGCGCCGATCGCCGCGCACGTCCCCACGATCACCATGGTCGACTTGATCTCTCGGGGCAGCATCCGGCCCGACAGCCCGATGCGGAGCGGGCCCCCAAGCGCGAGCAGCACGACGATCATGCTGGCCCCGCCGACCACCGAGCGGATCGCGGGCGACCAGGCCATCGGGTGGTGGTGGACCACGACCGCGAGCGCCGCGAGCCCAATCGCAAGCACGGTCAGCGCGATCGACAACCATCGAAACGAGGTGACTGCGGAGCGGCTCGCCATGGCCCATGAATTACCACGGGACCGGTGCCAATCGCTGGCCCCCGTCGCCCGGCCTGGGAGCTCGCCCACGCCCGCGAATCAGCCCGCACGAGACGCGCGGCTCCTTGTTGTGCTAGTCGAGCTTTGATGTGGCCGCTTGCGCGACGCTACCCAATCCGGCGCCAGCTCGAGGCGTCCGACTGTGGCGCGGCATGCCTGCAAATGATCTGCGCTTGGCATGGCGCCGAGCTCGAGCTCGGTCGGCTGCGCGCGCTGACGACCGTGCAAAGCTCGGGGGTGTCACTCGCCGATGTGCTCGACGCGGCGGAGCAGCTCGGGTTCGAGGCCGAGGGGATCCACGTCGAGCCCGAGGCCGCGAGTGATCCCGAGCTGCGAGCCGAGCTTGGCTTGCCGGCGATCGCCCACTGGGGCGGCGATCACTTTGTGGTGCTCTACGAGCTAGGCCCCAACCGGGCGGTGATCGGCGATCCGGCCGTGGGCCGACGCGAGCTGACCGACGCGCAGCTGCGCGAGCATTGGAATGGGGTGCTCTTGCAAGTCACGCCGACCGCCGCGTTCGAGCGGCTCAGCGCCGGCGAGCGCGGGCCGGGGCCGCTGCGTAGCTTCATCGCCGGGTTCACCCGCTACCGCGCGCTGATCGTTCAAGTCCTGCTCGCGACGCTGGTCTTGCAGGGCCTCGCGTTGGCCCAGCCCTTGTTGATCCAGCGCTTGGTCGACGGGGCCATCGCCGAGGGTCAAGTCGGGCTGCTCGGCACGATCGCGGCGGGGCTGCTCGCGATGGTGGTCTCGCAGGCCGCGTTGACGGCCCTGCGCGGGGTCGCCTTGTTTCACCTCTCGAGTCGCCACGCGCTCGGGATGCTCGCTCGGTTTTGGCATCGGCTGCTGGCCTTGCCCTTGTCGTTCTTCGCTCGTCGGCACCGCGGCGACCTCCTCCGGCGGATCGAGGATCACGAGCGGATCCGGCGGATCTTGCAGGGCACGGCGCTCGGCGGGATCTTTGATCTGGTCGCGGTGATCACCTACAGCGCGCTGCTGTTCGCCTACGGCGGGGCGATCTTCGCGATCTTCGCGGGCGGCTCGCTGGCCTACGCGATCTGGACCTTCGCCTTGCTCCCGCGCCGCCGCGAGCTCGACCACGACAGGTTCCGGGCCGAGGCCGAGCGCACCCGCGTGGAGGTGCAGATGCTCGACGGCGTGTCGACGCTCAAAGCCGCGACCGCCGAGCGCCAGGCCCGGGCCGGCTGGGAGCGCGTGCAATTGACCCAATACCACGCCAGTCGAAGGGTGTGGTTCCTCGACACCTGGCAAGAGGCGGTCGCCTTGGCGATCACCCAAGGCATGTTCGTGGCGGTCCTGCTCTACGAGGCCGACCTGGTCTTGCGCGAGCAGCTCAGCCTCGGCCAAATGATGGCGACGGTCGGGATCCTCGGCCTCGCGATGGGGCCCCTGCGCAATCTGGTGATGCTCATTCATCAGTTTCAGGAGGTCGCGTTGTCGCTGCGGCGGGTGCAGATCGTCTACGACGCCGAGCCCGAGCCCGAATTGCCGCTCGCACGGCTCGAGCGGGCGCCGGCGATCCGCACCGAGGGGCTGGTGTTTCGCTACGGCTCGGCCCGCGACCGGGCGGTGCTCGATCACGTCGACCTCGACATCCCCGCCGGGCGCACCACCGCGATAGTCGGGCCCTCGGGGGCCGGCAAGACCACCTTGGCGCTGGTCTTGTATGGCCTGCTGCAACCCAGCGCCGGGCGGATCCTCTACGACGGCGAGCCCCTCGATCCCCGCCGGCTGCGGCACAGCTTTGGCTTCGTATTTCAATCGGCCGACATCTTCGATGGGACCTTGGCCGAGAACATCGCGCTCGGCGACCTCGAGCCCGATCCGGCGCGCGTGCGCAGGGCCGCGCGCACGGCCTGCCTCGACGATCTGCTCGGGCTGCCGCAGGGGCTCGGGACGGTGATCGGCGAGCAGGGCATTCGGTTGTCGGGCGGCGAGCAGCAGCGCTTGCAGATCGCTCGGGTGCTGTATCGCGATCCGGCGGTGCTGTTCCTCGATGAAGCGACCAGCCACCTCGACTCGGCGACCGAGCGGGCGGTCACCGAGGCCCTGCGCGAGGCTAGCCGCGGGCGCACGCTGGTCGTCGTCGCCCACCGCTTGTCGACGATCCGCGACGCCGATCAGATCGTCGTGGTCGAGGGCGGCCGCGTGACCGAGGTTGGCACCCACGACGAGCTCCTCGCTCGCGCCGGCTCCTATCATCGCCTGGTCTCGGGCCAGCTGGAGGGCACATGAACCAAATCGCACGCCGTGAACCAGCTGACGCCGGTTTGCCTGAGAGCTCGCTGGTGACCCCGGCCGCGCGCGAGCTGGTCGAAGGCTACCCGCGCTGGCCGCTGGTGGTCACCCTCGCCGTGGTCGTGGTGCTCGCGGGCGTCGCGAGCTGGCTGGTGCCCGCGCTGATCTAGCGGCGCCGGACCAAGGCGTCGGCGAGGGCGCCGAGGATGTCGGTGCCGGCCCGGGCGTCGAAGCCCAGGAACATCGGCGAGGCGTTGAGCTCGAGGATCTTGGCGGCTCCGCGGGCGTCGGGGCGCAGGTCCATGCCGGTCCAGCGCAGGCCGAGGACATCGCAGGCGTGCACGCAGACCTTGGTGATCTCGGCGGACAGCTCAATCGTGCGGATGTCCTGCTCGTGCTGGCGAAAGTCGAGGGCGCTCGAGAGGATCCGCAGCGCGGCGACGACGACCCCGTCGATCACATAGACGCGCAGATCGTCGCCGGGCAGCAGCTCTTGGAAGGTCACGGGCGCGGCGGACAGCGCCTCGAGGCGCTCGTCGACGAGGTCCTCGGGGCCGAGCTCGCGGGTCGCTGCGCCCCCCGAGACCGGCTTGTAGGCGACCCGGCCGACGGCTTTGGCGAACTCACGGACGGCCTGCGGATCGTTGGTCCACAGCGTGCGCGGGACCGGCAGGCCCGCGGCCTCGAGCGCGGCGAGCTGCATTGGTTTCCCGTGCAGCCAATTGGCGCGCGGTGAATTGTAGACCGGGATCCCCAGCGCCTCCCAGCGGCCGACCAGCGAGACCATGAACTCGGCCTTCTCACGGAACGCGACCAGGGTCGCGTACCAGTCGTCGGCCATCGCTTCGCTCGCGTCGACGCCAAACGCGAGGGGGTGATTGTGAAGCTGGCGCACGTAGACCGCGTGCGGGCAGCCAAGCTCGCGGCCGTCGACGCGGATCGAGCCGGCCGCCTCGCCAAGGCTGATGCGGGTGCGCTCGGGGAACCCGGCGGTGTCGAGGATGACCGGCTCGAGCCCGCGGGCGGTGATCGCTTGGGCGAGCGCCGCGACGTGGTCGTCGTCTGGTGAGCCGAGCAGGAGAATGATTGATTCGCTCATGGGTTGGCCTGGACCGCGGCGTCGAGCAAATCTTCGTGCTCGAGCATCCATTGCAGGTGAGAGAGGCGGCCGTCGAATTGGCGGCGCTCGAAGAACAAGGTCGGGATGCCCTGGGCGTGCTCGGTCTTGGCGATCAACGCACGGTCGACGAGGACCCGCGCGCGCTCGAGCTGATCCTCGACGAGCCGCGCGTCGAGCTGCAGGCCGTCGAGCAGCGGCTGGTGATCGCCCTCGAGCAGGGTCTGCAGCCGGGCCTTGGCCAGGAACAACGCGGCGAGCATCGCTTCGCCGCCGTGGGCGAGGCCGATCGCCGTGATCCGGGCGCACAGGGCGTGGTCGCGGGGATCGTTGGGATCGAGGGGGGGCACGACCAAGATCAGCGCGAGCGCCTCGGGCTGCGCGCGGCGGAGCTGCTCGGCCTCACGCAAGACCGCCCCGCACTTGTCACACAAAGGGTGGGCGAGGATCAGCGCGGTCCGGCGCGCGTCGGCGGGCCCGAGCCGAACGCCGTGGGTTTGGGGATCGGGGCCGGTCGCGGGCCAGCGCAGCCAATCGCCCATGCTCGCGAGCGGCGAGCTACCCAGCTCATGGAGTCGATTGAGGGTCCATTGCAGGCGCGCGCCGGCGGCGAAGCCCGGCATGATCACGCCCGCGCCGATCCACGCGACGACGAGGGCGATCGCGCCGTAGAGCGCCAATGCGTCCCAAGCCGGCGGCCCCTCGGGCGCGACTTGGAGCACGAACACCAGCGCGGCCGCGAGCTGCACGAGGTGGACGACGGCGCACAGCGGGCAAAACGCCTGCAAGCGCAGGGCCTGAACCATGACCAACGCGAGCGCGACGACGACCCCAGCCACGGCCGCGAGCCCGACCACCCAAGCGGCTGCGGTCGAGCCCGAGAACGCCCCAATCACGAGCACCGCGAGCCAGCCCGAAAACACCCCGACGCCGAGGTCCGCCAACGGCACCCCAGCCGGTCGGGCCCAGGGCGAGAGCAGCACGCTGTCGCAGTCGAGGATCCCACCCGCGCCGCACAAAAACCCTGCGGTGTTGGACTCGCTCGTGACCCGTCGGTGCATGACGTAGCTCGTGGCGAGGCCGACGACGGCGAGCAGCGCGAGCAGGGCCGTGACGGCGCGAGCCTCGATCGGCGTCACGAACACGCAGGCTAACAACAGCAGCGAGCCGACGACCACGGCGGCGGTCTGCGCGGCGCCGCTGGCCTCGGGCCCGACGAGATCGATCGGCACGCGCCAGTGGTCGAGGAGCAGCTCTTCGGCCCGCCGCCACCACCAGCCGGGCTCGGGCTGGGCGGGCTCGGGCGCGTCGGCGACCTCGACGACGATGCCGGTCCACGCCGCGCGCAGCTCGTCGGCGGTCAGCGTGCGGACGCCGTGGACCGCGTCGCGGATCTGGAAGCGATCGGGGCCAGCGGCCTGCAACACGCCAAACCCCGCTTGGCCGTCGGCCTCGAAGAACAGCAAGGCCGGGGTCGCAATGTCGAAGAGCACCTCGACGTCCTCGGCCCGGCCGGCCTCGAGGACCATGCCGAGCGCCGGGGCGACGTCGAGCATCGCGAGCAAGCTGCCGGCGTCGGGGTGCTGTTGCACGAGGCTTCGGACCCGGGTCTGCGAGGTCCGCACGCCGCGAAGCCGGGCGAGCTCGAACAAAGCGGTGTCAGCGCTATCCGTGGGTGGTTTGAACATTGAGATTCGTGAAGATGCCCGCGCGCCCCCAACGAAGCAGGGTGCGCGCGGGCATAGTGAGATTCCTAGCGATCGCGCGAGCCCCCGCGACGGCCTTAGACGCCGCGGGGGACTCCAACACGAGCTGCTAGCAGGCGCTGCAGAACCAGGGCGACTCCTCGCCGCAGGCCAGCGTGGTGATCGCGGGGCAGGGGCTGTCGGTCTTGGCCGTGGCGCTGCCACCACGGACGCGGCGAAGATCCTCAACGAACATCTTGGTGATCTTCTTGACCTTGTTGGTGCTGTTCTTTTGCATGGTTGTTGTCTAGAGGTGAGAGGGGGCGGGCGTCAAGTGCCCCACCTCAGGGGCAGGATTTGTACCTTGGGTCACTTCGCTCAGGGTGCGCTGTGATTGGTCCGGCTGGCGAACTCTGGCGGGCATACCGATTGATCGGTTGGGACTGCGCGATAGCCTAGCAGCCCGTGGTGGAAGTCCTCGTGGCGCCTCGCGCCGGAATTTTCGGCGAGGGCTAGGAGCCGAAACGCAGTTGTACCGGGCGTACTACAAGTTTCGGCGACACCGCCCTCGGCGAAA
>Ga0114946_10002032_pt1 | contig 13889 bp, 16 predicted proteins | sample WalLakDeSediment_FD_88676 | JGI IMG/M metagenome (GOLD analysis project Ga0114946, IMG submission 88676) | Lake sediment microbial communities from Walker lake, Nevada to study Microbial Dark Matter (Phase II) - Walker Lake 11/02/13 Deep Sediment | ecosystem: Environmental > Aquatic >...
CCCGGTCGTTGATTCCCAGCACTTCGGCGACGGTGGGCGCCAGCGTGGCGTCCACCGCGATCCCGTCCGCCACGGCCATCGCCACCACGTCGGTCAGGTAGTACTCGCCCTGGGCATTCGCGTTGGACAGGCCGGCCAGCCAGTGGCGCAGCCGGCCCGCCGGGGCCGCGAGAATCCCGGTGTTCACCTCGGTGACCCGCAGTTCAGCCGGCGAGGCGTCCTTCTGCTCGACAATGCGCACCACTCGCCCGCCGGCGTCCCGGATGATCCGGCCGTAGCCGGTGGGATCGTCGAGGCGGACGCCGAGCAACGCGAGGCGGTCCTGGCGCGCCGCCTCGACCAGCGGCCGCAGGGTGGCGGCCTCGATCAGGGGGACATCGCCATACAGCACCAGCACCGTCGCGTCGTCCGGAACGCCGGGCATCGCCTGGGCGACCGCGTGGCCGGTGCCCAGCTGCTCCGCCTGCAATACCCAGCTGACATCCGCGTCGGGGAACGCCGCCGGCACGGCGTCGCCGCCGTGACCGTAAATGACGTGCGTGGCATGGGCACCGAGCCCGAGCGCCCTGCCGAGGACATGCGCCAGCAGCGGCCGACCGGCCAGCGGCTGGAGCACCTTGGGGTGGGCGGATTTCATTCGCTTGCCCTGGCCGGCGGCCAGGATCAGGACGTGTAGTGCCATGAGGCCGAGGGTCCCGCATCGAGGTGACGGCGGATGATAACCGTTTTGCCACGGCGCCTGCAGTGCGCTGGCCGGCATCGCTCGCCGGGTGGACGTTTCACGACCCGAAGGAGTTATCCACAGCCCACCCAGGGGGTTGCCGTACCTGTGGATAAAGAATTCACAGCGGGCCTCCGGGCCCGCCGCCCTGGCTACTCGGCAACGCTGAACGGCGGCGCGACGCCCAGTGAACCACCGCGCCCACCACCAGGAAGCCCGCCGTCACCAGCACCGCCGACGGTCGCACCTGGAGCAGCAGCGCGCCGGAAACGACAAAAGCGCTGGCGGCCGTGATCCAGCCGCCGGGAACCGTGAAGCTGCCGGGCTGACCCCCGAAGCCGCGCCGCAGGCGTGGCATGGCGCCGATACAGGCCATGTAGATCAGCACGCGCACCAGCGCACTCATCGCCGCCAGCCACACGAAGGAGCCGTAGACCGTCAGCAGAAACACCAGCGCTGAGAAAAATACGACAGAATTCAATGGAGTGCGCATTCGCGGATGAACGTCGCCCAGCCAGCCGGGCAGGCTGCCCTCGCGCGCGAGGGCGTAGGTCAGGCGCGGCGCCGTGACCATGGTGCCGGCCAGGTTGCCGCCCACCGAGACCACCACCGCCGCCGTCAGGGCCACCGCGCCCAGCGGACCGAACAGGACGGCGCCGACCTCGACCAGGGCCCGCTCCGAGGTCCCGAGGTCGGGCAGGACCGCGACGGCCACCGCCTGGATCACCACGTACAGCCCGGTCACCATCACCATGGCGAGGACCAGGGCGCGCGGCATGTCCCGAGCCGGGTTGCGCGCCTCGCCGCCGGGCACGACCGCCGACTCCCAGCCGACGAAGGCGTAAATCACCAGCAGCGCCGCGGTCCCGAAATCTCGGTAGTCCGGCAATTCGGTGGCGGGGATAGTGAAGGCCGCCGGCGAGAGGTGCCCAAGGCCGAACGCCGCGAGCGCCAGCAGGGGCAGGAACTTGAGCACGGTGAGCAAGCCCAGCGCCCGCATACCGTGGCGGGTGCCGGCGATATTCGGCGCGGCCAGCAACAGCACGAACAGCCCGATGAGGAACACCCGGGCGGCGCCACCGTCGGCCGGCGCCCAGAAGAACGCGAGAGCGGCGACCATCAGGTTGAGGTTGGCGGCAAACGCCGTGGCCCGCGCGATGTAAAAGGCCCAGCCGGCCTGGAATCCCGCCATCGGGCCGAAAGCGGTGCGCAGGTACAGGATCGGCCCGCCCGTGCCGCGAAAATAACTGGCCAGCTCCGCGAAGCAGAGCACCACGGCGGTCAACAGGAGGCCGCAGGCGAGAAACACCAGCGGACTGAAGCTGCCCGTCAGCGCCGCGGCACCCGCCGGAACGCCGAAAATCCCGGCGCCGACCATGCCGTTGACCGCCAGCAGCCAGATGCCCGCCACCGACAACTGTCGCAGCAACGGCTCGTCGTCGCGCGGGGGCATCGCTGGTTCGGGCCCCGCGAAGGGCGAACTCACTCGAAGCGGCTCAGGGCCTGGCGCAGTGCCGCAGTGAGTTTCTCGGGCTCGTCGGTGCCGATGCGGAAGCGGCTGCCGTCGCGCCGCGTGACCTCCACCGCGGACAGTCCGGAAACGCTGTACAGCATGCCGCGCGGCGTCACTCGCAAGCCGATGCCGTAGTACCAGGGGTTCTTGACCGGCTCGACGCTCTCGATATTCCTCAAGGGCTCGGTCCGGCGCAGGATTCCGGGGCCGAACCAGAACACCAGCGAGCTTGGGGTGACGGCGACCGTCAGCGACGAGCAACTCACCGCAACGAACACCAGCACGGCGAGCACGATCATCAGCGTCGGCCGCGCACCCAGCTGGCTGACCAGCCCGAGGATGACCAGGATGCCCCCGACGGAGGCCAGCAGGGAAATACCGCCGAACTGCTTGTGCTGGTAGGTGGTCCGCATCGCGTGCTCCGTGCCGCGGGCCGAACGGAAGTCCCGTCGCTCGTGATCATAAGCCTAGCGGGTCAGCCCCGCATATCCAATGCTCGCGCGGCTAGGGCGCGGCTACGATCACCCCGAGCGCATCCGGCTCCCTGCCGGTGGCCCACCGGTCCACGATCGTCCACCCGCCCGTCTCGATCACCGCGACCTCGTCCCCGCCGCTGACGGCCACGAAAGCGCGCGAACCGTCGGGGTGCACGACGATGCCGATGGGCAGGGCGGCGCGTCCGAGCAGGGTCTCCTGGTACTCCGCGTCGGGATCGGCCACCTGGATGGTCTCCACCAGGGCGCGGTCGGCGACGCTGAAGACCGACAAGGTCGCGGCCCGGGCGTTGGTCACCAGCGCGTGGCCGCCATCCGGCGTGATCGCCACGCGGATCGGGAAACCGGGCGACGCGAGCGTGTCCAGCAGCTCGAGGCTGTCCGCATCGACCACGCTGACCGTGTCGTTGGCGCGATTCGTCACCCAGACTTCGCGGCCGTCACGGGCCACGGCGACGCCCTCGGCGCCGGCGCCGGTGCGCAGCGTGCCGACCACCGCGCCGGCCTCGAGATCCAGTTTCTCCAGTGTGCCGGCGGAGATGTTGGTCACCCAGGCAAAACGGTCTCGCGACACGGCCACCATGTGGGCGACGCCCTCGCCGACCGGGATGCGCTGCAGAACCTCGCCGCGCTCGATGTCCACGACCACGACGTGGTCGCTGCCCTCGGTAGTGACGACCAGGCGCCCGTCGGGCAGGAACGCCATGCCATGCGGCCGCCCGTCCTCGCCCAGGTCGATGACCCGCGCGACCCGGCTCGCCGGCCAGTCAACCACCGTCAGGCTGTTACCCGGCGTATCGCGATCGCCGTAGTTGCTCACCACGGCAAGGCGCCCCTGTGGAGAGACTTCGACCTCGTGCGGGCCGATGCCGGTATCGAACGAGGCCCGCCGCTCGCCGCTGGCAAGATCGATCGCATACAAGGTGTGGCCGCTCTTGTTGCCGACCAGCAGCACGTCCGCCGTGGCCGAATTGACCGACAGGGCCGCGAGCAATGCGCATCCCGCAGCGAGCATGGCTTTGAATTTCATCACGACTACCCCGAGGTCAGTTCGTCTCTGCATCCGGTGGCGGGGCGCCGCCGCCGGCCTCAGGGCCGTCGGTCTCGCCGCCGCCCGCTTTGCGTTGCCGCTTGTCTTCCTTTTTCTTTTTCTTTGCCAGGTCTCGCTGGCGCTTCGCAAACGCGTAATTGGGCTTGGCCATAGGGCTGCTGTCTCCGCTCAAGTCAGGAATCCAGCAGACAGGGTAAGCCATTTTCGCGCCGCCGGCCCATCGAATGTCGGCCGGCGGCGTGCAGGACCTGCGGTTCCTGGCCGTCGTACTGCAGGTGCAGCTCTCCGGAAACGAGAATTATGCGCTCCGCGGAGGTATGCCAGTGGCGAGGGAAGGACTTTCAGTCGAGGCTGCGCGTGATCGGAGTGACCTCGCGGATCAGCAGCAGGCCGTCGTACATCTGTACCGGCACGATCACCTGCTCGTTCAGGCCCCACTCGAAGCTCACTATCTGCTGGCGGGTCCACGGCTGCGCGCGCGCGTCCGCGCCGAGCAGGTCGAGAAACACCGGATTCCCAGGCAGTCGCGCCAGCTGGGATTCAAGCGACCCGGCGCGCGGCGCGCGCAGCTCGTATTCCTGGTTGATGAACCATGCATAGCCGCGCCCGGCCAGCGGGTAGATGCCGACCGTGTAGCCCTGGTCGCCGAGCGCGCGTTTCACGAACTCGCCCTGCCGCTCCACGCCGCCGACAAAGGCGCTGTAGGCATGCGCCACGTGGGCGTTGTGCGCCCACACCATCACCTTCGAACCGGGATTGTCCGCGATATGCTGCAGCAGGTTCGCGGCCATGCGCTGTTCCCGGGTGCGTTCGAACACTTCCAGGCTGAAGTTCTCGGGATCGAAATCCAGCGTCGCCAGCCGGTCGGCCACGATCATCCGCAGGCCAGGATCCTCGAGCGCCGCATAGGCCTGCCGATAGTTCGCGACGGCCCGCGCCTGCACCGGCGCCATCGGCTCATCTTCATCGGGACTGACATTGAACAGCCGGATGAAATCACGCTCGGCCGCGAGCAGCGCCGGCGGCATCCCGGGATTGCTCTCCAGCCATTGCATGAACGCCATGCTGGTCGGGCTGTTATCGAAACCGACCAGGCGCAGGGGCCGGCGGCTCGCGGCCGCACTGCGCAGGTATTCGAACAACTCCTCCGCCTCTTCGCTGGACCATGCGCCCCAGAAGCAGGCGCGCATGCTCTGCTCGGCCGACCACGCCTGAAGGTTTTGCGCCGTCACCCAGCACTCCGCCAGGCCGCCCTCGACCGCCAGCACGTCGAAGCCGTGCCGCTGGTGCATGCGCCGCACGATATCGGTCTTGATCTTGTAGGTCTCGGCCATGCCGTGGCCGCTCTCGCCAAGCTGCAGCACGCGCCGATCGCCGACGGCCCGCGCCAGGGCATCGATCCAGCCCGCATCCTGCAATGGCGCGGGCGCGGTCTCGCGCACCTCGGGCGCAGCACAGGAAATGCCCGCCAACCCGAGCAGGATGATCACGAGCGCCTTCAAGGGCATTGATCCGGCCTCCTTCCCGAGGGTCATTTTTTCCCGAGGGCCGTCATCGACGCAAGGCTTTGCTCGAGGCTGCGGACACCGGCGTCCAGGCCGAAGCGGGCGGTGTAGCTCCGCTCGGCGTTGCGGCCGAGCGTCATGCGGCGCTCGTCATCCGCCAGCAGCCGCTGGATCGCGTCCGCGAGCGCCGGCGCGTCGCCCAGCGGCACGAACTCCCCGCTGTCCGGGTCCGAGAAGATATACCGCGCGCCGACCGTCGGGCAGGTGATGACAGGTGCGCCGACCTGCATCGCATCAAGGTAGACAAAGCCGAATGGCTCGTCCAGCGACGGGCTGACGAACAGGTCGATGCGTTGCAGGAATTCCGTCTTGGCCGCCTTGTCGAGCCAGCCGATGAGCTTGATGTAGCCGGCCGCGCCGCGCGCCTCGATCTGCCGCTCGAGTTCCTGGAAGTGCTTGCCGTCGCCGGCGATCTCGCAGCGTACCGCGATGCCGCGCTCGTGCAGCATCGCGATGGCGTCGATCAGCACGGGAAAACCCTTGCGCTCCACGAAACGGCCGAGCGAGCCGACCAGCGGCGGCGACGCGAGTTCGTGCTCGGGACGCTGACGGCTGATCTCGGCCATGAAATTGGGCACCAGGGAAATACGCTCCGGCGGATAGCCGAGGCCGGCGAGCGTGTCCTTCATCTCGGGCGTGGTCGCCAGCCAGCCATCGGCGCGATGGAAGCTCTTGAGGCGCGGAATCCTCATTGAGCCGACGCGCGTGATGACCGGGACGCCGAGCGGTCTCGCGGCCCGCTCGGCCTCGAAGAAGCCCATCTGCGCGAAGCCGATCACCAGGTCGGGCCGGAAAGCCTGGAGTTGCTTGCGGAGGCCGGGGTGCGGCAGGTAGCGGAACAGCTTGCCGCCCCGCGTGAGCGTGCTCACGTGCGCGTCGAGACCATTGTCCGAGAGCTGGCGGAGAATGCCCGAGCCCTGCATGACCAGCACCTGGATGTCGCAGCCGAGTTTTTGCAAGGCGAGCGAGTAGGGAACGATGGACTGCTGCACGCCGCCCAGCCCCATCGAGGTCATGACGAGCGAGACTCTCACGCCGAGGGCCGCCACCGGATGTGCGCCCAGAGGCGCTTGAGCCGGGCGACCAAGGGATGCCGCCGGACGCCGCGCGTGCGGCCGACGTCGCCCCAGTCCTCGATCCGCAGCCCGTAGTCCCGGAATCGCTCCACCAGCGCCTCCACCGACCCGGTGTCGAGATCGAACTCGACCAGCTGGTCCGGGCGATCCGCCATGAATGCGCGGACTTCGGCGAGGTGGGTATCCCATTCGCCGCGCCAGGCGTCGGCGATCGCGTCCCGCGAATCGATACCGCGCTGGCGCATGACGCGGCGGAGGAACTCGCCGTGGCCGTGCTGCAGGCGGGAGCGGATCCAGTCCTCGCGATTGCGCACGTTCAGCAGCAGGATGGTGTCCGGGTAATCGCGCATGATTTCGCGGAAGCATCGAATCGGCTCGAAGGCTTCCGTCTCGGTCTGGTAGATCAGATCGGCGTAAAAGGTGAAATCTTCCATGCCCGCGAAGGCCTTGCGGCCGGCGGCGAGGTTCTCGCGTACCAGCAGCCCGGCATTGCGCGCGCGGCGGAACGGACGCCGGAGCTTGTATTTCACGATGCGGTGGCCGGCGCCGCGGAACAGCTGCTCGAGACTGCGGGTGCCGCACTTGTGGAAGCCGATCTGCACGACGCGCGGCAATTCGGCGCCGCGCACTGGTTCTGGACTCATGGGTTGTTCACCGGGTCGTTCGGCCGACATACCGCTAGCTTAACCGGAGCGCGACGGTGTCGGTCTTGTTCCACTGGTAGAGCGTGTAGCCTTGGCTCGACAGGTACGCCTCGAGGGCGGTCTTGCGCGCCTCGCCCAGGTGCTTCGACTCGAAGTTGATGATTGCCGGGTGCAGCGCATCGATATTGCAGGCATACAGCACCTCGTCGTCCACGCCCTCGGCGTCCACCTGCAGCAGGTGGATATCCATGGGGAAGTTGCGCGCCTCGAGCAGCGGCTTGAGCTGGCTGCACGGCACCTGCAGTTCCTCCACGGCATCCTCCGCCGGGACTTTGCCTTCAAGGTACTTGGCCGCGGCGGCGACCACGTGCGCCTGGTTGCCGGAAGTCAGTCCGCTCGGCGCGCGATAAGCCGGCGCCCCCTTATGGTAGGAGACGCGGAAGGACTCCCACAGCTCCGGCTTGATCCGGTACAGCACCAGCCGCTCGCCGGCGCCGATCGCGCCGTTGTAGATGGAGGCCCGGGGGTGATCGACATAGGCCGCCTCGAGATAGGTGATGATCTCCGGCTGCGGCTCGATGAGCAGCACTTCGGTGCGCTGTACGTGGCCCATCAGGAACCGGTGGATCGGGTCGCTGTAGCTGCCGTCGTTGGCGCCGACCTGGACGATGTTGAGCTTGCCCTCGGCGGCCACGGCTCCGAGCAGCAGGGTCTCGAGGAAATCGAGCGGCGGCAGCGTCCCGTACTTGCGCTTGAGTTCATAGCCCATGCGGTTCGCAAGCTGCTTGATGATGTTTGGCATGTCAGTCTTCCCGTTGGCCGCGGCGGCCTTCACGAAGGCGCAGCTGGATGCGCCGGATCAGCGTGCGGACGAAGTTCGAGCCGCGATTACCCTGGTAGCGGCCCTTGCTGACATGCCGGATGCGGTACACGCCCGGCACGTCGAGCGGTTCGCCGTGGGTGCGCAACAACCAGCGGAAGGCGCGATCCTCGTGCGCCTTGGCCCACTTGCGCGACGGCTTCTGGTAAAAACGCAGGCTCTCGCAGTAACCGCAGGCGCGCGCGATGTCGCCGTGCGTGACCTGCAAGGGGCCGGTGGCGCGCCCGCACTCGATCGGGCTGAAGCGCGCGACGTCGATATCGACCACCCGCGGCGTGCCGCGCGCGGCGTGCAGCATCGGGTCGGCCGGTTCCAGCAAATCGGAGACCCGCTCCTGGCGCGGAAACACCAGCGCGTCGCGCCGTCCCTGCAAGGCTGCGGCGAGCCCGTCGAGGCAGCCCGCGTGGAATACCACGTCGCAGTCGGTGAACCAGATCCAGTCGCAGGCCGTCCCGCGGGCCGCGAGATTGCGGCCGATAGAGCGGCGAAACAGGCGGCCCTTGTCCAGCACCTGCCAGTTCCAGGTCACGCCGGGCACTTGCAGCGCGCCAAAGTGATTCAGCAGGGCGACGGTGTCCGCGTCTTCGACGCCATGGAACACCGTCATGGTCACGTCGAGCTGCGTGGGTGGATGCAGCACCAGCGAGCTCAGCTGGTAAGCGAGCATGTGCGAGTAGCGCCAGCAGTGGCTGACGATCTCGAGGCTCAGGCGGCCGGTCCGCGCCGCGCGCTCCTCGGGCCCGGGTAATTCCGGCAGAAACCAGCGCGCCGGCGCCAGGCCGCTGGCCGCAAGGCGGAGGAACCACAGCTCCAGCGCGTCCCGGAGGGTCTCGGGCGGAACGTCGGCCTCGTTGATTTCAGGTCCCGTTGCCATCTGGATTACTGAAAGCTCCCTGTCGCGGCGGCCGACCGGCATGCCGGCATGGAGCCGATTATCGCATTGCTCGCAGGCCGGCGGCGCCCGGGCGCGGGAAGTTCATGGGCGGCCGCCCTCAGGCAAACAGGCCGGCCGCGTGACCCGATGCCCAGGCCCATTGGAAGTTGTGGCCGCCAAGGTGGCCGGTCACGTCCACGACTTCGCCGACGAAATACAGGCCCGGATGATCCCGGCATTCCATGGTCCTGGACGACAGGGCGGCGGTATCGACCCCGCCCAGCATGACTTCGGCGGTACGGTAGCCCTCGGTTCCGGCCGGCCACACCGTCCAGGGCTGGCAGGCTGATCCGACCTTTTGCAGGTCGGCCTCGGTGAGCCGGTCCAGCGGCTTGTTCTCCAGCCAGAGCTCGCACCATCGCTGCGCTACCCGCCGGGTCAGTCGCTCGGCGAGCAGGTTCTTGAGCTCGAGCTTGGGACGCTCCTGCCGGGCCGCGCGGATGTGGGCGACGAGGTCCAGGTCGGGAAACAGGTCGATCTGCAGCGGCTGGCCGGGCTCCCAGTAGGACGAGGCCTGCAGGATCGCCGGGCCGCTGAGGCCGCGATGGGTGAACAGGATGTTCTCGCGAAACGACATGCCGCCCGCCGTGCTCACGCTGTCGACCGCGATCCCCGCAAGGCCCTCGAGCTGCTGCAGCTTGCGCGACTCCAGCGTGACCGGCACCAGCGCCGCCCGGGTGGGCAGGACCGGCATGCCGAGCGAGCGAGCCAGGTCCAGGCCGAAACCCGTCGCGCCCAGCGACGGAATCGGGTAGCCGCCCGTCGCGATCACCAGCGACTCGCAACTCAACCGGCCCTGCGGCGTGTCCAGCAGGTGCGGCGCGCCGATGCGGGCGACGGTCACCGGCGAATGGATGCGCACTTCGGCACCGACCGCGGCGCACTCGTCCAGCAGCAGGCGCACGATGTCCTTGGAGGAGCGGTCGCAGAACAGCTGGCCGAGCTTCTTCTCGTGGTACGGCACGCCGTGCTTCTCCACCAGGGCGACGAAGTCGGCCGGCGTGTAGCGGCTCAGCGCCGACTTCGCGAAGTGCGGGTTGGCCGAGATGAAATTGGCCGGGCCGCAGTGCAGGTTGGTGAAGTTGCAGCGCCCGCCGCCGGACATGAGGATTTTTTTGCCGACCTTGTTGGCGTGATCGAGCACCAGCACGCGACGTCCCCGTGCCCCAGCCGTGATGGCGCACATCAGCCCGGCGGCGCCGGCGCCGATGACGATCACGTCGTAAGTATCGACCTCCATCGGGGAACGCTAGGATGCGTGGCCGCGACAGAGAAAGCGGGCCGAGCCATAGGCGATGAACACGTAGCCGAACAGCTCTAGCCCTTCCTGCAGCGCATCCTTGAAAATTTGTTCGTAATCGGAGTTCATCACGTGGCTCCAGAGCAACGAGCCGTTGCCGAACACCCCAGCCACCAGTACCAGGAAGCCGCGCGCGACCCGGGCCTTGCTGTTCATGGACGCTCCTGTGCGTACTGCGGTGGGGAATCAGGAATCACGCGCCGGCGTCAGGCAGATGAGAGCAATGTAGATGCCCCTCGAGAGCGGTCCGTATTCGAGTCGGGGAGGAGCCTTAGCTAGCGCTCGCGATCGGCCAAGCCACTGCTTAGATTTACTTCGCCTCAACAACCATTTGTGTGGTGATTCGCTCAACCTCTTTGGCAACTTCAATCAAAGCAGCCTCCTTAGATAGGGCTGAGAGCATTTCAAGCGGCTTGATGAGCCCGATTTTCGTCTTGTCTGCCTCAGTGAATACAGAGATATGACATGGCAGGGCCATGTTCAAGCGCATGTCTGCTGACATCACCTTGGCTGCCTGTTTCGGATTGCAGAATTCAAAATCTTGCATTGCTCTTCAAATGGAACGCCCTTGCTGCGCAGTGTCGCCCCTAAGTCATGAATGTGCAGCACCCCGAAATCGTGACGTTTCACGGCGGCTTCCAGGTCTGCCGCTGCTTGTTCGAACGATTTTTCAGTATCGACTATGTAATACATAAATCACCTCGGATCCGGGCAGGGTCGGCTCAAGCAATCACAGTTCAGAAAGTCACGGATCAATCAAAGAGAATTCGCGGAATAACACTACTGTCTGCTCTGTTCCCTTGGCTCGAAGCATCGCCGTATCGGCATTCTTGAAAAGGCTTTCAGCCGTTTCTCCATCTTCCGGATACACGGTAATTCCGATACTGGCTTGTAACGAGAAAACAGTCCCATTGACCTCGCAATCCTCGGCAATCCGAACAAGCAAATTATCTGCAAGCTGAATCAAGTCGGCCTAACGCTCGCGGTCGTTTAGTCAGGTACGATCGTCAAACTCCGATGTCCGACCCAGGATTGCACCGATGCCTTGAAGCTTCGAGCGAAGATTCTCGCTTTCGCGCTCGTAGGCCTGGACTTCCGGGCTGCTCATGACCGACGCCACAAACTCCTCGGTGGCCTGCGCCCTGTCGGTCGAGCTCCCAAACAGGTCGCGTATCCCTTCCAGCTCCCCGGCATCGAGCCAGCTCCCGCCACATTTCGGACACTCATCAATCTCAATCTGCCGCTTAGGACTGAAATACCGCCGCATCATCACCACATCCGCGTCGCGGGGACAGCGCAAGCGCGGTGCGGTGTCCAGGAAAGGCTTCGCATGCTTACGGAGTTGCTCGACAATCAGTTCGCCGAGTTCCTGGTGCTTATGCTTGACCTTGGACAACTCAAACCGGTCAAACCAGATACCGCCGCAACCCGGAGACACGTCGACCTCGAGGTCACCGAAGGTTCGCTTTACCAGAGCCTCACTGGTCCTTGGGCACTTCATTCTTCGTCCTTTTATAAACAGTGTTTAACGACGGCTTCGCGGGCAGGCGTCGTGCCACGAAGAACTCATAGGCATAGAAGTCCGAATGGCAGCGGTGCATCTCGGGTTCCCTGGCGATCTGGTCAAGTATGGCCAATGCTTCGACGTCGTTCGCGTATTTCCCACGCAACTCCGCGATGCGGTTTTCCATGGGCGTATAGAACTCGTCCCACCACGCTTCATCGGGCAGGGTGAAGTGCCCCACCAGGTCGAATCCGCTGTCCTGGATGGCAGCCAGGTCGTCAACCAGCCATCCCATGGCGGGGTAATCCAGGTCGAAGCTCGCCTTGACCTCGGCGGGTGGGTCGTTCTTGCGCCAGACCGCATCTGTGAAGGCGAGGTAGCCGCCGGGATGCAGCAGATCATGACAGAGACGCAGTGCATCTCGCAGCCCAATGTTGTAGAGCGCGCCTTCCGACCAGATGAGGTCGAAGCTTCCAGGCGACTGCTCCAGGCAGGCCATATCTCCCACGATTGCGTTGACACGGCGCTCAAGCCCGCGCCCCGCGATGGCTGTCTGCAGACGTTCGATGCTCGGTGCATGGACATCGATTGCCACGATGGAGGCTGAAGCAAGCAGTTCGGCTAGCTCGAGCGTCTGGCCACCGACTCCGCACCCCAAATCGACGATCGCGGGAGACGGCGGCAGTTCGCGGCAAAGCCGAAGCGCTCTGGCGGCGCAATCGCGGTTGCCGGGCCCCTGCCTGGGCAGGTCCTCATAGACCTCGAAAAAGATCTTCCAGAAGCGGGGGCCTGGTACGTTCATAGCTATCCCGATCTATCCTGTGCTCGAACGCTCAAGCTCAACGGCCAAGGCAATCTGGCGCGGCCATTGCGTATGCAGAGGGCGTGACAGATTGCCTTGGTCCGACTGCAGCGTCTTGTTATGCAGCATTTAGTGGCCGAATAGTCTGGCGAGCCGCAGAGCCTTGTTATGCGTCTTCATCTAACGGGCCTACCCAGAAGAGCGGGTTATGGGCCACCTCCCAAAGATGACCATCGAGATCTTTGAAATAACCGCTGTACCCACCCCAGAAAACCTTCTGCGGCTTTTTGACCAGGGTTGCGCCCGCATCGACGGCTTGCGATACAACTTCATCGACTTCCTTTTCCGAACTTACGTTGTGCGCGAGCGTGAATGCTTCGAATCCTCCTCCTTCAGGAGATACCGCTGCATCTTTGGCCAAATCCTCTCGCCCATACAGTCCGAGCCACGTACCACTGAGCGTGAAAAATGCAACCTCAGGTGGCGACTCCATTCGAGGAAACCCAAGTCCTTTCTCATAGAACCCCACCGCCGCATCGAGATTGCGAACACCGAGTGTGATCATGCTGATTCTTGGTCTCACTGCTGAAGTCTCCTTCCTTACGCATAACTCCCTCGATAACCTGCGAATGTCGCGGGCGCGCGCCGTGCGCACGCGCGGGCCGTGACAACGACTTTCATCAGGTTCATCGAAAAGTCAGGCGTCACTTGGGCGGCCTTGACGACGCCAGCATCTGGGCCATGCGTTCGTGAATGATCGTGATGGCTTTGAGTGGCCGGACCATGACCTTGAACTCAACGATGTTGCCGGTTGAGTTCCACTTGATGATGTCAACGCCGTTGACCAAGACGCCGTCAATCTCTGTCTCAAACTCAAGCATCGCATCGGATGATCCGACAATCTCTCGAACATAGCGAAAGCTTGGGTTGAAGAACACTACAAACGCGGCGCTGAGGTATGCCTTGGTTATAGCCTTCCCGTGCTGGGCGGTGTGCACGACGGGTGAGAAAAAGACTGCATCCTCGGCCAGCAGGTCATCCAAGCCGGAAGGGTCGTTACTTCGCACAAGTGCGTGCCACTGTTCAACGGTAGTGTTCATGGCGCGTCTACTCCCCAGTTGCGCTAGTGACGTCAACGCCTCGGATAGCCTGCGATGGCGGCTGGCCGCGGGCCGTGCGCATGCACGGGCCGTGACAGGCAGCGGCGTCAGGTTCATCCCGTAGTTAGGTATCTCAGGCAGCGAGGCGCGTAACCTTTAAATCCTTTCGGCGCTTCTCAGCTTGCCACAAATCGAATTGCGTCTGCTGATTCAACCAGCTCTCTGCGCTGGTTCCGAAGGCCATCGACAGACGCACTGCCATCTCCGGGCTGATCCCCGCACGGCCATTCAAAATCGCCGACAAG
>Ga0114946_10002033_pt1 | contig 13888 bp, 8 predicted proteins | sample WalLakDeSediment_FD_88676 | JGI IMG/M metagenome (GOLD analysis project Ga0114946, IMG submission 88676) | Lake sediment microbial communities from Walker lake, Nevada to study Microbial Dark Matter (Phase II) - Walker Lake 11/02/13 Deep Sediment | ecosystem: Environmental > Aquatic > Freshwater...
GCCTATCAGGGGAGTGGATTTCCGACGGGAATATCGCAGCGATGTCCCGGTTGCCCGTGCGGCGGGTTCAGTGTCACGGTTTGTCCACCAGTGGGTGAGGATGCTGGAGGGGAACCAGTCACTGCTGGATTCATATCCGGCGTCGCGTCGGGAGGCATGTCGCGTCGCGGAGAATCGGCCGGATCCTCGGAGACGATTTCAACGTCGCTCTGCATCGGGTCAGGTGCGGCGAAGGGTTCCGAGGTGGGCTGGCTGCTGTTCATCATGTTCGGAGGCGGGGTGGATTGCGTCGGAGCTGCCAGGATGTATGCAACGCATGCGACCAGGGCGATGGAGAGCCCGGCAACAACGCGCTTCAGATTTCGAACGGTATGTGCCAGCTCGTTTTTGTTCTGCGTGTCCTTCGTAGCGGAAGTATTTCGTGCGCCGGAATTCTTCACTTTTTCTGTTTTTTTCATGATAGATACTTCGGTACTCCATGGTTTCTGGAAATTATCGTTGCGATTCAGGGTGTTGCGATTGCGAACGGGCGTGCTTGCCACTGTGCGCGTTTCACCGCGCTGGGTTCTCCGCGGCGGGGTGCATGAATGCAACAGCACTGCCGTACCGCGATGTTGTGACACGCATCGTATACCGCGGACAGTTTCAAGTCATTGACACAACATTAATAAGGTAGATATGATATGTCGCAAATGCAAGGTACCGGCGCATGACCGCTTCGAGCATTGCCGCGTCACGTATGATCGAATCTCACCGATTAGCTGTGAGCTACCCCGCTCACCGTTAAACATGGCTTGACGCACGCGGATACGCGATGCATGACACGAACACGAGCATGCGGCACGCCATGCCGTGGCTGCGGAAGCACGGAAGCCTGCGGTGCCCGGCATGAAAAACGAATTGTCATTCACGCTCGGTTTCGCATAGGCGACACACGACGTGTACGCAGTTCCGAAAGCATGCTGTACTTCAATCAGCATGTACCTGCCTTTCTCACTGCTTTCTACCCCGCATCGGATGGCGGAAAAGCTGCGGCATCTCAACTCGGCAGCCGCCTTGATTCCATTGCTTCCGCGGTGATGCATGAACAAGAAAACCGGCATTCATCCGAAGAAAAATGCCGGTTGAGTTGTTTCGTACACCCAACGGGATTCGAACCCGTGTTTTCAGCGTGAAAGGCTGACGACCTAGGCCTCTAGTCGATGGGTGCCTAGTCTCTAAATATACTAGGTGACTGCGGTGAAGTCAAGTGTACGCATCGAAAATCCGCCACGCTTCCCATCATGTCACGTTTTCCCGTCATGCCGCGCTTCGAAGCCTGACGCCGGAACGTGAACAGCTTGCTTCTCCGGGGTTGATGTGCGGTCTTCCTGCTGCTGATGCTGGTCGTTGAGTGTGCACGCGCATAGCGCATGAGGAGAGGGGATTTCCGGAATCGCTCCACACTGCAGTGGATGCAAGCGTCGATGTGGCGTGGGAACATTGCTCCGCTATGCCCGTATCGCAAGACCGCGTTCAGTACCGCAATATCAACGCAGTGCGCTGATGTTCTTTCAGCGTTCCGTTATCGACGAATACAACCCGACCCTGTTTGTCAAGTATGCTCTCTATCGTATCGTCCACTGCATCGTCAATGACGTCGGGAGCGGTGACGTCCTCCGCAGCCGTGATATGCATGCCGCTATCATCGACGCGTGCGGGGAAATGGAAATCTTCCTCCACGAGCAGTATTCTTCCCCGTCCCTCTTTCGCGAGACGCCAAGCGTCCACCGGTCCGGAAACATACTTGCGCTCACCTATGGCTCTGTCCAGTTCCTGAAAGACCTTCTCGCGCTGTTCGGCGAGATTGGCTTTCACCAGTGGCCAGACCAGCTTGCCCAGTTCGTGCGGTGCTGTGACGTCGTGGCTGCCCGTGAGCGTGGTCAGAACCGCATTTCTGTGTGCAGTGACTTCCGTGAAAAATGCCAGGTGACGATCCACTCCGACGAGAGCAAGCGGCAAGGGATCATCGGCGAGAAATGGAGCGAGTGCCGAATCAACTGCGCGGAAGAACTGACGATGTCGCTCATCCCTATGGGCCGACTTGTTGATACCGGTGCCACCGGGTAACGGGAGTGTACCGCCAGGTCCTTCGTGGGTGATTGGGAAACCGTCCGTCTGGATTTCAACGAGGTCCTCGCGCGAGCCTTCGAATAGACGGGTAGGCTTTTCGCTCAATACAAGTGTCCAGTATCGCGGTGTGCGGTTCATTGCGAAGACGAGATCGCGCGTATAGAATGTTTCATCAACAACAATGCGCTCGTTCAACGTGAAAGGGAGGCGATATGAGTGAGCGATGCTGCTGTTGACGAACAATGCCAGACCGTCGAGCGTGTTGCGATAGTCGATGCCTTCCGCAAGCTGCTGAAGACGGCGCAGTAGCACTTCCACCTCTCTCGCACCGAATTCGGTGAGCAAGCGGTCCGCCGCTTGTTTGACGAGATTTCTGACGCGAATCGGATCCTGACGGTTTTCCGGTGAACTGCGGTGCGTGGGCAGTGTGATGGTGACGCAGGGATAGCCGGTGATGTTCTGCAATAACAAGATATCGTGACGATTCATATACTATAATCCTTTTTTTTATAATAGTGGTGTTGTCGACGCTGTTGTACTCCTGAGCGGAAGTGCTACCTGGATTTCTTCCGAAGCGTGACGCGTTCGAGACAATACTGTTCCGACACGCTGTGTACGGCGGAACAACTCTCGCGCGACGCGGTTCCCGAATACTTCGTTTCGGAGATACATTGATGGAGCTTCCGCTACCGGGAGAGCCGAGTTTCGATGCAATTCTCCTGTGCCCATAGCATGTGAGCGCTGATGCATACTGGCGATGGATATCATGCTCGAACGCGGGCGCGTCCTGTAGCACTGCAACATCCACACAACATGTACGGCGCACGCTACACAATCCAAGCGCCGTCTTTCATAATCGCTTCCTCCCGTCCGTCGGGATACGTCAACACCGCTTCTCGGACGACGATGTCCGGCTGCAGAGACGGGACATACACACGGTCGATGTGGACAACGTTCTCCGCTTTGTTGAACGATGCAGGCGAAACAACGCCGCCGAAGTGTTCGCTGCGTCCGAATGCGACATGCATACCCAGCTTTTCGTCCATCAACAAACTGCCTACCGCCGTGCAACCGAAGTAGCCCAGCACGCCGTGGCCGAGTTCGGCGATGTTTCCATACGCAGGTTCGTCCAGCAACTTCGCCCGTTCCTTGTCGCTGGCGCTGCCCTGAGTCAGCACTTCGACGGCTCGATTGTTTTCGATCCGGTACACGACTATTTCGTCGTCGAATTGCACAGGTATTTCACCGTTAGTGAGACTGGGTTCACCGTCGCGTTCACCTTCGTAGGGTACGATGTACGTCTCACCGGAAGGCAAATTCCCGACAATCATGTCGTCGTGAAACATGCCGCTGCTCGGCGTCGCGGTGCGATAGCGCAAGTCGCAATCCAGCACGTACTCTCTCCCCCGGGCATTGAAACGGAGTCGTTCCCGAAGCGCTTCGTCGAGGCGGACTTTAATACTCATGATTCGCTCATGAACCTTGCCGTAATCGAGACTCAGTCACGGAAGCATTTCCGGAATGAATCCCGGCATGGTGGCGCCCCTGAAATTGTACTGTTTGGCGAGCATTTTGCATGGCGCGGTGGCGGAAAATTCCGTCGGTGCGATGATCAGGTCGGTGCTGCTCAACACGTCGCCCAGAGGGACGGGCATGGCTTCGGCCGTGAGAACATCGGTGTTGAGATTGGCGGGATTCCCGCCCCAGTGATAGAATGTATCCGGCAAGTTGTTGTTGTTGCTGCCCACGTTCGGGTAGTAGAATATCTCGATTCGCTCCAATCCCAAATCATGTTTGAACGCTATGGAACGCATCCACCAGTTGTACGCCATGATGCGTCGCTGTCGCCACTGCTCATCGTCGGGAACGCGTGTGTCCGGTACATCGGCGATGATGGTCAGTACCCGATCTGAAGGTCTGGGTTTGAACACTGTCAGAAACAGATTCTTGAGTTCTTCGGTTGTGAGTTCTTTCATGTCCGTATCGTATGTAATAATTAGTTGAGCACGTGTAATATCATTTCTACGATGATTTAGTGAAATATCCTAGAAAAAAGTAGTGGGAACAAACGCGAATGCGTCCCAACCCATGTCTCAACATGTATCGTACCGAGATTCCTCGGCAGGCGATGCTTGTGCGCGGCTTCGCAAATGGCCCATGGCGCTTTGGGTACGACTGCGATGCACATCGTGAATGAAAATCGGAACTTCATAATCGAAATTCCGATGTATCAGAAAAATGCTTTCACTTCAGCTCTGGCGGTATGAATGACCGGCCGCTCCGCCTCGCTTCTGCCGAGATACGACAGCGTGGCCTGCATGAAGGTAGTCAGGCGATAATCGAAATTGATTCTCATGACCCAACTCTCCCCCTCGGCTCGGCCATCGGTGAGTTCGTAGGGAAAACGCGTGACCTCTGTTGCGAAGTTCACGCTGTTGCGCTCGAGTTCGGCACGCAATCTCCCAGGTCCATCGAAGGATGCGACCGCGCGTAGTGCCTGTGATTGTATGGAAGCGTCTACCGGAACGTCCGGGTAGTTGTCCACAGCTTTTTTGCTGCTGACGACGAAACCGATCTCCAGCTTCGGCCAAGGCCGATAACTGAGATCGAGTATCAGTTCCGAACCGCCGATATCGCGTGCGCGGCTGCTCGTGCTGCTTGCCAGCACCGCGTCGTCCAGAAATATCAGATCTGATTGAATTCCGATTTCGCGGACGAGTTGCGTCTTCAAACGCATCGATCGCTCCCGTCTATAGCTGCGCTCGTTCGTAAGGGCGAATTGACTGAAGCCGCGTCGTTCGTCGAAGCGCAGGCGCAATGATAGATCCGTGCCGCGTTCGAAGAGAAAGACGTCCTGCCGCAGATTCTGGAATCCGCGTATTGTGTTGCTGTCGTTCAGGAAGGTCGAGAGCCGCAAGGCGTAGATGTTCGCCGTGTTCTCGTCCTCGCTCTTCTCGTCGATGCGAAGGAAGGTTTCGCTGGACAGCGATCGGAGCACGGATTTGAGCACTCCGTTTTCGCTGCGGTCAATGAAGCGGTCGGGTTGCACGCGCAATCGAAAGCTGTTCTTCAGGTCGATGACGGGAAACAGCTCATCCGTGGGGATGGTGAACAGTATGTAATCCCCATCGTAGCGCGTCGGTTCGAATTCCTCCTCGTCCTGTATTCCGTTGTTATTGAGGTCGCCGAGGTAGACGTAGTTGCCTTGACCGAAGGGGACGCTGAGAAAAACGCGCTCCAGTCGCGATGTGCGTTCGGTGGAGATTTCATACAGTACGTCCGCAGTGATGCCGCCGTTAAGCGGTGCGTAGCGCGATTGCATGCGCGTGAGAATTGTTTGCATGTCGCGTTCACCGCGCATGGCCCATGCATCGCTGAACATGCGGTCGCGTATTGTCACGGTTGCCGTTGCTGAGAGGTTGTTCCATGACGGCAATGTAAGGGCGTACTGTTGCAGCAAGTCGGTGGATTTCCGTTGCAATTGCCCGAGCAGGGGGGCGTCCTCAACGCGCACACCGATGTCAGCGCTGAAGTTCATTCCGAACAGATCGTGGAACAGCATGCCCGGGCGGATATCGATGAATCCAAGACTTTCGTGTCGCAACGTGTCCGATGGTCCGGATAATGAGAGCCGATGTTCATGTTCCACTCGCAACCGGGGTTCGCCGATGCGCATGCGATGCCGTATGTCGCCGCGTTGCCTGAACCAGCGTCCTCGAATGTCGTCGCGCTCGTCGTCGCTGCTGATATACTCAAAGTTGTAGCGTACGTCGGGAAGTGATCCTGCGCGGCGTTGATCTGTTCCCTGGAGGTTGATCGCGGCATCGACGCGCATGGATGCGAAGTCCCCTCTGCGAATACTGCCGGCACCGGCGCTTAGCGACAATGCCTCGAAGGGTTGCATGGTGACGGAGGCCTCGCCGAGTTCCTCGCGTGATACACGCGCGGCGCCCATATCCCACTTCCTGGCGAACTCAATATCGTTGATGCGGTCGATGGGATTGAAATTCACTCCGCTTGACCGGAAGCGTGCCGAGACGTCGACACCGCCAAAGGGGGTGCTCCCGGCGTTCCAGTTGCCGGAAAGATTGTACGCGGTACCGACGTCGTCGCCGGAGTCCAAGTCGGAAAAGCGGTTCAAGTCGAGACTGCTCACGCCGAGTTCGCCGTTCAAACGCAGATTGGATGTGGGTTGCATACCAAAATACAGGTCCAGAAGCTGATGCAGGCGTGGAAGAGGCAGCAGGCGGAGCGGCGTGTAATCTCCGGCATTCGTCCCGACAAACTCGAAGGATCCTATCGATCTGCGGCGGTAGTCGCCACGTCCACTACCAGCGAACGCGAATGTCAGCGAATAGGTCGCGCTGTCCGAGCCGGGGTCGTAGCGATATATGTCGCGAAGCTCACCGGCGATGAGCGTATCGACTCTCACGTACTGTCCGGCACCCGCACCGAGTTCCGGGTCGTACCCGACATACGTGACGCCGCTGCGTGAGGCCAGGGACGGATTGTCACCCGTGGCTGCCAGCAAGCGTCTGTCGCTATCGTCGAGAGGCCTATCGATGGGATTGTCCGGGTCATCACCTTCGCGAATATAGCGTGCCGTGAGCGACATGCCCTTGCTGAACAACTCCCCGCTCGTGTTCGCTGTGAACAGGGATCGAGTGTACTGGCGTTCCGCATACTCGTAATCGACGGTAATGCGCGCATAGCTGGTGATCAGCCGTCGCGGCGTGAAGTATAATTCTCCGCTGCCGTATTCGATAACGTAGTCGTTGTTCTCGCCGCGCACCATTTCGATGCCGTCAACATACACACGTTCGGTACCGGCAAGCACGAGGACGGGTCGTTCGCCGCCTCTACCCGTGAGTCGATACGGTCCCTGCACACCGTCGATTCCGTTGAATTGCATGCTATTGAAACTGCCCTTCAACGAAGCATAAGATACTGACGCTCGGGCATCGCGGGTTGCTCCCTGGCCGAGCACGCCGGAGAGTTTACGATTATACCTGCCGAATTCCGTGTCGGAGTAATTCAACGTGAAATCACCGAGTGTTGCCGCAAGGTCGCGGCCACTGATCTTGATGAACACCTTATCGAGTTCCTGAATCGTTCGCGTGTTTCCTTCGGGTTGTATCGGAGTGTTCTCATCCGTCAATGCTCCGACAATGGAGATGTCGTCGGACAGTTTGCCCGCCAGTTGAAGGCGGAATCCGCTGTTGATGTTGAGGTCTCTGTTCGTTCCAACGGTAAACCCCCGTCCGATATAGCCGCTTTTATCCAACTCGCTGCCGAAAATACTCTCCATGCTCAGTGGAGTTGATGGCGTAGCTATTTGCACGTCCGCGCCGAGAATACTGTCGCTCCGAGTCACGATGTCGCGACGTCTGAACTCGTGTGTGAAGCGGAAGGGGAGAGCGCGATATCGAACGACGATACTGTGTGCTCCTGCATCGAGACGGTCGCGCAACTCCCGAGAAAAGACCAGCAAACCATCGCGACCCAGTAAAGTCACGTCACGCTCCGGGTCGTATAGCACTTCCGGTATGAATTTCAACTCGAACCCGTGCGATTGCACGAATTGCCGCGATAAGCGTATCGTATCAATTCCCGATACGCTGATGGAATCCTCGTACACGCGCCATGCACGCACGTCATCCTGCGAATACGCCGTATGTGCGCAGAGCAGAAGCAGGTGAATGATGAGAAGGCGCGGAATGCGAGCGCTCACGTAAGGATTGAGTATCTGTGGGGAAATAAAAAAAAATAGAAGAGTCCATACGCAAAATCAATGGCTCTCGTCGTCCGTCATTACTTCGTCGCCTTGCTCCAGCCTGCGAGATGCGTGTCGATGAAGGCTAGCGTTGCCTCGTGCTGATCGCGTCCGTTACCAGTGATGTGCAGCGGTTCGCCGAAGCGGATATGTATTGTATGTTCCGGGTGTATGGGACCGAAATCCTTGAACATGCGACCGCTTCCCCAGGCGTTGGTTTTCAGCGCTATCGGAAGCAGTGGAACGTTCGCAGCGCGAGCGAGCTTGACGCCGAGCGAATTGAACAATGAAGGGTCGAAGTCGTCGCGTCGAGTCGTTTGGGGAAAGAGAACGATGGACAATCCCGAAGCGATGCGGGCGGCGCCTTGTTCCATGACAGTCAGGAGATCCTGCCGCGGATTATCGCGCGACACTACCACCGGATTGCGTGTACGCATCACATGACCGAACACCGGATAGTCGATCAGACTGGGTTTGATGACGAATGTACATCGACGTACGGGGTTGATAAGCGCAGGCAGTATGAAGGTTTCCAACGTGCTCATGTGATTGGACACGAACACCGCCGGTCCATCCAATCTGTGTAGCACACTCATGCCTTCTATATGGAAGCGGCAGCGTGCTAATTCCATCGCATTGAAAATTTCTATGCTCGAGTTCACCCAATCACTGTCTCCGTATCTCCCTCGCTTTGCCTTGGCGCTGGCGCGAAAGACGGTCCGTATCATCGGTATGTAGAATGCGATTGTCGGTGGAAGTATCGACGTGCGCCTATCTGCGGGTGTGCGATAGTCGTCGTCGGTCGCCAGAATCGTATTGTATGCAATCATGCAGTATTCCGTATCGTTGCGATACGAAAATACGAAAAAGACGGGAGAGTGCTGTGCTCTGTGTAGCGGAAGAATGCGAATCGTCGTCGAAGACGGCACGCGAAAAAAGCATTCCCTCACCTGATCAGATATGCTGTTGCGCCGGCATCTCGCGATGCGACGCGTGGTGGATTACTGTAAGAGGGTAGTTGATCGCAGTGGTAATTCGGTGTAATCGTTCACCAGTTTTTTCCGTCCGCAGACACGGGACTATGAGTACAGGTCTCGTAGCAGGGAGGGCAAGGTATTACTCGTTTGATGAAACAAAACACAACAAAAAACCGGGCGCAAGGCCCGGTGCTGATGCGTTTCGAGAACAGCGTCAGACGCTCCATTGCCCGTTTCGCTTGAGGATGTCATGCGAAATCACCAGTTTCTGAATCTCGCTCGTGCCCTCGAAAATGCGATTGATGCGACTGTCGCGGTAGAAGCGTTCGATAGGCAATTCGCGCGAATATCCCATGCCGCCGTGTATCTGCACCGCGTAATCAACAATTTTATCCAGACCTTCACTGCACACAAGTTTGACGGCTGCGGACTGTGTACTGATTTTCTTGCCCGCATCGTAATCGGCGGCGGTGCGGTACACTATGCTTTCCATACCGTACGCTATCGCCCACATTTCCGCGAGCATGAACTGTACCGCCTCGAAGTTCGCGATAGGCGTATCGAATTGTTTGCGTTCCTTGGCGTAGCGAGCGGATTGTTCTATCATCTCCTTGGCCGCGCCGACGCAGCATGCACCGAGACCCAATCTGCCGGCGTCGAGTGTTTTCATCGCAATGAGGAAGCCTCGTCCGTCCTGACCAATGAGATTTTCTTTCGGAACCTTGACATTGTTGAATGATATGGGATTGGTAATGCTACCGCGAATGCCCATTTTCTTCTCTTTCGGTCCGGCATGAAAACCTTCCCAGGATGTCTCGACGGCCAGCGCCGTGACACCCCGATCGGTGCGTGCGAAGACGGAAACCAAGCCGGCTATTCCACCATTGGTGATCCAGAGCTTCTCGCCATTCAACAAGTAGTGGTCGCCTTTGTCTTCGGCGCGTGTACGCACGTTGAAGCTGTCGGAGCCCGCCATTGCTTCAGTCAGACCAAACGCAGCGATCCATTCGCCCGAGCACAGTTTCGGAAGATATTTTTGTTTGAGTTCCTCCGAGCCACCGATGAATATCGCATTCGCACCGATGGACATGTGCGCACCGATCAGCGTGGCCGTGGAAAGACAACCGCGTCCGATTTCCTCCTGCGTGATGCAATATCCCACCTCGCCGAAACCGCTACCGCCGTACTCCTCCGGGAACACTGTTCCGAGCAGACCGAGATCGCCCAGTTTTGCAATAAGCTCCTGTGGGATCTCCTCGTTCTCGTCGATGGATGAGGCTATAGGTTTGATTTCCTCGTTGACGAAGTCGCGCACCATGTCGCGCAGCATGTTTTGCTCGTCTGTAAACTGGAAAATGTTCATGTGTATTGAAGTCGTTATGTGATTGAGTTCTGGATGTCGTTGCGAGTACTTCGATGATTTGGCGCAAGGACGCGTGTTTTCGAAAAGAATTTGCCCATCGACGCCGAACATGAACTACTGTGGAATCATGTAAGATCACTCGGGTCCAAAGCGCTTTCACCCAGGAGAGTAAGATCCGCGTAATTGTAGGTGTCAACCTGCCCGATGTAACTGATTTTACTTTCACCACCGTCAACACCGATGGTATTACCATTGATGAAGCGCGTGCCGGGTTGCAGGAGGGCGACAACGGCTTTGGCGATATCTTGCGGAAGCGTTGCGCGACCGAAAGGATTTTTCGATTTGGCCGCGTAGAGCATGTTGCGTGCACCGGGGATTTTCCCAAGCGCTGGCGTATCCGTCACACCGGCCAGCAGAGCGTTGCATGTCACACCCAGCGGCCCCAATTCCAAGGCTAACTGGCGGATGTAGGACTCCAATGCCGCTTTCGCTGCGGAGACGGCACCGTAGTACGGAAGGTTCAGATTGGCGCCGTCGCTCGTCATGGCGAAAATGCGTGTGCCACGTCCGATCAGCTCACGACTGATACAGTCCTGAGTCCAGTAAATCAATGAGTTGGCCATGACGTCCAGCGTCATTTCGAGCTGTGTTTTCTTAATCGAATCCGCCGGATCGCGCCCGACAAGAGGGCGAAGCGTTCCGAATGCAAGTGAGTGCATGAGCACGCGGATTTCCACGCGACCGGTTTCATGGTACTTCTCTACGAAATCATCGAGCACCGCGTGTCTTTTATGCTGGTCCGCAGCGTTGACGTTGTAGAACTCCGCCGTGACTCCTTGACGCCGAATATCACCGATCAGGCTGTTCACCGCCGGCATGCTGGCTTGGCGATCGAGATGCACGCCGAGTATCGAATAGCCGTGACGAGCGAGTTCTCGTGCGGTTGCTGCTCCGAAGCCGGAACTTGCTCCCAGAATAAGAGCCCAGTGATCGGTGGATTTCTTTATCATGATGAATTGTATATCGTATGTTTCGTTAGCACCAAACTCAAAATATAGCTTTTTCTTCTGGAAATGGGAAATCACGATGCATACGGTTGCATACAGGGATACCGTCCAAACGGTTGCGAAGATATTTTTTCGCACAACATTTCCGAGTCAGGTGCCCAGAAGCGGCTGCATCCCGACAACGCGGAGAAGCTCGTGTCACGCGGAGGTTCCGGACCTATGCGAGCCGTACACGTCCGGTGGAATCGCCCGTCTACAGCACCGCTACATTCAAGCCGAAGTTGACTTCATCCGTTTTTGTATACGATGGCGCAGCACGGCCATACGAGTACTTTATCATGATGCCGGTGGAGACGCCGCTCACGAGATCAAGCGGGTACAGTACCCATGCTTGCAGCAGATTGCTGAATTCCAGGTCCGCGTTTTTCATCGCTTCCGACGCATCGATGATATATTGCGCGGTCCAGATCACTCGCGCGGTGAACATCGTGAAAAGCAGCGTGCTCCACGCGAATTGTGCTTGTATGCGCGAGTGATTCTCCACGAACGTGATGTCATCGACCATGCCGCGGTCCACGAAAAGCTTGTCGAAGCCGATGTAACATCGTACTGCGCGTGATTTGTACTGCACGCCCGGTCTCGTAAGAGATGGAATGAAATCCAGCGCCGTATGTATCCAAGGAATTCGTGCTGAAACCGCAGCGCCGACCGCGTGCTGACGAAGCTCGCTTTGAACAGCAGCTTCATAGCGATAATGTGCGTCGTAGGAAAGGAGGAAGCTTCCGCTCAGGCTCCTCGTCGTGAGTTGAACGAGTTCGGCATCTTCCTGTTCACTCAGTTCATTCATCTCCTTATCAAGGAGTTCGAGGTAACGACGCTGCACTTCCGGCTCCAATGCTGCAGGATACCCACTATCATAGTATCTGCCTTGCAGCGACACTTCGGTATGCGTGAAGCTCGCGGATGCGTTGTCTCTTTTATTATCCTCGAAGCCCAGAGTACCGATGGCGAAACCGAAATGATGACCGTCGGGATCCGGTCTAGTCAGGTTGAGCTGATATCTGACATCGTAGTGAATTCCCATTCTCTCTGGATGCTCCAGCGAGGGACCAAGGTCGAGACGATGGGTGAGCTTCTGATCACTGGTCCAGGAGCTTCCTTGAGCGAAGGAAGACACTGGCAGACAACATGCGAATGCCGTGAGAATTACGATGAGTTTCATTCCTTGCCCTCTATATCTGATTGTTGAAGCACCAATCGGCGAATGTTTCCAACGTGTGTGTTGCCTTCTTTAGCGCAGGAAGTGGATGTGCTAATTCGGAACCGAGAAGAAAAAATGGTTTCTGCAAATCGAGAGCGATCATTTTCTTCTGAAGGTGGGGATCGCCCGGCAATGGGGGATCGTCGATTCCCATGCCGGCAAGCGTGACGGTCTTCCAATCCTTCAGCGCTGTCCCCGGCGGGAACCACCCCTCCTGATAGAAATACCTGGCAATCAGGTTGCCTGTCTGCCTCAACGTCAACTTCGCCATAGGAATACCTCCGTAAAAAACTGTGGAAAAAATCGTTTAGAAGAATGCGTTCCGGAATATCGATGTCTCTGCATGTCGTGACTTGACGCATGCTGTACGGAATGTTCAGAGCAAGCTTCCTTGGAGAAACAGTGTATCAGCAATGGAATATCCGCATGGACATATTCAGAGTAATGAACTTCAGTAGTCCGAGAATAATGCATGGAGTTTTCGCATATAACGAAACATAGTCAACCTTAGCGAATGAAGGGCTTGCGAATAGTATCACGGGCGTACCGTGGAGCGCAATCTGTCGGACAGATGCTGATCAGTGATTTCGAATGCCGGAAGCTCTGCGCTCACATACACGTGTTGTCGCGAAATGTCAAGAGACAATGGTCGCGAAATGCTGATTTCGCGTATTTCCTCCATGCGCCGTACATTGTATTGACATGATGCAGGAAGAAAACATAAACATTGACATACGCGGCGTTGACTGTAAACATTTCAACGGGTACAAGCCATGTTTTCCTGGAGAGTATTGCGGGGACGCATGCAGTCGTGAGCATCCCATCGGCACTCGCGTGTTGATTGTAAATCTCGACGCCATGGGCGATGTGCTCATGAGTACGGCGCAATTGGCTGGCATCAAACGCGTTTGGCCGCAGAGCCGCATCGACTGGATCACGAAGAACAACGCGGCCGCATTGCTGATGAACAACCGGTACGTTGATCGCGTTTTCCGTTGGACGGATGTGGACAGGATGATGTTACAACAGCAGTGTTTCGACGTCGTGCTCAACGCTGACAAATCCGCGGAAGCGTGCGCGTTCGTCCGTTCGCTCCAAAGCACCGAGCTGCGTGGCTTTACACTCTCCGATCGCGGACAGATTGTGCCGGCCAATCCCGAAGCCTGGTACAATTACCGCCTGGGACTCGACGATCATCTCAAGTTTCGCGTCAATACGCGTACCGGGCAGGAAATACTTGCTGAAACCTGGAAACTCCCGTACCAACGCGATAAATACGTTCTGGAGTTGACTGCCGACGAACGGGACCTGATCGAGAGGATGCGAGGTGAATGGCGTCTTGATGATCACATCGTCGTGGGTTTCAATACCGGATGCTCTCAATTGTTTCCCAAC
>Ga0114946_10002034_pt1 | contig 13885 bp, 11 predicted proteins | sample WalLakDeSediment_FD_88676 | JGI IMG/M metagenome (GOLD analysis project Ga0114946, IMG submission 88676) | Lake sediment microbial communities from Walker lake, Nevada to study Microbial Dark Matter (Phase II) - Walker Lake 11/02/13 Deep Sediment | ecosystem: Environmental > Aquatic >...
ACCGTGGCGTGCGGTATTTGCTCGGGCCAACCCTCCGGGCCGACGGCCGAATGCAGCTCGCAACCATTCAGGTCGGGCAGGCGCAACTCGCCCGGTTCGATGCCGGCCTCCCGCAGCGCCTGGCAGAGCTGGCGGACGGTGCGGTCCAGGGCGTGAATGTGATCCAGCATCTGGTTGATGGCGTGCGCCTCGGGGTCGGGCATGTCGGGTGTGGCGCCGTAGGCGTTGAAACCCAGTTTGCGGGCGATTTGCTGGCGTACATCATTTTCGCCGGCGCCGCCCGCCTCGACCACCCGGCCCGGCACGCCGACCACCGTGGCGTGGGCCGGCACTTCCTTGACCACCACCGAATTCGAGCCGATGCGGGCGTGGTCGCCGACCTTGAACGGGCCGAGCACCTTGGCGCCGGCGCCGATCACCACATGGTGGCCGAGAGTCGGGTGGCGCTTGCCCTTTTGCCAACTGGTGCCGCCCAGGGTGACGCCCTGATACAGAGTGCAGTCGTCGCCGATCTCGGCGGTTTCCCCGATCACCACGCCCATGCCGTGATCGATGAAGAAACGCCGGCCGATTTTCGCGCCTGGGTGAATCTCCACCCCGGTCAGCCAGCGGGCGATGGCCGAGAAAAAGCGCGCCAGCCACCTCAGACCCAAATTCCACAAAGCATGATTGGCTCGGTGGAACATCACGGCGTGGATGCCGGGATAGGAAGTCAGGATCTCGAAGATGTTGCGCGCCGCCGGATCGCGGTCGAACACGCAGGTCAGGTCTTCCCGCAGACGCTGCCAAAACGCCATGGCCAATAAGTCCGGACGGTTGGGGGAGGGAGCCGCATGCGATACGGCGATGAAGGAAAGATTATAAATGCTTTACGTCTCCAACCGCCGACGCAGTTCCGCTTCTTCCGCCAGCGCGGCTAGCAGGGACTCGGCGTTCAGAGTCTGGCCGAGCAGGGCGGCGCGCCGGCGGACCGTGGCGAAATCGCCCAGGGTCAGCGCCCCCAGCCCCCAAAGCCGGGTCAGGAACTCGTCGGACAACTCCTCGGCGGGCGGCGTTCCCGCCTCGCTCAGGGAATGACGGAAACAGCGCTCGGTCTGTTCGGCGGCCAGCGGCCAGAACCGCGCCTTGACATCGAAGCGCCGACGCACCGCCGCGTCGAGATCGTCCACCCGGTTGGTGGCGCACAGCAGAATGCCGTCGAACTGTTCCATCCGCACCAGCAGTTCGTTGACTTGGGTGACCTCCCAGGTTTGATGCGCGTACTGGCGGCCGCGCAGGAAGGAATCGGCCTCGTCGATCAGCAGCACCGCCTTGCTTTGGCGGGCTTCCTGGAACATGCGGGCGATTCGCTCCTCGGTGCCGCCCACCAAGGGGTTCAACAGGTCGGAGGCCGTGCGCAGCAGCAAGGGCCGATCCAGGGTGCGGGCCAGCCAGGCGGCGAACGCGCTTTTCCCGGTTCCCGATGGCCCGTACAGACAAATCCGACCCTGTCCCTGTCGGACCAAACCCTGGACCAAACCGGGCAGGTCACAGTCGCAGTTGATCAGGCTCGGGTCGTAATCGTCGGCGAGGCCGGCCGTCGCCGACTGGAGCGGCGGCTCGCCATGACGGGAGGCGGTCAGGGCGTTGTCGAGCACCCGGCCCAGCAACGCTTCGCCGCGCTCGGCGAAGGCGTCCGGCAGCAGTTGCGCCAGCCGGGCCGCTTTTTGGATCAGCGCCGGGCTGAGATGCGGGTTTTCCGCCCGCTCGCTGATCCAGCGCGGGGACACCGCCAGTTCGCCGAGATGACGGCGGATGATTCGTTCGCGCACCGGGCGGGGCGGAATATCCAGGGCGATGTGCAGATCGAAGCGACGCAGAAAGGCTTCGTCGATGGTGTCGATGCGGTTGACCACCCAGATCGTCGGGACCGGATTCTGTTCCAGCACGCCGTTCAACCAGCCTTTGTTGACTCCGCTGTCGCGATGGACCATGAAGAAGGGTAGTTCCAGTTCGCCGCCTTCCGAAAGAACGTCTCCGGCCTCATCGAACAGCAGGGCGCACTCGCGGCGCCGGGCGAGCAGGTGCTGGGCCAGACAAAAGCGGGACAGACGCCGGCGGGCGTTGAGGGGATCTTCGTCCTCGTCGCTGGCCTGCACCGCGTACAGCGCCGTCCCGGCGGCTTGGGCCAGCGCCAGGGCCATTTCGGTTTTGCCGGTGCCGGGCGGACCGTAGAGCAGGAGGTTGACGCCAGCGGCCCCGGTGGTCGTCGTCCGGGCCAGCAGGCGGCGGGCCAGATCGAAGTCCTCGGCCAGGTGGGAGAAGTCGTCCGGCGCCAGAGTCGTGACCGGCGCCGGCGTAATGTAGTGTTGGAACAGGGTGGTGGTATCCAACTGCTCGCCCAGCAACAGTTGCGGCAGGCGATCGAGGATGTCCAGCTTGGCGCGCAGGTGATAGGTGCTGTTGTCGTCCACCCGGATCAGGCCGGCGCGGGCCAACAAGCCGCCGGGCAGCAGGGCGCGATGCACGGCCTCGGGACGCACGCCGAGCATCGCCGCCAGGGCCGCGCAGGCGCCTCGGCGGGTAAATTCACCCAGCGGTTTGAGGGCGGCGTGCAGAATGGGGTCGAGGTGGAGCATGGCGACCACCAGCAACAGTTCGCGTTCCAGCGGCGCCAGGCCCAAAGCATTGGCGATGGCGGCGGCGTTGCCGAACGGCGGACGCGGGTCCTGGGGCCGTCGCTCCGTCTCCAGTTTGTCCAGTTGCCGCTGCAGAGCCAAGGCGATCGAACCGCGCAGGGTGATGCCGAGAACCGGCAACAAGCGCCACTGGCGATTCTGGCGCAGGTAGTGTTCGCACCGTTCCTGGCGGACCTTCAACCAGGCGCGCAAGACCCACCGCCGCCGCGCGACCGGATACTCCGGGCTGAGGTAGGCCAGTTCATCGAGGAGCGCTTCGATGTCGCTTTCACTGTCCAGTTCGTACTCCAGGCCGCTATCCAGAAGGTCGTGGAGCCACAGATCGGCGGGGTCGCCGCCGTTTTCGAGCAAACCCAGGGCTTCCCGTTCTTCCGGGGTCAGATCCGCAAAGTTGAAACCGATATCGCGTTGTCGCTTGGCCATGTTCCGTTCTCCGCCTCGCCGTCAACTGAGTTGCCGGCAGGCCATGATAAGGTTTACTTTACTCTCTTGCGAGATCGCCAACTCCCCGGAAACGACCAGAGTTCCCGAAGGCGGGAAAAATGGCCGCATTAAAGTACCGCACGCGGTGGGTGGAATATGATTACCGAACGTTCACGAACGCCATTTGAGGGTAGCGACCGATGAAACCGTGGATTCATGAGGATGTGATCAAGACCTGGACCGATGCGCAGAAACGCCTCTGGGAAAGCTTATGTTCGGCCGTGCCGTTCCAGCCGCCGGCCGGGGTCGAGGCCTGGCGGGATGCCTATCTCAAGAATTTGGCGACCTGGGAGTCGGCGGTCAAGCAAACTCTGGACCAGGAAGCCGCTTGGGTAGAGCAGTGGGTGCAAAAAGTGGCGAGCGAAAAAGGAACCCCGGATATGGTGGCGACCTGGGTGGGGCAGATGGAGGAAGTTTTGCAACGCTGGATCCTGTCTCAGAATCAATGGTGGGACGAGTATTTCTCGGTGCTGCGCCGGGGTGGATTTGTCTATCCGGAGCCCGCGAACGCGCAACCCGCGTCCGCCGCCGCCGTACCGGCCGTCGTGGAACCGGCGCCGGTTCCAGAGGCGCGGACGGGCGAGGTGACCGCGAAATCCGGCGCCGCGCCGGTCCCGGAAGCGCGGGACGATCTTAAGCTTATCTCCGGCATCGGGCCGACCCTGGAGAAAAAACTTAACGCCTGCGGCGTCTTCACCTATCGAGAGCTGGCCGTGCTGAACGATCAAGATATCGAACGCATCGAGGCCGTCATCAGGTTCGCCGGCCGCGTGCGGCGGGAAGACTGGATCGGGCAAGCCAGGGCACAACATTTGCATAAATATCAAGAGCCGTTGTAATCGCCCGGCGGCGGGACCAATTTGGGCCGGCCGCCCTTTCACCGGGAGCACAGATCCTCGATGTCCGTTCATGCCATCTTCGCCGTGTTGCGCGGCCGGCCCGCGCTGGGAAGCCGCGTGACCGTGCAGGGTTGGGTGCGCACTCGCCGCGATTCCAAGGCTGGCCTGTCCTTTATCGGCGTTCACGATGGCTCGTGTTTCGATTCGTTGCAGGTCATCGCGCCGGCTGATCTGCCGAACTACGTCAGTGAGATCGCGCATCTGACCGCCGGTTGCGCGCTGCGCGTCACTGGCGAGCTGGTCCCCTCCGTCGGAAAGGGTCAGGCGGTGGAATTGCGGGCCGAGACGGTGGAAGTAGTGGGATGGGTCGAGGATCCCGAGACCTATCCGGTCGCCCCCAAACCACACAGCTTCGAGTATCTGCGAACCGTGGCGCATCTGCGCCCGCGCACCAACAGCATCGGCGCGGTGACGCGGGTGCGTCACAGTCTGGCCCAAGCCATCCAGCGCTTCTTCCACGAGCGCGGTTACTACTGGGTCCACACCCCGATCATCACCGCCAGCGACTGCGAAGGGGCCGGCGCGCTGTTCCGGGTCAGCACCCTGGATGCGGTCAATCCCCCGCGCACTCCTCAGGGAGAGATCGACTTCAGTCAGGATTTCTTCGGCCGGGAGACGTTCCTGACCGTTTCCGGTCAACTCAATGTCGAAGCCTATTGCCTGGCGCTGTCGAAAGTCTACACCTTCGGCCCGACCTTTCGCGCCGAGAATTCCAACACCAGTCGTCATCTGGCCGAATTCTGGATGGTCGAACCCGAAACCGCCTTCGCCGACCTGCACGCCAACGCCGATTTGGCCGAGGCTCTGCTGAAATTCATCTTCCAGGCGGTCCTGGACGAGCGTGCCGACGATCTGGCGTTTTTCGCCCAGCGCATCGATCCAACCTGCATCGAGCGACTGGAACAGGTGGTGCGGTCGCCGTTCGAGCGCATGGAGTACGGCGAAGCGATCCGGATTTTGGAGCGGGCCGATCAATCCTTCGAATTTCCGGTCCAATGGGGCATGGACCTGCAATCCGAGCACGAGCGCTATCTGACCGAGGTCCATGTCGGCCGCCCGCTGGTTCTGGTCGACTACCCCAAGGCCATAAAGAGTTTCTACATGCGCCTGAACGATGACGGCCGCACGGTGGCGGCGATGGACGTGCTGGCCCCGGGCATCGGCGAGATCATCGGCGGCAGCCAGCGCGAGGACCGGTTGGCGGTGCTGGACGCGCGTCTGGACGAATTGGGGATGGACAAGGCGTTGTATGACTGGTATCGCGATCTGCGCCGCTATGGCAGCGTGCCCCATGCGGGATTCGGCTTGGGATTCGAACGCACCGTCAGTTATGTGACCGGCATGGCCAACGTCCGGGATGTGATTCCATTCCCGCGCACCCCCCGCGGCGCGGATTTCTAACGGACCATTCCGCGCTACTTTCGGATTGCCATCATGATGACCGCGCCCCCTTCGCCCGCCGCCTCATCCGGCCGCGGCTCCCGTCGCTCCAACACGCTGCCGTCCGGCCATCAGTTGGATGAATATCGCATTGAGACCATTCTGGGGGCGGGCGGTTTCGGGGTGACCTACAAGGCCCTGGATTCACACCTGGAAACCTGGGTCGCCATCAAGGAATATTTTCCGGTCGAGTGGTCGTTCCGCGATCCCGATGGAGTGACGGTCCATCCCAATATCCAGGGTCAGACCAGCGCCGCGGACGGCCAGGGCGCGGATTATCATTGGGGGTTGGAGCGCTTTCTTGATGAGGCGCGAGTGCTGGCCCGGATTCAACATCCTTACGTAGTGCGGGTGAAGCGCTACTTTCGCGCTCACGGCACCGCCTATATCGTCATGGATTACGAGGAAGGCGAGCCTCTGAGCGCCATCCTGCGGGATGGCGAGACGCTGAACGAGGATCAGATTCGCGGGTTGCTCGAGGATGTGTTGCCGGCCTTGGGGGCGGTTCACGAGCAGGGTTATCTGCATCGCGACCTCAAGCCGGCTAATCTTTATCTGCGGTCAGCCGATAATCGGGTCATGCTGATCGATTTCGGCGCGGCGCGCGTGGCGCTCGGTCGCCACAGCAAGAGCGTGACCAGCCTGGTCACCCCCGGTTATTCGCCGCCCGAGCAGTATACGACCCGCAACGACCGTTACGGAACCTGGACCGATATCTACGCCCTCGGCGCCGTCCTGTATTGTTGCGTGACCGGCCATTCCCCGACCGAAGCCGCCGAGCGGTTGCTCGATGACCGGATGGAACCGGCGATTCAGGCGGGCGCGGGTCGGTACAGCACGAATTTACTGCGCGTCATCGACCAGGCGCTGGCGGTGCGGTCGGAGCAGCGGTTTCAGACCGTGGCCGATATGCAGATCGCGCTGAGCGGTTCGCGGAACGAGGACAGCGACGAGACGGTGATCGTGGCGCCGTTGCTGGCCAAAAAACCTGGCGATCCGGCGCGAGATGCGAGTCCATCCCGGCTAACCAGACCCTCGTTAGTTCCAAGGATCGAGCGACTCATTGAGGCCCGCTGGCTGGAGATCACGCAACTGCCCGCGGGCCATTCACCGCCGCTCGAATCACCCCAAGCCCCGACGGGGGCTCGGAAAAGCGCTGAGAGGACCGCGCGCCGCCCGCCCATGAGGTTCTTGATCGGCGGCGGGGTGGCGGCGGCCTTGGCGGCGTTGATGGTTTGGTTTTGGCCTTTGGCATTGGAGCGTAAGCTAGTGTCGCCGCCCCCCTTGAGTTTGACCGCGGAGGAATCGCCGGTTGCAAAAACCGCGGATGTAGAGCGGGCGATACCCGAATCGCCGGAATCCTCCGCTCCGGATCCCGCTGCCAGGGGAGGGATGGTTGATGCGTCGTCGGCTGAGCCGCCGATGATCATGGAACCCTCTATATCGTCGGCGTCCGGTGTCGAAGCTGAAATTCCGACGCCGTTTCTTGAAACGCCCACCCTGGATGCGGCGGCGCCGGAAGGCGATTTGGTCGCGGCCGAACCGGACCCCTCGGAGCCCGATCCGGTCCGAGATGGAGAGTCGGCATCCTTGCCGGAAGCCGATGACGCGATCGCGGGACCCTTCCCGGACTCGCCGGATCCGGATCAGGATGCGGCGACCGCGGCCCAGCCCCCGGCGGCGGCGATGACCGACGAAGTCGTTGGCCGACCTCCTCCGGCCAGGGTCCAATCCAAGGCGACGCCAGAACCGGCCGCCGACCGGAAGCCCCCGCCTCGCAGGACGAGAACGACCGCGACCAACCGTTCGCAACCCCAAAAGGCCAGTCCGCAAAAGCCGGAATCAAGATCGATTGTCATAACGCCTCCCGAGTGGAGAAATCAATCCCGCGCGCGCGCGCGGAGGGACCCTTGGCAACCTCCCACTGATACAGGTTTCAACCAGAAATGAAATTCACATTTTGGCCTTTTTCGCGGGAACGGCGCGGTCAATCGGAATCGGTGCTGGTGCGGGCGCGTTTCATCCGCACCGACGCCGTGGGCAGGGGCGATTTGCGCTTGCGCTCGCCGCTGTGTCGATTGGGTCGGGTGGTCGAAAACGACCTCTGTTTCGATAATGATTCCGTGTCGGGTTATCACGCCGAGATCTATCATCTTCCGGACGGGTCGTTCCAAATCTGTGATCTCGGTTCCACCAACGGCACTTGGGTGAACGGTCAACGGATTCAAAGCCAGGTCCTGCGCAACGGTGATGTGGTGGAACTGGGTGAAGTTCGGCTGCATTTTCGGGGTGAGGAGGGGTGACTGGATCCCTCACCTCCCCGGATGCCAGAAACTAATGACAAACTAAGAAGGATACACGCGCCATGCCGCTTTATCGTGGTTTGTTCGGAAGAGGATCGCCGCCGCCGGCCGAAGATCCGACGCGGCGGATCGTTCGGTCTAGGACCGAGCAGATCGCTGGGAAAACTTCGCCGACCCCGGATTCGATCCCAGCGGCGGAGAGCCATGGGGAGGCCGTAAAACCGGCGGCGTCTTCCGTCGGGGCGACTCGCCGGATCGTGCGCGCCGAGCCGGTTCTGGCGAGCAAGGCCCTTGCCGAATCGTTTCCAAAGCCCGCGGTGAAACCCCTCGTAACCCCGCCGATCGTGGCGGCGCCTCGCGATCCCCTGGCCAATCCGGTCGTCGGTTGGCTGGCGGTCGCCGCCGGTCCGGGGCAAGGCGAGGTTCTGCCGCTGAGCTATGGGGTCAATGATATCGGCCGGGGCGCGGATGTCCGAGTCCAACTGAACTTCGGCGATGAGACCATCGCTGGCGGCGACCCGGCCGTCACGATTTACGCCGCCATTATCTATACCTCGCGCACGCGGCGCTTCTATCTGCAATCGGTCGCCGCCGAGACTTGGCTGGGCGGGCGAGTGGTGAGTGGGTCCGTGGAGTTGACCGGCGGCGAGACCTTGCGCCTGGGGCAGACCCACCTGCGGTTCGTGCCGTTGTGCGGCCCGGATTTTGACTGGCGCGATGGTGGTTGAAGCCGGGAGGGTCCATGGTGGGGGCTTGGATATATGATGCGGGGATCGGGCAGGGCCGCCGCGCCCGGCAGGAAGATGATTACGGCATATTCGAATTGCCGCCGGAGCTGGATGCGGGAGATTTGTTGCTGGTCTTGGCCGATGGGATGGGGGGCGAGCAGGGGGGCGCCCGGGCCAGTAACCTGGCGGTTCGGAGTTTTATCGAAACCTATGACCAGGTGGTTGCCGATACCATTCCGGGGCGGCTCGAGGATACGTTGCTGCTCGTAAACGACCGGATCGCGCTGGAGGTGGCGACCGATCCGCACCATCTCGGCGGGATGGGTTGCACGCTTCTGGCGGTGGTGCTGGCCGATGAGGGCATGTACTGGATCAGCATTGGCGATTCGCCGCTCTGGTTGTGGCGGCGGGGACGACTGCGGCGCCTGAACCAGGATCATGCCTACCGCAGCGTCCTGGCCCATCGTGTTAGCAATGGGGAGATGAGCGCCGCGGACGCCGCCTCTCACCCCGACCGCAATGCGCTGATCAGCGCCCTGACCGGCAACGAACTGGATCTGGTGGATCTGCCGCGCCAGGTTTATCCACTCAACAGCGGCGATCAGATCCTGCTGGCGAGCGATGGCGTGTTGACGCTCGACGAACGCGAGATCGCCGCCGTGCTGGCCGGCGGTGTTCCCGGCGAAACGGGACCTTGCCAGAGGCTGCTGGCGGCGGTGGAGGCCTACCAGTACGAGATGCAGGACAACACTACCGTCTTGTGGGTCCGATCGGCGGGTTCGCCAGCGAAGGCCTCGTTGTGGCGTCGCTGGTGGTATCGCCTGGAGGGAAGCTGGGCCGGGCCCCGGGTTTCCTAGCCGCGGCGGCCGGCGAATCGCGTCTCGCCCAGCCAGTCCAGCAGATCGGCCGGTCGTTCCAGAAAACCGGCGGCGCCCCATTCCTCGGGCCGGTCCTCGGCCCCGAGATAGCCGAATCTGGCCACCAGCGTGGTCAGCCCCGCCTGATTGCCCGCGCGCACGTCGCGCTCGGCGTCGCCGACGTATAACGAGCGCTCGGGCGCCGCGCCCACCGCCGTACAGGCATGCCACAACGGCTCTGGATCCGGTTTGCGCTTGGCGAGCGTATCGCCGCTGACCACGCAGGCCGCCCGCGCCCGGAGATCGAGCGCCTCGAGCAAGGGTTCGGTCAACCAGCCCGGCTTGTTGGTGACGACGCCCCAATCAATGCCGTGGGTTTCCAGATGGATCAACACCTCGCTCATGCCGGGGAACAGCGTCGTGTCGATGGCGATGGCCGCGCGATAGAGATCCAGGAGCCGCTGGTTGAGTTCGGCGTACAGCGGGGCGTCCGGTTCCAGCCCGAAACCGAGTTTGAGCATGCCCGGCGAACCGTGGGAGACCGTGGGTCGAACCGCCTCGGCGCTCAGCGGTTCGCGGATGCCGCGCTCGCGGCGCAGCCGGTTCAGCGCCGCCGCCAGATCGGGCGCGGTGTCCAGGAGCGTGCCGTCCAGATCGAACAGCACGCAATCGGGCGGCGGCGCGCGGTGGGGCAAAAGATTCTTCATGCCAGTTCGTCCGGCCGGCAGTGAACCATGTAGTTGACCGTGACCCCCGGTCCCAGCCAGTAGCGCTGGGTCAGTGGGTTGTAATGCATGCCGGTGATATGGCGCAGCGTCAATCCGGCGGCGCGGGTCCAGCCGTCCAGTTCCGAGGGGCGAATGAATTTGCGATAGTCGTGGGTGCCCTTGGGCAGCATCCGCAACACGTACTCCGCGCCGATGATGGCGAACAGGTAGGCTTGGGGATTGCGGTTGATGGTGGAGAAGAAGACGTGACCGTCGGGTTTGATCAGGCGGGCGCAAGCCTGGATCGTCGAAGCCGGATCGGGGACGTGCTCCAGCAGTTCCATGCAGGTCACCACATCGAAGCCGGCCGCTTCGCGCTCGGCCAGTTGTTCGGCGGTGATGCGCTGGTAATCCAGCACCGCGCCGGATTCCAGTTGGTGCAATTGCGCGACCGCCAGCGGGGCCTCGCCCATGTCGATGCCCAGGACCCGGGCGCCGCGCAGCGCCATGCTTTCGGCGAGGATGCCGCCGCCGCAGCCGACGTCCAGCACCCGCCGGCCGGCCAGGCCGCCGGAGCGCTCGTCGATATAGTTCAGCCGCAATGGGTTGATGTCGTGCAGGGGTTTGAACTCGCTGTCGGGATCCCACCAGCGACTGGCGAGCGCCTCGAATTTGGCGAGTTCCTGTTCATCCACGTTGAGCTTCGAGTTGGTCATGGCCGATTTTCCCCTTCTGGCGGATGGGAGTACGAGCGGTTTTCCTGGCGGTTGGAGTGGCGGGCGGCGGATTTTACGCCCCGCGCCCCGCGTGAATTTTTTCCCGCCAGTCGCGCGCGCGCCGGATGATGGCGTCCAGGTCCAGGGTCGTCAGGCGCCGGTCGGCGAGCAGGCGCCGCCCGGCGACCCAGACATCGGTGACTTGATGGCGGCTGGCGGTGTAAACCAGCGCCGAGAGCGGATGGTAGAGCGGTTCGGTTTCCGCCTGACCCAAATCCACGGCGACCAGATCGGCGGCTTTGCCGGGCTCCAGCGAACCGGTTTGGTCGCTCAGGCCCAGCGCCCGAGCGCCGTTGAGCGTGGCCATGCGCAGCATTCGCCTCGCCGGCAGGGCGGCGGCATCGCCGGCCACCGCCTTGCCGAGCAGAGCGGCGGCGCGCAGTTCGCCGAACAGGTCGAGATCGTTGTTGCTGGCGGCGCCATCGGTGCCGAGGGCGACGTTGACGCCCGCGGCATCGAGCCGGGCCACCGGGCAAAACCCGCTGGCCAGCTTCAGGTTGGACTCCGGACAGTGCGCGACGTGGGCGCCGGCCCGCGCCAATCGTTCGATTTCGCTGGAGGTGAGCTGGGTCATGTGGACCGCCAGCAGGCGCGACGACAGCAGTCCCACCTGTTCCAGGCGCTCCAGCGGCCGGCAACCGTGGCTGGCCTGAAACTCGGCGACTTCGGCGGCGGTTTCGTGGACGTGGATGTGCACCGGGATCGCCAGGTCTTCGGCCAGTCGGCCGATCCGCTCCAGCGCCGGCGCCGAGACGGTGTAAGGGGCGTGGGGGGCGAAAGCGGTATGGATCAGCGGCGCGGCGCGCGAGGCCTCGTGCAGTTCCAGCCCCTTGTCCAGGTATTCGTCCAGCGTTTGCGCGTAGGTGGTCGGAAAATCCAGCGCGATCAGGCCGACGCAGGCGCGCATCCCGCAGTCCCGCGCCACGGCGGCGGTGACTTCCGGGAAGAAGTACATGTCGTTGAAACATGTGGTTCCGCCGCGCAGCATCTCGGCGATGGCCAGCCGGGTTCCATCGCGCACGAAGTCGGGGTCCACCCAACGGGCCTCGGCGGGCCAGATGTAGTCCCGCAACCAGTCCATCAGCGGCAGATCGTCGGCGAAGCCGCGCAGCAGGGTCATGCTGGCGTGGGTGTGGGCGTTGATCAGCCCGGGGATCAGGACGTGCTGGTCGAGGTTGAGGCAGTCCTTGGGAGCGAAACGGGTTGCCGCCATGTCCTGGGGCAGGATGGCCAGAATGCGGCCGTCCTCGATCGCCAGGGCGTGATGCTCGAGAACCTGTCCTTCCGGCTCGACGGGGACGATCCAGCGGGCGTTGATCAGGGTGGCGACGGGTTGGGGCATGCTGCGGATTCTCCAGGCGAGCGAAGTCGTATGGATTTAGGAGTATAGCGAGGGCGCCGTGGCGGCCCTAAAGAAAACGCCCCAGCGGACCGGGGCGTCGGGTCATGCGATTTTCAAATCGCGCCCGCCAAGGGTGGCGGGCGGTTGACTGTGGAGAGCGTCAGTCCAATTACTGGCTGATAACTTTCTCCATGGCGGTGACGGTGATGACCACTCGGCGGTTCAGCGCGCGACCTTCTGGATTGTCGCGACCGTCGGGTAAGGTGTTGGGCGCGACCGGCTCGAGGAAACTGCGGCTGTCGGTGGTGACGATCTGGCTGGGCACGCCCCGGTCGATCAGGTAATTGGCCACGGTGTCGGCGCGGCGCTGGCCCAGGCGCATATTATACTCCATGGTGCCTTTGCTGTCGGTGTGGCCGACGATCGAGATCGAGGATACGGAGGTGACCCGGCGCAGATCGTTGACCAGTTGGTCAAGCCGGGCGCGGCCTTCGGGCTTGAGATCGTACCGGTCGAAGGCGAACAGGGCTTCGGCGCCCAGGGTCAAGGTCTCAACGACCGGAGCAGGCGGCTCGACCGCCACGACCGCGCCGCATTCCACGACGTCTTTCTCAGGCGTCCATTGCGGGGTCCGGATGCAATTGCCGAACGGGTCCCTGACGATCACGCCAAAGGGATCGACGGCGTAGATGCTGCCGTACTTGTTGGCCGCGTGAGCGGGCAGGGCGGCAAAAAGCACCATCAGGGCAGCCAGGATCAGGCTGAACTTATGCAGCTTCACTTTCATGGATATACTCTCCCGGATAGAAACAAAAAATTCTTGCACGACACTTCAAGCTTTTCAGGTTGCAAGATCGGTATCGGTTCAACAGCGATCACCCATTGCCTCACAGCGTCTCCAGTCGGCGACCGCCGCAAGCGGCGAACCAGCCGGCCATGGGGTGTAATGATACAACGTTGTGTCAGAATTGCAAAAAATGTTGTGCCAGCAATAAATGCCGTCATTTTGCGCGCTATCTCGGGATGTTGGCAAGAGTTTTTTTGTGATCATTAACTGACCAAAATGTTACCCGGCAATCGCCGGCGCCCCGCTGGTCGCCCCGCGCGCTGAAATTTCCACTCATTCTCGAACGGTTGAAGCAGGGTCAGCATTTACCGCATCCTCCGCCCTGCCGGTAGGACGGCTGCCGATGCCTTCCTCGATCCGTTCCAGCATGTAGGGAAAGAACGGGTTGGACGACATCCGAATCAGCGAGTCCAGACTGACGATCAACGTCCCGCGCTCGCCGCGCGGGGCCAGCGCCCCCAGACTGACGCCATACTCATCGAGCGGATTGGGATACATGCCATACAGGGAATCGTCGAGCGGAAACGGCACGGCGACATGCGAGAGCGAGAATACGTCGATTGGATAGGACAAGCCCAACTCGCGGGTGCGCTCGACGGCCGTGCCGACCTCGGTGACGCGCTCGACGACCTCGCGCGTGCCGGGGTCGGCGTTGGTGATGAGAGTGGTTTTGAACCCCCGCGGCGGATCCGGCAGGATGCGGGACAGGACGTTATCGGCGCTGGCGCGCATCAAGGGACCGAAGGTGGCGCTACGGTTCAGGTCGAACAGGACCAGCTCGCTGCCGTTGTCGGGAAGATGGGCATACAAGGCGCTGATGACCGC